>Ga0160455_100026_pt1 | contig 343325 bp, 283 predicted proteins | sample HID1972I_E6MG_FD_108206 | JGI IMG/M metagenome (GOLD analysis project Ga0160455, IMG submission 108206) | Enriched pill bug-associated microbial communities from UW Madison campus, WI, USA - HID1972I_E6 MG | ecosystem: Host-associated > Arthropoda: Insects > Digestive system > Unclassified ... | reverse complement strand
CTGGACGCAGCTGCCGCGACAGCACCGCCAGCGAGCGCTGAAGATCGATGCGCACACGGCCGCCACGCGCTGGCGGGGGGAGCGTATGGACTACGGCCTCGCACTCGAGATCCTGTTCGCGCAAGCCGCGCAAGCCGGACCAGACACAGTGTGCGCGTGACGTTCCAGCGGAGACTGTGTGAAGACACAGGGGAATGCCGATGCGCCATGTTGGTGGCGCGGCCTGCTACTGCGCGGCGACCTTCCGACCCATCTGCTCGAGATACTCGGTGCCGCCCAGGCCGCGCATCTGGCCAAGGATCCAGTCGCGCCGGGAGAGGACGTAGCGTGAAGGCTGGTCGGCGCGCAGGCGGATCGGGTTTGGGAGCACGGCGGCGAGGAGGGCGGCTTCGCTTCGCGTCAGTTTGGCAGCGGGCTTGCGAAAGAATTTCTCGGAGGCGGCCTCCACGCCGTACACGCCGCGGCCGAACTGGGCGATGTTGAGATAGACCTCGAGGATGCGCTCTTTCGGCCACAGGAGCTCGATGAGCACGGTGAGCCAGGCTTCGAGCCCCTTGCGCACGTAGCCGCCGCCGTTCCAGAGGAAGAGGTTCTTGGCGGTCTGCTGGCTGATGGTGCTCGCGCCGCGCGGCCGCTTGCGGCGCTGGTTTTGCTGCACGGCCTCGCGGATCGACTTCAGGTCGAAGCCGGCGTGAAAGGGGAACTGCTGGTCTTCGGCGGCGATGACGGCGATAGCGGCGTGCGGGGAGATCTTCTCCAGGTCCACCCACTGATAGCGCGTCTCATACGACTCGTCGGAGAGCGACACGATGCTCCCCCTCAACATGAACGCGCTGTAGACCGGATCCCACCAGCGCATCAACAGGACGGGCACGGCGGTCAGCAGCACGAATGCCACTGCCAGGAGCATCACCCACCGGGTGAGCCGCCCGACGAAGCTCTTCCTCCCCAAACGCTTCGTACCCGTCTGTGTGCGCTGTCGGGCGGCCTCGATCAGCTCGCCTTGGAGCGGCGCGCGGCGATGACGATCACGTCTTCCACGGGCACGTCGTCGTGGCCCTTGCGACGGCCGGTCTTCACGGCGGCGATCTTGTCCACCACGTCCATTCCCTCGGTGACGCGGCCGAACACGGCGTAACCGTAGGAGCCCGGCTTGTGATCGAGGAAGTCGTTGTCCTTCAGGTTGACGAAGAACTGCGAGGTGGCGCTGTTGATGTCGTTGGTGCGGGCCATGGAGAGCGAGCCGCGCTCGTTCTTCAGCCCGTTCGTGGCCTCGTTCCTGATGGGCTGCCGCGTCTGTTTCTGGCTCATGTCGCCCTCGAGCCCGCCGCCCTGGATCACGAAGCCCGGGATCACGCGATGGAAGATGGTGCCGTCGAAGTGCTTGTCATCGACATAGCGCAGGAAGTTCTCGACGGTGACCGGCGCTTCCTTCTCGTAGAGCTCGATCGTGAAATTGCCCAGAGATGTCTCGAAAGTAACCATAGCTAGCCTCGTTTGAATCAGCCCCATTGGGCTTCGGTCATGCGCTCGTGCCCGGCAAGATCGCGGTGGGAGCGTACGTGACGGAAGCCGCGCACTACAAGCGCGCGCGCGACTTCTGCGGCCTGCGTAGCGCCATGTTCCAGCAGCAGCCAACCGCCCGGCTCGAGGTGAGGCGGGGCAGCTTGCACGATCTGCAGCAGGCTCGCGAGCGCATCTCGCCCCGGTGAGAGTGCGCCGCGGGGCTCGCGAAGCAGGGCGGGCGTCGCCATTTCCGGCTCATCCGCGCCGATGTACGGCGGGTTGCTCACGACGATATCGAATCGGCGCTCGCCGAGCGGCACGAACCAGCTGCCCTCGAGAAACTCCACGCGCTCCAGTGAAAGTGTGCGCGCGTTGGAACGCGCCACCGCGAGCGCTTCGGATGAGATGTCGGTCGCCGTCACCCGCCATTGCGGCCGCTCGCTCGCGAGTGCCAGCGCGATTGCACCGGACCCGGTTCCGAGATCCACCACGCGCCCATCCGGGTCCGGTCGCAGGGCCAGCGCGCGCTCCACCAGCAGCTCGGTTTCCGGCCTCGGCACGAGCACTGCGGGGGTCACGGCCAGCTCCAGTGTCCAGAAACCCCTGGACCCCACGATGTAGGCGAGCGGCTCCCCCTGTGCACGGCGCGCGATCAGCTCCGCATAGCGGTTGCGGGCATCGGCGTCCGGCACGTCTTCAGGGTGAGACTTGAGCCGGGCGCGACGGTAGCCGGTGGCGTGTGCCAGCAGCAGCTCGGCATCGAGGCGCGGACTATCGGCCACACGGTCGAGCTGCGCAGCGCCCTGTGTCAGCAGGCCGGTTATCGTGAGATTCGCCGTCATTGCACTATCATCCGCGCATGTCGAAACCGCTCTACCCACCCGCCGGCCCGCAGACCATTGGTCAGGTGCTCGATGCGGGATTTCGCATTTTCGAAGTGTCGCTGATCCGATGCCTGCTCTACGGCGCGGTCTCGATGATGGCCGCTCAGGTGCCGAACATCTACTCCCTCGCGAGAGGCCTCCCGTTGCACACCTTCGACGCCAGTGACCCTGTCTGGTTGGTGCTCAGCCTCGTCGGTGGCGCGCTGTCGCTCTACATGGCCGCGGCGGTGTTGCTGCGTCAGCGGGATATCGCGAGCGGCCGCCGCCTGACCACGAGTGAGGAGCTTGCGCACGCGCTCCGCAGGCTGCCCGCGCTGCTGGCGGTGTGCGTTCTGGCGCTCGTCGTCGTGGTTGGCATTCCGGGCGTCATTGCCGGGCTTTTCCTGGCCGCAGGGCTCTCGCAGTCGAATGTCGTTGCGCTCGGCGTCGCGCTCGTGATCGGCGGCTTGCCCGTGCTGTGGCTCGGGCCCCGGCTCGTCGTAGCCGTGCCCATCACACTGTTCGCCGGGAAGGGGCCCATCGATTCGATCCGCCGCAGCTTCGGCCTCGTGTCGGGAAGCTGGTTGCGAACCGCGCTGGTCCTGCTCGTGTGGGTCGTGCTGCTGCTCGTGTTCTATTCGGTCGCGCTCGTCATCATGGGCATGGTTCTGACGCTCGCGGGCGCGAACGACGTGGCGTCGGTCACGGCGACCACGCCCGTGGTGCTCGTCGCGCTGCGGGCCATCGGCCTGCCGTTCCTGTGCGCCATTCTCATCGCGATCCACGGAGACCTGCAGGTGCGCAGGGAAGGCGTGGATCTGCAGCAGCGCGTTGCCGGCGTGGCGCAAGCCTGAAGCCGGAAGCATGAGGCGTCGGTTCTACGCGGCACTGATTCTGATCACCGCGCCCCTGCAGGCGGCCGAGCCGGATGCCATCGCGGCAATCGATGCGTGCACGGCGCGCCTCGATGCGCAGGTGGATATCGGATACGACCGTATCGCCGCCCGCTGCCCGGGCCTCGCACGCACGCTCGAGCAGAGCGGCTGGGCCGCGTGGCTCCCCCAGGGCTGGAAGGAGCCGCGAAACAACCTTTCCGCCGGCAGCCTCATGGAGCTGCGCACGGTCGTGGCGCGCGAGACAGCCACGAGAATCACGGCGCACACGCCCCGGGTCGAACGGCTCAAGGAGGTTCTGACGGGGCTGGGCCCGACGGGTGCGGAACGCCGTGGCGCCTGGTCCCGCTTCAAGAGATGGATGCGCGACATCTTCGATCAGCAGCAGAACCCGCTGGGTCAGGGCTGGCTGGATCGCATGGTCTCACGGGTGGGCATTTCGGATACGGTGATGGAGATCGTCACGTATATCGCACTGGCCGCCATGGTGGTGCTCGCCTTCATCGTCGTGCTGAATGAGCTGCGGGCCGCGGGCGTGCTGGATCGTCGGCGGCGTCGTGCTGCCAGCGATGCGGAGTTTTCCGGGATATCGGCACGTGCGCACCCCACTTGGCGTGATGTGGAGGCTGCGCAGCCCATGGATCGGCCGGGTCTGCTGCTCGGGCTCGTGATCCGCGAGCTCATGGCCAAGCGGCGCCTTCCACCGGCGGCGGCCTTCACGGTGCGAGAGCTCACCAGCGCTGCGCACCTGAGCGACGAGGCGGATCGCAACAGGCTCGCCGAGCTGGCGCTCACTGCGGAGCGCGCTCGCTACGCTGAAAGCGCCGTGCCGCTCTCCGTGCTCGAGGACGCCTTGCGAAAAGGCCGGGAGCTTCTCGATCACCTCGACCCGAAGCGCGAGGGCGCGGCGAGATGAAGGAGCGGCTCATCACGCTGGTCTGCGCGCTGGGGGCGCTCGCCCTCTTCGTCGTCATGTTCGTGAAGCGGGAGGGCGCCATCAGCGCGCGCGACGACGTGCCACGGCCGACGACGGCCGAGCGTCGCGGGAATGGGTATCACGCTGCGCTCACGTGGCTCGATGCTGAAGGCATCCGCGGCATTTCGCTGCGGGACCGGTTCGATTCGCTCGCGAAGCGCGAGGATCTTCCGCCCACCGGCAATCTGCTCATCGTCACACTGCCTGCCACCGTGGACTTCAGGACCGCGGAGTTCCTGCCGCTCGACCGCTGGGTTCGCGCCGGCAATACGCTGCTCGTGATGGCGTCGCTCTCGGACAATCCGGACTGGGCGTTCGCCTTCGGCGGCTTCGCCTGGGGCGATCTCAATCTTCTCACCGGGCTCGAGTTCGAGACCGTGACGACCCGCCAGGCGCGGCTCGCCCGCGGAGCGCGGGCTGCGCCCGGGAGCACCGCCGTCGAGAGACGCCCCGATGCGGAAAATCTCCTGCGCGCCTTTGCCGAGCCGAGGCGCATGACGATGGTGTCCAGCCGCCCGCATGCCTACTTCGATGGGGTGCGGAGCGTCGTTTCGTTGTCGGATTATCCGCAACGCATCTGGACGGTGAAGGTGCCGTACGAGGGTTTCGTGCTGGCGCTCGGCCGGGAAAGCGAGAGCGGCGAGGGCGTGCTGTGGACGCGGCCCCTCGGCAAGGGGCGCATCATCGTCAGCGGCTTCGGCTCCCTCTTCACGAATCGCGCGCTCGGCCTTGCGGACAATGCGCGGCTGCTGGCGAACATCGTCGGTGCCAACGTGAGCAACGAGGGTGCGGTACTGTTCGACGATGCACACCAGGGACTCGGCGCCGCCTATGATCCGGACAAGTTCTACACCGACAGGCGGCTCTACGTGACCATCGGCGTCGTGGTCGCGCTCTGGTTCGTTTGGGTGCTCGGTGCCACGCGGCTGCGTGCGCCGCTCGCCCGCAGCTCCACTCCACGCGAGGCAGAGCTGATTCGTGCGGCCGGGGCGTTCTTGTCCCGCGCGCTGCCGGCACACGCGGCGGCACGCCGGTTGCTCGACAACTTCTTCAAGCGGGTGGTGGCGCGAGCCGGGGAGCGCAGGGGTGACGCGTGGGACGTTCTCTCGCACCATGCGCGCATCGCGCCGGGGGATCTCGACCAGCTCCGAAGCTGGCACGCCGCTGCGCTGGGCGGGCGCCGCGTACCCCTCCAGGATCTGCAGAATCTCATCGTTCGTCTGGACAGGCAGTTGGCGACATGACCACATCGATAAGAGCTCTCGAATCGCGGTTGACGGCCGAGCTCGGCCAGGTGGTCATCGGCGCGGAGAGCTCCATCCGGGCGCTCGTCATCGCGCTCGTGGCGCGCGGGCACGTGCTCGTGCAGGGCGTGCCCGGGCTCGGGAAGACACTGCTCGCCAAGACGCTCGCGCACTCGCTCGGCGGCGAGTTCAAGCGCATCCAGGGCACGCCGGACCTCATGCCGAGCGACATCATCGGCGTGCACGTGTTCGACGAAACGAAACGCGATTTCGTGTTCCGCCCCGGTCCGCTGTTCGCCGATGTCGTGCTGGTGGACGAGATCAACCGCGCGGGGCCCAAGACACAATCGGCGCTCCTGGAAGCCATGGAAGAGCGGCAGGTCAGCGTGGATCGCCAGGTGTTCGGCCTGTCGCCGGATTTTCTCGTGCTCGCCACGCAGAACCCGCGTGAGTTCGAAGGCACCTACCCGTTGCCCGAATCGCAGCTCGACCGGTTCATGCTCCGCATCGACATGGATTATCCGCCGCGGGTTTCCGAAGCGCAGATACTGGAGCGCTATGGCGGGCGGCTCTCGAGCGCCCAGCTCGTGATCGAGAGCACCGGCACCGGCACGATCGCGACCGGCATGCTGGAGGAAGCGCGCGCCGAGGCGGAAAAGCTTCATGTGGCCGAAGCACTGACGGGATACGTGCTCGATCTCGTGCGCGCCTCGCGTGAGAACGCGCGCGTGTCGCTCGGCCTTTCCACGCGCGGCGCGCTGGCCCTCATGAAGGCCGCGCGCGTGGCGGCCGGTCTGCGCGGGGCCGAATTCGTGTCGCCCGATGACGTGAAGGAGGTCGCGCCGTGGGTGATGTCGCACCGGCTCGTGCTCACGCCCGAGGCTGCCCTCGACGGAACCCGCGACGTGGACGTGGTTCGCTCGCTCCTGGCGGATACGCCCGTGCCGCGCTGAGGCCGACGTGCATCTGGCTCAGAGAGGTTACGCGCTGATCGGGCTGACTGCCTTGCTCGTGATCGCGGGCACCTGGACGAGCGAGCCTGCATTCGCCGACCTGTGGCGCTGGCCGGCCGCGCTGATCCTGCTGGGGCTGGCGGCTGAGGGGTTTTTCATCATGCGCACCTCCATCCGCGCGGATGTCGACATTCCTCCGCGAGCGCTGCTCGGTCGCGAGCAGCTTGCCGCATACACTTTCGCCAATGCATCGAATCGGAAGGTGAGGCTCGAGTACGCCACTGCAACGCCCCCCGGGTTCGAAGCGATAGAGGAAACGCGCACGATCGTCGCGCCTCGCGGCGGGGTGGGTCGCGATCCGGTTGTGATGATGCCCATCCAGCTCGGCAGGCAGGTGTGGCCTTCGATTCCAGCGCGCCTGCTCGGCCGCTTCGGGCTGGCGTGGTGGACGAGGGCGTTGACTCCTGCGCGCGAAGTCGTGATCGCGCCGGACACACTGCGTGCTCCGCGCCGCCGCCCGAGCGGCAGGAGCACCGGCATGCGCCCGCGCCGCACGGTGGGTGCTGGCTCCGAGCTGCATCAGCTTCGCGCGTATGTTCAGGGCGATCCGCTGGCGCGCATCGACTGGAAGGCCACCGCACGCACGCGCCGTCTCGTCACGCGGGAGTTCACCGAAGATCAGCATCTGGATGTGCTGGTGGCCATCGATGCCGGGCGCCTGAGCCGCGTGCGTGCCGGGCGCCTGGACCGCTTCGGTCTCTACGCGAACGTGGCGTCGAGGCTTGCTGAAGTCGTCACGCCGAACGACGACCGGGTCGGGCTCGTCGTGTTCTCGGATCGCGCGCTGGCTGTGAGCCCGCCGGCCCGAGGCATGTCCGCCATCATCCGCATCCGGCGCACGCTCGAGCGTGTGGCCGTCGACGCGGCCGAGTCGGACCCTATCGCGGCCGCCGTGCGAATTCGCTCGCTGCTGAAGCATCGCTCGCTCATCGTGATCCTCACGGATCTCGATGATGCAGCGGTCGCGGAGCAACTCGCTCGCGCGGTACGTCTGCTTTCGCCGCCGCATCTCGTCGTGGTCGCAGGCGTGCACAGCACCGAGATCGCTCAGCTCGCGCGCAAAGAGGCTGTCGGTTGGCGCGACCCATGGGTTGCGCTAGCCGCCCAGGAGCACGAATCCCGCGCAGCTGCGCAGCGCACCCTCCTGCGCAGGCTGGGCGCCCCGGTCATTGCAACGAAAGAAGAGCTCCTCGAGCGATCTGTGTTCGACGAGTACGAGGCGCTGCGTCGCTCCAGGCGCGTTTGACGGGCCGCGGGCCGGCGGTCACGCCTGGAGGGGTTGCTGGTCGCGGCTGCGGCCAAATGCCCAGCCGCGCAGCAGGGCGACCATGAACAGCCAGTAGCCCACACCCACGACCACCCGGGTCCACAACGGGAACGCCGGGTTCGGCGAGATGTAGCCTTCGATGAACCCGCAGCCGATCAGCAGCACCACGCACGCAATGATCACCTTGCTGGTGCGGAGCGCGGCGATCTGAAAGGACTGCGAGCGACGCGGTGTGGTCGGGCGGATCAGCGCTTCCCCCACAGCCGCGCCCGCCGCCCCCGAGAGCACCATGATCGAGAGCTCCACGCATCCGTGTGCCACGATGAATCGGAACAGGTCGTCGGAGAGCCCGTGCTGGTGTGTGAACGCAAAGATGGCGCCGAGCATGAGCCCGTTGAGCCCGACGATGTAGAACGTACCGAGGCCGAAGAGAAAGCCGGCGCAATAGGCGAACAGGCTCACAATGATGTTGTTCGTGAGGATGCGCAGCGACAGCACGGAGGAAGGCACGACGTTCAGCAGGCCTTCTGTCCACAGCTCCCCGCGTTCCACTGTTGCAATGAGGTCTGGCGAGACGAAGAGCGCGATCAGCTCCGGGTAGCTCCACACGAGCCAGCCACCCATGAAGATGGACGTGAGGAACAGCAGGCCCACCCAGATGATGTGCGGCCGGAGTGAGCGCATCGCATCGGGCACCTGATCTCGAAAGAGGCTCCACAGTGCGTAGCCGGGATGCGCCACCGGCTTGTAGAGCGTGGTATGCGCTTGCGCGTACGCCGCTTCGAGGTATTCCCGGGCGCGGCTGCCCGGCATCAAGCGCCGTGCGCGTGCGAGGTCGTGTGCGAGCAGTCGATAGTCATCGACGACGCGAGTGGCCTCCGTCACGTCGTCTGTGCGCCGGCTCAGAAGGCGGCGCGCACGTTCCGCGGCGGCCTTCCACAAGCCGGCTCGTTGTACGAGCGATTCGCGAAGGGCATGTTCGCGCAACTCGGCCGCGGTTTTTTCCACATCATTCATGGCGCAGCACCGCGCGCGAGGTGCTCGAGCTGCCGGCGCAGCGAATCGTCGTTCGGCGTGGCGCCGGTTTCCGGAGGCCGCTTCGCGCGTGAAAGCAGGGCCGTAGCAAGCCGCGCACGCGCGCTCTTGTCCAACGCGTCCCATCGCCCGAGCAGCTCGTTCACGAGTTCGACGGTCGAGGCATCGACGCGACCGCCCGCATTCGCCTCCGCGACGAAGCGATGCAGCAGCAGATCGTCTGCCCGGTCGTACACGAGCAGCGTGCCCGCTGCGAGATCTCCAACGCGCACGTGATCACGGGTCACCATCGTCGCCACCAGCCCCACGCCATACAGCAGCGGAAAGCTGTCGACGAGCCGAAAAGCGTTGCGGATGAGATGCGCGGTCACGGGCGGCACGGCTCCGTTGCGGCTGACGAGACGCACGCCCGTCATGCGTTTCCCGGGCGTGCGACCGCGCATGATGATCTCGGCAACGCAGTGGTAGAGCAGGTAGATGCCTGCGCCAGGCAGCACGACGAGCCCGAACCACGAGCCTTCCGGGTCCGGCGGTGGCGTCAGATTCCACTCGCGGTTGTAGAGAAGCGCGGCGATGACGTACCAGGCAACGAAGAGCGCGGCACGGATGACCCAGTCGATCATGAACGCGAAGGCCCGCACGCCCGGGCCTGCCAGCGTGAGCGAAACGTCCACGCCGGTGACGCTGTCGACGACGAGGTCGGGTCCGGCGTGGGTCAATGTCACTCCTCGGCGGCGAGCTGCTCCGCGCGATATTCCTGCTGAAGCGCTTCGATGAGCTCGTCGAGATCGCCTTCCATGACGTCCGCGAGCTTGTAGAGGGTCAGGTTGATGCGATGGTCCGTGACCCGGCCCTGCGGGAAGTTGTATGTGCGGATGCGCTCCGAACGGTCCCCGCTGCCCACCTGCAGTTTCCGTGACTGCGCCTGCGCGGATTGCTGCTTCTCCTGCTCCGCGGCCAGCAGGCGTGCCTTCAGCAGCGCCATGGCGCGCGAACGATTCTTGTGCTGCGAGCGCTCGTCCTGACACTCCACCACGATGCCGGTGGGCAGGTGGGTGATGCGCACGGCCGAATCCGTCTTGTTCACGTGCTGGCCGCCGGCGCCGGAGGAGCGATACGTGTCGATGCGCAGGTCCGCCGGATTCACCTCCACGCTCTCGACCTCGTCGATCTCCGGGAGGATCGCCACCGTGACAGCGGACGTGTGGATGCGCCCCTGCGCCTCCGTCGCGGGGACGCGCTGCACCCGATGGGTGCCGGATTCGAATTTCAGCCGCGAGAATGCACCGCGCCCGACGATGCGGCTGATCACCTCGCGATAACCGCCGTGCTCACCGGGGTTCTCGCTCAGCACCTCGACGGCGAGACCTTTGGATTCCGCATACCGCGCGTACATGCGGAGGAGGTCGCCGGCGAAGATGGCCGCCTCGTCGCCGCCGGTGCCGGCCCGCACTTCGAGGAAGATGTTCTTGTCGTCCCGCTCATCCTTGGGAAGGAGAAGGAGGGCGAGCTCGGTTTCCTCGGCCGCGATGCGCTCCTGCACACGGGAGATCTCTTCCTCGCCGAGGGAGCGCATGCCTGCGTCCGCGTCTGCGCTCATTTCGCGCGCGGCGGCGAGGTCCGCTTCCAGGCCACGGAACGCCCCGAAACGCTCCGCCAAGGGCTGCAGGCGGGAGTATTCCACCGACAGGTCCCGAAATTGCTGCGAGCCTCCGGCCACCTCGGGCGCGGCCAGCAGGCGCCCGACCTCTTCGAACCGGTCGGATATCTTTTCCAGGCGCTGGCGAATGGAGTCTTTCATCGGCCGGGCATTCTCCGGATGGCCAGTGGCCATGACAAGAACTGCACAGTGCGAGTCGGCGTCAGACCCTCTATAGTGAGTCGCGTGCACGCTTCAAGAACGCTTCTGCTGGGTTCGCTCCGCTTGCTGGTGCTGGCCACCGCTGTGGGCTGTTCCGGCGCCGGCCGCAGCGATGCGGCGCCGACGTCGCGGGACCCGAACGCATCCACGGTCATCGCCGAAATCGCGCTCGAGCGAGGTGATTGCCGTACCGCTGCCGAGACCTATTCGTCGGCCGCTGCGCGGGGCGACGTCGCGATAGCGCGGCGCGCGAGCGAAGTCGGGCTTTCGTGTGAGCACCTGCCGGCAGCGTGGGAGTCGGTGAAGCGCTGGCGCGCGCTCGCGCCCAACGACAAGGATGCCGCCGCAGTCTATGCGACCGTGGCGCTGAAGCTCTACCACATCCCGGAAGCGCGCTCCGCGATCGGCACGGTGATGAAAGCAGCGCCAGGCGAGAAGATCGCCGGCGACAAAGGCCCCGCCCCGAAAGTGGCAGACGAGAAGCCCGCGGATGCGAAGCTTGCCGAGCTGACTGCCGTGCTGCTGCAGGAGGCAGATGCCTCCGCCGTGTTCACCGCGCTGAGCGGCGCCATCGACACGGACTCTGCCTCGGCGGGCGAGCTCGCGCTGCTGGCGGAGCTTGCGCTCGAAGGCTACGACGTGAAACGGGCCGAGCACTACGCCGGGCTCGCACTGAAGGGCGATCCGCAGTCCTACGAAGCCAAGCACGTCATGGTTCGGGCCTACGTTGCGAAGGGCGACAACGCGAACGCCATCGCCACCGCGCGCGAGGTGATGCAGCTCGACCCCCGGCGTGGAGTGTTCGAGCTGGCCGAGACCTACGCATCACTCGACCGTCTGGAAGAAGCACGCAGCGAGCTGGACAGGTTGCGGGCAACGGGCGACGTGACGAACGAAGTCGATCGGCGCCTCGCGCTGCTCGCCTTCCAGGGCGGCGATTACAACGAGGCCCAGCGCCGCTTCACCGAGCTCGCCACGGGTGAGGGCGCAAGCGACGCATTCCTGCTGTATCTGGCGGACATCGCCGAGCGCGACGGCGACAAGGAAACGGCGCTTGCCGGCTATCGGCGCCTCGCCAACTCCTCGCTCGCGGTGCCGGCGCGAACGCGCGCGGCCGCGCTGCTGCTGGAAAAGAACGAGCGCGGTGAGGCGCTCACGCTGATCGACGATTACGTTTCCGAGCATCCGGACCGCCGCTTCGAGATGACGCTGACCAAGGCGCACCTGCTCGCGGATCACGGCGAGATCGACGCGGGCCTCGCGTTGCTGGCCTCGGCGCTGGATCAGCACCCCAATCACCCGTCGTTGCTGTACGACCGGGCCGTGCTCCTCGAGCGCGCCGGCAAGGTGAAGGAATCGGTGAGCACGCTCGAGAAGCTGCTGAAGGAGCGGGACGGCGACCCCACGCTGCTGAACGCCCTGGGCTACACGCTTGCGGACCATGACCTCGAGCTCTCGCGCGCCGAAGGGCTGATCCGCAAGTCGCTCGCCACCATGCCGGACAACCCGGCGGTGCTGGATAGCATGGGGTGGGTGCGCTTCAAGCGTGGCGACTACAAGGGCGCCATCGGCTATCTCTCCCACGCATATTCGCTCGCGCACGATCCGGAGATCGCGTCCCACTGGGGCGAGGCCTTGTGGCAGAGCGGTCAGCAGCAGGAAGCGCGGAAGGTCTGGGCGAACGCGCTGGCCCGCAATCCCGACTCCGACGTGCTCAAGGAAACCTTCAGCCGGCTCATCCCACCCGGTAAGCCGTAATGCCCCCATGGGCCCGCGCCGCGGCCCTGCTGAGTCTTCTCGCAGCGGCCTTCGTGAGTGGATGCAAAACCCTCCCTTCCGCGCCGCCGCCGTCACAGCCGTGGGACTTGCGGCGCGCGGAGCTTCAGGGGCGTGAGCAGTTCGATCTCAGCGGCCGTATCGCCGTTGCCGCTGCCCAGGAAGGGTTCAACGCGAAGCTGCGCTGGGAGCAGCAGGGCGCGCAGTCGCAGCTCGCGCTCGATGGGCCGCTCGGCCTGGGCGGCGTGCGGATCACATCGAACGGCCAGACGTTCCGGGTCATCAATTCCCGCGGCGAGCAGCTCGACAGTGACGCCGCGCGCCGCGAGATCGAATCGCGGCTGGGCTTCGAGCCGCCGCTGGGCAGCCTGCGTTACTGGGTGCTCGGTGTGCCGGACCCTTCGCAACCCGCGGACGAAGTGCTGGACGGCGAGCAGCGCCTCTCGATGCTGAAGCAGAACGGATGGCAGATCGACTACGCGAGCTACTCGGACGTAGGCGGGCAGTGGCTGCCTTCGCGCATGACACTGAGCCGTGAAGGCGTGCGCGTGCGCCTGCTCGTCGATGGGTGGGGGTCATGACCCCCGGTGTGGAAACGCATTGGCCGGCGCCCGCGAAGCTGAACCTGTTCCTGCACGTCACCGGCCGCAGGGCCGACGGCTATCACGATCTGCAGACGCTCTTTCAGCTCATCGATCTCTGTGACGACATCGCGATCACGCCGCGCGAGGATGGCGTCATCGAACGTGTCGCCGGGCCGGCCGAAGTGCCGGCCGAAACCGACCTCGTCGTCCGGGCCGCCCGCGCCCTGCGGGACTACACCGGAACCCCCCTGGGGGCCACGCTCGAGGTGAAGAAACGCATCCCGATGGGGGGTGGTCTGGGCGGCGGAAGCTCGGACGCGGCAACGACCCTCCTCGCCCTGAACCGGCTCTGGGGCACGGGCCTGGCGGTGGACACCCTCGCCGGAATCGGGCTCTCGCTCGGCTCGGATGTGCCCGTTTTCGTCCGCGGTTCATCGGCTTGGGCCGACGGGCGCGGGGAGCGGCTGGCTCCCGTGGAGCTGCCGGAGCGCTGGTACGCGGTCATTCATCCCGGGGTCCACGTGGCCACCCCGGCCGTCTTCCAGGCCCCTGAATTGACACGAAATTCCCCCGTCATCACAATACGCGCCTTTTTTCAGACCGGCGGCCGCAACGATTGCGAAGGCGTCGTGCGGGCGCGATTCCCCGAAGTGGCTGAGGCGCTCGACTGGCTCGCGCGGTTTGCGCCCGCGCGACTGACGGGAACGGGCGCGTGCCTGTTCGCGAGTTTCGCGAGCGCGAGTGACGCGGAGCGCGTGGCCGCGCAGGTGCCGCGTCGCTGGACGAGTTTCGTGGCGCGGGGGTTGAATACGTCCCCGATGTGCGAATGCCTGGGTGATTGAAGAGCTGTTGGGGTGTCGCCAAGTGGTAAGGCAGCGGGTTTTGATCCCGCCATACGTTGGTTCGAATCCAGCCACCCCAGCCAACTTCATCATATAAAACAATAACTTACTGAGTTCAATTGCACCTGTCTGGTGCCTGCTTGGTGACTGCGTTCCCTCAAGTCCCCAAAAGCTGTCACTAAGCAGCCACTAGAGCCTTACATCAGTTCGGACTCGCTTGCTTGACATGGTTTTCCCCTTGGACACAGTGCCGCCCCATGAGCCCTCCGCTTCCGAAGTCTTCTCTAGCGCCATTCGCAGACAAGCGAAGCCGTCAGGCTGCGTGGGAAAAGTACTGCGACGAAAAGCAGCTCTCCGTTGAGGAGCGCAATCGCGCTGCGAGCATCATTCCTCCGGGCGCCTCGATCAAAGTCCAGGCTTGGCCGAGTCTGTAAGCCTCAACGACTGCGACTGGTTTACTCCAGCCGATCTCACGAAAGTTATCGACGCGATCCACGCGCTTCCTGACTGGAAGAAGGTCGTGCTCGTTGGCGGTCAATCGCTGACTGCCTGGGTGGAGTACTACAAGGTCCGAGCTGCCCAAATTCGAAGGGCCCTACCTGACAATCGACGCGGACTTTCTCGGCACAAAGACCGAAGCCGAGGTGATCGCAAAAGAGCTCGGGAGCAACGCTCAGATCCCAGGTTTCGACGATCACACTCCGAATGCCGCTGCCATCGATTTCACGGGGGCGAGCGGCAAGAAGTTGCACATCGATATCCTCAGCGGCGTTCTCGGTCTGAAGAGCGAGGGCGTCAGAAAACTTGCTGTGAATCTGGAGATCGACAACAACAAGCCGGTCCCCGTTCTACATCCATTGCTCGTTCTCGAAAGCCGCTGCATCAATCTCGAGTGGCTCAGCGAAAAGCGCCATAGCAACGGCATCACTCAGGCGCGGGTGGCCTGCGCAGTCATCGAGCGCTATCTCGCGGAATGTCTCAACTCATCTGAACGTCATCGAGAGGCATTCAACGCGACCGAGCGCATCGCTGACCTTGCCAAATCAAGCGCGGGCGTATTCGTGTGGACGCAATGGGGGATTGATGTCGCGAATGTTGTGGACGCCTCGAAAATGCCGAGCCAATTCAGTCGATCATGGCCACACGAACTCGCCGAGGTAGTCAGAAAAAGGGAAATTGCTGGCCGGGGGCCGACGAAGATCAAGAAAGCGTAGATCGTCTGGCTGGACCGCAGGCGAAATCATGCCCGCGTTCTACGTAGGGAGTCTTCCCCGGCGTTTCTCGGAAGGTTCGCGAGCAACGGCGTACTTTATCGATGCTCCAGTAATCGATCTGCCAAGCGAGCCAACCCGATATTTGTGAGTGCGAAGGAAACAGGGCGGCACCCTTCGCGGCGATGTGAGCTCGACAACCTGGCCGCTTTCACGCAGGGCGTAGAGCGCGTCAGTGTGCAGCTACTACCGCGTAAAGCTTCCGACGCCTTCACCATGTACCGCTTCGACCCCAAGACGTTCAGTGCTGGGCTCGAAACAAACGGCATTGCGCGGACCGTAGTGGATTGCTTCAAGTTCAGGAACAAGCTCGGTCTCGATGTCGCGCTCGAAGCGCTGCGTTTCGCAAGACAACGCAAGCGCGTGCAGAACCGCGAGCTGCTCCGCTACGCGCGGCTGCTTCGGGTGGAGAAGCCGATGTCGCCATATCTGCAGGCGATCGAATGAGTGGGAAGGAGAGGAAGGACGTTGCGGCTGGCTTCCATCGGGCGCTGATGTCGGGAGACGTGCTGTGAGCTCGCCTTCAGCCTGGCCAAGCGTCCCGGTTGCCAAAAGCGGGTGCCGTGCTTGGTTCGCGGCGGATCTCTACCGCCAGTTTTTTGCCAAATTTTGCCAAACGCACTACCATCCAGGCATGAGCACCATGAATATCTCCTTACCTGACTCGCTCAGGGATTTTGTAGACCAGCAGGTGAATGAGCACGGCTACGGCACGAGCAGCGAGTATGTACGCGAGCTCATACGACGCGATCGGGATCGGCTGAAGCTGCGTGGTCTACTGCTGGAAGGCGCCGGATCCCCGAAGACCAAACCGGTCGACGCTGCCTACTTCGATCGCCTGCGCCGGAAGGCCAAATCGGCCAAGCCGAGCGCTCGTCGTTGAGTTCGAAGCCCGTCATCCCACGAGAACGTGCTGAGCGGGATGTCGATGAGGCGATCGGGTACTACCTGAGCGAGAACGCGCCGGAAGCTGCGTTGGGCTTCGTTGATGCGTTAGAGCAAGCGTATAGCCATATTGGGCGCCACCCAGATAACGGCTCAGCACGCTACGCCGGAGATTTGAGCCTTCCCGGCCTGCGTTTCTGGCGTTTGAAAAAATATCCGCACCCGGTTTTCTACGTCGAGTGGAAAGATCACATCGACGTGTGGCGCGTGCTACACGGCATGCGGGACATTCCTGCGTGGATGCAAGATCCCGATCTGATCTAGCGGAAGGGCTTGCAGGCGCCGTGGCCGTTGCCAGGAACGGCCCAACAGGGATACTGGGGTAGGTAGGCCGACGAGGCGGTCCGCTTCCGACTTCGACCAGCCGGCGCTCGGCGGTCTGTGGCATCCTTGCTTCGATGCGTACGCTTCGAATCCGCGGCCGACGCTGGTGGCTCGTAGCGATTGCCGCGGTATTGTTCGCGACCCTGGCCGCGCTGTTGCTCCGACCGATGCTCGAGCAAGCCGTGCGCGCGCGGATCGAGGCCGCGGCTTTGCGCGATGGCATGGTCGCCCGGATCGAGCAGGTGCACGTCGGCGTCTGGCCGTTCGTGCGACTGGAGGGATTCAGTCTCGACGTCGGTCACGGAGTGCAACTGCATGCCGATGCGATCGCGGCTACCTGGCCGGGTCGCCTGCGGCTCGCGATCTGCGCCGCCACTGTCACGGGTCTCGGAAGTATCACGGTTAGCTCACCGGCCAGCGCCTGGGACGTCGCGGGCATTCGTAGAGGTAACCTCCAGCTCACGCTGGTGGAACCTCAAGCTGGCATCTCGATACGCAAAGCGGCGCCTCTTGTGGGCAGCGCCTGGAGCGTCGAGGCACGCGACCTCGACGTCAGTCGTCTGTTCGACGTGCTCCGCGACACTCACACGCTAGTCGATGGCGGTGTAGTGAACGGCCGGGTGGATCTTCATGACAGCACCGAGGCGCTCCGTTTTCATGTGGACATGGGCGCGCGAAGTGCGCGCCTGCCAGCACTGGCCGATAACGCTAACGATCAGCCGCAGCTCGGCGATGCGACGGACGTGACCCTGAGATTCGATGGCACCTGGCGGCGGGCCGAGGGAGCGGCGGAGATCCCGGAGCTCCATGCGACGGTGGCCGGTGCGGACTGGTCGGGCTCGCTTGCGCTTCGCGATCTCGACACCGATCCGGCTGTCGATCTCGCACTCGGCGTGCGGCGGCTGGACTTCGCGCAACTTCTGGGCAGTTTGGGCCTCGCCGTCCCCAAGAGCCTGGGACTGCCGCCCGACTGGGACTATGGGCTCGGCTCGGCCACGATCGACGTGCAGGTACGCGGACGGCTGTCGGACGCGGCGTCGCTCTCGGTCACCCAGAAGATTGGTTTCACGCCGCCACGCCAGATGCCGCCGGGAATTCTTCGACTACGCAGCGATTTCGTATTCCGTCCGGATGACGGAGCCGGGCCGCATCGCCCCGTTGACGTCTACCGAGCGTCCCCCGCCTTCATTGCCTTGCGCGACGTCCCGCCATTGTTCGTGCGCTCGCTGCTGCTCGCCGAAGACACTGGCTTCTACGGGCATCGCGGCATCGATCTTCGCGAACTACCCGGCGCTCTGCTCACCAACTGGTCGCGCGGGGGCGCCGCGCGCGGGGCATCGACGATCACCCAGCAGCTGGCCAAGAACCTGTTCCTGTCGCGCGACAAGCAGGTCGGACGCAAGCTGCAGGAACTGGCGTTAACGTTTCTGCTCGAGTCGGCGCTCGGCAAGGATCGCATCCTCGAGATCTATTTGAACATCATCGAATGGGGGCCGCAGCTGCGGGGTCTGCGGCCCGCAGCCTGCCACTATTTCAGTCGCGAACCCGTGGAGCTGACGCCGGCGGAGATGGCCTTCCTGGTCTCGATCATTCCCGGGCCGATCAAGTATCAGCGCTCATTCGCGCGCGGCACCCCGGGGCCTGGCCTGCGTTCGCTGATCGACGGCCTGTTGGCGAAGCTGCGCTCCGTGGAAGCAATCGGAGAGGAGGAGTATCGGCGGGCGCTCGCCGAGCCCATCGTCGTCGCAGCGGCGGGAGTTTCCCCGCCTTGTTGACCGGGTCGCGGGCGCTGAGCCCGCGTTGCAGAGGTCGCGAGCCCTGTCGACCAGTTTTGCAGCACCTCTCAGGCCGCACTCGAGCCTGGGGAATCTCACGCCAGCGGAGTTCAAACGGCAGCTATCAACAACGAGCCCGGAAAAAGCCATTTTCTAGAGAGCTCAGGTTCGAAGAAAGCCGGCAGGTCAATCCTTCAGGCGCTTCAGCTGCGAGGCATCCATACCGCCGTACCGGGCTTTCCAGTTGTACAGGGTCGCAGGACTGATGCCGTTCTTGCGGCAAAGCTCGGCGGTCTTCACGCCGGGCTCGGCCTCTTTGAGGATCGCGAGGATCTTCTCTTCGCTGAATCGGGACTTCTTCATTCGAGTTCTCCCTGGGGAAAACTCTACTTCAGATTGGTCCGAATCGTCAGGGGGTTACACGACGACTGCGGGTGTTGCAGGAACATACTGATGCCGGCGAGTAGGTCGGTAGAAGCTGCCGAGCTTGGCGGAGTCGCATGCGTGCATGTCGGGTGGCACAACGCCTCTTCTGCGACCTAGCCCGGCAGCTCTGGTGGCAGCGGCATGGACTCTGGGGAGTTAGAGCGGACTGCCAGCTCGAGACTAATCAGCAGGTCGCCGATGCCGATCAAGGTGCACTGGGTTTTGACCCTGCCATACGAATCCAGCCCCCAGCCAATCAAGCTCCGCGACGGTGAAGAGTAGAGCGCTGAACGCAAGGGGGCGCGCGTCATCCGAGACCGCTCTCCTCAAGGGCCTCCTTGATCTGAGACTCGAGGTAGGGCCCAACCTTCGTGTTACTGAGCGCGTGCAGTCTGCGGTTCTCGGCGGTGTCGTCCGACGCAATGAAAGCGTCGCCGGACCAGGCGGCGGATCCCACGTTCAGCGCCAATGCGGTCGGCTCGGCGCAGCCCGGATCGATCTTTCCGACCAACGCATGCGTGCTCGATAGTGCCAGCGTGACGCCGCCGACGTCCTCGTGCTTCGCGACCCCGGTGGCGCAGATCGAAGCGCAGCTGCAAGCGAATCCCGAGAAGCTCGCCGAACTCGCGCCGCCGGAGCTGGCGCGAGCATCGACAACAAACTTATCGAGCCTCGTCTCCTCGTCGGTGATCAACTGATCGACCAGTGCAGCCGATGGCGGGCCGTAGAAGTCCCGTTCCACACAGGAGCTCCACGTGCCGGTCTTGAACGGCTCCTGGCCGCGCCTGAACACCCGCACCTGATGCCTGTTCTTTCTCGTCTGCCCGGCAGAGAAGCCTTTTTGCAGGAGCTGCGGGATGAAATGATGATCGCGACCAGCCATGTCACAGAATACCCGTCGACTCGACGCCGCTGCCGACATCTTAGTTGACGGCTGCGTATCTCAGGGTACCATATCGGTTGTTGAAATCTTCAACAACGGTGATTTGCCATGGCAACGGTCAATTTCAGCGTTCCGGACGACGTCAAGGCCGAGTTCGACAGGTTTTTTGGCGACCAGAACAAAAGCGCGGTCATCGCGGACTTGATGCGGAACGCGGTCGCCGAAGCGAAACGGCGCAAGCAGCGCGAGAGCATCTTCCGTGCGTTAACGCAACGCCGTTCGGAGCGGCCGACCTTGTCCGATAAGCAGATTCGCGCTTCTCGGACGGCAGGCAGGTCGTGACGGTCGTCGTCGACGCGAGCGTCGTGATCAAGTGGTTGCTGCAGGATCCCGAGCGTGAGGTCGGGACAGAAAAGGCGACGCAGCTCATGGAGTCAGTCACACGAGGTGAGCTGACGGCCTTGCAGCCGACGCACTGGCTCGCGGAAGTCGGCGCTGTCCTCGCGCGCGAAAGTCCAGGCACTGCCGCGGACGACGTGACGATGCTGAATGCGCTTCAGTTTGCGGCGACGGACGATCCATTGGTGCTGAGGCGCGGAGTCGAGCTGGCGATCGAGCTGAAGCAGCATCTCTTCGACACTTACTATCACGCGGTTGCTCTGGAGACGGAGGCCGCAACGCTGATAACGGCAGATGAGCGGTATCTGCGTGCGGCGCGGGGGAAGGGGCGAATCGTCTACTTGATGGATTGGGACGGATCAGCGAGCTGACGGCCTTCGTACACCGCGCCGAACTGGTCGAATATCGTGACGTCCTGCGCGGATGCTCTTACGCGACTCGTTTTGAGGTTAGCCACAAATTCGAGCACCTGCCGCCTCTCCTCCTCGGTCAGGGATTGAACTTCCTCGAAAATACGTTCCGCAACGCCCATGGCGACGAGTGTACGGTGCCTGCCGCCGGGTCGCATTCATCAGGACCAGCCTGTTGGCTCCTCGTCGTGGACGGCAGTTCCCGAGACCTTCGGGGGCCTGCGCCCTGCGACGTCCGTTCTTTGCAGCTCTCAGGCGTCGGGCGCCCAGCATCGTGAAATTTGAGCGAGTCGAGCGACCGCAATCTTCAGCAACGCATCGACGACCGTGATTACCGCGTTGATGATCCTGAGTCCCGGCATCAGTCTCAGATCGCTGTCGCTCCCAGCAGGAACGGGCCTAGTGGCAGCTCTAGTGGCAGCGACGGGGATTCTAGGGTGCGCGAGGGGTTCTTCCAGCCGAATCGAATCAATAAGTTGATGATTTTCTTGAGCACCATTTGATCCCGCCATACGTTGGTTCGAATCCAGCCACCCCAGCCAAACTTGCCGAAGTCGGTTTTCGCTGATCAAACAGGCAGTTGGCGGTCGGATCTTCGCATCGTGGACCGCGTCGGACATCTCGTCCGGCCCCTTTATTGTTGTCGGTACTGACTGAACTACTGCCAGATCCTCAAGGCTCGACGCGGTTTCATTCGTAGAGGGTCGGCCTCCGTTGCGAGGCGGTTTGCGGGGTCGGTCGCAGGGCGCGCGGGTCCGCGTCACTCCCATTGATCGTTCGATCACCTGAACGTCGGCTTCCACCGCACCATCGGTCCACGCGGCGTAGATCCGCAGCATTGTGATGAGGCTGTGGCCATGCTGCTTCGACACCCAAAGCGGATTCTTGCCGGGCATCAGGTTCCAGCTCACCGAGGAGTGATGGGTGGTGTACGGGCGGCGGTAACGCACCTTCAGTGATCGCAGCGTCTTGCGCCATCGAATCTCCGCTACGTGCAGATCCCGCATGGGCTCGCCGGTGTCACGCACGAAGACATGATCGTGATGGCAGGCTGCGGGCGGGGTTCGCCTCGAGCGGTCGGTCCCGATAGCCAAAGTCGAAGGCGCGTCGGAGCACGCTCACGTGGGATGACCGCCTTCGGCTTCACCGACGAGTGCCAGGCTTCGCCGACCTGACTTTCCGGCGCAGGCGGTCAAAATACCCATCATCGACCCGCTTGGTCTGCGCAGAAGCTGCACCTTCGAGCAGAAGACCGCGCAACTTCAGCCGATCCTTGTCGTTTCGTATGAGCTCGCGTACGTACTCGCTACTCGTGCCGTAGCCGCGCTTGTCGACCTGCTGGTCGACAAAATCCTTGAGCGAATCAGGCAGGGAGATGTTCATTGTGCTCATGACACTGGATCATGCTCAGTTTGCCAAAATTTGGCAAAGTAGTCTGACCGGCGGCTCGTGTGCCTCGACCTTAGAAGGTCGCTCGAGGCGAGCAGATGTACGCGACCTCGGGCAACGGACCGCAACGAGGGCGACGTGTAGCGCGGGCTTGTAAGGGTCCGGCGTCGCGTCAGCGAAGGATCTCGCGGTCATAGACATCGTCGCGAGTGATCCTTGCCGCCTCGAACCGACCGCGATACTTGGCCAACGTCTTCAGGGCAGCCGCGCGTCGGGCCGCGGCGTTCGCGGGACGCGCAGCTTTGAGCGTCGTGATGAAATCGAGCACTTCTCGGGCCTGGGCCGCGGGAAGGGTGCGTACTTCGTTATAGATTTTGCTCGGCAGTGCCGATGCCGCCTGTCAGGTCCTCCCACGCCCGACATTCGAGATCGAAGACCCATGAACCGAGGGCCATCGCGAACAGGTGAATGGCCCACGCGTGGTGCAGGTCGAATCGTCTGGCTCGCGCATGAACGTCCGACACAACCGCACTCAGCATCATCACCGTGCCCCAGATGGCGAATGCAACGTGTGCCGCCCCGCCGTTGTGGCGCGCGAGAATGAATGACATGCCGCCGACGCCCGCCATGAAGCCGGCCGTCCCCTCGCGTCCTCCAGGGGGTTCAAGGAACATGCCATGTCTCAATTCCCCTTGGCGTTCTGGAATGCGCCTTACTCGAACATGCGTGCGCATCCGGATTCCAAGCGATTGCTGATCGAAGCCGGCGTGGTCGACTACTGGCGGCAGAGCGGCAAGTGGGGGGCGCTGCAGGCCGGTGGGAAGCGACGACTTCCAGTGCGAATGAATCGCCGCCCGGGCTACCGAACGATCCGCGACTTCACCTTCGGAAATGCCAGCTCGCGTCATGCACCGCGTCGTCCAGGTGATATCTGGATGTTCAGCGCGCAGGTCTTTCAATCAAACGTACATGAGCGATAGAGCACGGATTCTCTCGACGACTTCGACGTGCTGCTCGACTGGCAAGCGGTCGACACTCATTTGAAGTGATCCGGGGCGATCGACGCGACTGTCGTCGATGGCCTGGCCAACAGTGACGGCGGCAGTGAGGAACTCGCGTTCCTTCTCGCCAGTGAAGCATCCGAGCAGGCGCGAGCTTATGTCGTTGCGTAGACAGGCCACTGCGGCCAGCAGGCCGTAGCCACCCCAGTTCGAGACGCCCGCGACGATCAGATAATCGCACGGCGTCTGCGCCGCGATCAGCGGGCCGTTGGGAATGTCGGTGGCGACGATGTCGGGCGGCAGCGAACCCATACCGATCTCATTGCCACCATCGCCGATGCCAATAGTGATCCATCTGCGCTCCCAGCCCTTCTCTTCGAACAGCAGATGCAGCGGTGCCGTGTCACTGGACATGTCCCAGCCGTGCTCTCGGTGCGGCTTGCCGTCGGAACTAGGTGATACTCGCTCGATGGCGATCATGTGTGTCGGCGGCGTGGGCAGTTGCTCGAGATGGTGGCGCAGTCGCCGCACGGCAGCTTCATCAACACTGACGATCTCGAGATCGACCTTGTGCGGCAAGGCATCGACCACGGCCCAGACGGCCTTGGCGCAGGGTGCGTCGGTGATGACAGTGACCTTGAAGCCGGCTGCGGCGAAGCCCGCCGCCATGTGCGCGGTGCCGATGAGGCCGTCGGTTTCGGGCGACGGCGGATTGGCGAAGCGAATGAAGAAGCCCGAGACGATGCAAATGTGCGGCGTGCTCGTGGTCGAGATGGATTGCGCCGCGCGACCGAGGTTGCCCTTGGCGAACGCCACCAGGCGCGAGATATCGCGCCGCACGTGCCGAGTGACGACACCCTCTATCTTTTCGATCCGATCCAACATGTGTCCCTGCGGCAATTGTTTGTCAGATCACCGCAAGTTCCGCGTTGCGCAGATCGGTTATCAGCATGTGCGCAGGTTGGTGCGTGATGCAGAACGGCAGCTCGGCTTGCATTACGGCAATTTGCGAGGTCACTCCGCAAGCCCAGAAGACCGGCACTTCGCCAGCGTAAATCGGGACTGCATCGCCGCCGTGTTGCGAGACGCCGATGTCGCGTATGCCGATGGCCACGGGGTCGCCGAAGTGGATTGGCGCGCCGTGCACCTGGGGAAAGCGGCTGGTGACCTGGATTGCCCGGATGGCGTCGGCGGGCTTGAACGGCCGCATCGAAACGACATAGGGCCCTCCGAACGGTCCGGCAGGCCGCGTCGGGAGGTGGGTGGTGTACATCGGATTGATGAGCCCGAGCTCGTTGTGGCGCACACCGAGACCGGCCTCTTCCAATGCTTCCTCGAAGGAAAACGAGCAACCGAGAGCGAAGGTCACGAGGTCGTTGGTCCAGACGTCGGCAATGTCGTGCACCACGGCCTTTTCGCGGCCTCTTTCGAATAGGCGGTAGGCTGGAACGTCGCTGCGGATATCGATGTCGGCTCCCAGGCCGGGCAGGCGCGGATCGCCGGGCGTGCCAACCTCGAGCAGTGGACAGGGCTTGGGATTGAGCTGGCAGAAGCGCAGAAAATCATCCGCGTAACCCTCGGGCATGATGACGATGTTGGTTTGCACGTAGCCCTTGGCGAGTGGGCCAGTGGGCCCACGGTATTCGCCGGCGCGGATGCGCATGCGTTCACGGACGGCGGGAGATGTGGAGGGCGAGGGTGCTGATGTCATGCGGTCACCCTACATGCCCAGATAGGCGCGGCGAACGGCTGGATCGTTGCTCACCTCGAGGGCGGCACCCGAAAGCACGACACGGCCGGTCTGCAGAACATAGACACGATCGGCGATCTCAAGGCTTTCGGCGAGGCGCTGCTCGACAAGGAGCACCGTGACGCCGGTGTCACGTATGGCGCGCACCGCGACGAAAATCTCGTCGACCAGCTTGGGCATGATGCCCTGCGAGGGTTCGTCCAGCATCAGAAGCCGCGGCCGTGTCATGAGTGCACGGCCAATGGCGAGCATCTGCTGTTCGCCACCGGACAGCGTTTCGGCGCGCTGTGCCAGCCGTTCTTGCAAGCGCGGGAAGAGCGCGAACACCTGAGTCAGCGGCGCCTCACGGTCGGGCTTGTTACGGTGCAGGTAGCTACCGAGGCGCAAATTGTCGGCCACGGAGAGGCGCGGAAACAGACGCTTGTTCTCGGGCACGTAAGCAACACCGCGGGCAGTGATCTCATGGGCTTTCAGTTTGTCGAGGCGCTGTCCGGAGAAAGTGACGCTGCCGCTGCTGGGCGTCTCGAGGCCGACGATGGACTTGAGCAAGGTCGACTTGCCCGCGCCGTTGGCGCCAGCGACGACGACGATTTCGCCGGCGTTGACCGTCAGCGAAATGTCGGTTATCGCGGCCATGCCGCGATAACCGGTGCTGAGCGCCTGCACCTCAAGCAACACGGTGGCGCTCTCCCAGGTAGGCGGTGATGACGGCGTCGTTCTTGACGATCTCGTGAGGGCGGCCCTCCGTGAGCACACGTCCGAGGTTGAGCACGACGGCGCGGTCGACCAGCGGCATGACGATTTCCATGACATGTTCGACCATGATGACGGTGACGCCGAGGCCACGGACGCGGCGCACCAACTCGACGCCGTGCTGCGCCTCGGTGGGCGTGAGGCCAGTCATGACTTCGTCGAGCAGCAGTAGCCTGGGTTGGGTGGCGAGCGCGCGCGCCATTTCCAGACGGCGCTTCTCAGGCGGTGTGAGGTCGGCGGCGGGCGCGGCGGCGCGAGCTGCAAGGCCGACGTAGTCGAGGGTGGACAGCGCGGCGCGGCGCGCTGCGGCGGTCGTCCGGTGGCGCACCAAGGCGCCGACGATCACGTTGTCGAGCACCGACATGGAGTCGAAGCTGCGCGGTACCTGGAATGTACGCGAGATTCCAAGCGCGCAGCGCGCAGGACCGGCAACGCTGGCGAGGTCGATGCCGTTGAAGAGAATGCGTCCCGAGGTGGGCCGGTATACACCGGCGATCTGATTGAACAGCGTAGATTTACCAGCGCCATTTGGCCCGATGAGCCCCAGGATTTCTCCGGCGGCAACGCTGAGATTGATGCCAGCGTTAGCGACCAGTCCGCCGAAACGGCAGGTGACATCAACAACCTGGAGAAGCGGCGCGTTCATCCGGCGCGGTTTCTTGTCGGCCGGTGCAGGAAGCTGACAATACCGTCGGGTCTGAGAAGCGCGACAACGATGATGAGCACGCCATAGAGGACAAGGTCCAGCCCGCTGCCCGAGCCTCCGGCATAGCTGCGCGTGACCTCGGTGAGTGGGATGAGGATGGCAGCGCCGAGGGCAGGACCCCACAGCGTTCCGATGCCGCCCAACACCGCCGGCAGTGCGAACAACAGCGAAAAGCGGAACGCCATAACACTGTCAGGGTCGATATAGGCGACGAACGCGGCATAGAAGGCACCGCCAATCGCGGTGAGGAACGCCGAAACTGCTGCCGCCGCCATCTTGGAACGAAAGATATCCACACCGAGGCTTTGTGCCGCTTCGGGGTTGTCCTTGACCGCGCGCCACCAGTAACCCCAGCGGGACTCCTCGATGACCCAGGTGACCAGCCAGGTGACCGCAAGCAGAGCGAGCGCGAGATAAACGTAGGGCAGCTTGCTACGCGCGAACTGTAGTGTGAGCCAACTGTCGTCGCCGATGGGCCACTGGATGCCGAGTGCGGCTCCGGTGAGCTCGAGATTGAGCGCCAGAAGAAGGCCGATCTCGGCGATAACAATGGTGGCGATGACGAAGTAATGGCCCTTGAGCCGGAAGCAGGGATAGCCGAGGGCCAGCGCCAGCAGTGCCGACAAGGCACCGCCGCTCAACATGCCGAGCCATGGAGTGATCTCGAAATTGACGTAGAGGAGCGATGCGCAATACGCGCCGATGCCGAAATAAAGGGCGTGACCGAGGGAGATCTGGCCGCAATAGCCGCCCAGGATATTCCAACTTTGAGACACGGCGGCATACAGCAACGTGAGCACGAGCACGTTGAGGAGGAAGATGTCGGTGACAAAAAGCGGCAACAGTGCGACAGCAACGAGCACTACCCCGCCCGCAGCAAGCTGGCGGCGACGATGCGTGACGTGCGCGGCGTTGGTCACCGGCGCGGGTGTGACCACGGCCATCTACAGCTTCCCGAACAGGCCGCGCGGCCGGACAAAGACGATGGCGAGATAGAGGGAATAGATGCCGATGGACTTCAGTGCTGGTGGCAGCACGAGCGCGGTCAGTGCCTCGACGAGACCCACGATGGTCCCGGCAACCAGAGCGCCAAAGACGCTACCGAAACCGCCGAGGGCGACGACCACATAAGCCGTGAGGGCAAAGGGCCCTCCAACCTGCGGGTGGATGTAATAGAACGCGGCGAGTGCCGCACCTGCAATGCCGACCAGTGCCGCGCCGAGACCCCAGCCCAACGCAAAGACGCGGTTGCGATCGATGCCGACCAGGGCAACGGCGCCTTGATCCTCGCGCGTGGCTTCGAGTGCCTTGCCGAAATCGGTGCGTGACATCAAAAGGTATAGCCCACCGAAGACGACGAGTGACAGGAACCCGGCGAACAACTGCGGTATCGGCAAGAAAACGCCGCCGATGTCGAAAGTCTTATCACCCATCCAGCTTTCGGTGATGCTGCGGTAGTCGGGCGTGAAGAAGAACTGCGCGGCACCCTGCATCAAAGTGGCCAGCCCGAACGTGGCAAAGATCTGCACCATGCCGGTGTTCCCTTTCGCGCGCATGGCAAACCTGACGATACCTGCATAGACGGTGGCACCGAAGACAAACATCAGTGCTGTCACCGCGGGTACCAGCAGAAGGGGATCGATGCTGGTCAGCAGCCACAGGCCGAACGTCGCATACATCGCTGCCATGAGGAAGTCGCCATGCGCGAAGTTGACGACGTCCATCAGGCCGAAGATCAGCGAGAGGCCAACGGCGATCAGAGCATAGAGCAGGCCCATGAGGAGGCCGCTTGCAAGAACTTGTAGAAAGGCCTGCATGGCTGTTGCGCGACTCCCTCGACGACGTCAGGCGTTCATCGGCCAAGCGGCGGAGGCGACCGCCAAGGTCGCGGGAAAGATGGTGACGAAGCGCTTGTTGATGTATTGGATGAGAATGGGGTCGGCGCCGATGTTCTGCCCGTCCTGATCGAACTGCACATGCGTCCAGGGCATGATGGTCTGGATGCCGGGGATGTTGGTGGCGGCGAGAGCCTCGCGGATCCGGGTGCCCTCGACGGACTTGGCGCGCTCGATGGCGTTGGCGAGGATCAACAGCGAGATGAACTGGCGCGAGGTGTTGTCGTTGAGATCCTTCCTGGACCTGGCCTTGAACAGGCTGTTCACCGCGCCGATCGATGGACGCTTGCCGGCGAGATCGAGCGCAAAGCTGGCACGCGAGATGAGTCCCCGCAGTTGGTCGCCGACCGCGTCGTAAACCACCTGTTCGGCAAAGCCCGAGGCCTGGGCGATGATGTTCTTCGGCTTGTAGCCGAGCTGCGCCATGGACTTGACCAACAGGATGGCGTCGGTCTGGTAGCAGGTAGGCAGTAGCACGTCGGGAGCGGCCGACTTGATCTTCTGCACCTCGGTCGTGAGTGACGGCGAGTTAGCACGATATTTGATGTCGGCGGCGAGCCGGTAGCCGCGCTCTTCGGCCAAGGCGCGCTGGCCGTTGGAGGAGTCGGTACCGAAAATGGTGTCCTCATGCAGGATGCCGACGGTGTCGATTTTGCGACCCGACGCGCGCTGTGCGTCCATGAAATCGAACATCGCCTTCGAAAACATCCCATCGTGAGCGGTCGGGCGAAAGAAGAACTTGAGCTTGCGACGTTGCAGGCTGGGCGAGGAAGTGTCCGCGGCGATGAACGGCACACGGTAGCGTTCGCAGGACACGCTGACGGTCGCCGCGACGGACGACAGGCCGGCGCCGATGATCGCGCAGACCTTGTCCTGAGTGATGAGGCGCTCGGCTTCCGAGCGGCCCTTCTGCGGATCGCTCTGATGATCGGCGAAGATCAGGCGCACGCGCGCGCCACCGAGCGAGGCAATGCCGGCGCCGCGGGCGCCGGGCAGATCAAGATCGAAAGATCGATTGATGATATCGGCGGCGACTTCCAGGGCGTGGCGGGCGTCGATACCCACCGGCGCGTTGGCGCCGGACAGGGGGAAAAGGATGCCAATACGCACATCGTCCGGTGCACCTTGCGCCCAGGCACTGCGGGTTGCGAGCACCGCAGCGGCACTCCCCATGAGCTCGCGCCGCGTAATTCGTCGCATCTGCTCGACTCTCTCCCGTCACCCGGCCGCAGCCGGCACGTGCCACGCCCATACAGCAGCGCGAGCGTATAATATCTGTCACGTATATTAGGTTTGAGAAGTTGTTGGATTCAAGCAGTTTCGATCGGCTGCTCTATACAATGTTTCCTGGAGGCCCATCGCGGGCGAATTGAGGCGCCGGCGTCGAACGTCCGTCTCGACACGGCAACCAAACAAAGCTGAGGCAAGGATGAGCGATTCAATCGACGAAGCGAAACTCACGGTGCGCCAGCCGCGCCAGCCGCGCCAGCGCGCCGCCCGGACGCCGCGGGAAGCACCGCGCGTCAAACCGTCCCAGACCGAAACCGCCCTCGACATGATGCGCTCGAAAATCATCGACCTCACCCTGGCGCCGGGCAGCCGCATCGATGAGCCGCTGCTGATCAAGAAGTTCAAGCTCGGTCGCACGCCGGCCCGGGAAGCCATCAATCGCCTGGTGGCGGAAGGGTTGGTCAAGATCGCACCCAATCGGGGTGGTACTTATGTGCGGGCGCTGGATTTCCGCGAAATCGGCGAGGTCGTCGCCGCGCAGCAGCTCGCCGAGTCGATCGTGGCGCAGCTTTGCCGCTTTGAAGACGCACAACTCGTCCCGGATCTGGAAGCCATTCAGAACCGTTATGTGCACGAGGTCGAGCACCGCGCGTACCTCGCCATCACCTCGCTCAACGAGGAGTTCCACCTGCGCATGCACCGCTCGATCGGCAACTCGTTCTTCTATGAATTTGCCAAGACGACCCATCGCCACGTGCGGCGCCTCCTGGTGCTGATCTACAAGATGGAGGAGCCCGAGCAGAATCTGCTCCACGACGAGTTCGAGGCCAACCTGGCCGAGCATCTGCAGATCATCGAAGCGATCCGCAACCGGGACCGCACGCGACTGAAGGAGCTGCTGCCGGAGCACGCGCGCCAGGTGCAGCAGCGCCTGTTGCGCCTGTTGAGCGGCAAGGCCATAGGCCCCCTGTCACTCGATCTGCAGCCGGCCAATCTCACGCCCTAGTCCAATTGGCAAAAGTCGCCTGCGGCGCTTTTGCGGACATCAGCTTCGTTGCCGGCGTCAAAAGGCGTGGCTTTTGCCGCCTGCGCGGCGGAACCATAGTGTTAACAGGCCCTCGGGCGAGTGCGCACGTCCCGAAATTCCCACCGCCTCGCGACGGGGCGGTAGTCCTTGTAACGACGCAACAGGTAATATACGTTATATATATTCTAATCAGAGACGCTCATGGTCGAAACTGCGCAAGGTACGGCGCCCGAAACTCTGCCCTTGCCCCACTTCCCGGTGGAGACGCCGTGCTTCGCGATCCTGGAGGATGCGGTTCAGCACAACCTTCGGCAGACCATCAAGGGCGCAGGCGGTGTCGAGCGGTTGATGCCGCACATCAAGACTCACCGCTCGCCGTGGATCATTTCATTGATGCTGGCCGAAGGCGTGCAGGCTTTCAAAACCGCGACGCCGGCCGAAGTCGAGATCGCGCTTGGCGCGGGCGCGCCTCATGTGGTGTGGGCGTATCCGACCGTGAATCCCGTGGCCATCGCTCGTGTTTCCCAGGCCGCGCGCGCGCATCCGCGGGCCCGTGTCTGCGCCCTGGTGGACTCGCGCGACGGCATCGAATCCTGGTGGGATGAACTGGCGCGTGCACCGACGCCCAACGTCCGGCTGCGTGTCGATCTTGATCCGGGCCTCGGTCGCACCGGCATTGCCATCGGCCCTGACGCTCAGGACCTGGCCGCGCGGCTGCAGCGCGACGGCTTGTTTGAAGGCTGGCACGCTTACGACGGCCACATTCAAAACCCTGACAGGGCGGAGCGCATCGCGCGCGTGCAGGAACTGGCCGATCGGCTGGGCGAGTTCATCTCCGAAGGTAAGCGGCAGGGCTTGCAGCCCGATCTCATCGCCGCAGGCAGCTACTCGTTCGATATCTGGCCACGCCGACTGGCGCGCTGGGTGTCGCCGGGAAGCTGGACCTACTCGAGCTCGCAGCATGACGTCGAGCTAGCGGACATCGGCTGGCGCATCGGCGGTTACGTCATCGCAACGGTGCTGTCGGTGCGGGGTGGCATGGCGACGCTGGACGCAGGCTCGAAGGCGGTATCTCCCGATATGCCGGCGCTCAACCGGTTTCGTGGCCCCGGGCCGATCAAAATGGTGAAAGAAGAGCACGCCGTCATTGAAGCCGAACATCTGAAGGTCGGCCAGCAGGTCGCCTTGATCCCACGCCACGGCTGCACGGCGGCCTATCTTTACAACCGGGCGTTGGTGCGGCTGATGAACGGTTCCTGGGAATATCGCGACCAGTTGGGTGCAACACGCTAACGCGAGAGCCAGGTCGCTTGCGCGTGGAAGACGGGAAGGACGAGGTAACCGATGACTCCTGAAAAAATCGAGCGATACGCAGAGGAGCTCTACCTCGCATTGAGGGCCGCGAAGCCGGTCCCGCCGCTGACTGGCCGCGAGCCCGACATCACGATCGATGACGCGTATCTCATTCAGATGCACATGGTCGAACAGCGCAAGACACGTGACCGCGAGCACATCGTGGGCAAGAAAATCGGCATCACGAGTCGGGCGGTCATGGCCATGCTCAACGTCCATCAGCCCGATTTCGGTCAGCTCACCTCCGCGATGGTCCACAACGACGGCGCGGGCATTCCCGCCGCTTCTCTCATCGCACCCAAGGCCGAGGGTGAGATCGCATTCCTCCTCAAGTCCGAGTTGGCTGGCCCCGGCGTCACGGCGAGCGACGTGCTGCGCGCAACCGAGTTGGTGCTGCCGTGTTTCGAGATTGTCGACTCGCGCATTCAGGACTGGAAGATCAAGATTCAGGACACCGTCGCCGACAACGCTTCCGCAGGCGTCTTCGTGCTGGGCGATGCCGCTGCCGATCCGCGCGACATGGATCTGGCGCTGGTCGGTATGACCTTTGAGAAGAATGGGGAAATCCTCGCCACTGGTGCCGGCGCGGCGGCGCTCGGCAACCCGCTGAACGCCGTGGCCTGGCTTGCCAACACGCTGGGTCGCCTGGGCATGACTCTGCGCGCCGGCGAGGTTGTTCTCTCAGGAGCACTCGCTGCCATGGTGCCGGTGCGCGCCGGTGATTCGCTGCGGATCAGCTTGGGCGGCATCGGCAGCGCCAGCGTGCATTTTGTCTAGATAGAGACTGATGTCCTTGGACTCCATCACCATCAAGAAACTGGCAGCTCACCTCGAAGAGGCCGAGCTGACCCGCACCGCAGTGGTCAAGATCACCGATGCCCATCCGGCACTCGGTATCGCTGATGCCTATCTGATCCAGGACGAGATTCGCGCCCGCAAGATCGCGCGCGGCGCCAGGGTCGTCGGCTTCAAGATGGGTTTCACCTCACTGGCCAAGATGCGCCAGATGGGTGTGTCCGATCCCATCTTCGGTTTTCTCACCGATCAGGCGATGTGCCGCGACGGCGCCGACATCGACACGTCGACGCTCATTCACCCAAAGGTGGAAGCGGAGCTCGCGCTGGTGACGAATCGCCCGCTGAAGGGCCCTGGCTGTCATGTCGGTGCAGTGCTCGCGGCTATCGATCACGTGCTGGCGGCGGTCGAGGTCATCGACTCCCGCTACGAAAATTTTCGGTTCGACCTTGCCAGTGTCATCGCCGACAACACCTCCGCCGCGCGCTATGTCCTCGGCAACACCACGCGTACGCCAGCAGGCCTGGATTTGCGCAATCTCGGTATCGTGCTCGAGAAGAACGGCACCGTCATGGCCACTGCCTCGGGCGCGGCTGTAGTCGGCCATCCTGCCGCGAGTGTGGCGATGCTCGCCAATCTGTTGGGCGCACGCGGCAGCGAAATTCCTGCGGGGTCGCTGATCCTCACAGGTGGCGCCACAGAGGCCTTCCCGGTGGAAGCGGGCGCTACAGTCACCGCCCGCTTCCAGCACGTTGGCACCGTTTCGATGCGCTTTACCTGATCGCCGCAGACGCACACATACACAGACACACGATCCAAGCGAGAGAGTCATGCCGATCATCCAGGTCCATCTTGCCGAAGGCCGCACCGACGAGCAGAAGAGACGGTTGATCGATGCGCTCACCGAAGCGGTCGTGTCCAGCCTCCGCGCACCACGCGAAAGTGTGCGTGTGCTGCTCACCGACGTACCGAAGTCCAACTGGGGCATCGGCGGCAGAAGCATGCTCGATATCGGCGGTTGAGGGAGTGGTCATGGCCGCCAGGATGAAAGTGGCGATCATCGGTTCCGGCAATATCGGCACCGACCTCATGATCAAGGTGATGCGCACGTCCCAGGTTCTGGAGATGGGCGCGCTCGTCGGTGTCGATCCGGACTCCGATGGCCTGAGGCGCGCCGAACGTCTCGGGGTCGCGACCACCGCCGGCGGTATCGAGGGCCTGCGGAAAATGGCAGTGTGGCCGACGATCGGCATCGTTTTCGATGCCACCAGCGCCGCCGCGCACGCGCACCACAGTGCTGTGTGCGCCGCCGCCGGCAAGACGATCGTCGATCTGACGCCCGCCGCGGTCGGCCCTTACGTCGTCCCGGTTGTGAATGGCGACGCGCATCTCGAATCACCCAACGTCAATATGGTCACCTGCGGGGGGCAGGCCACGATCCCTATCGTCGCCGCAATCTCCGCCGTTGCCACCGTGCACTACGCCGAGATCGTCGCCTCGATATCGTCGAAGTCCGCCGGGCCGGGCACTCGCGCCAATATCGACGAGTTCACCGAAACCACGGCCAGGGGCATCGAAGTCATCGGTCGCGCCGGCAAGGGCAAGGCGATCATCGTTCTCAATCCCGCCGAACCCCCAATGATCATGCGGGACACGGTATTCACCTTGTCATCGGGAGCCGACGAAGCCGCCATCGAGCAGGCGGTGAAGGCCATGATCGCCAAGGTCGGGACCTATGTGCCCGGCTATCGATTGAAGCAGAACGTGCAGTTCGAGCGCTTCGGGACCAGCAAGCCTGTGCGCATTCCGGGTCTCGGTAGCTTCGCCGGCATCAAGACCACCGTATTCCTCGCTGTTGAAGGCGCTGCACACTATCTTCCGGCCTATGCCGGCAACCTCGACATCATGACTTCGGCAGCTCTGGTGACCGCCGAGAAGATCGCGCAGCGCAAGCTGGGTAGGGCGGCCGCATGATGTCCTTCGATCCACGCCAAACCAGGCTCTACATCCAGGACGTCACACTGCGCGACGGAATGCACGCAATCCGTCACCAGTACGGCATTGATCATGTGCAAGCGATCGCCAAGGCGCTCGACGAGGCCAGGGTCGACGCCATCGAGGTCGCTCACGGCGATGGCCTCAACGGCTCGAGCTTCAATTATGGCTTCGGCGCGCACACCGACTGGGAATGGATCGAGGCTGTGGGCAAGGTGATCAGCCACGCCAGGCTGACCACGCTCCTCCTTCCGGGCATCGGCACGGTCGAGGACTTGAAGCGTGCCCATGGACTGGGTGTCACTTCAGTGCGCATCGCGACTCATTGCACCGAGGCCGATGTCGCCAGACAGCACATCGAAGCAGCGCGCAAGCTCGGCATGGATACCGTCGGTTTCTTGATGATGAGCCACATGATCGCGCCCGACGCGCTGGCCGCGCAGGCGCGGCTGATGGAAAGCTACGGCGCCGAATGCGTCTATGTCACCGATAGCGGCGGCGCCCTCGATATGGACGGCTACCGCGAGCGCCTCGAAGCTTACGACCGGGTGCTGAAGCCCGAAACCCAGCGCGGTATTCACGCACATCACAATCTATCGCTCGGCGTGGCCAACTCACTCATCGGGGTGCAGGCTGGCGCCATCCGCATCGACGCCAGCCTCGCCGGCATGGGCGCGGGTGCCGGCAACGCGCCGCTGGAGGTCTTTGTGGCGGCCGCGGATCGCAAGGGCTGGAAGCACGGCTGCGATCTCTTCCGTCTCATGGACGCCGCCGAGGAACTGGTGCGTCCACTGCAAGACCGTCCGGTGCGCGTGGATCGCGAAACTCTGAGCCTCGGCTATGCCGGCGTCTATTCATCCTTCCTGCGTCACGCCGAACGGGCGTCCATTGATTACGGCGTCGACACCCGCGAGATCCTGGTCGAGCTCGGGCGTCGCCGCATGGTCGGTGGCCAGGAGGACATGATCGTCGATGTCGCCCTCGACCTCGTCAAACGCCGCGAAGACGCGGGGAACGCGCGATCGCGGCAGGCGCTGCACCAAAAATGAGAACTCTCCGAATCCATCTGATGAGCCAACAGGAGCCTCGAGCTTCATGCCGAAACAATTGATCAGCTCCAAGAGTGCACCCACCACCGGTTTTACCGATCCGCAGAAGCCACCCCCGATCGTCCAGGCGATCCGTTTCGGCAACATGCTGTTTGTCTCCGGACAGGGTCCGCTCGACCCGCAGACCAGGACCGTGGTCGCTGGCGATATCGAGGTGCAGACCCGCCAGACGCTCGGCAATCTGCAGAGCGTGCTCGAGGCCAGCGGCGCCACGTTCGCCAACGTCGTCAACATGCGCGTCGTTCTGCGCGACGTCGCCGACTTTCCGAAGTTCAACGAGGTATTCCGCGATGTACTGAACGGCGAGAAGGTGACGCGCACCTGCGTCGGCGGCACGCCGCATCGCGCCGGTGTCAATGTCGAGATTGACTGCGTCGCGATGTTCGACTGACGCTTGCACAGGGGCCGCGTCGCATGCACATGCGGGTTTCAGATGTAATCGACCAGGCGCCGCTGTCCCGTTTCCTGGTCAGAACGATCGTTCTCTGCGCGCTCGTCAGCATGCTCGACGGTTTTGATATCACGGCAATGGCCGTGGTCATGCCCCGCGTGTCCAGGGAATGGGGGATTGCGGCCTCGGTGCTGGGTCCTGTGCTGTCGGCAACTTTCGCTGGCATCCTGGTCGGCACAACAGTTTTTGGCGTGTTGGGCGACCGCATCGGCCGGCGCGTCGTGCTCATCAGTGCTTTCAGTCTGGCCGGTGCGATGTCGCTGCTGTCCTCGTTGGCTGAAAGCGTCACGCAGCTCCTCATCTTACGTTTCGCCACCGGCCTTGGTATCGGCGGCGCTCTGCCGAACGTCGTCGCACTCACTGCCGAATGCGTGCCCTCCAGCAAGCGCGTGTCGCTGGTGACGTTGATGTACGCCGGTGTGCCGGTAGGCGGCAGCATTGTCGGTTTTCTCGCTCCCTACCTCATAGACGCCTACGGCTGGCAGAGCGTCTTTGTCGTTGGCGGCGTTTTCCCGCTGGCGATCTGTGTTCTGCTCTACATATGGTTGCCGGAGTCACCGCGTTTCCTCGTGCTGCAGGGTAAGCACCCCGAGCGTGTCGGTCGCCTGCTGCACAAAATCAATCCCGCGTATGCGTATTTGCCCGATCACGAGTTCATCGTCGACAAGGCCCTCACCCGCAGCTCCGTGAAATCGCTGTTCACCGAAGGCCGAGGCCCTCTCACGCTGCTGGTCTGGGTGATCGCGTTCTCCAGCTACTTCGGCTTCTACATGCTGTCGAGCTGGCTGCCGACCATCTTCACCAACGCCAAGTGGCCACCGGCCATCGCGCTTCAGACGGTGTCGATCTTTACCCTGGGCTCTATTTTCGGCGGGCTGATCCTCAGCTGGCTGATGGATCGCTCGCGCACTTTCGTCGTGCTCGGACTGGGTTACTTCACCGCCGGTGCGCTCGCCATGACAGTGGGTTCGGTCACCGGCCCGATCCCGCAGATGATGGCGCTGGTGGTGCTGGCCGGCATGGCGTACGGCGGTTCGCAACTCTGCCTGGTTGCGGTCATCTCGAACATCTATCCCACCATCTCGCGCGCGACGGGGGTGGGTTGGGCGCTGACGGCCGGCCGCCTCGGTGCCGTCATCAGTCCGATGGTCGCCGGGCTCGCCATCACTGCTGAGTGGCGTATTTCTTCGCTGTTCGCCTTGGCTGCAGTTCCAGCGGTGATCGCGGCGTTCAGCTCTATCCTGACCAGCATGTGTCTGCACGGCAGGGAAACCACCACGACGCCGGATCGCAGTCTGGCCGCCGCGTTTACTGGGACCGATCACAAGTAGGCGCGTTGCGCCATGCCTGTTCCCGCGAAGAGTTGATCTCTTCCAGATACAGCACGTGCTGCATCACTCGCCCGCCATGCACGCGCCGATTTTCCACTACGTTGAAGTAGCGATGCCGCCTGCGGGTCCGGTCGCGCGTGATCTTCGCGGCCACCGTTTCCCGGGTCATCGGGATAACGGCCTTTCCGCCGCTTGCGCGGCTACTCACCCATCGAGACGCACTCTAAGCGCGCCAAAATCACTTAAGTGCACCAAAATAGATAATTTCGATTTTTTCTATAAATTTGTTTACTGCAAATATATTTAGAATATATTAGCGCCAAGCGAATGCCTCAAAGAGCACGGGTGCAATCAGGGGAAGTGGCTGGACCTCGCTCGCCACCTGAATCGATCACGCCAACCGGGGACAACATGCCAGTACTTTTCGCTACAGACTTTCGGATCAGCCGTCGCGTCCTTGCCGCCTCTCTTTGCTTTGCCGCGACCAGCGTAGCTGTCGTCATGCCGACGTCGGTCTTCGCCCAGGCCACGGATACCACAGGCGGCCTCGAGGAGGTGCTGGTCACCGCCAGCAAGCGTGGCGAGCAGAGCCTGCTCAATACGCCGATGGCGATCCAGGCCATCACCTCCGCCCAGTTGGAGGCGCAGGGCATTCACGAGTTCGGCGACTTTGCCCGCTCGATCTCCGGCCTCGCGTTCACGGACCAGGGGCCCGGCGACAAGAAGATCGTGCTGCGCGGCCTGGACTCCGTGGGGGCCGCGACGACCGGCCTGTACTTCGACGACATCGTCGTGACGGCCAACAACCCGCAGGACGGCGGCGGACGTCAGCCCGACTTCCGCTTGGTCGACATGGAGCGCATCGAGGTGCTGAAGGGCCCGCAGGGCACTCTGTACGGCGCGAGCTCCATGAGCGGCACGGTCCGCATGCTCACCAACAAACCCGATCTGGACAGGGTGTCCAGCGCATTCAACGGCGGCATTGGCAGCACGGATGGCGCAGCGGGCGCGAACCACAACCTGGACGCGATGTTCAACCTGCCGCTCGTGGAGGGCAAGCTCGCGGCGCGTGTCGTCGGCTACCAGAATGACCAGCGGGGCTGGATCGACAACCCGTATCTGGGAATGCGTGGCGTCAACAATCAGAATGTGCGCGGCGGCAGGGCGGCGCTGCGCTGGCAGATCAGCGACGATGCGACGCTGGATGCGATGTACGTCCACCAGACGCTCAATACCGATGGCCCCGCGTCGTACCAGCCGCTGTTTGGCAAGCACACCGTAGTCGAAAAGGTGCCCACGCCGTGGAGTGAGTCGATGGACGCCTACAACCTCGCCTTCAACTGGAACGTCGCTGCGGGCACGGTCTCGGCGAGCCTGTCAAAGATCGCGCGCGTGATCGACTACCGGACATCCAGCGCCCGGGTCCTGTGTTCGCTGTCCATTCCGGCGACCTCCGACGTGCGGCCCACCTGTTACGCGTATGACAATGAGACGCTGGAGTCCTTCCGCGGCGGCGGCTTCCAGCCGCAGAACCGCGACATTATCTCGAGCGAGGTGCGTTACGCTTCCGCGTGGCAGGGACCGGTGCAGCTGATCGGCGGCTTGTTCTACGCAAAAGAGAGCGGCGACTTCCTGGCCCGGATAAACTTTCTGAACACAGACAATGAGATCCAGCCCCAACCCCAGTACATCAACAGCAACCGCTTCGTCCACAACTCCGTGGAGCAGAAAGCCGCCTTCGGCGAGCTCAACTACAGCATCACGGATGCGCTGACGCTCACCGCCGGCGCGCGCGTGTTCGAGTTCGATGTCGGCCAGCGCAGCCAGAACCTGGTGACCAGGACCCGCCCCGTCGCCCAGCCGGTGGTGATCACCAACTCCACCGAGAAGAGCTCCACTTTCAAGGGCAGCCTCCAGTACCAGTTCACGCCGACCCGGCAGCTGTACTTCACCTTCTCCCAGGGCTTCCGTAGCGGTGGCAACAACGAGCCAGACTTCGCGACGGGGACGGTCCTGCCGCCCTACCAGTCCGATTCCCTCAACAGCTACGAGCTGGGCGGGAAGGGCCGTTTCCTGAACGGCGCGATCGATATGGATCTGGCGATCTACGAGATGGAGTGGAGCGATCTGCAGCAGCGAATCTCCGCCGGCATTCCCGGCTCGAGCGTGCTGATGATCGCCAACGTGGGCTCCGCACGGATCCGCGGCGGCGAGTTCGGTCTGCAGGCGAAACCCATCCCCGACTTCGGCCTGCTGGTGGGGCTCAACGCAACGGTGATGCGCGATGTGATCACCGAGGCGGTTGCCGGGATCAATCACGTCGGCGACCGCGTTCCGAACGTTCCGAAATTCTCGACGAACGCTTATCTCGAGTACGATTTCCCGGTGCTCGGATGGAATTCCTCCGCGCGGGTGGAATACCAGTACGTGGGGGATTCCTACAACGAGTTCAGCCCGGACTTCGACCGACTCATCGTCACGGGCGGTACGGAGCGCTACCCTCTCTACACCCGTCAGGGTGACTACTCGCTGGTCAACCTGCGGCTCAACTTCGACCACGACAACATCAATGTCGGCGCCTATGCCACCAACATCTTCAACACCAACGGACTCATCACGGCGACGTTCGACTACAGGAGGCCGACCATGGCCTTCGCGACCCAGCCGCGCACCGTCGGCCTGACATTGGGCTACAAGTTCTGATGAGCGGGCCTGGTTGCCAGGTTGTGACGGTTGCCCGCCGGCGGCGGGCGTAGTGGAGAACAACGATGAACAGTTCGAACGGTTTGTTTAGAGCATCGCTCTGCCAGCGGATGCTCGTAGGTCTTGCCTTTGCGGGTGCGGCCTTGCCGGCGGTCGCGGCGTCGGCCATTTCCACACCGAAAGGACTCATCGCCGATCAACCGGCTTCCGCGGCCGGAGTTCGTCTGTTCAAGGGGATTCCCTACGCCTCCCCGCCGGTCGGGGATCTGCGGTGGCGCGCTCCCCAGCCGGTGGAACCGTGGCAGGGGGCTCGCGCCGCCGACAGGTTTGGACCACGCTGCATGCAACTGCCCAAGGATTACGACCGCGATCCTTTGAACGGCCGCACCAGCGAGGACTGCCTCTATCTGAATCTTTGGACGCCTGCCAAGGATCCCAACGAAGGACTCCCCGTGATGGTCTGGCTTCATGGTGGAGGCTACAACATCGGCTCGGGCTCGGAGCCCTGGTTCAACGGCGAGAATCTCGCCAAGCGTGGCATCATCGTCATCACCGTCAGTTACCGCCTCAACGTCTTCGGCTTCCTGTCTCATCCGGAGCTGAGCAAGGAATCCGGGCGGGGCGCATCGGGCAACTACGGCATCATGGATCAGCGCATGGCGCTGCAGTGGGTGCAGGACAACATCAAGGCTTTCGGTGGAGACCCCCGCGCTGTCACCGTAGTGGGGGAATCCGCCGGCGGCACGTCCATCAGCGTGCTGACCTCCTCGCCTGAATCCAGGAACCTGTTGCGCGGAGCCATTGCCGAAAGCGGTGCTGGGCTCTGGGGGCTCCAGCAGAACATTCGTACGCCGGCCGATGCCGACGCGCGCGGCGCCAAGTTCGCAACGATGCTCGAAGCGTCAGGTATCGACGCCCTGCGCCGTATGCCGGCCGAGGACGTTCTCAATGCTGCCAATCTTCTCGGCGCAGGTTTTGGTCTTGTCTGGGATGGCTACATGCTGCCCAAGGATGCTGGCACTGCCAGTGTCCTCGACATTCCCATGATCATCGGCTGGAACGCCGATGAGGGCACGCGCTTCAACCTCAGCACCCACTTCAATCTCAAGTCCGGCGATTTCGCGCGCAGCGTTCGTGCACGCTACGGCGACAAAGCCGAGGCTGTGCTGGCGATGTATCCGCATGCCACCTCAGATGAGGAACACGCGTCTTCGGATTCCCTCATCGGCGACGAGCGCATCGTATTTCCCTCGTTCAAGTGGGCGCGGACGCGTGAGCAAAAGCACGTGGCGCCGACGTATGTGTACGAGTTCGCTGTGCGCCCGCCGGCCCCCGCGGTCTCGCAGGTGTCATCAGCCGGCGCATTTCACACCGCCGAGATCGTTTACGTCTTCGATAACTTGCAAGCGCGCGACTGGCCGTGGCGTCAGGTGGATCGCACCACCGCCACGGCCATGGCGTCCTACTGGGTCAACTTCATCAAGACCGGTGACCCGAATGGAGGTGGCCTCGCGATGTGGAGCAAGTACACGGGAAAGGACGAAGTCATGAACTTCACCGAAAGCAAAGTGGGAATGGGGCCCTTGCGAAACGCCCCGCGCTTCAAGCTGTTCGACGAAGTCTATGAAAGTCGCTCGAAGCGCTAGTCGGACGCGAAGGGTCCGGCTCGAGTTCCGACTCGTAGCTCATCACGCGACCCGAAAAGATCTTGGAGAGGATGGATGTTGAAAGTCGGCGTTGTCGGTCTCGGACGTTGGGGGAAGGTGTTGGTGCGTGCGGCACAAAGCAAGGACGGCCCCAAGGGCTCACATCTGCGCTTTGTTGCGTGTCATACCCGCTCCCCCGCAAAGGCTGCCGATTTCATCGATGAGATGGGTCTCAAGAACTTCGATAACTACGACGACATGCTGATGTCAGGCATGGTTGACGCCATCGCCATCGCTTCGCCACACAGCCAGCACGTTGCGCAGATCACCGCTGCCGCTCGCGCCGGGGTGCATGTTTTTACGGAAAAGCCGCTGGCCCTCGACGCTGACGACGCCCTTACCTGTATCCGCGCCTGCACCCGTGCCAAGCTGGTGCTGGGTGTCGGGCAGAATCGGCGCTTCCTGCCGGCCTATCAGCACCTTCAGAGTCTGGTGCGTGACGGCGCCTTGGGAACCATCCTGCATGTCGAGGGCAGTTTCTCCGGCCCGTTCGGCCTCAGGTTCACCAAGGAGGCCTGGCATGCGTCGTCCTCGGAAACGCCCGCAGGCGGCATGACTCTGATGGGTATCCACGTTCTCGATTCCATGATCGGGCTCGTCGGCCCCATCGTCGGTGTGCAGGCGCGCTCGCTGCGTCAGGCGCTGGCGGTCGAGCTGGACGATACCACCGACGCCACGTTGCATTTCGCTACCGGCTGCACCGGTTATCTCAGCACCATTACCGCCACTGCGCTCCATTGGCGCCTGCAGGTCTACGGTACAGGCGGCTGGGCGGCGATGTCTGATCCGACGCACCTTGCCATCCGTAAGATCGATCAGGAGGTTGAAACCATTGCCTTTCCCGCCGTCGATGCCGAGCTTCGCGAGCTCGAGGCTTTCGCGCAGGCAGTGGCCGGTACGGCAGGTTACCCGGTGCCGCACGACGACGTGGTCAACGGTATCGCTACGCTGGCAGCCATTGCGGCGTCGGTGAACGCCGCCACTCCAGTGCCGGTCATGAGCAGCCGCATCAGGCCCAGTGACGGGAACAAGGTTCACGCATGAGTTGCCCTTGCGGAGGAGCGCGGCGCAGATGCGGACACACGCAGCGCACGCGGTTGTGTCGCGCATCCACTCGGGTTGCTTGCAGCAAGATCGAAAAAGGAACCGGCATCACGTGTGAGGTCGTCGGTCGCGGCTCCATCGCGCGAGGACGGTCGCGATGATTCGCGTCGCCTCAGACGTCGGCGGTACGTTCACTGACAATCTCGCTTACGACGAGCAGGCGATGACCATGACAATCGCCAAGGTTGCCACCACGCCCGACAACCGCGCTGTCGGTACCGTCGACGGGCTGCGTAAGGCGCTGGCGCTGCAGGGCAAGGAAGGTGGCGATGTCGGTTATGTCGGCCACGGCATGACCACCACCACCAACGCCGTCATTCAACGCACTGGCGCACGCATCGCCTTTCTCACCAACCAGGGCTTTCGCGATCTCTTGCTCATCGGGCGCCAGGATCGTCCCAGCCTCTTCGATATCTCGATGGTGCGCGAGCCGCCGCTCGTCGAGCGCGAGGATTGCTACACCGTCGCCGGCCGTATGGATGCGACAGGGAGTGAGATAGTCCCACTCGATGAGGTGGCGCTGTACGAGCTCGGCGCCAAACTGGCGCATAGTGATATTCAGGGCGTGGCCATCTGCTTCCTGCACGCCTATGCCAACCCGGCACACGAACGCCGCGCCAAGCAAATCCTCGAGGCCATGCTGCCTGGACGGGCGATCTGCATTTCCACCGAGATCCTCGCCGAGTTTCGCGAGTACGAACGCGCGAGCACCGTGGTGCTCAACACCTATCTCGTGCCGACCATCAACCAGTATCTCGCCTCGCTTATCGAGCTTCTGGGTCCGGGAGCGGGCTGTCTAGGCGCACCGAAGAACTGCCCCATCATGGTGATGGAAGGCTCCGGCGGCCTGATGACGGTCGACGGCGCGCGCGCCAGGCCTGTGCACACAGTCCTGTCGGGACCGGCCGGAGGCGTGGTCGCCAGCGCGCACGTGGCCGGCCTCGCGCGCATCGACGACATCGTTACCATGGATATGGGCGGCACCAGCACCGACATCAGCCTGGTTCTGGCTGGCCGGCCGCAGGTCACGCGCCGCGGCGCGCTGGAGCGCATTCCGGTCAGAGTGCCTGTGATCGACATCAATGCGATCGGCGCCGGTGGCGGCTCGCTGGCCTGGATCGACGGGGGCGGAGCTTTGCGCGTCGGTCCAATGAGTGCTGAATCAATTCCAGGACCTGCCTGCTATATGCGCGGCGGCACACGGCCCACGGTCACTGACGCCAATCTGCTGCTCGGCCGTTTCGGACCCGACACCAAACTGGGCGGCTTCCTCTCGCTCAACATTGATGCTGCGCGAAAGGCAGTCGAGGAACATATCGCCAAGCCGCTCGATCTCGATGTGACCGACGCGGCCGCCGGTATTCTCCGTGTCGCGCACGCGACCATGGTGCGCGGCATCCGTGTCGTGTCCGTGGCTCGCGGTCATGATCCGCGTGGGCTGACGCTGGTTCCCTTCGGTGGCGCCGGGCCGATGCACGGCTCGCCAGTGGCCCGCGATTTGGGAATTCCGCGTGTGATGGTGCCTCCGACCCCGGGCATCCTCTGTGCTCTGGGAATGCTGGTATCCAATCTGCGCCACGACTTCAGTGAAACGCACATCGGTCCCTTTGATGACTCGATTTACGACGGTGTCTCCAGCGCGCTGGCCCGCATGCGCGCTGAAGCCGAAGATGCACTGGCGCGCGACGGCGTGCCAACCGAGCGCCGCTCCTTCGCCTTCTGGATAGAGATGCGCTATGTGGGCCAATCTTACGAGCTGGCCGTTCCGCTTTCGGCGACTGACCGCGCTGCGTGGAACGCGCTGCCGCCTGCTTTCCATCGCGAACACGAGTCGCGTTATGGCCACCACGACCCGCGGGCACCACTCGAAGTCGTGAGCATCGGCGTCACGGCGCGCGGGTTGATCGATGCGCCAAAGCTGCCGCGCCCGCCGGCGGGAGGCGTGACACCGCCGGGTGAAGCTCTCATCGGTACGCGGCGCATCTTTTTCGAAAGCGTGCAATCTTCTCGCGCCGGCTGGAGCGACTGCAGGGTTTGGCAGCGCGAGAAGCTGCTCGCCGGCAACGTGATTGCCGGCCCTGCGGTGATCGAAGAAGTCTCCTCGACCACAGTGCTGTATCCGGGTGATGTCGCCCGCGTAGATGACGTGGGATGTCTCGTCATCGACACAAGAAATGCACGCTAGAGCTGCCCACCGTCAGACCGACGCCATCACCCTCGAGGTCCTGCGCAATGCGCTCGACTCCATCGCTGAGGAGATGGGCGAAACCCTGCGCCTGACTTCCTTCTCGGCCAATATCAAAGAACGCATGGACGCGTCCTGCGCAGTCTTCGACGCCAAGGCGGAGCTGATCGCCCAGGCAGAGCACGTGCCGGTGCATATCGGCTCCATGGCGCGGGCGCTGTCCGCCACGATTGCCGATCTACCCCCGCTGGATGAGGGCGATGTCGTCATCGCCAACGATCCCTTTGTCGCTGGCGCACATCTACCCGACATACTGTTGATGGCTCCAGTGTTCGTCGACTCGCGCCTGATCGCCTACGTGGCCACACGCGCGCACCACGCCGATGTGGGTGGCATGGAGCCCGGCTCGATGCCCGGCAATAGCCGGACCATCTTCCAGGAAGGCCTGATCATTCCGACTGTCAGGCTGTTCCGCAAAGGCGTGCTCCAGGAGGAGGTCCTGCGCATCATCCTCGCCAACGTCCGCACGCCTGAAGAGCGGCGCGGCGACCTCAGCGCGCAGCTTGCGTCCTTGCGTATCGGCGAGCGTCGCATCAAAGAGGTTGCCGAGCGGTATGGACTCGACACTTTGGTTGACGGCTTCCGGGCCATTCTCGACTACGCTGAGCGTCGTATGCGCCATGCGCTGCGACAGCTACCAACTGGCACCTACGAGGCCGAGGACCAGATGGACGACGACGGAGCAGGCAGCGGCCCGGTGATCATCAAGGTCAAGGTCACTGTCTCCGACGACAACATGCGGCTCGATTTCTCCGGTACCTCGCCGCAAGTGTCGGGAAATATCAACGCGGTCGCGCCGATGACCTACTCGGCGATCTTCTTCGCCCTCAAGGTGATGGTGGATGCCACCGTGCCCGTGAACGGCGGCACTTTCCGTCCGATCCAGGTGCACCTGCCTGAGGGTTGCGTGCTCAACGCCCAGTGGCCGGCCGCGGTTTGCGCCGGCAACACCGAAATGCCCCAACGCATCGTCGATACGCTGTTCAAAGCCTTTGCCGCAATCGCGCCTGAGCGCATTCCGGCGGCCAGCCAAGGCACCATGAACTCCATCAGCATCGGTGGACGCGATCCGCGTACAGGCACCCTGTATGCCTACATCGAAACCGTCGGCGGCGGCCAGGGCGGCCGGCCCATGGGAGTGGGGCAAGACGGCATTCAGTGCAACATGACCAACACGCGCAATACGCCGATTGAAGCACTCGAGATCACTTATCCCTTGCGCATCGAACGCTATGAGCTGCGAGAGGGATCGTCCGGTGCCGGCAAGCATCGCGGAGGCCTCGGCCTGATCCGTGCCATCCGGGTGCTGAATCACGACGCCCTCGTCTCCATCACCTCGGACCGGCGCGTCAGCGCACCCTATGGGCTGGGCGGTGGAGCCGACGGCGCGTCCGGTCGCAACCTTGTGATCCGCAGCGATGGCAGGGAAGAGCCGCAGCCCGGAAAGGTGGCCCTGGAACTGCACGCCGGAGACACCGTGATCGTCGAAACGCCCGGCGGCGGCGGCTGGGGCGCACCGTGAAACGGAGGCGAAACACATGACGCGCAGAGCAATCATCACCGCTAGCGCTCCGAAGCCCAATGGCACCTACAGCCAGGCCATTGTCGCCTCGGGCGAGCTCGTGTTCATTTCCGGCCAGACTGCACGTTTGCTCGACGGCACGCGGCTGCAGAATGTTCCCTTCGCCGAGCAGGCGCGGAAGGTGCTCGAGAACCTCAATGCCGTCGCCGGCGCTGCCGGCCTGTCGCTCAAGGATGCAGTCAAGGTGACGGTCTATCTGCGTGATCCCACCGACAACGTCGAGTTCGATCGCGTCTATGCCGAGTTCGTCGCAGCCCCGCCCCCGGCGCGCACTCTGGTGCAGTCGGGTTTCGTTGGCTTTGATGTTGAAGTCGACGCCATCCTGGCCGCGCCTGTGACGCGCGAGCGATAGGAGCCGTGGCGCTTCAGGAACCAAGGCACATGAAGCACACCTGCTGCGCGAGCAAGCGCATACCACACACTGACTCCGCGCGAGCCGATAGCCGGATTCTGCGGAGCTCGTTTACGGCTTTGCCGGCTCCGTCATCCTGGTACGCCTGCACGCACGACGTTTGGATTCAACGACCTGGCACGCGCGAAAGGCGCGAAAGGCGTTTGCCTCCTTCTCCCTGGTCTGCGTCCGCGTCGGTTCTTGGCAATTGCCGGACATGGCGCTGGAGAAGATCGCCGGCATGGCGGATGTGTTGCTCGAGCAGCTTCACGGCCTGATCGGCCTCGCGCGCAATCGCGAGCTCGAGAATGTCGCGGTGCTCCTGCGTGATCGACGGAGTCACGTAGGGATACTGGATGTAGGCACGGCGATAACGTTCGCCGTGTCGGAGCAAAGGCTCGCAGAACCGGATCAGCCAGGGTGAGCCGCAGGCCCGGTACAACGCAAAGTGATATTCGCGGTGGAGCGCTTCCCACTGGTCGCTGAAGTCGATCTGGCTCTTGCCCGATTGGGACGTCTGATCGAAATCCATCTGCACATGCTTCAGGCGATGGAAGGCGGCGAGTGCCTCAGCTTCCCAGGCAACGTCGCCGTGCTCGATGGAGCGGCGCAGCGCCTCGCATTCCATGCGCACGCGCCAGTCGGTGATGTCCAGGAGCTCGGCCTCGCTGATGGTGGCGACACGGAAACCGCGCTGCCCCTGAACCTGGACCAGGCCTTCGCTGACCAGCTGAAACAGCGCTTCACGAATCGGGCTGGTGCCTACTCCGTAGCGCTTCTTGAGGTCATCGGCCTTTATCTTGCTGTCCGGTTTGAGCTCGCCCGAAATGATGTCGCTGCGGATGAGGTGCAAAACCGCATCCTTGAGGGTTTTGTACTCTTTGTTCTTTTCGACGAGGTTGGTTGTGACGCTGGAAACGGCCATGACACGATGAGGCTCCAAGACGTACCGTTATAAAGGATTTTCTGCGCAAAAGCGCCAAGCCGATAGTGCCGTCCGGCACGAGCACGTTCGTGCTTTCCGATGTCCTCGGGTCACGCTTTTTGCGGTCCGTTCGTTCCGGCTCCCGAGGCTGTCGCCTGGAAGCCGTCTGGACGCGGCATCACCTCGCCGCACTTCTTGCAGGTGCGAGCTTCGACGCTGTCGAAGAAGCGTTGGTACGCCTTCGACACCGGGTCGGTGCGATAGTCGGCGACGATGAAGGTCTCCTCATGCAGCAGGTTGTCGCATGCGTTGCAGTACCACTGGAAACGGTCGGCTTCACCGGCGACGCGCTGGCGCTCGATGATGAGCGCAAAAGCGTCGGGCGGAAACCGCGGCGAATGGGGCACACCGGCAGGAATATAGTTGACGGAGCCTTCCGGGATGAGTGCCACACGTTCCTCGCCCTCGGGCGTACGGTAATGCAGCTTCATGGTGCCCTTGATCATGTACTGGACTTCGTCGCTGCAGTTGATGTGAAACTCGCTGCGGTACTCGCGCCCCCGCGCCAGAAAAGCCAGCGATCCCGGATGCTGCCAAAGCACCTCCACCCTCTTGCCCCGGTCGCCCAGAGCTTTGGAAATCTCGCCGAGATCCAGGACCGGGAGCTGTTCCATCTTGCACGCCCTTGCTGAAAGTTGCGGTTCAGGGTCGTTATCCAGGTCACGGAGTGTGAACCTATTTCAATAGACCACGCTTACTCAATATAAACGAAATTATAAATATCTTCGATTTTTCGTTGCCAAGTCGACGAGAGCATGGTTACATCCCTCTCGACAGGCCTTGGCTTGCCCTCAGTGCTGAAGGGGATAGGCGAGCGGTTGTCCCGATCGGCGCCGCTGTGTCGGCGCCGTCACTTTGCAAGCTGTGTCTGTCTTCGGCAGGAACGCCATGAGGTAAAGAGGCATGACGACAGAATCAAAAAAGTACTTCTCCCCCTATGAGGAACTCATCGGCTTTGTTCCACCGCGCATAAAAGAACGAGTCCGCCTCGGACTCGAAGTCGACCCTGCGTTGTTCGATCAGGTGGAGACCCTGCGCCTGACCGCCATGAATCCCCGCGTGTTCGACGTCAAAACCGCCCAGTTGATGCTGTTCGGCATTCTGCTGGGACAGGTGCTGCCGGGGGCGGAGTTCCATGCCGTTGCCGCCAGGCGCGCTGGAGCTACCAAGGAGGAGCTTCACGCGGTCGCCGGCCTGGCTTTCCTCTTCCGTGGGCTGTCGGCCTTCAATCTGGGGGCCGAGATCATCAACAAGGTTTTCGGCGAGGCTCACGCGGTCGCGAAATAGAAATGGCCAACCTCGAAAACTCCCGTCGCAGGGGGAGCGAGACGAAGGACCGTGAGCTGCGCTTGTTCATCGATGGCCGGTACGTGCCCTCCTCCGAGGGCCGGATGTTCGCCAATGTTTCGCCCATCGACGGACACGTCATCAACGAGGTGCATGAAGCCACACGAGACGACGTCGACGCCGCCGTCACGGCCGCCAAGCGCGCGCTGAGCGGCCCCTGGGGCAGGATGTCGTTGGAGGAGCGCAGCCACGTGCTTCAGAGCGTCGCTGACGGCATCAAAGTGCGGTTCGAAGATTTCCTCGATGCCGAGATCTCCGACACAGGAAAGCCAGTTTCGACTGCCTCGCATATCGACATCCCGCGCGGTGCCGCCAACTTCAGTCTGTTCGCCGATATCCTCAAGCACCGTGGCGAAGAAGCATTCACGATGCGAACGCCAACCGGTGATGGCGCGATCAACTATGCAGTGCGCAAACCCAAGGGCGTGATCGCGGCGGTTTGCCCGTGGAATCTGCCGCTACTGCTGATGACGTGGAAAGTCGCGCCGGCGCTGGCTTGCGGCAATACCGTTGTGGTCAAGCCCTCGGAGCTCACTCCGACAACGGCGTCGATGCTGGGTGAGGTGATGAACGCGGCCGGTGTACCCCCCGGCGTCTACAACGTTGTGAATGGCTTCGGCGCGGCCTCGACCGGCGAGTTCCTCACGCGGCATCCACTCGTGGACGCGATCTCGTTCACGGGCGAAACCACGACCGGCGAAGCCATCATGACCTCCGCCGCCAAGGGCGTGCGCAATGTGTCGATGGAGCTGGGTGGCAAGAACCCCAGCATCGTTTTCGCCGATAGCGACATGGACAAGGTGATCGCGGGCACGCTGCGTTCCGTGTTCGCCAACTGCGGCCAGGTTTGCCTCGGCACTGAACGAATCTACGTCGAGCGCAAGATCTTCGATCAATTCATCGACCGCCTGCGCGCGGTGGCCCAGGGCATCAAGGTGGGTTTGCCGCGCGATCCGCAGGCCACCATGGGCCCGCTGATCTCGCGCGAACACCGCGAAAAGGTCCTTTCCTATTACGCCAGGGCGCGCGAGGCCGGTGCAACCATCGTCGTCGGCGGTGGCATACCGGACCTGGGGAAAGCCTACGAACAGGGGGCGTGGATCATGCCAACCGTCTGGACCGGACTCCCCGAGGACTCGGTGGTGGTGCGCGAGGAAATCTTCGGGCCGTGCTGCCACGTCGCACCTTTTGATACCGAAGAAGAGGCTATCGCGCTCGCCAACGACTCGCCTTATGGCCTGGCCGCGTGCGTCTGGACGGAAAACGTGAGCCGTGCGCATCGTGTGTCCGCGCAAATCAACGCCGGCATCGTCTGGGTCAACAGTTGGTTCCTGCGCGACCTGCGCACCGCCTTCGGCGGCAGCAAGCAGTCCGGTATCGGTCGCGAGGGCGGTATTCACGGCTTGGAGTTCTACACCGAGCTATCGAACATCTGTGTTCAGCTCTAGAGCGGATCGAAGAGGGATCGGTTTTCTGGGAACGGACGATGAAGTGCTGACCACGTTGCCACATGCGAGAACGACCTATGAAAGCTGACCTCCTGAAAGAATGCGCTGTAGTAGTGGCCGCTTGTGCGGTATTCGCCGCGCCGGCGTTCGCTCATCACTCCATGGCGATGTTCGAGTTCCAGAAGCGAGTGCTGCTCGTCGGCACGGTCAAGGAAGTGCAGTGGACCAATCCGCATGGCTGGCTGCAGTTGATGGTGCCGATGCCGAACGGCACCGAGCTCGAGTGGAGCGTCGAGATGGAAGGGCCGAACGGGATGATGCGGATCGGGTGGAAACGGAACACGGTAAAACCCGGTGACGAGGTGAAGGTACTGGTGCGCCCGCTGAGGGACGGGCGTCCAGGCGGCGGCTTGATCAATATCACGCTGCCTGACGGTACCAAGCTCGGGCGCTCAGTGGACGAGAAAGGCGAACCATTGGAGCCCAATGCGACCATGGCTGAGGTCCTGAAGTAGCGCCATGTTGGGCACAGTTCACGGTCGCCCCGTATACCGCGTTGGCGCAGGTCTTGCGCTATTCGCACTGCTCATACAAGCGCCGGCCGTGCCAGCGGCCGAGGCGACCCAGCCAATCGCTTCGCCGACGCCCGTTGAACGCGGCGAGGCGTGGAGCCAACTACCCGACTGGTCGGGTACGTGGCACGCAGCGAATGTCGGCATCCTCGATCCGGCGACGGCGTCTCCGAAGAGCGCAGACGGCAGCAAACCTGGCGACCGCATTCGCCCCCCGTACTCCAAGGAATACGCCGTGAAGTATGCCCGCGTGCTCGCGCGTCGCAAAGCCGGCGAGAATCTCGATCCCGCGCGCTATTGCATGCCGGTGGGCATGCCGCGCCTGCTGACGCAGCCGCTAGGCGTACGTTTCCTCGTCACGCCGGAGATGACCTGGATGATCTGGGAGTACGACGGCCAGGTACGGCGCATCTTCACGGACGGACGCGATCATCCGCCAGCAGACGAACTGACCGCGACCTGGACCGGAAACTCGGTCGGCCGCTGGGAGGGCGATACGCTGATCGTCGATACCGTGGGTCTGCGTGAGCCACTGCAGATCATGGGCGTGCCCGACCAAACCGTCGATCGCACAGGCGCTACGCTCAGTGACCAGGTCACCATCAAGGAGCGGATTCGCAGAGTGGGTGACACCATCGAGGATGACGTCACGATCACCGATCCCGTCGCGCTTACCAAGCCGTGGAAGATCAAGCGGCTGTTCAAGGTGGCAACGACAGGCCAATACCTCGACGACATCATCTACTGCAACAGCCCAACGCTCAACGGCCGGGCGGATTTCACGCCGCCCACGACGCGCGAGGAATATCTCCACTTCCTCGAAAAAGAAGCTTTCGCACCCAAAGGAGAACCCGCCGATGGCAAATAGCAGGGGCAGTGCCAGCCTTGCGGCCGCCTGCGCGGCCGTCGTTCTCGCGATACAGGTTGCGGCCTCTGCGCTCGGCGCCGAGCCATCGGCCTCCCAAGGCCCGGCGACGCCCGATGAAATTGCCAACGCGCGCTGGCAGGCCATCCTCAAGAAAGCACGGCCCGGCGTGTTTCCGCCCGGAATGTCGCACGCCGAGCGCGACAAAGCGCTGAGGTCCCTGCCTGACTGGTCTGGCGCGTGGTTCACCGCCGACACCAACAACATCCTCGACGCGATCTCGGCTGATCCGCCGAACGCTTCAGGCAACGTCCCTGGTGATCGGCAGCATCCGCCGTACAACGCCACCTATGAGACCAAATTGCGGGAGCGTATTGCTCGCCAGTTCCAGGGCTTCTACGTCGATCCGCTGGCGTACTGCATGCCTGCTGGCATGCCGCGCATTCTGATCGTTCCGTTCAATCATGAGTTTATCGTCACACCCGAGGTCGTTGTCCACATCAACGAGCACGACAGCCAGGTGCGCGTGATCTTCACGGACGGCCGCCAGCATCCGCCGAAGGATCAACTGAAGCCGACGTGGCAAGGGCATTCGATCGGCTATTGGGACGGCGACACGCTGGTAGTGGATACCGTGGGTGTACGCCAACCCGAGCTCATTGCCGGCGCGGCCGACCAGACCACGGATCGCACGGGCGCGATCCTCAGTAGCGAAGCGGAGTTCACCGAGCGCATTCGCAAGATCAGCGAGGATCGTCTGGAAATCGTCATGGTCGTTTACGACCCGGTCGCGCTCGTGCGGCCCTGGATGATACGCCGCGTCTACAAACGACCGCCGCCCGAGACGACACTATTCGATTTGTACTGCGAGGAATCGATGAGTCTGCCTGGCGGCGAACGCAACCCGGTGGTTGACGGGGCGACTCAGGTGCGCCTGCCAAACGATCCTCCTGGGTTCTCCGTCCCGGGCCGCCCGGCAGAGAAATCGCAGAAGTAAAGAGGCATGCGAGTGCGCTTGAATGCTCTTTGAGCGGCAGCGCTCAAGGTTGGAGCGATGACAGATCTAGCCGAGAAGTTCAGATTGCTGGGGACGGATTATTCGCCTGGTCAGGAGACGAGAAGGGCGACGATCGACACTGGTGCTCTGCGTGGCGAGACACTCGCCGGAACGCCGGTCGATTTTTCTCATGGCGATGTCGACGCTTTTGAACCGCCGCCCGGGTCGTTGGACCTGTTCATCGAAGGCGTCCGCGCCGGGGGACAACAGGCGTATACGGAATACCGCGGTAGCGCCACGATTCGACGACTGCTGTCCGATCGGCTGGCAACGCTCGTGGGCACCGGGATCGACGGCCTCGACGGCATGATTCTGACGCCGGGCACGCAGGGCGCGCTTTTTCTCGCGATGGCGTCCACCGTCGGGACGGGCGACAAGGTCGCTATCGTGGAGCCGGATTACTTCGCCAATCGCAAGCTGGTTCATTTTCTGGGCGGGACGATCGTTCCGGTTCCGCTCGACTATCTCGGAAATGAGCGGCGTGCGGGGCTGGACTTGCAGGCACTCGAGAGCGCCTTCAGATCGGGCGCCCGGACGTTTGTATTTTCGAACCCGAATAATCCTGTGGGGGTGATCTATTCGGAGGAGGAGTTACGCGAAATCGGGGGGCTTGCCGAGCGCTACGGAGTAGTCGTGATCGTGGATCAGTTGTACTCGCGGTTGCTCTATGACGACCGCAAGTACATCAGCCTGTGTGGCCTCAATTTCGATCCTGACAAGGTGATCACCATCATGGGCCCCTCGAAAACGGAGTCCTTGAGTGGCTACAGGCTCGGCGTTGCGTTCGGATCCACCCGGATCATCGGACGTATGGAAAAGCTTCAGGCGATCGTGTCGCTTCGCGCGGCTGGATACAATCAGTCCGTGCTGCGAATCTGGCTCTCGGAGCCCAATGGCTGGTTGGCTGAGCGCATCGTCCAGCATCAACACATACGCGATGCGCTGCTCGACCGGCTCGGAAAGGTCAGCGGCGTTACGGTACGAAAGCCCGAAGCGGGTAGCTATGTGTTTCCGCAATTGCCTTCGCTCGATGTTTCCTATCCGCGCTTTGTGGACATACTGCGTCATCAGGCCGGCGTCACTGTGACACCAGGAACCGAATTCAGCACTCATTCGGCGGCGAGTATACGACTCAATTTCTCTCAAGACCGCGGCGCCGCGGTGGCAGCAGTCGAGCGGCTGTCAGCGCTGATAGATCGTTATCGGAGCACGGCATGAGGGAGGGGCATGACGTCACCCCGATTTTTGGGCGCCGATCAGAACTGGAGCAAGGTGCTTCCGGCGTCCTTGCAATGCCTGCCAAGCACACCGCAACGAGTTTGCCCGCCCGCGGCGTGTGCCGCAGCGACCACATCGAGCGCTTGATCGTCTTGATGTCGGCTTCCACCGCACCATCTGGCCACGCCGCCGAGACCCGTAGCATGGCTCAGCGAGCAGCCGAAGAAAACACCGGCGCCGGCTGCGCCGCTGCGTATCGAATAAGACCCGGGGTGAAACGTCGCAGAATCGAAGTTCGTTTCACGGCTGCGCGCAGCAAGTGGCAGCGACGCGCGACGAGTCGCAACTGGGTGCAACCATGCGCGAATGTCATGCGTGGCTGAGCCGAGGGCGCATTAATCGGAAGAGGAAATTGGACCATCGGATGCCACTGGCATCTGACAAGGCAGAGTGCAGGCGTCGGCCGCTCGACATCCGCCATACCGCGCGGGCGGCAAGCACCATCCTTCGCAGCTCATCGACGAGCGCGAATACAGGGCCGACGGGGGCCATCGTGGCCAATGTTGCGACGGCCGTGAGTCTGGGTTCCCGAAGCACCTTGGCCAGAGTCTTCAGCGCTGCCGCGCGTCGGGCCGCAGCGTTCCTATGACGCTTGGCTTTGAGCTCTGTGACGACATCGAGCACTTCCCGGGCCTGGGACTCGGGAACGGTGCGTACTTCGTTATGGATGTGATCGGCCGCGCTCATAGGTGGCGAAGTCTACCGGCAGCGAATGCGAATGCCAGCCCGCATCACCGCTGCAGTACTGGGAATGCTGTACGTTCAGTGACCGGCTACACGGTCAAGGCAATGCGACGCAAGATCCGGCGCGGAGAGTGGTCGGAAGGAAACTCTGGGGGCGTGCGCCGGACGGCCGCTTCACCGGCGCAGCGACTGCGCCAGTTCCCGCGCCATCGCGATGTGGCCGATGGCTTCCACGTCTTCCGCGAGCGGATAGCGCTCTGTTCCTGAGTAAACGACGAACGTCTTTCTCGGAGCGAGGTCCTCACGCGCGCTGTGAAATCCCTTCGTGAGCGTCGGCGCAAGACCGCGCTTGATCTCGATGGCCCAGCGTCCGGAGCGGCCCCCGAGCTCGAGCACGAGATCCATTTCTGCTCCGGCGGCGGTCCGATAAAAACTCGCAGTGGCCGACGATGGCGCGGCGGACAAGAGGGACTCCAGCACGAAACCCTCCCAACTGGCGCCGCTCACCGGGTGGCCCAGCAGGTTGTCGAAGGTTTGCAGCCCCAGCAGAGCATGGAAGAGCCCTGTGCGCTTTCCTTTGCGCCGTGCGCGGTCGATCACTCCGCGAAGTGTCTGGAAGATATCGGGCGCGCGATGAATCTCGTCCAGGATGATGAGCTCATCAGGATGTTGTGCGAAGTACAGCTCCGGGTCGGATAGCTTGGCGCGATCCGGCGCGGACTCCAGGTCGAGATAAATCGACGGGCGCGTTTCGGCGACCCTCAGGGCGAGGGTCGTCTTGCCGGCCTGCCGCGGGCGCAGCAACGCGACGGCGGCCTGGCGGGCGGCCGCAAGCTTGCAACGCAGCTCCGGATTCGATTGACGCCCCCCTGCCGACCACGGTCGGGCTCAGGTCCTGCTCCGCGAGATTCAGCGAGGGACCACCACCCCTCTTCAGGCCCGTACCCGACCCCTGCCGAAAAATGACTTAGCGGGTAAGGGCATGACGACAATGCTCGTACCGGGAAGTCACATCGATGCACAGTTCGAGACAGGCGCCAGAACCGAAGCTTCGCGCGGTGGGGCGGCTCAGCGTAACCCCAGCGGCGGCGTGGCCGCCGCCAATGGCTTTCGTTCGTAGCGTCATCCTGGCGTTGACTCTGTTCGTCGCGGGTCTCTCGCAAGCGGCCTGGGCGCAAACCTCCGCGGCGGGAGTCACAGCGGAAGACCTCGCCACATTGACGGACCTCGAGGCGTTGTCGATTTCGCCCGATGGACGACTGGCCGCTTTTGTGGCTCGACGTGGCGACCCGCGTGCCAACGGCTACGCGCAGCGCTGGATCGCGGTTTCGATCGCTACGGGCGAGGTTCGGGAGCTCGCGGACGCGGGCGATCCCGTGCTTGCTCATGCATACGGTTACATCAACGGCAACATCACGCAGTCGAAGCCGCTCTGGTCGCCGGACAGTGGCGCCATCTTCTACCGAAAAGATCAGAACGGACGGAGCGAGTTGTGGCGGACCTCGATACGGGATCGCGTCACGCAAAAGGTTGCGGATTTCGACGGCGAGATTCAGCACATGGAAGTGGGCGCTGACGGGTCTTCCCTGATCGTGAACGCGGGGCCGGATATCAGGCGCGCGCAGGCCGAGCTGCAACGGGAGGGGCTATCGGGCTTTCTGTACGATAGCCGGTTCTCGCTTCCGCTCTCGACACGGCCGCTGATGCCGCGTGACTTTGGCAGGGATGCAGTCACCCGCCTGTCGAAATCGAGCGCATACGAAGCGCAGGAGCGAAACTTCAGCGTGGATCTGCGCACGCTCCGTTATGACGAGATTCCGGCCGGGCGGGCTGGCGCAGTGCGAACGCCAACACGCTCCGCCGAGCGAACGCATTCCACCGAGCGCGAACCACGTGCGACAGACGGCAAGGGTCGACGCGCGTGGTTCGAAGCGCGCGATCCAGCATTGCAAGGCGCACTTCCGCCGGTGACGCTCGTTGCTGCCCTGTCGCCGTCGAGCAAGTCTGTTACGTGCAGGGCACCTGAGTGCACGGGCGTTCTCTTTCAAGCTGTGTTCTGGCGCAAGGATGAAGTGCTGTTTGCCAGGTCGGAGACGAGACTTCCGGGTCCGCAGACTCTTTACGCGTGGAATGTCCGCTCCGGCACGGTCCGTCGGCTATTCGTAGCGGAAACTCGCTCGCTCGGGCCGGATTGTGCCCTGAGTGGCCATGAGCTGATCTGCCTGCATCAAGAGCTGAGAAAGCCCGCGCGGTTGGTGGCGATCCATCTGGATAGCGGCGGCTTGCGAACGCTGTACGAGCCGAATGAACGGTTGACGCAGCGTAGCGGCGGCTATGCGGTAGTGCCGGTCGATGCGCTCGCGGCGCCCAGTGTGCCCATTCGCGGTCTTCTGGTGAGGCGCAACGATCTTGCCGGCCAGCGCTTGCCGCTTGCGATGGTCACGTATCGTTGTTCGGGTTTCCTGCGTGGCGGAGTCGGCGACGAGTACCCGATCCTGCCGCTGGCCTCGCAGGGACTCGCGGTGCTATGTGTCGACGCGCCGGAAGATGGCAATCGTCTCGCGGTGCTCCAGTGGGGTGAATACGAGCGCGAGGGGCGGAACGACGATGTGGAGAAACGCCGCGTCCAGGCGGGACTTGACGCCCTCGTGCAGAAGCTCGTGGATCGCGGCGAGATCGACGGGCGAAGAGTGGCTTTGACCGGGCTGTCGTTCGGCGCCGAGGCCACGAATTATGCTTTGTTCAACATGCCGTCTCTGACCGTCGCGATTGCCAGCAGTGCGGCGATGGCACCTTCGAATGTGTTCATGTCACAGGCCGCAGGCGGCTGGCGTGCGTGGGAAAAGTGGGGATTGTCGGATCCCTATGGTGAGCGCTGGAGGGCGCTGTCTGTTGTTCACAACACGGCTCGCATCACTGCGCCGCTGTTGCTGAACGTCGCAGACCATGAGGTCATCGGCGCATCTGCAGAGACCTTCAGTGCGCTCGAGCGTGCCGGGCGAAGCGTCGAGATGTATGTGTTTCCCGACGAATACCACGTCAAGTGGCAGCCGGCGCATCGGCTCGCCATCTATCACCGGAATATCGACTGGCTGAACTTCTGGCTGCGAGGCGCCGAGAGCAACCTCTCCGGCGATGCCGCTCAATACGAGCGGTGGCGGGCTCTGCGCGCCGGCCAGTGCCGGCTCTTTGGTAAGGGCGGGGAACAACCCACGACGAACGGGGCGCCGTGGTATTGCGAGGGTGCGCAGCGCTGATCTCAGCGGTGAGCCGCAGTCGCTACTGGCGGCGCCGCGGGCTCAGCGCCCGCGAATCACCCAGTCGTTGCCCGCGGGCTCCACGGCGAGGTTCGCGTTTCGGGCGGCATACAGTACCAGCGCCTGCGGCCGGTCCGCATCGAAAATCCCCGATAGCAGGATCTGCTTTGCACCGTCGCCTTCGACACGAATCTTCGTACGGTTGTAGCGATTGAACTCCGCCGCGACGTCGGCCAGCTGAGCATCGTGGAACACGAGCCGGCGCTGTCTCCAGGCGAGAGTGTCTGCCACGGATTGCCCGGCGCGAGCGGCGAATCGCCCCCTTTCCACCCTGACATCTTCGCCGGCCGCGAGCTTGCGAGTGGGCATTCCGGACTGCGCATCCATCGCTGTCACCTGCACCGTGCCTTCCACGACGGCTACCTCAGCGCCTTTCGCATGCCGTCGCACATTGAACTGAGTACCCAGTGCGCGAACCGAAGTGTCGCCGACGGCAACCGTGAATGGCCGCGAGGAATCGTGCTCCACGACGAACAGGGCCTCGCCCCGCACGAGCCGGATGTTGCGAGCGTGCTTCGACAGGTCGAATTCGACCTTCGAGTCTGTGTTCAGGTAGATGAACGATCCGTCTTCCAGCTTGGCGCTCCGCTGCTCGCCGACGCCGGTTGTGTAGACATGCCGAGCCAGCGACCACCAGTATCCCGCCGCGCCCAGAACGCAGAGCGTGACCGCGGCGGCGGCCGGACGTAGCGGCGCCCGCCTCCTGGCCTCGCCCGCGGCGTACTGCTCCCGCGTCGGGGCTTGCGGTCGATGCTCCGCGCGCAGCGGGCTTTCCTTTCGCAGCGGGATCACATCGGCCCGGTGCCGTAGCAGAGTTTCCACCTGGACCAGCCGGTCCGCATCGATCACCCGCATGCGTCGGTGCATCTCGACGGTTTCCAGGAACACGCGCAGATGATCCGGCGAAGTCGAGAGCCATTCGTAGAACGCCCGGTTGCGGGCCTTCTCGTTCGGGTACTCGCTTTCGGGATCGTCATCCACTTCTTCGAGGCGCAGCAGCCATTCGGCGGCGCGCTCTCCGAGCTCTGCATCGCTCCGTGCGTCGACATCGTTCCTGATGCTCATCCGCGTTTCCCTTGCTGGCGGGCGTCGAGCTCGAGTGTCTTGAAATGCATGCGGAAGTGGTTGAGCGCACGCATGATGTATTTCTTCACTGCATGCGGCGTGACGCCGAGCTCTTTGGCGATCTCCGCATAAGACCGGTTGTCGCGGTACTGGCGTAGCACCGCCACCTGGCAGGCGGCGGGCAGCTGCGCCAGCAATCGATCGAGCTCGGCGCGCTGGTAGTCCGATGAGCTGTCGTCCTCGACCCACAGGCGGTTGGAGCGTTCGGCGTGCGTGTCGAATTCGTCGAAGTTGCAGCCTACCGAATGGCCGCGTTCGCTGGCGATCCGCCGATTCGCGTCGTGCAGGAGGTGCCATGCCATGCCGAACAGGTACCGTCGGGGATCGCGGATATCGTCCACCGGCCGGGTCTTCCTCAGCGAGAGATACATCGTCTGGATGAGATCGTCCACCGACTGCGGGTCCCACAGTTTGCGAGCAAAGAGCTGCCGCAGCTCGGCCCGGTAGCGCTGGTAGGCTTCCTCGAGGAGCTTCGGTTGATGGTGGTCCGACGGTTCTGACAGCGAACGTCCTTCCGGCCGGCGCAAACGACCGACCGTACATAGAGTAAGTCGTTTGAGGCAGGGGTTCGGGTACGGCCGGAGCAAAAAAGTATTCTGGCCGATACCCGTACCCGATCCCGGCTTCGCAAGAGACTTAGCGGGTAAGGGCGCTACAACAATGCCCGCACGGGGAGTCGATGATATCCATGCACAGTTCCAGGCGGGCAGCAGAACCGGCGCTTCACTCAATGGCGAGGCTCAGTGTAACGACGGCCGTTGCGTGGGCGCTGGCGCAGGCGGTGGCGACTGCCGCCACGCCGGCCCCGGCTTTGCCCACCGCCGAGAGCCCGATCTACTCGCCGCCGGACAACCCGACCCGAACCATCGCCTTCGACGTTCGGGCGATGCCGATGAGCGAAGCACTCACCCGGCTGGGCGAGCTGTCGGGCCTCACGATCATCGTCGAGACGCAGGTCAGCAAGGGAATCATGGCCGCGGCTCTGTCAGGCCGTTATACCGCGGAGGAAGCGCTGAAGAAGCTGCTCGAGCCCGCCGGACTGAAAGCCGAATACCTCGACAGCAGAACCGTCGCGGTTCGGGCTGCCGTCGGAGTTGGTTCCGAGGGCTCGCCCAAGGATCACGATGCGATGCAGGCCGAACGCGACTCGTCTTACATCCGGGTCGCGAAGACAACTCCGGCGTCGCAGGAGCGTCGCAGGTCCGAGTCGAGCAGCGCAGTCGCGGGTGACGTGGCTGAAGGGAACCGCCGGCAGCCTGGCGAAACGGGCAAGGAGGCGAGTCTCGAGGAGGTGGTCGTCACCGGCAGCCACATCCGCGGTGTGCGGGAAGCCGCTGCGCCGACCCTGCAGTTCAGTCGCGAAGAGATCTCCAGGACCGGCTATTCGACGGTGGAGCAGTTGTTCGCCGGCCTGCCGCAGAACTTCAACGGCATCAGTCCGTCAGGCCGGTTCGCGAGCGAAGGTGGATCGCGCCTGGCGATACAGAACTACGATCGTGCCTCCGGCATCGATCTGCGCGGCCTCGGCGCGGACTCGACGCTCACGCTGATCAATGGACAGCGGCGAGCGGGCAGCTCCTTCGGCCGCATCGTCGACGTTTCGGTGATTCCGTTGTCAGCCATCGAGCGTGTGGAGATCGTTACCGGTGGTCGGTCCGCAGTGTACGGCGCCGACGCGGTCGCCGGCGTAGTGAACCTCGTCACGCGGCGGCAGTTTGACGGTGTGGAAAGCCAGGTCGAGTACGGCAGCACCCGCAACGGGGGAGAACACCTGCAGCTCAGCACGATCACCGGCATGGAGCTGGTGCGCGGCGGATTTGCCGCATCCTACGATTTCTCGTCGGACTGGCCGTTCGATGTCGTGGACGTCGGGCTGATCTCCGGACCGGACCTTTACGGCGGCACGCCCCAGCGCATGGATTTGCAGCCGCGCAGCAAGCGTCACTCGGCACTGCTCTCCGGGAATTTCCACGCAACCGACAACCTCGAGCTCCATGGCGACGCGCTGTACGCGCACAAGACACTGCAGTCGTCCCAGGTAACGCTCGTCGGCACCGCCTCGAGCCCGAGCATTGCCGCGGACGACAACACCAACGAGCAGTACAGCGTCGCGCTCGGTGCACGACTGGGCCTCGGAGAGTGGGCGCTGAAGGTCGACGGCAGCCGTAGCGAAGCGCACGCGAACTGGCTGCAGAGCGTCCACTATGACTCGGGCATGTTCTTCGTCGACAGTCGGGTCGATCGCGATAGCCTGGCGCAGGTGACTGTCGGTTCAGCTGTTGCCGACGGGCCGCTATTCACGGTCGCGGGTGTGACACCGCGCGCCGCCGTTGGTGTCGAGACGCGTCGCGAGACCTATGACCTGCACGACAGGGTAGCAGGCATCACGTATGCGGACTCCGAGCGGACCGTGCGCTCTGCGTTCGCTGAGTTGCTCGTGCCGCTCGTCGAGCAGGGCACTCGGCGCGGGCTGCGGAAGCTCGAGCTGACGCTCGCCGGCCGATACGACGATTACGCCGATTTTGGCGGCACCTTCAATCCGCAAGCGGGCATCGTTCTGCAACCCGCCGAGACGGTGACGCTGCGTGGCGCCTACTCGCGAGCGTTCCGTGCGCCGGCGCTCTCCGAGCTGTTGCCGAGCAGTATCGCCTCCATCAAGAATCTCAGGGACCCGACCACCGGCGGACTCACGCCGGTGTTGCAGTGGACGGGAAGCAACACGCAAATCGGGCCCGAGAAGGCGACCACGTGGAGCATCGGCATCGACATCGATCCCACCTTTGCGCCCGGCACGCGGGTTTCCATGAGCTACTTCGATATCTCGTACAAGGAGCGTATCGACCAGCCCGCCATCAGCACGGCGGATCAGGATCTCGTGCTGGCGCGCCAGGATCGTTTCGCCGGCCTGGTGGATCGCAGCCCGGGCGCCGCGCTCATCGCGGACATCGACAGCCAGACGCGCGACGATCTGTACTACAACTACACCGGCACGAGTTTCGACCGCCACGCGCAGAACATCTTTGCCGTGTTCCCGAACCTCGTCGTGTTCGACAACCGCACGAGCAATATCGCCGTCGAGAAGCTCAACGGTGTCGACCTGCAGATCGCCACGCGCCTGGATACCGCCTCGGGGCGATTCAACTTCGGTCTGAACGGCACCTACACGCTCCAGCACGACCGCAGCGTGACCGTCACGAGTCCCTCGTTCGAGCTGCTGAACGAAGTGGGCAAACCCGTGGGGTTTCGGCTCAGGGCCAGTGCAGGCTGGGAGCGCGGGGCATACGCCGCAAGCGCATTCGTCAACTACACGGACAGCTATTCCAATCCGTTCACCCCGCTCGCGAGCAGCATCTCGTCATGGACGACGGTCGATGCGACGCTGCGCATCGACGGCGCTCGACTCGCCCCGGTCGCCTGGCTGCAGAACCTGGATCTCACCTTCACCGTCAACAACCTCTTCGATCGCGATCCGCCGCCCTTCCTCGGTGGCAGGAGCGGCCTGCGCTTCGACGTGGCCAATGCCCAGCCGCTCGGCCGCTATGCGTCCGTGCGCCTCGTGAAAGACTGGCGATGAGCGCGCGCCGGCGACGCTCCACGCCTCCCTGCGATCTTCCCCGAATACGGGTCATGCCTTTCGGTGCTCTCTGGGCCGACTGCTTCGCGCCAACGCGCGCACCGGTGAGCTTCGTCAGATGGCGGCCGGCCTTTCCGCGACTCGTTCGTCTCAGTCGAGTGGGTTACTGCAAAGGCCGCCACGAATCGCGCAGCGCGCGCCAGCGCCAGTATTGCGCCTCGCGGGTCCCGGCGTCGGACGATTCTTTTCCGTTGATCCAGAAATCCATCCAGTCGACGTTCGATTGCTGGGAGCGAAATCGCTCGCGCGGCTTCAGGAGGCGATGCCGCCCGTCCGGGTACACGGTCAATTCGGTCGGCACACCGGCGAGGCGCAGGGCGGCGTACATCTCGTACTCGGTCGTGACCCACGGGACGTCGATTGCCTCGATGCGCAGTGGCGTGCGGAATCTGTGTGCGTTGAAGGTGGGGGCCTCGTGCAGCCACTTCTGAAGTCCCGCGCCAAGGGGGGCCGCGCCGTCGTAGAACCGTTGCGCCGTAGCCGCGCTGTCGGCCAGCAAGGTCTGGAAGTAGCCGAAATCCACGCCGTCGGCTATGGCCGCCGCCGCTATGGGGAATTCCGCGTGGGCGAGAAGATACTTGACCTGATAAGAGGTCCGGCTGAAGCCGATGAAGCCCACTCTCGCCGGATCTACGAGCCCGCGCGCGGCCAGCGCGGCAATCGCGGCACGGTACGAGCGGATGAACTGAGGCCCTTCATCCGGCGTGTCGTAGCGGGCTGAAGCGTGATCGTTTTCCTGATGGTCCTGCAGCACGAAGAATCCCCGTGCGGCCAGCGCGCGGGCGGACATTCCGGTAAAAGGCGCCGGCCGGTCGCCGCCGAACATCATCGTGTCGAACAGGAATTCGCGAGGATTGTAGCCGTGCGTCTGGATGACGAGAGGATAGCGCTCGCCCGGACGATGGCTCGCCGGGTACATCAGGCCACCCGTCCAGACGGTCCCGGCCTCATCGGTCCACTGGATCGTCTCCATCGGCGTCAACTCGATATCGGCGAGTTGCGGATTGAGCTCCGCTGCGTGCAGAAGCCTTCCGGAAGCGTGTTCGCGCACGAGTACCTTCGGCGGCAGGTTGATGCCCTGATCTATCCCTGCCTCAACGCGTCCGTCGAGGAGCTTGGCAAACGCCGGACGCGCAGGATCGACGCGTGCCGGCTGCGCTTCCCGTTGCACCCATGCAGAGCCGCGCCGCTCAAAGACGACACGCTGGCGTTCACGTGAGACGGTGTCCGTCGAGTAAAGGATGATGCGGCGGCCATCCGCCGTCCACGACGGCGATGCAAGCTCGGTGCTCTCCTGTTGAATGAACAGAAGCGGGCTGACCCTGCCGGCCCGCACATCGACCTCCAGCACCGCGGGGAAACGTAGCGCCAGCTCACGCCCGGACTCGGAAAGCTCCTCCAGTCGGTCCAGCGGAAACATCGTATTGAACAGGAGCAGGGATTTGCCGCCCGGGCTCCACACGACATCCGGCTGAACGATGAACTTCCACAACAGCGCAGGCGCTACGACCAGGGGCTGACGATCGTGCGAGACGAGGTCGATGAGAAAGTACTGCGGATACGGAAAGCCCGGGGGAATCGCGCCGGAACGGTAGCCGCGGGCCCTCGTCACATGCGCCTTGATGTCGGCGTTCTCGTAGCCGTCCCATTGCTCGAGATACGCCGAGGTGGGTAGCAGTAGCGCGGCCTGGCGGCCATCCGGCGACATCCACAGGTTGACGATGCGAGCATGGTTGGGATGCAGGTCGAGCTGCTCGATGGGCGTGGGCCGCCGTGCGCCGGCGGCGAGATGCTTCAGCTCTCCTCGCTGTGGACCCACTCTCCCCTTCCAGGTGTCTCCGAGCAGGTCCAGCGCGGTGAGATGCTTCTCGACCACGTACCCACCGCCGAGGGCGTCATCGACCGAGGCGTCGTCCGGGACGGGCACTGTCAGATAGATGAGGTCGCCCCGCGCGTTCGCAGCGAATCGAAGCACACCGGCTGGCTCGGCGGTGCGCATCTGGAGCTCGCCGTGGACGTGCGCCATCCAGATCTGCGGCGTATCCCTGGCCTGGGCGCCGCGAAAGACGATGGTATCGTTCGCGATCCAGGATGCCTCGGTGATCGCGGCGACATTGCCCACGCTGCGTAGCACCGCTGCGTCAGTGACGCTGACATGCTCGGCGCCGCGTTGTGCTACTTCGAATACCTGAAGCCTGTACTCGTTCTCATTGGTATCCAGTATCCCGCGCTGAGTGACGACGAAGAAGCGTCGGCCGTCCGGTGATACCTGCGGTGCTCGTTCCGCTTCCGTGACACCATTGATCGACGGATCGACCGGCCGTGTTGCCTCGATGGCGTCGCGGACCGTGAACGGACGGCCGATCTTTGCTGCCTGGCACGGAGCGACGATCAGCAACGTCAACGCGGCGGCGCGCGCTGCTGCGAGGTTCAGCAACGAAAGCACCGGTCAGAATCCGACGTTGAGCTGCAGGTACGCGTAGCGACCGCGAATGTCGTACTGACTCGGGTCGTACGACCAGCCTGCGCTCACGTTGGAGAACTCCGGAAGCTTGTCGAAGAGATTCACGACGCCGATGGAGACGCGCGTGCCCGCGAGAAAGGGATGGCGCGGAGCGAGCTTCGAGCCCAGCTCGAATCGCGCGTTGGCATCGAAGTGCCACATGTTTCCGAGCGTTTTGATGCTGCCATCGGCGAGCGCGCCTCCGTCGCGATACTCGTTCACGTAGCGTCCGATGACGGCGGCCTCCAGGGGGCCGCGTCGCCAGCCGAGGCTGGCCAGGCCCTTCCACCTCGGCGCCCAACCCACACCGAAGGCCGACACGACGCCGACGGCACTGCGTGGCGGAGCACCGACGCTGTCCTGCACGTCGAAGTGGTACGTGTTGGTGACGGAGAGCGACGGCGTGAGCTCGCCCGCGACGCTCTGGATGCGCCAGTTCGTGGTGAAGTCCACACCAGCCTCATCGATGTAACCGAAGTTGAAGATGGTCCGATCGAGTACGACGATGCGGCCGCTCGCGTCCCGCCCGATCCGCTCCGGATAGCGGTCTTCGTTTTCCGTGAGGTACTGGACGGACGGAGTGATCGCGCCATCCTCGAGGCGAATGGCCCAGTGAGTGAGTGAGAAGTCCAGCCCTGGAATCCGGGTCGGGGAGAACACCAGACCGAAGGTCTTCGATCGGCCCGTCTGCGGCTCGAGGTCCGGATTGCCGCCGGTGATCGCGGTGGGCACGAGATAGGTTTCGTTGCGAATGGGATCGAAGATCGTGGCGGCGGCCCGTCGCTGCGGCCGGTACAGGTGGAAAAGAAGCGGCGGCTTGAAGGAGGAGCCTGCCGCTGCGCGCAGCAACAGCGATTGCGTCGGACGAAACTCGATTCCCGCGGCGGGTGAAGTGCGCCCGCCGAAGTCGCTGTAGCGATCGTGGCGCACGGCACCGGTGAGCGTGAGGAGGCTGGTGTCGCGCTTCTTCAGAAGCGGGACCCTGAGCTCACCGAACAGGGCCCTGGAGTTGCGGCCCGCATCGACACCGCTACTGGCAATGGCCTTCAGGAACTCGAGATCGTTTTCCTCGTACTCGGCCCCAATTGCCATCTCAAGAGGACCTGCCGGCAGCTCCAGGACAGAGCCGCGTGCCGTCGCACTGACGGCTTGCATCGCCCCGTGGTATTCGAGATCGAGCGAGGTCAGGAGCGACTGCCGCAGTTGCGGCGAACCGGCCGGACCGTCCTGAAAAACGTTCAGGGCCGTGGCGGGATCGGTCGAGGCAAGCGCCGCGGTGACCGCCGCGCTGTTCACCACGCCGAGCAGCGGCTCCTCCTGCCAATCCTGCGAAGTCCAGGCGGTCGCCTCCCAGCTCCAGTCGCCGAGCCGGCCGCGGGCGCCGAAAAGCGCACGGAGGTAGTCGCGCGAGTAGGCCTGCCTGGTTCTTTCGACTCCGTCGAGGCGGAAGTTTGCGCGCACGTCGACGCCGAAGGGATTGAACGGGTTGGCGGCCGGTACGAGGACGTTCTGCAGCGCCGGATAGTCCGTGAAGGAATCGATGTCCGCGTGAGAGAACAGCAGCTCGGTAAACAACCCAATCGAGGATCCGACATCGAGCGTGCCGTACATGAGAGCGGCACGGCGCTCTTCCGGTGCGTACACCGAGGTGTTCAGCGCAAATGAGGAGGTGAGATTCAACGTCCCCGCGGTGGTGGCAAAGTCGGCGGGCGTCAGGCCGACTCCGGTGCTCCCGGCGGGCACCGCGGCGAAGGTCGAATCCAGTCCCGGCAGATTCTGCGCCGTGGCAGAGAAGATGTTCGCAGGATTCGTATTCTGCGACCGGTAGTCATCGCCACCGAATGGCCGCAGATCCATGGTCGAGGTGATCGCGCGCTCCGATCCCCTGAGCTCGGACTGCCTGTCGAAGCTGCCGATGATCATGAGCGAGCCGCGGGAACCTGAATGACCCCATGCCAGGCTGCCGTGCGTCTCGTCGTATCCCTCCGCCTGGCCGCGATTCGCGGTGGCCTCGACGCCCCGGAGCGTCTTCCTGAGTACGATGTTGACCACGCCGCTCAGGCCGTCTCCTCCATACACGGCCGAGGAGCCTGTGGGCAGCACCTCGATGCGTTCGACCATCGACAGCGGAATGTTGCCGAGATTGAAGTAGCCGCTTGCGCCCTCCGATGATGAAGAGCCGATGCGCCGCCCGTTGAGCAGGACCAGTGCCGTGCCGGACGGCAGGCCGCGCAATTGCACGGTGGTACTGCCCGGAACGCCCTGGGTCGTGCTGCCCGTGGAGTTGAAGGCAACTTCCGGCAGCATGTTGAGCACCTGCGGAACGCTGGTTGCGCCGCTGCGGTCGATCTCGTTGCGCGTGATCAGGCGGACGGGCTGGGCCGATTCGCCGATGGGGCCTGCGAGCCGGGAACCGACGACGACGACTTCGTCGGCGTTCGAATCCGGCTGGGTCGCAGAAGAGGGCTTCGACGTGTCACCCGTCGTGGAATCTCCACCGGAGGACGGGACGAACTGCGCAAGGCGTACGGGACGCCGGGATTCGCCCTGAGCGGATGGGTCGTCGAACGGTCGCCGAGAGGCCGTGGGTGTAGGGCGAACGACGGCGATGGTGCGCTCATCGAGAATCCTGTAGGTCAGCCCCGTGCCGGTCAAGAGCTTCTTGAGAGCTTCCTCCGCAGCGAGATTTCCGGCAACCGGACTCGATGTCCTGCCTTCCGCCAGGCCGCCTTCCATCACCAGGTGAACTCCGGCCTGCCGTGCAAAGTCATTGATCGCGGCGTCGACGGGCTGCGTCGCCACATCGATGCGAAGTGGACGGGCATCGATCTGCGTGGCCTTGGTGCTCGCAGGTACTTCCTGGGACCGCACTTCCGCCGTGAGGCCGCAGAACGCCGCAAGAAATCCGAACCCCGCTCGATATCGAAGACGCATGGCAACCCCTGTGCTGGCTATTCTGAATGTGCTCGCCAGACGCTGGTGAGGTCTGGCGCAGCGTAATGGGCGTTGCCAGTGCAGGAAATCCCTCCCCGACAGGGGTGCATTTTTTTCCATGCCGGGAGGGGGGAAATCGCACTCCGGAAAGACCATCGGGGTGTGGCAATCTGGCAGGCGCCATTGAACAGTCCAGACCCGTCCCTGAACGACCTCGAACGTGCCTACCAGGAGCACAAGGAACAGCTGCGCGCGCTGTTCAGCGGTTTCGTGGCCAGAGATCTCGCGGATGACCTGGTGCAGGATGTCTGGCTGGAGCTGAAACTGCGTCCGCCCCGCGAACGGCTCCGGGACCCGCGCCTGTACCTTTATAAGGTCGCCTGGAACGTGCTGCGGAAGACCCATCGCCTCAGGCGGCGGCAGCCGGTCGCCCACGGACCGGAGGATCTGGAGCGCCTGAATGCGCTGTCTTCTCCCGATGCGGGAGCGGAGCTCACGGCCGAACAGTATCTGGAGCACCTGCTGGGTCAGCTGCCACCGATGTATGCGGCGGTGCTGGTGCTGTGCCGGCGCGACGGGCTGAGCTACGCGGAGGTCGGCGAACGTCTCGGAATCTCGACTCGTTCGGTGGAGCGACACATGGAGCGCGTGCTGGCGCACTTGAGGAATGCGCAATGGTAGACCACACGGTGGAAGGGAACGCCCGATGAAGAAGCTCGCGATGGAAGCCGATCTCGCCGCAACGAGGTTTCAGGCGCGCTGGTGCGACTCGGGGCGCGAGCCGAGCGAGGCGGAACGGGCCGAGTGGTTCGCCTGGCTCCAGACGTCGCCCGAGCACGTGCAGGCGGCCTTCGACGTCGAGAGCCTCTACGAGCGGGTCGGCGAAACGCAGTTCGTGAAGAACTTCGATGTGGACGCCTGGCTGGCGCGCGGGCGCGCGCAGGTGATTCGGCTTCCGGACTCGCCGACGGCCCCGTATTCACTGTCCAGCAAGGCGATTGCCGTGTGGCGACAGGTAAGAATCCGAGCTCTCCTCGCCGCCAGCGTTGCGGTCTTCAGCATCGTCGCGGTGCTGAGTTGGAAGGCTATCGAGCAGCCGCAGGTGTACAGCACGGGTATCGGGCAGCAACTGACATTTGAGCTGGCGGATGGATCGGTTCTTCAGCTGAACACGCGCTCGCGCGCGCGCGTGCTTTTCGATGAACGTTTGCGCGCGATCGAGCTGGATGGCGAGGGGCTGTTCACCGTGGCTCACGATGCGGCGCGACCGTTTGTGGTACGCACGCCCTCAGCGACGGCACGCGCGGTCGGAACGAGGTTCAACGTTTATGAGCGCGGAAGTCATACGACGGTCTCCGTTGTCGAGGGTGTCGTGCAGGTGGCGGCGCAAGTTGGCGAGACCCGCGATTCCAGCACACGACCGATCGAGCTCGCGGCCGGCGAAGAAGCACGTGTGCAGCAGGGAGTGCTGACCAAGGTCGCCGAACCGAACGTCGCAAACCGCGTTGCCTGGCAGAACCACACGCTGGTGTTCGAGAAGGTACGCCTGGCCGACGTGGCTGCGGAATTCAATCGCTACAACGAACAGCAGTTCCGGATCGATCCGAAGCTTGCGGGTCAGCTTGTGTCGGGGACGTTCGATCCGCGGTATCCGCGCTCGCTGGTTTTGTGGCTTCAGATTCGCACGGGGGTGGAGGTGCGGGATGAGGGAAACGTGGTTGCGGTGGACGCGCGGTAGGAGTTTTGTCCCACGCACGGCAGACCGGCTGCTCGAGAGCTTCGAGCTGGAGTTGTACGGGCAGCAGGGGTAGCGACCCGATTCATCGGCGGCCGATTGATCCGATTCGACGAGAGACATCTCACGAGGTCTTCGCCGGCTGCTTCGGCTGCCGGGCATCGCGGCGCACTTCGCGCGGCGTGGCGCCGAAATGCTTGCGGAACAGGCTTGTGAAGTTCGTATGTTCGCTGAAGCCGAGCATCTCTGAAACGCGGTTGATGCTGTGCTCGCCGGCGCGCACGAGCGCCAGCGCGCGCTTCAGGCGAAGATGGGTGTAGAACATCTTCGCGGACATGCCCGTGAGCTGCTGCAGACCGTAATGCAGCTTGTTCTTGTTGAGTCCCGTGCGCTCAACCAGCTCTGCCAGGTCGAGCGGTGCGTCCAGGGTCGATCTCATCAACTCCACGGCGATCGCGAGTCGGTCGCTGTCTCGAAGGCTGAGTCGAATCGGAGCGCTGGAGGCGTCGCCCTGTCCCAGCCAGTCCTCGAACATCGAGCCCAACAATTGCGTGCTGGCGGCAGCCAGCCACACGTGACGCCAGCGCCCGCGCCCGTCACGGTGGAACAGCGTCGTCGCCAGGCGTTGCGTACGTTTGCTCAGCGCCAGGGTGCCGAACGAGCAATCACTCCTGGTCCAGTGCCGCAGCAGCACGCCCGGCAACTCTTCATCGCCGAGTCCCAGTGTCTGGCGCAGGTATTTCTGCGTCACGCTGATGTTGATCAGGCGCAGCGGCTCCTGGCCCCGATAGTAGATGGACATCCAGGCACCCGGCGGCTGGATCGCATAGGAGCAGGAGGACGCCCCCATGCCCGTCGATCTCTCCCCGGAGCCGAAGCTCGCATGACCTGACTGCAGGACGCGGAGTCGCAGGGCCGCTTCCGTGGAGCGGCAGTTCACCGCCCAATCCTGGGTCATGCAGGCGTTGCCGACCGTGACGAGAAAGCCCTTGCCGATCTCGCAGATCTCCTCCTCGCCGGAGGCGAATAGCGCGGGTGCCGAGCGTCCCTGCGACTTCGGCGGACGCAGGCGCGTGTGACGAAAGCCGCCCGCGACGCAGGGATCCATCAGGCGCAATCGCGCGATCTGGTCCATCTGCCGCGGTGACTGCGCCCGGATGACGAAGGTTCGGCCCATGCGTTCGAGCATACCAGCCGCTGTGACGATTTCATCAATTCGGGCGCCGCAAACCAGAGAGAGCACGGCAGTGGCAAATATGATCCGTATGAGAAATGTCCGACACGCACCTACAATCCGTCCGGGCCGTGACAGCCCCGCCGCGCGTTCAGCGGGGAGACTACCGACCGCCCCTGGTGCTCGTTGAGCGGGTCGAGCTGGATTTCCAGCTCGACGCGCACGCAACCGTGGTGCGCTCCAGGCTGAGGATGCGCCACAGCGGTGCGCGCGGTGGGCTCGTGCGACTCGATGGCGTGGGGCTCGAATTGTCGTGGCTCGCCATCGACGGGCGCCGGCTCTGTGCCACCGACTACGCGTTGGACGACGCGGGAATCACCATCGCGGACACACCGGAAGCCTTCACGCTCGAATCCGAAGTCCGCCTCCATCCAGCCGCAAACTCGGCGCTGGTCGGTCTGTATCAGTCCGGCGGGCATCTGTGCACGCAGTGCGAAGCCGAGGGATTTCGCCGCATCACCTGGTTTCCGGATCGCCCGGACGTGCTGGCGACCTACAGCGTGCGAGTAGAGGCCGATCCGGTCTCGTACCCGTATCTTTTGTGCAACGGCAACCTCGTGGCCTCGGGCATGGCGGGCACGGCCCGTCACTATGCGGTCTGGGAAGATCCTTTCCCGAAACCTTGCTATCTGTTCGCCGTCGTCGCCGGCAGCTTCGACGTGGTGGAGCGACGCATCCGCCGGGCGAGCGGGCGCCTGGCAACGCTGCGGATCTTCGTCGCGCGCGGCGAAACCGCGCGAGCGGCCTTCGCCCTGGACGCTCTCGAACGCGCCGTGCGCTGGGACGAAGTCGCCTTCTCCCGTGAGCTCGATCTCGATGTCTTCATGGTCGTGGCGATACGCGACTTCAATTTCGGCGCCATGGAGAACAAGGGACTCAACGTGTTCTCCAGCAGCTGCATTCTCGCGGACGCGAACACGGCCACGGACGAGGATCATGAGCGCATCGAGCGTCTCATCGCCCACGAATACTTCCACAACTGGAGCGGCAACCGTGTGACCTGCCGTGACTGGTTCCAGTTGTCCGTGAAGGAGGGGCTGACCGTCTTTCGCGAACAGGCCTTCTGCATCGAGCAACGTGGGGTAACAGCCCGCATCCGGCAGGTGCGCGTACTGCGCGCACGGCAGTTCAGCGAGGACGCAGGCTCGCTTGCGCACGCCGTGCGTCCGGCCGCCTTCCAGAACATCGACAACTTCTATACCGCGACCGTCTACGAAAAGGGCGCGGAGCTCGTGCGCTTGCTCGGCACGATGCTGGGCGACAGTGCATTGCGCAGCGGGATCATCGAGTATTTCGAGCGCTGCGATGGCAAGGCCGCAACCGTGGAAGACTTCCTGGCCTCCTTCGCTCTTCCGCAGCCGAAGTTTGGCGGGATGCTGCGCTGGTACTCGCAGGCTGGAACGCCCGAGCTGAACGTATGTGCAGACTACGAGCCCGCCCGAAAGGAGCTCACGGTGCACTTCGAGCAGCGGACGCCACCCACGCCGGGTGAAAGCGTGAAGCACTGTGTGCCCATTCCGGTCCACCTGGCCTTGCTGGACGAGGAGGGCGGCGAACAGCCCTTCCGCGTGACGAAGGATGACCCACTGCAGGCTGAGGCGACGCTGCTGGTGAGCGAGGCCGCGTGCACCGTGAAGCTATGCGACGTTGCCCGCCCGCCCGTGCTGTCGCTGATGCGCGGATTTTCGGCCCCCGTGCGCAAGCGGGTGAACGAGCCACTGGCGCACGCCTTCGTGCGGCTCGCGGCGGATCGGGATCTGTTCAATCGATGGGACGCGATGCATGAGCTGGCGACTCGCTTCATCCTTTGCCGCCTTGCGGGCTCAGCGGATGCCGCTGGCGAGGATCGTCTCGCCGAATCGCTTGCGGCCGTCGTGCGTGACGACTCGTTGCCGCCTGGCCTGCGAGCTGCGTTGCTCGCTCTGCCCAGCGAGTCTGAGCTGTCAGTCTCCATACAACCGCTCGATCCGGTGAAGCTTCATCTCGCGCGCGAGGGCCTCGAACGCGCTCTGTCCCGCCAGCTGCGCACCCTGTGCCGGCAGCTCCATGAAACGCACTCATCCACGGAGCCCTATTCGCCGCATCCTGCTGACGCGGGACGGCGGGCGCTTCGGAACGCCGCTCTGCAGCTTCTCGTCACGGCGGGCGACGACGGCGCGGTTGCGCGCGCGCAAGCCCATTATGCTGACGCTGACAACCTCACTGACAGGCTGGCCGCTCTGCAGGCACTCGCGCGTTGCGACGAGGACGCCAGCCAGGAATCACTTCGCCACTTCTACACGCAATGGCAGCGCGAGCCGCTTGCCATCGACAAGTGGTTCGCCGTTCAGGCGCGTCACGTGCCGGCCGGTGCCATCGATCGCATCATCGCGCTCAGCCGGCACCCCGCATTCGATCCGCGAAGCCCAGACAGGCTGCGTGCCCTCGTGGAACCGTTGGCCCTGGAAAACCCAACCGCCTTTCATACACCCGATGGCAGTGGCTACGCCTTCGTCGCCACGCAGATTCTGGCCGTCGACACCTTCAACCCGATCGTCGCGGCGCGGCTCATCGATTGTTTCGCGGATTGGCAGCGGTACGTGAGTCCGCTGTCATCGCGCATGCATGCGGAGCTGCGGCGCCTGGTGACGACCCGTGGCGCCTCGCCGAACCTGGTCGAGAGGGCGAGCACCGCACTGGATTCATCCCCCTCGTAAGATAGAGAGAACCCTCAGATGAAGCGCAACCTGTTCCTGTTGGCCATCTCGACTACGGCCCTCGCGGCCACCCGCACGTACGCGGCCGAGCCCGCCACGAGGATGGAGCTCGAAGAGATCGTCGTGACCGCGCAGAAGCGGTCCGAGAACCTGCAGGATGTGGGCGCCGCCATCACCGCTTTCAACGCGGACCAGATCGACCGCCTCGGGATACGGGGCTTGAACGATCTCACGGTCATGGTGCCGAGCCTGCAACTTGCCGAAGTCGGGCCCGGCGAGGCGGAGGTCTCCATGCGCGGCCTCGTCACGGGGTACGGGCTTGCGCCGACGGTGTCCTTCTATTTCGACGAAACGCCTCTCGACCTGCGCTCGGATCTGCGCGCCGGCACGAGCACGCCCAACCTGTTCGATGTGGACCGGGTCGAAGTGTTGCGCGGTCCGCAAGGCACGCTGTACGGATCGAGCTCTCTGGGCGGTGCCATCAAGGTGCTCGCGCGTCGGCCGGACCCCTCGGGCTTCGCGCTCATCGCGTCCGGCGGCGTCTCCCAGGTTGATGGCGGCGACACCGGCTATTCCTTGAAATCGGCAGTGAATGTGCCTCTCTCGGACAACCTGGCAGTGCGCGTCGTCGGTATCCGCGAGGAAGTGGGCGGATTCGTCGATCGCGTGCAACCCACCGATTGGTACGAAGCTGCGCCCCAGGACCCGATCGTGGGCCGGAGCATCAATGGCTATGAGACGACCGAGTTCCGCGGCTCGCTGCTCTGGGAACCGGACGGTGGCTGGAGCATCCGCCCGGGCTTCACCTACATGAAGTCCGCCTCGCAAGGGCGCAACTCCTTCGAGACCAACCGCGGTCGCTATCTGCAGGGCGGCCTCGTGAACGAGTCCTTCGAGAACGAGACGAAGATCGCCAGTCTCGTTGTGGAGAAGGACCTCGGGTTCGCGAGTATTCTGTCGTCCAGCTCATATCTGAAGAAGCAGTCCGATTCGTATAACGACTACTCCGGGCTCGCGGCCCAGCTGAGCGTCGCATTCGCTGGCACCGCGCTCCCGTTGTATCCGTTGGTGAGCCTGGATCCGGTTTCCTACGAACAGGTTGCTCAGGAAATCCGCCTGGTATCGGCACGCTCCGAGCGCCTCAACTGGATCGCCGGTGCGTACTTCAACAGCACGGATCAGCGTGTCGGCCAGTATTTCGAGGATGACGCCTATGCGGCGTTCCTCCACGAAGTGTTCGGCGTGAGTCCGGTGGGCCGCTCGTTCGACTATGACCAGCACAACAGCGATCGCCAGAAAGCGGTGTTCGCCGAAGCCGATCTCGCCGTGACGCCACGACTGCATCTCATTGCGGGCGCGCGCTATTACGATCTGGATCAGACCTTCAGAAGCGTGTCGGGGGGCATTCTCGCCGGTCCGGAGCAGCCGCTGGTACGTTCCGGCGCGAGCGGCGTCAATCCGAAAGCCTCCATCAAGTTCGATGCCACCGCGGGCGCGACGTTCTATGCGACGGCAGCCGCCGGCTTCCGGCCGGGCGGTCCGAACCCGCTGATCATCGGACCCTGCACGCTGGCGGACGTGTACAGGACGTCATACGGCGACGACAACGTGTGGAACTACGAAGTTGGCGCGAAGCTCGCGCCGGCCGGTGCGCAAGTCTCCTTCAACGTCGCCGCGTTCCAGATCGACTGGAAGGATATTCAACAGGCGGTCGTGGATCCGGGCTGCGGCTCTCTCTTTACGGCCAACGTTGGCGAAGCGCGCTCACGCGGCATCGAGGCGGAGCTCACATGGCGCCCGCTCCCGCAACTGTTGCTATCCGGTGGCGGCTCTTATGTCGACGCGCAGTTCACGAGCATCGACGAGGCGTTCGCCGAGGCTCTGCCGATCGCGACCGGCGACCGCGTGACCGATGTGCCGCGCGTGCAGGTGAACCTGGGTGCTGAGCTGCGGCTGCCGCTCACGTCCACCGTGTCAGGCTACCTGCGCGGTGACGCGCACTACACGGGCTCGACTCCCGGCAGTTTCTCCGATCGCAGTCCCAATACGCTGCGCCGCTCGTACAAGCTGCTCAACGCGTCGGCCGGCGTGCAGTTCGGGAGCACCGAGCTCGAGCTGCGGGTCCGCAACATCGCCGACGATGTGATCTACATGGGAGCAGAGTCATTTGGCGAGACATTCGGTTACATGCTCGTCGGCATGCCTCGGACGTTCGAGCTGAACGCGACCTACCAGTTCGGGCAATGAACCGCGCACGGCTGCGTCCGGAAGATCTGTTCGAGCTCGAGCTGCCGGTCGCGCCGGCGGTGGGGCGTGACGGCACCATCGCCTACCTGCGGCAGCGGCACGACCGGGAGGAGGACCGCGCGTTTCGGGACCTTTGGGCACTGGACGCGGACGGCAGCAACCCCCGACGCCTGGCGCCTGGCGAGCGCGATGTTCGGTCCTTCGCGTGGGCGCCGGCCGGTTCGTGGATCGCGTACGCGGCGCGCTCGAATCCGCTTGACGATGCGGACCAGACGTATCGGCTGATGCGGCTCGATGCGCTGTCGGGCGACAACGCGCTCATCTGCGAGCTGCCTCGCGAGCCAAGACTGATCACCTGGTCGCCGGACGGGCAGCGGCTGGCATTCGTGATGGCAGTGCCGCGGCCCGCGCGCGCGCTGGTGCCCCGGCCCGCTGGCGGCAAGGCTCGGTGGGCGCCGCAGGCGCGCTACATCGACGATCTGTTCTATCGCCTCGAAGGGATCGGACTGATCGACCATTCGGATCAACTGTTCGTCGTCGACCTGTCCGCCGGCATCGCACGGCCGCTGCCGGGTGCCGAGCTGCGCGGCGGTGGCCTGCTGCCTTCAGCGATCGCCTGGCGGCCCGATGGCTCGGAGATTCTGTTCGCGAGCAACCTCGATGCGGACTGGCAGTCACGCCAGGGTCACTCGGACATTCATGCGATCGATCCGGGCTCCGCGCGGTTGACGCGCCTGACGCACGCGCACGTCGCCGCGTGTCCGGCTGCTTCGCCGGACGGCAGATGGATCGCGTACCTGGGTTTCGAGGATCGGTCGCTCTTTCACCATCAGCCCCAGTTGCGGCTGATGCGCGCGGACGGCAGCGATGCACGCGTGCTGCTCGATATCGACCGCGATCTGTTCACGCCGGCCTGGGACGCGCACAGTCGCGGCGTCTACTTTTCCTGCTTCGATGCGGGCGTCGACAAGATCGGGTTCGTCGATCTCGAGGGCCAGTGGCGCATCGTCGCTCATCCGGCCGGTGGCACCGCGACCCCCAACATCAATATCTTCGGCACGGAGCTCTCCGTCGGTCCGGACTTCATTGTCACGACGACATCCAGTGCCGACAGCCCGCCGCAGGTGGGGATCGCGCGGGGCGGCGATCTGCAGCCGCTCACGCGGCTGAATCCCGATTGGCGGAACCGGTACGACCCGGGCCGCGTCCAGGAAATCCGCTACCCGTCGAGCTTCCGCGGGCAGACGATCCAGGGATGGATCGTGTACCCGCCGGACTTCGATCCGGCGCGCCAGTACCCGCTCATCGTGGAAATACACGGCGGCCCGAACGCGGCGTACGGTCCCAAGTTCTCGTTCGCTTTCCAGTGCTGGGCGGCGGCAGGCTTCATCGTCTTCTATCCGAACTATCGCGGCAGCACCTCCTACGGCAGCCGGTTCGTGGATGCGATCCAGGAGGGGCATCCACGCTACGAGCACGAGGACATCCTCGCGGGCGTAGCAGCCGTCGAGGCGCTCGGCGGCGTCGATCCGCAAAGGCTGTTCATCCTGGGTACCAGTGCCGGCGGCACGCTGACGGCGTGGACGATCGGCCAGTCGGACCGGTTTCGCGCCGCCGTGTGCCTGCATCCGGTCATCAACTATTCGAGTTTTGCGCTCACCTGGGATCTGACCTCGCTGTACTCCCGGCGCTGGCTGCCACGGCCCGTCTGGGAAGACCCGTCCGCCGCCTGGGCGCATTCGCCGCTGTCCCTCGTCGGAAACATTCGCACGCCGACTCTGGTCGTCGTGGGAGACCGCGATCAGCGGACGCCATCGGGTGAGGGCGAGCAGTTGTACAACGCCTTGAAGCAACGCGGCGTCGAGACCGCGTTGCTCATCAGAGAAGGCGTAGGGCACGCGCTCGGACGGCCGAGCCAGGAGATCGAGATCAACCTTCACATCCTGAGATGGTTCGACAGATGAGTACGGTGGTGCGCGACGCAAGGCTGCCCATGGCGGCGGCGATCTACGGCTTCATCATCTCAGGCGTTGCCTTCCAGCTCGTACCACTGCTGATCAGCGCGCTGACGCGCGACCTGAACCTCTCCGCTACACAGGTGGGGTCGATCCCTGCGTTTGAGCTGGGCGGCCTGACGCTCGCGAATGTCGTCGGTGCGTGGCTCATCCGCACCCATAGCTGGAAAGTGCTGTTCACACTGGGATGGACGTTCTGGGTCGCGGGAAATGTGGTGTCCGCGGCATCCGCAGATGCCCCCACGCTGCTGGCGCTTCGCTGCGTTGTCGGTATCGGGGGCGGATTACTGAGTGCTGTCAGCACCGCGGCGCTGGCTCGTGCCGCGAGCCCGGAGCGGGCTTTCGCTGCTTCAGCAGTCGCTCAGGCAGTGTTGGGAGCTGCTTGCACACTCGCAGCGCCAACGCTGCTGGCTGCGGGCTCCTGGAGCGCGCTATACCTGTTGCTGGGCGCGCTCGGTGTGCCGGGCTTGTTCCTGGCTCGTGCCATTGCGACCCTCGCCGCGAACAGGGCCGCCGAACAGGGCTCCGAGGTCCGATACGACCGCAGCCTGCTGAGCGCGCGAATACTGCTCGGGCCCGTCGGCGTGCTGTTGAGCTACGTCGCAATGAGCACGGTCTGGACGTACTACGGACAGATTGGTGAGGCGGGCGGCGCAACGACGGCGGCCATCGCTAGCGCACTCTCGCTCGGCGCAATCTCCGGGCTCGTAACCTCGCTCCTCGTGACTGCCGTAGGAAGCAAGGTGCCGCGCGGGGTCGCGCTGCTGGCGAGCCTGATCCTGACATGTGGCGGGGTCTATCTCGCGTTCTCCTCATCCGGGTCCTGGATGTTCGCGGCCAGCGTCCTCTTATGGACGTGCGGCACGAACATATTCACTCCCTATGCGTATGGCGCCACGGCTGCGGCCGACCCAACGGGCTCGTCCACGGCCCTGGCAAGCGCGGTGTCTGGTGCTGGCTTTGCGCTCGGTCCTCTGCTTGCCGTGCCATTCATTGAATCCGGCGGGATTGGCGGCGTGCGCTGGCTTGCCTGGCCGTTTCTCGTGGCCGGCTTCATCGCGCTTGCACTGCTGCTGCAGCGGATCCGCGTGCATATCCCGGCAATCGCGCAGGTCGATCAGAGGCAATGGACGTCATCGAACGGTACCTCGCGCTCCTGAGCGCGGACGCATGAGAGAGACGCCGCCAGCCGTCTATGCAAGCTACGTCGTGCTGCTGTTGTTCCTGGTCAATGTGGCGAACTACGGGCAGCGCATGATCGTTGCGATTCTGTCGCCCGCGATCAAGGCCGACGTGGGTCTGACGGATGCGCAGCTCGGCATACTGATGGGCGGCGGATTCGCGCTCGTCTATGCGATCGCGGGCGTGCCGCTGGCGCGCTTCGCCGATCGGCGCGGGCGTGTGCGCTGGCTGTCGATCGCCATCGCCTTGTGGAGCCTGGCGACGGCCGCGTTCGGCTGGACCCGGTCATTCGCGCAGCTTCTCGCGGCTCGCATCGGTGTCGCGGCCGGGCAGTCCGTCGGCATCCCGATCTCCCACTCGATCATCGCCGACTACGTTTCCGCGGGGAATCGGCCCTTTGCGCTCGGTCTGCATTCGACGGGCGGTGTGCTCGGCGCGACGCTGGCCGCGATCCTGGGCGGCTACCTCCAGGCGCGGATCGGATGGCGCTCCACGACGAGCGTGATCGCGTTGGCAGGCATCGTGCTCGCGGTGATCGTGTACGTCACGTTGCGTGAACCGGCACGCCGCAGCTCCGCGGCAATGTCGCAGACGAGCACCGGGTTCGTCGCGTTGCGGACGGTCGTACGTCACGTGCTGTCCGTTCGCTCCTACCGTTTGATCCTGGTCGCGATCTCTTTCGGGATGCTGGTCGAATTCGGGTTGAACCAGTGGTTGCCATCGTATTACGTCCGGCAGTTCTCGCTCTCGATCGAAGAAGTGGGATTTCGCTACGGGCTCGCGGTGGCCATCGGCGGCATTCCGGGCAGCATCATCGGTGGCGTACTGGCGACTGTGCTGCTACGCCGGGATGTCCGCTGGCTCGCATGGCTGCCGGCTCTCATGTACGTCATCGCCATCCCGCTTGGATTGACGATGCTGCTGGCATCAGACGTCACCACGGCATTGCTGCTGAACGGGCTTTATTCCTTTGCGATCTTCGCCACGAATGGCCCGGTGTGGGCTGCATGCTTCACAAGTGTGCCAGCCATGATGCGTGCCACTACGAGCGCACTCACGTTGCTCGTGTCCGGTGTAACCGGTCTCGCGCTGGGGCCCACGCTGGCGGGCGTGATGAGCGACGTTCTCGCTTCGCGCCTGGGCGCGCATTCTCTGCAGGCAGCGTTGCTTGGCCTCCAGACCCTCGCGGTTGGCGTCGTGGTCTCGCTGTTTCTCGCCGCGGCTCACCTGCGGCGCGAGAGCGCGGCGGGCGAATCGCAACCCTTCCCCAACGTCCGGGCCGCGCACTCGGGCAATCACTGAGGAACCCGCATGACTCGCAAGCCTCCGCTGCCCAGCCTTGGAATGGGTTGCCCGATTTCCCGACGCGATTTCGTCAATGGCGTGCTCGTGGGTTCGGGGGCGGCGTTGCTGTCGGCGAGTCCGCCCGCACTCGGTCGCACCGAACGCTTCGCGCCTTCGGGATCGCCATGGACGGGCTATGGCGGAGTGGGTGACTACCGCGGGTCCAACGGCAATACCGAAGAGGTTCGGGATGCCGCCCATGGGATTCGCGATCACCTGTATCCCGAGAAAGGCGATGTGCCGGTCGACGAGACGCACGATCTCATCATCATCGGCGGCGGGTTCTCGGGGACGACCGCGGCCTACGAATTCAGCAAGCGCCGCAAGCCGGGGCAGACGTGTCTGCTGCTGGAGAACCACGCGATGCCGGGGGGCGAGGCGAAGCAGAATGAGTTCGACGTCGAAGGTCGGCGGCTCGTGGCACCGCAAGGCTCCAACGGCGCGCTGGTGGTGAGAGAGGGCGACGAGGTGGGCGGCCGCTATGCGACCTACGCGGACTACTACCGCGAGCTCGACATGCCGTCGCACTACGACCTCGAGCCTCTTGGTGGTGGGGCCGGGAAGTACAACCTCCCGAACGATCATTTCGATCCAATGCTTCTCGAGAGCCAGTACGACACGGGCTACTACATCGATGGACACGGCTGGGTGAAGAACCCGGTGAAGGCCGCGTTTGCCAATACGCCGTGGTCCGGGCAGGTCCGCAAGGACCTCGACGATTTCATCAACAACCGTCGCGACGTCATATCGCAGCAGGCGGACCCCGAGAAGTGGCTCGACTCCATCACCTACTACGAGCTGCTCGACAAGCTGGGTTACGGCCCGGAGGTGAAGCGCTACATCGACCCGCTTCTCGGTGTCGGCAATTTTGGCGTCTGCGGCAATGCCGTCTCCGGTTACGCGGCCCTGCGCCTCACGCTGCCGGGGACCATTCCGTCGAACACGCCCAATCGATTCGTCGGTACGCCCATCATCTCGTTCCCTGGCGGCAACACCGTCATTTTTCGCAGGATGCTGTCACGCATGTTGCCGGACGCGATTTCGGGCGATGGGTCGCTGGCGGCGGTGGCGCAGGGTCAGCTCAACTTCGCAGCGCTCGATCGGGAAGGCGCGCCAGTTCGTATCCGGCTGAGCTCGACGGCGGTAAAGGTCCGTCACGACGGTGCGCCCGGAGATGCGGGCTCCGTGAGCGTTTTCTATGTGAAGGATGGAAAACTACGCCGAGCTCGCGCGAAGGCTGTCGTGCTCGGTACTGGCGGATGGGTCAATCGCAACATCGTCACCGACCTGCCCCCGAAGCACGCCGAGGCCTATGCTCAGTTTCGGTACGGCCCCGTGCTGACCGCAAACGTCGCCGTCCGTCACTGGCGCTACTTTGACAAGCTCGGGTTTACTTCAGCACGTTGGTTCTCGGGCCTCGGCTGGCACTTATGTGTACGACGCAACGTCGCCTGGACGCGCGATGCGCCACCGCTCACGCCCGACAGCCCGATTGTCCTGACTTTCTACATTCCGTTTCTGCATCCGGAGCTCGACCCGGCACTCCAGGGCAGCGGGGGTCGAGCCCAGCTGCTCGGCACCTCCTACGCGGACTTCGAGCGGCAGCTTCGAGAGCGGCTTGCGGAGATGTTCGGCTCGGCGGGATTCAATGCCCGGCGCGACGTCGCCGGTGTGGTCCTCAATCGATGGGGCCATGCGTACCTCGCGCCCACCACCGGCTTCTTCTTCGGCGCGGCCGGGCAGCCGGCGCCACATGACGTGATCCGCGCGCCTCACGGCCGGATCGTCTTCGCGCATTCCGAGCTGCAGGGAAATATGAACATGGCTCACGCCATGCTGGAAGGCAGACGTGGCGCACTCCAGGCCATGGACCTGTTGTGAGCGCAGGCCGGAGCTGATGCGTTGGCAGCGCGGGTGCATCTGGGAAGCACCCGCTGGTTGTCCTTGTGGTGTCGTCAGTCGTCAGAGAGACCTTGACGTCGCTCGATCGCCGTGATGACGCCATTCCAGGACCCTCGCCGCCATCCTCGAATCCGCGAAGGTCGGCTAAACCGTCCGCTTCAAACAACCGAACAGCAGAGGGCTGCTCGCCTGAATCGCCTTGCGCAGCGCCAGCTCCTCCGCGTGAAGGTTTGCGCGGCGCGCCTGAATCCAGCGATGCACTTGCCGGTAATGCTCTTCGCCGGGCGTTTCGCCGCTCGGCAGGTCCGCCGGCAGGTACAGGGCGAGCCCCGGCTCGTGCAGAAGCATCCACGCCGGGAAGTCGCTGACGTCTGGTGCACGGTCGTCGCTCCCAGCCTCGAACAGAGGACCATCGTCCTCGCTGTCCTGGAATCGCGCCCACGCTGCCGCGATGCTGGAGTCGGGTTGCTCGCGGCCGTCGAGCTCGCGCCGCGCGCGTTCGGGATGCCGCCAGCACAGGTGATACCAGGCCGCGAGCGCCTCGGTGCGGTGCTGTCGATAAAAGCCGCTGCGCGCCAGTCGCAGGCATAGCGGCGCATGCCGCTGCCAGCCGGGTTCCGCGCGGATACATTCAGCGACGCCTGCCCAGTCCTGCGCCTGGCTCAATGCGAAGCTGCGATGCAGGTCCGGCTCGTCGTCCGAATGAGCGTGCCTGGCCAGCGCGTCGGCGAGCTGTCGCCATAAGGGCGCGAGCAGATCCCTGGCCTCGCGCCCGAGCAGGCGTCGCGCCGTCGGCGTGATGTCCAGAAGGGCCCGCAGCTCTTCCCGGGGATCCGCAACGGGCTGATTCAATCGCTCCAGGGTGGCGGTCAGCCGATCGAAAGCGGCGAGGTCTGCGTGGTTCGGCGCCTGGGTGTACAGGCGGTCCAGCTGTCGCTGCGCGTCCCCGAGATGGCGTCCCGCGAGCGCGCGCACGATGCCATTCGTCAGCGCGACCACGGGGTTGTCGAGAAACAGATCCATCTGCGGAACCGTCTGCGCCGGCGCGAAGCGAGCGGCGATGAGCTGGTGGAAGTGCGGATCGGAGCTGACACGCAGCGCTTTTGCGTGGTCGCGCGCGCCGCTCCCCGTCCACGGATGAAACTCCTGCGGCTGCTCGACCAGGCCGATGCTGCTCGCGTACTCGGCCGCCTGCTCGACCTGAGCCTGGATTTTCGGCTTCGCGCCCATCAGCACCTCGTCGAGGAGCTCGATTTCCCCACGACGCCAGCGCTCGTAGTCTCCGTAGACCAGACGGCCGGTGTTGATCAGGAGCTCCAGCGCCGCATACGCACCTTGCTCCATCAGCTGCGCGTCCACCTGGGCCTGTATCGCCGGATCGAACCGCGTCACGGCGCGAACAAAGCCTCGATATCGGCGCCGCTCCATTGCGCGGGCCCCGCGGCGTGCTGCTCGTAGAGCTGGGTGGCCAGCGCGTGTTTATCCGCCTGCATCTGCATGATCTTCTCTTCAACCGTTCCTGCTGCGATGAGCTTGTAGACGAACACCGGCTGGTCCTGTCCGATTCGATGCGCACGATCGGTCGCTTGCGACTCGACCGCCGGATTCCACCACGGATCATAGTGAATGACCGTATCCGCGGCGGTGAGATTCAAGCCCACGCCGCCGGCCTTCAGACTGATCAGGAAGAGCGGCACGGCTCCCGACTGGAAGCGCTGGACGACTTCGGCGCGCTGCTGCGTCTCGCCGGTCAGCAGGCAGTAGGGAATGGACAACCCGCTCACTTCCGCTTCGATGAGCTTCAGCATCGAGGTGAACTGGGAGAACAGCAGAATGCGCCGGCCTTCCGCCGCGAGCTCCGGCAACGATGTGCGCAGCCAGTCGAGCTTGGCGCTGGGGAGCGTGCGCGTCTCGGCATCGTCCCGGACCAGTCGCGGATCGCAGCACGCCTGGCGCAGCTTCAGCAGCGCGTCCACCACCGTGATATGGCTACGCGCCAGCCCCTGCTCCTGAATGACTTCCTGCACGCGCCGATGCATCGCGAGGCGGATGCCGTCGTAGAAATCGCGCTGGCGCTCCTCCAGCACGATCGGTTCGACGATCTGCGTTTTCGGCGGCAGCTCGCGCGCGACCGCTTCCTTGGTGCGTCTCAGGATGAACGGCGCGATGCGCCGGGTCAGTGCCTGCGCGCGCTTGCGATTCCCGTCCTTCTCGATCGGCGTGCGATAGCGCCGCTGAAACTCGCGCTCGTCACCCAGGAATCCTGGCTGCAGGAAATCGAACAGCGACCAGAGCTCACCCAGATGGTTCTCCATCGGCGTGCCCGTCAGGCACAGCCGATACCGCGCGCGCAGCGCCCGCGCGACCTGCGCGACCTTCGTGCGTGGGTTCTTGATCATCTGCGCTTCGTCGAGTATCAGGAAATGGAGCTCGCAGCCGAGCAGCATTTCGCTATCGACCTGCAGCAACGAATAGCCGGTGATGACGACGTCCGCGCGCTCCACGGCTGTGAACAGCTCCTTGCGCCTGGCGCCATGCAGGGTGAGCACGCTCAGCTCGGGCGCGAAACGCCGCAGCTCCTGCTGCCAGTTGCCGATCACGCTGACCGGCGCGACGATCAGCGAAGGGCCCTGCAGGCGGCCTTCAGCCTTCTCCAGCGCCAGGTGCGCAAGCGTCTGTACGGTCTTCCCGAGTCCCATGTCGTCTGCCAGGACGCCGCCGAGCTGAAAGCGCCGCAGAAACTGCAGCCAGCCCAGGCCCTCGTGCTGATACGGCCGCAGCGTCGCCCGGAAGTGGGCCGGGGCCGGGACAGGCGGTATCCCCGGGGAATCGCGCAGCTCCGCGATCAGCGCGCGCAGCCGCTCGTCGTCCACCTGCACCTGCCGCGAATTCAGCTCGGCGCTGAGCTGCGCGACGCGGCTTGCCTGGCTGGCCGGCAGCGGCAAGGCCTGTTCGCTGCCGAGGCTGCCTTGCTCGTGCAGCTCGACGAGCGTGTGCGCGATGCGCTCGATGCGCTCCAGCGGCGCGGGGAGATAACGCCCGTCTTCCAGGCGAATCATCAGCTGGTCGCCGATGCGGGCGTGCGCAGGGTTGCCCTGCTCCCGTCCCGATTGCAGCACACTGATCACCGCGGGCAGCAGATTGATCTGTTTGCCCTCCACCATGACACCCAGGCGCAGATCGAACCAGGAGTCTTCGCGCCCGGCGCTCAGGTCTGTGTACCAGCCGTCCGGGATGACGATGCGGTACGGGAAGCCGTCCTCCACGCAGATCGTCCAGCCGTGTGCCTGCAGCTCTGGCGCGCCTGTCATCATGAACGCGAGCCATTCATCGCGGCCGCATTCGTCTCCGGGCAGGTGCCGATCCAGCTCCGCTCGCAGTCGAAGCTCGCCGGCGGGGTCACGGGCCACTTCCCAACACACGTCGCTTTCCAGCTCATCGCTCATGCGGCGTGCCGCATGGCCTGGGCGCAGCGCGCGGCTGTCCACATCGAGACCGTTGTAGACGAAGTGCAGTGTCGCCCTGGCCCTCTGTTCGAAAGCGACTGACTCGAAAGCGACCGACGTCCCTTCGCGACGCGCCGATGTAGGCTCCGCGGAAGACGCGGCTGCGGCCGCACCAGGCGCGCCGGACAGCACCAGCTTCGGTGCGAGGTGGGCCAGTGCCTGGCTTCGTATCGAAATCGCGCGCGGCTTTGGAAACGCCGCGGCTGCGGCGTCCTTCGCGATCTGCTCGGTCACGGCCGCGACTTCTTCGGGGGTTATCGGCGAGCGACTGGCATATGCGCGGACTAGAGGGATGGAGTAAGGCGTCTGCACCGCGCCCCACGCGCCGCTGCTCTCATCGATGTAGACGGGTGGATCGAGGCTCAGGGCGATGTGAACGGCTGACGGCGCTTCAGCTCGCAGGCGCTGATTGCCGTCAGGCAGCACCTGCCAGAAGAAACGAACCTGGCGAGTACGGCCCGGCTGCAGCGGCGTTCCCTGGAAGGATCGCCGGAAAGCGCGTCCGGTCGCCACCGCCTGCTTCAGGACGGCAACGCCGAGATCACCGTGCAATCTCCACGGACCGTTGGAGCGCAGCGGGGCGAGTGAGCGGAGGATCGCCTTGTCCTGCGCTTCCACGTAGCGGGGAAACTCGTCGCTCTCGGCGGCGGCGCGCAGCGTAAAGGGGCCCAGACTGCCCGTGTCGATCCTCCCGCCGCTGGCTGGTGTCTGGCCGACCCAGAGTGAGACCTGCAAGCTATCCGTTGCGCCATCGCCAGCGCTGCAGTCTTCGAATAGATAATAGAGATGCTGCTGGGTGGCCCCGATGCGCGCGACGGGAGCGGACGAGAGGATGCCCGGCCGGTGGACATCCGGTGACGCGTGCGGCCCCGTCCGTACGGCGGCAATCGATACCGCCACAACGTGCGCGCACAGCCCGCTCGTGCCACAGCTGCATTCCGCCTCGAGCTCCTCGAATCGGGGACTGTGCGGGCGTTGGATGAAGATCCGGTAGGCAGGGCGGCCATCGGTCGCGTGTGCAGGCTCCGCAGCGATGCCGGTCACTACCCGGCCCGCCTGGAGAACGCGCACGTCGCGCACGCAACCGCCGTCGAGGAGCGCCTGCCCTGCCGCGTACAGCCGGTCGCCGAACAGCGCGCGCAGCCGTCCGTCAGGGTTGATGTTGGAGAGGGTCACTGGCGCGGGCGTTCGCGCGACGCGCGATGCACCGGGCTCGAGACACGGTCAATGGCCTGTGTAATCCCAGATCTCATCCAAGTCCGCCCGAATCGGTTCCTGTGGTCATTTTTGCGCCATGATAATCGAACTTGCCGACCCGCCAGCCACTTCATTCCAGTCTCTGCATGCGCGCGCGCCAAGTCTGGGCGTGTCTGATTTTCGAGGCAGATTGATATTGCGGCTCCGGCCGGTGAAGCGGTCGCCGTGCGAGACGGCAAGCGGGCTCATGGCGACCACCCGCCTCGCGGTGAAAGCGAATCTGTGAGTATGCTGATCGATTCTTGAAGGGTGTATTCTTCCCGCCCAACTGGTTCGAAGTACACCCGCAGAGAAGCTGATGACCGATTCATCGCAGAAGTCAGGGCGCGCCAACCCCGCTCGCCGCAGTTTTCTCAAGCGCGCCACGCTCGCCTCCAGCGCGACTCTGGCTGCGCCATTCCCCCTCACCAAGGCAGCCGCTGCGCAAGCCGGGTCTTCGAGCCTGCCAGCGACACGGCGTGATCAGCCGCCGCAACCGGATATCGCTGCCGAAACCATGCCGGCGCCCGAGCAGGACCCGGTTACGCAAGACAGTTCGGGCGGCGAATACATCGTCGACGTGCTGAAGTCACTGGGCATCGAATACCTGCCGCTCAACCCTGCGTCCACCTTCCGCGGCCTGCAGGAAGCGATCGTCAACTACGGCAAGAACACGATGCCGCAGCTGATCACGTGCACGCACGAGGAAATCTCCGTCCACATCGCCCAGGGGTATTCGAAGATCGCCGGCAAGCCGCTGGCCGTGCTCGCGCATGGCACGGTTGGGCTGCAGCACGCCGCGATGGCGCTCTACAACGCGTGGTGCGATCGAACGCCCGTCGTCATGCTCGTCGGGAATCTGGTGGATGCCACCAAGCGCCAGAGCCCCGGTGTCGGCTGGGTGCAGTCCGCCATTGATCCCGGTGCCCTGGTGCGGGACTTCACCAAATGGGATGACCAGCCGGCATCGCTGCAGCACTGCGGCGAGTCTCTGGTCCGGGCCTACAAGATCGCCACGACGCCTCCGATGGGGCCCGTGCTCATCTCCCTGGACAAGAAACTCCAGGAAGACGCGATCCCGCCCAGCGAGAAGCTCCACATTCCGAAGCTCTCTTCCAGCCGCGCGCCACAGGGAGAGTCTGGCGCCGTTGCCGAGGCGGCGGCGATGCTGGTCAATGCGGAGAGTCCGGTACTCGTCGTCGATCGCATGGTGCGTACGCCGGCCGGAATGGGGCACATGGTCGAGCTCGCCGAGGCCCTGCAGTGCCCCGTGATCGATATGGGAGGGCGTTCCAACTTTCCAACGCGCCATCCCCTGTGTCATTCAGCACGCCCGGGAGCCTTGCTTCCATACGCCGACGTCATCATGGGCATCGAGGTCGCGGACATGTGGGGGCGCCTGAACGCGCTCGTCGACCGCATCGTGATGCGCGAGCGGCGCGTGGCCCGGGCGGACGTGAAGACCATCACCCTCGGTCTCAACGACGTCTACATCGGCAAGGCGAACTACCAGGACTTCCAGCGATACGCGGCCGTGGATCTGGCGATCGCGGGAGACGGTGAGGCGACCTTGCCGTTGCTGACCGAGGAGGTGAAGCGGCTGATCACCGCGCGGCGCAGGAGCGTGCTTCAGGCGCGCGGCAAGGGGCTCGCTGAAGATTGGCGCGCGCTCATCGCGCGAGTCAAACGCGACGCCACGATCGGCTGGGATTCGAGCCCCGTTACGACCGCTCGCCTGTCGGCAGAGCTCTACAACCAGATTGCGGATGAGGACTGGTCGCTCGTCGGAAACGGCATCGGCATCAACTGGCCGCGGACGCTGTGGGACTTCGACAAGCCTTACCGCTGGATTGGAGGCTCCGGCGGAGCCGGCCTTGGATACACCGTCGCCGGCTCGCTCGGCGCCGCGCTGGCGAACAAAGCGGCCGGGCGCATCAGCGTCACGATCAACGGGGACGGCGATTTCATGTTTTCCCCCGGTACCCTCTGGACTGCGGCACATCACCGCATTCCGATCCTGTACATCATTCACAACAACCGCGCCTACCACCAGGAGTTGATGTGGGTTCAGGTCATGGCAAACCGGAACAACCGTACCCTCGACGTCGCGCACAGCGGCACGACGATCGACAACCCCAACATCGACTTCGCGGCGATGGCGAAGTCGATGGGTGTGTATGGCGAAGGCCCCATCAGCGATCCGCGTGAGCTCGGTCCGGCGCTGAAGCGTGCACTTGCTGTGGTCAAGCGCGGCGAGCCGGCCCTGGTCGACGTGATTTGCGAGCCACGATGAGCATCCGCCGCACGCGCGTTCGCGCAGCTCGCTCCGCGGGTCTGTTCGCGGTGGCTACCCTTCTGGCGGCAGGCGCGCTCGCGCAGGAAGCGCCGAAGGGTGAGGTCGAGGCGGGTCGCGTCGCCTATCAGAAGGCAGGTTGCTGGCAGTGTCACGGTCACGCCGGGCAGGGCGGCGTCTTGGGCGGCGCCGTTCCAGCCCTGGCCAGAAACCCCATGCCCGTAGAGGGGTTCAGGTTCTTCGTACGTCAGCCTCCCGGCACCATGCCTGCCTACACCGCGAGCGTGCTGTCCGAGCAGGCGCTGACCGACATCTATGCGTACATACAATCGATGAGCGGGCGCAGCGAGAAAGTGCCGCCGATCCTGGATCGCTGATCAGCCTCTGATGGCGAAGCGTGCTGTCCAGGTCACGCTGAAGCGTGTCTGGGCAGGAGGCTTCCATCCGTTCACTCCGTCGCCCGAGAATCTGGCCGTTGAGCTCCAGGAGTCCGTCCCCTTCCTCGCTTGATCGTTGTCGGCGAAGCTCACTCGCCCGTCGCGGCGTGAGCTACGCTCTCGATCTGCTGCATCGACAAGACAATCAAGATGCGCTCGCTGGGGGGGAGTGCCCCGAAACGATCTACCGTGCCTCATGAATACGAGCGACAGGTTGCGCAATCGCGCGGCCGACGAGGAAGCACTGAAACTGATCGAGGCGGCGAAGGCCAGCGGCCAGCAGACGCTGTCGCTCGCTCGATTGCGCATCGTCTCATTGCCAGATGAGATCGCGGATCTCGCAGGCCAGGTCGAATCTCTGGATCTGAGCGGCTGCTGGTGTCTCGGTGACGTCGGTGCGCTGGCCGCGTTCGAGCGGCTCAGGGAGCTGAACCTGCATGGGTGCGAAGCACTCAGCGATCTCAGCGCACTCGTGAAACTCCCCTGCCTGACTCGACTGAGCATTGGCAAGAGGGAGACTTCCCTCGACCTGGGAGGGGTCGGGCGACTTACGACACTGCGCTTCCTCGATCTCTCGCGAAGCTCGGGCCATGCCACGCTGGGAAAGCTCGCGCCGCTCGTGAATCTCGAAGAGCTCCTGCTCGAGAGGTGTTTCGGCATCCGGAATCTGCAGGGTCTCGAGAAGCTCACGAGCCTTCGTCGCCTGGACGTCAGCTGGTGTTCGCACCTGACGAATGTCAGCGCGTTGCAATCGCTCACAGCCCTGCGGGACCTCGACGTCAGCGAATGTCGCGCGCTGCCCGACATCAGTGCGATCGGTGCGCTGCTTAATCTCGAACGGCTGAATCTCGAGGGCTGGGGTCATCTCACGGCCCCGCTCGAGCCACTGAGCGCGCTTACGCAACTGCGGGAGGTGTCGCTGAGCCGCCTCCACACGCTGCATGACCTGAGTCCCTTCAGAACGTTGGTCGGCCTCCGGCGTCTGAAGATCAAGGCGTGTCCGCAGCTGACCGATCTCTCGACGCTCGTTGCGCTCACGGCGCTGGAGGTCCTCGAGCTCGGTGATTGCGAGAACCTCGAGGACCTTCGCCCACTCGCCAGCCTCACGAATCTGCGGCGACTGGTCATGGAGGACTGTCAGCTGCTGACGGACCTCACTCCTCTCGCGCCTCTGACGCGGCTGAAGGAGCTCGCTCTGGGCTGGTGCAGGCAGCTCATCAACATCGAACCACTCGGCAGGCTCACCGGTCTCGAGCGGCTCGAGTTGATCGACTGCGAGCTCCTCACAGACATCTCCCCGTTGCGTCTGCTTCCGCAGCTCAGGGAGCTCAGTCTCTACAACAACGATGAGACTGATGCGCTGAAAGACATCAGCGCACTCAGCGCACTGCGGGGCTTGAGGAAGCTCAGCCTCGCCGGGTGTGCCGGGATCGAGGATCTCCGCGTGCTCGCAGAGCTCTCCGAGCTGCAAGAGCTCGATCTGGGCCAGATCCTGGCGCTGAAGGATCTGCGGCTCCTGCATCGGATGAGCGAGTTGCGTTGTCTGCGCCTCATTGGTTGTGATTCGCTCGAGAGCACCCGAGAGATCGCGGCGCTCACGCGGCTCGAAGCCGTCGATCTCAGCTATTGCACGCGGCTCACCTCGCTCGAGGGTTTCGAGTGTCTCACGAGTCTCGATCAACTTGCGCTGATCGGCTGCGCAAAGCTCACCGATCTGCGGGCGTTGCGGGGGCTCCCACGACTGCGCGAGATCGACCTGAGTGAAAGCGAAGCGTTCACAGATGTCGCGCCGCTCGGAACGCTTGCAAACCTGCAGAAACTTCATCTGGGCTGGTGTCGGAAGGTCAAGGACGTGGCGCCGCTCGGGGATGCCGCAGCTCTGCAGGAGCTCGACCTCGCCCATTGCCCTGGGCTCACAGATGTGGGGGCGCTCGCGAAGCTCGGGAAGATCAGCAATCTGACTGTCATAGGCTGCAGCAACCTCCAGGACCTGCCGCACGCCGTCACCTCATCGGCGCTGATACAGCTGAGAGCCTCAAACGTCCTGTGGGATGCGCTCGACATGGATTGGCTACAGCATCGATTGCCGCGTCTGCGTGAATTCGTGTCCGACCGGTGGCGGACAGCGCCGCCGGAGCTACGGAGTGGCGACACTACGGACAACTGTCTACCGCGTCTGCTTGCGTGGCATGCAGAATTGCGGGCGACCGCACACGCGTCGCGTTCGTACCTGAAGATTTTCGTGCTCGGGAATTCGCGCAGCGGAAAAACCCAGATATGCCGAGTGCTCACGGGAACGGGCTACGATGAGACACAGCCCTCGACCCACGGAATCCTGCGCCACACGTTCGAGCTGCTTCCGGAGACGCCAAGCGAAAGCGCGTTGTGGGCTTTGCTTCTCGATATGGGTGGTCAGGATGTTTACTTGGGCACCCACACGTTGTTTCCCGATGAAGACGCGGTGTTCCTGGTCGTCTGGACGCCAGCCCGTGAGCCCGGCCCGGCCGCTGAAGCTCCCAGTGGCAATCGCGAGGGCGACAAGCCGCTGCAGTTCTGGCTCGACTGGGTGTACTCGATTGCAGGCAGCCGTGCCTCTATTCTCGTCGTGCAAGCCCAATGCGACCGCGAGTCCGACTACTCTGTCCCGCCGATGCTCGGTGATCACGGATTTACACGACTGCAGGTGACCGCGTGCAGCGCCAAGTACGCCACCCTCGAGCGCATCAGTGCGGAGCTGCGCGCAGCAGGCCGCTATCGACGTGAGGTTTTTGGCAACGTGCTCCTGCCGAAACCGTGGGTCGAGCTGCGCGAAGCGCTCGAACGGCGTGCCGGCGAACGCACCCTGGAGCACCCCGACTTCGAGCGTTTGTGCCGTGATGACTTCCGCATCGTCGATGCAGGGTCGGCGCTGCGTTACCTGCATCAATCCGCCGCGGTGTTCTGGCGCTCTGGCGTGTTCGGCAATCGCGTGATTCTCGATCAGGCGTGGGCGCTCCAAGGTTTGTACGACCTGGTTGAACGCGAGCAGGTGTTGCCGCTGTTGAGATCATTGAACGGCGTGTTCACGCCGGCACTGCTTGCCGAGCTGCTCTGGAAGGACAAGTTTTCGCCTGCTGAGCAGGTCACGTTCATCGAGATGATGGAGCAGTGTGCCGCATGTTTCCCACTCGACGGCGAGTTTGGCTGGGACAATCGCTACGTGGCCCTCGAGTCTCTGCCGCCGCGTGAATCGGTACGTGAGCGGGAGGAGAAAATCTGGCGGCAGGCGAAGCCCGACGCCGCGGTCGCTCTGTATTACGAATTCCTCCACGTGGGCGTACTTCGCAATGTGATTGCGGCCATCGGCAGGAAGGCTGGCGCGGACGCAGTCTATTGGCGCGATGGGCTGTGCTACTACGACGCCCAGGCGCGCGCCGCCGTTCGCATCGGTGGTGACTGGACACCAGAGCCAGGTCTTCCAGGTGCTGGCATGGTGTTGCTGGAAGCGACAGGCCCAGAGGCATCGACACTGCTTGCCGACCTGATCGAGTACATCGATCACAAGTGGCGGATCGGAAGACCGCCCAGCGTGCACTGGTTGCAAGGCGAAGTGCCCATGATGCGGCGGATGTCTTCGGATCACGGCGCGGTAATGGAGGAGAGATTGTTCGCGTTCGGGCGTCCTCTTGCGCCTGGCGCATTGGCGCAGGCAGTCGGACGGTCACTGCGTGTTGATGTGCGACCGACTCAGTTCCTGGTTCTGGCTACCGAGTGGTTTTCACATCGAGGCGGGCTTTCGACGCTCTCCCGCGATTTCTGCACGGAGCTGGTACGCGCGAAGTGTGTTGTGGTGTGTGCGGTCCCGGCGGCATCGAGCGAGGAGATCGCGGCCGCCGAGCGGGCCGGTGTCGAGCTCATCGTGGCCCGCGACGGCATGGACAGCGATGAGCTGGGCGGACTGCTGCGACTCCTCCCGCTGCCCGATCAGTTCCTTCCCGAAGTTGTCGTCGGGCATGGCCGAATCACCGGGCCAGCAGCGCGCGCACAGGTTCAGGACCACTTCCCCTGGGCGTTGCGCGTTCACATGGTCCACATGGCCGCCGAAGACATCGAGTGGCTGAAGAACAGGAAAAATGCGGCGCAGGCCGCCGCGGCCCGCAGCCAGACCGAGCTCGAACTGTGTATGGGGGCGCAGCTCGTGGTCCCGATAGGCCCGCGTCTCGAGGAGGAAGTGCGCAGTATGCTCGAGCCGCTCAAAGAGCGGCAGCGACCTCCCGTGCTCCGTTTGAATCCCGGATTCTCCTCCTCGAGACGCGAGAAGCCGCCGAAGCACAATTGCCTGGTGCTCGGGCGTGCAGAGGACCTCGTGCTCAAGGGGTTGGATATTGCTGCGCGCGCAGTCGCCATCGCCGCGGCGAGCGAAGCGTTGCGCAACAAGGAGATCATCCTCGTGGTGCGCGGAGCGCCGCCTGGGGAGGCGGCTGAGTTGCATCGAACGCTACGCGAATACTGTGGTGGGCTGGATCTGCAGATTCGCGTACGCGAATTTACCGGTCGGCGGGAGGATGTCGAGGCGGATATCCGCAGGGCATCGCTCGTGCTGATGCCATCCAGGTCGGAAGGCTTTGGCCTGGTGGCGCAGGAGGCAATTTCGCTCGGCACGCCGACGCTCCTCGCCGACCGGAGTGGCATTGCACAGCTCATTCGCGAGCATGTGCCTTCGACCGAGGGAATCGTGGTGCGCACGCCGGAAGATCTCGAAACCGCCGCCGAAATGTGGGCTCCCGCGATTGCCAGCATCCTCGTCGATCCGGATACCGCGTTTGCGCGTGCCGGCGAGCTTTCCGAGCGGCTCGCGCGTGAGATCACCTGGGCGGGCTCGATCGAGCTCTTGTTGAAGCGGCTATCGCTGCTGCGACAGTCGAAGGAGAGCGCGTGGATTTGAAGTGCCAGGGACTTCTTTGAAAATACATTCCGCAATGCCATGGAGACGATGGCGGCCGTCGAGAGTGTTGCATATGGTTGCACGTTGCACCGGATCAGCCGTCCGTCTCGGTAGACGGCAGGTCGATTTCACCGATGCTTCAACCCGTGGCCAGGCGGCGGCGAGCGGGTCTTTGGCTACGGTTGACCTGCGAAGGGATTGACAACCCGGAGACGGTCGTCGAACAGCTGGTTGTGCTGTAAATCTCCCGAGTACAGGGTTTCACAACCGCCAAGCACCGCCACCGCAACGATCAACGAATCCCAATGCGAAAGCTACCGACACGGTCGGCAGCGCGTTCCTCGGCCTCACCGTCGGCTGTGCTCGTTGCCACGATCACAAGTACGACCCCATCAGCCAGAAGGACTACTACTCCAACGGCGCGGATGAGCCTGGGGTCTACGCGCATGGCCACAGCACCGTACAGGGTGGGACGACGTTGCCATGGCCGGACGCGCACACCCAGGCGAAGCTGGACGAGCTCGGTCGAATGCTCGAGCAGCGTGAAGCGGAGTACCGGGCCGCAAGTGCCGCGGCCCGTGAGCGGGCGAATACGCAGGCTGCGGCTCTCACACGGCAGTCCCCTGCGCAGCTCGGCAAGTTCGTGCGCACCGCGCTCGATGACGCGCTCGTAGCGCACTATCCCTTCGACGCCACCATGCCGATTCCGGATCACGATCTGCCCTCGCTCTTGCGACCCAAGCGGATGCCGCCAGCGGAGCTCGTCAGCCTCAACTGGTATCGCGATCAGGACGAGGCGCGGGACGAGTATGAGCGGACCAAGAAGACCAGGAAGTCCGAGCTCGCGGTTCCGGAGAACTACACGCGCAGGCTCAAGGTGTACACGCCCAACCGGGTGCCTGGAGGCTTGCCCGCGGTGCTGCAGGCGCCTGTGCTGAAGGATGGAGTCAAGGGCAAGGCGCTCTTCTTCGATGAGACGAACAAGGGCTTTCTGATGGGCGTTCCGCAGGATGCCGCGGCCTGGGGCGCGGGCTTTCTGCCTTCTCATCATCAGGGTGTGTTGCTGAGATCCGGATCGGACCCCGTTCTTTACCTGAAGGATCCGGAAGGGCTGAATGCAGCCGACCGCGACCAGCTCCTGTGACGAAGCGCGGCGTGGCGCACCTGCATCAGATGCGCCCCGAGTTGCGGATCAACCTGGGTTTGGAGCAGGAGATATCGCAGACAGCCGAGCGACGAATGCCCTGATGGCGTGAAGCGGGCGGTGAGCGCGATGAAGCAGGTGGCGTGGCCGTCGACGATGGCGATCACCACGCAGCGATCTGTCGTGGCGGCTGGCGAGGCTACTGGCACAGCGGTGAATTCAGCGCTCTTGCCGATCGGATGGCGCATGCACATGCGGATCCGTCACGGCGCGGGTGAGTATCCGCGACAGCGTTCGATAGAGCAGTGTGTCGTCGATCGGTTTGGTGAGATGCGCCGCCATCCCCGCATCGCGGCTGGCGGCAAAATCTTCCACGCGCGCCCGCGCCGTCAAGGCGATGACAGGGGGGTGTTCCGGCCCTGCTTCGGCCCGCATGTGCCGAACGGCTTCGATACCGCTCATTCCGGGCATGTTGATATCCATCAGGACGGCGTCGTATCGCCTGTGCCGAACCCTGTCGACCGCCTCCGCGCCGCTGCATGCCGTATCGATCCTCATGCCGGCCCGCCTCAGCAGCTCGGCGACCACTTCGCGATTGAGGGATTGATCGTCCACCACGAGCACCTGCTTTCCGGACAGGGCCGGCCATTTCGCCGGGCTCGCGTGGCTGCCGTCGGCAGACGAGGCGGCCGCGGCCCACGGGCCCGGCCATTTGTCGAGCGCAGCGGAGATCGTGTTGAGCAGCGCGGACTCGGTTGCGGGCTTGAAGAGCAGGCCCTGCACGCCGATGCGCTCGATTTCCCCGGATGTCTCGTCCTCGCCGTAAGCGGTCGCCATCATCACTGCGGGCAGCCGCGACAGCCGCGCATCGCCGCGGATGCGCTGCGCGACCTGCAGGCCATCCATGCCGGGCATGCGCCGGTCGATCAGCAGAACGTCGAACCCTCTGCCATGCGCCAGAGCGTCATGGAGCATTTCGAGCGCCTGCTCACCGGACGACGCCACGTCGGCGCTCATTCCGAGGCGGGTACTCATTTGCACGAGTGACGCACGGGCACTGGCATTGTCATCGACGATCAGCACGCGCCACGGCGCAAGTGTCCTCGCCGCCGCCCGTTGCCGTGTCTCGTCCAGAGCGCGCAACTTGACCGTAAAGTGGAACGTGCTTCCGCTGCCCGGCGAGCTTTCCACCCAGATCCGGCCATCCATCCTTTCCACGAGACGTTTGCAGATCGCGAGGCCAAGGCCAGTGCCTCCATAGCGGCGCGATGTTCCGGCCTCTGCCTGGGAGAACGGCTGGAAGAGACCCGCCAGCTGATCGGCATCGAGCCCGACGCCCGTGTCGCGCACCGAGAATTGCAGCACGCGCTGCTCCGGGCGGCTGGCAACGAGGTCGACGGAAACGACGATCTCGCCCTGCTCCGTGAACTTCACGGCGTTGCTGACCAGGTTGGTGAGCACCTGAGACAGCCTGAGCGGATCGCCGCGCAGCTCACGTGGCACGCCGGGCGATATGGCGTACACGAGCTCCAGGTGCTTCTCCTCGGCGGGCATGCCGCTGATGTTGGTGACAGAGTCGAGCACGGACTCCAGTGTGAACGGGATATCCTCGAGATCGAGACGGTCCGCCTCGATCTTCGAGAAATCCAGCACGTCGTTCAGAATGTCGAGCAGCCGCTTCGACGAAGCATCGATTCGCTCGAGGTAGTGGCGCTGGCTGTCCGTCAATTCGGTCCGCAGCGCGAGCTGCGTCATGCCCATCACGGCGCTCATCGGCGTCCGCAGCTCGTGGCTCATGGTCGCGAGAAAGTCGCTCTTGATCTGCTCGGCCGCCTCCGCCGTTTCCTTCGCCTGCCGCAGCGCTTCGGCGGCTTCGTGGTCGAGCGTGACGTCCCGGATGATTCCATCCCAGGCCGCCGATCCATTGGGCTGGCGGCGCGGTGCCGCGCGCACGTGCATCCAGATGACACGCCCGTCGGGCGTATGGACCCGGAAGCGGCAATCGAAAACGGCCAGCGTGGCTGCCGCAGCCGCCAGAGTGGCGTCGAAGCGGGCGCGGTCTTCCTCCACGATGATCTCGCGCAGGATCTCGCTCCGGGTGATGAGATCGCTTGCAGCAAAGCCGATGAGCTGCTCGATGGCCGCGCTGATATAGGTCAGGACAGGCAGCCGCTGGCCTTCACGCTGCTCCAGCAGGAAGATTGCGCCACTCGGCAGGTTGTCTGCCAGCGCACTCAACCGGGCCCGCGCTTCTTCGCGCTCCGTGATGTCCTGCACAGTTCCGCTCACGGCGACGATCGTGCCCGAGCTATCCCGGCTTGCCTCGCCGCGCAGATGAGCAGGGAAGGGGGCGCCGTCGAGCCTCAAGTGCTGCACGGTGAGCTCGAACGGCTCTCCAGTGCTCGCGCATCGCGCGATGGCGGCCGAGACCAGCTGCTGCCCTTCGTGAGTGAACAGCTTCGGGATATCGGCGGGCGTCAGCGGCGGACCCGCCGGATCCGCCCCGTTCAGCTCGTAGAGCATGTCGGAACAGGAAAAGCGCCGGCTCGCCAGGTCCAGTCTCCAGCTGCCGATGCGGGCCAGCCGCTCCGCCTCGAGAAGCGACTGGTAGCTGCGTTGCAGTTTTTCGGCCGCGAGATGGCTTTCGGTGATGTCGGTGACGATGCCGATTGCGCGCGTCGGCGTGCCGGCGTTGCCTTCGATCAGGCACGCCGCCGAGCGCAGCCAGCGGATCTCGCCGTCCGGGCGGATGATCCGGAAAACGATGCTGTAGTTCCGGTTGCTCGCGATCAGCTCGGCAAGGGTCGCGAGGTTGACTTCGGTGGCGCGGGCGACATCCTCGGGATGGATGAAGGACTTGAACTCTTCTATCGATCGAATGGGGCGCGCGGTGGATCGGCCGATGATCCGGTACCAGCGTTCGTCGCAGTAGAGCGTGTCGGAGTCGATGTGATAGTCCCAGATCCCGAGCCCGCCCACCTGTGCGGCGAGCTTCAGCCTGTCGGCCTGCGTACGTAGCTCGTTCTCGACGATCTTGCGGTCGGTGATGTCCCGCGAGATGCCGACGAGACCGGTGATCTGGCCCGCGGCATTCCTGCGCGGGCTGCGCGTCGCCATGAAGACGCGCCGGGTGCCGTTCATGTTCAGCGTCTCTTCGACGGTGGACGTCTCGCCGTTCGCAAGAATCCTCCGCTCCTGCGCCATCATCAGGCCGCCGGTCTCGGGGCCGAACGCCTCGACGGCGGTCTTGCCGACGACGTCGGCGGCCGCCAGGCCCGAGAAGCGCTCGGCCGCGCGGTTGAACAACAGGAAGCGTCCCTCGGCATCCTTGAGAAAGATGGCATCGTTCGCGCTATCCATGATGGCTTGCAGCGCGTCGGTCGTGTCTGCCAGCTCGCGGGTCCGTTCGGCGACGCGCCGTTCGAGCTCCTGGTTGAGCTGCTGAATGGTGTTTTCGGCGCGGACGCGGTCGCTGATATCGTGCGCCACGCCGAAGAAGAGCTTTCGGCCCCCCAGGTGCTGACTCGTGATGCGCACTTCCACCGGAAAGATGGACCCGTCTTTGCGCCGATGTAGCGACTGGAGTGTGATGACGTTGCCGGGTTGGGCTCGCCGCCAGACCTCCTCACGGTCCCCACGACCGCGGGCGACCGATATGTCGCCTACATTCATGCGGAGCAGCTCCTCGCGGGTGTAGCCGAGGCTCAGGCAGGCGCGCTCGTTCACGTCCACGAAGAAGCCGCGCTCATCGTGCAGGAAGAAATCGTCCGGCAGGCATTCGGTGAGCGTCTGAAACCGGCGTTCACTGTCTTGCGGCGGAATGCTCCGGCCTGCCGTGGCGCCGATGGGGGTCTGGCTTTCGCCCGGTTTGTCGCCCATGCCGCGAGAATACATGGGCGGCGTGTCCTGCGAGCGGGCCGGATTCACCGGCTATGCAGGGGTTTGCGTACGCCCCAGGCCAGGGTGCAGTACGTTGGGGAGCGGCTCTGCGTCTATCGACCGGGGCCGATGAGGGTTTCGCCGGTTCAGCAAATTCAGTAACGTGCTGATTGCGTGGGATCCCGTCCGGGCTTTGATCAATTTTCGGCGCACGGTGCGCGCACGGAGGACGATGAACATCCAGACGCTGGCCATTGTCATGCGCGAACGCGGCGGTCCCGAAGTGCTTCGGGCTGAACGGGTAGAGGTGCCCGCTCCGGGCCCGACACAGGTGCGTATCAGGCAGACCTACATCGGCGTGAACTATCACGACGTATATGTTCGGTCAGGTCTGTACTCCACGATGCAGCTCCCGGGTACACCTGGAATTGACGCCGCGGGTGTCGTGGAATCCGTCGGTTCGTCCGTGGAGGGCCTCTCCGTGGGAGATCGAGTTGCCTACGTGACTCCGCGTTACGGAGCCTACGCCGAAGTGCGCGTGCTCGAGGCGAGTGACGCTATTCGTATTCCAGAATGGCTGGGCGATCGAGAGGCAGTGGCGGGCCTGCTGCGCGGGCTGACCGTGGCCATGCTCGTCTTGAAGTGTTACGCGGTCCGGCAAGGCACTGTGTGCCTGGTACATGCGGCCGCCGGGGGTGTCGGGTCGCTGCTGGTTCAATGGGCCAAGCACCTGGGCGCTACTGTCATCGGCACAGTGGGCAGCGAAGCGAAGGCCGAGATTGCCAAGCGTAGCGGCTGCGACACCGTCATCTACTATCGTCGCGAAAGCGTCCTGGAGCGTGTGCGCGAGCTGACGAGCGGGCGCGGCGTGGATGTTGCGTACGATGCCGTGGGAAAAGACACGTTTGCCGCGTCGCTCGCCTGCCTCGCCACGCGCGGCCATCTGGTGTGCTACGGCCAGTCTTCCGGGCCCGTTGGGCCGTTCGCCGTGAGCGACCTCGCGGGCCGATCGCTCACTGTGTCCCGTCCTGTGCTGTTCCACTACATTTCGGACCTTTCGGAGCGTCGGGAGCTCGTAGACCGGGTATTCGGCGCGCTGCAGCGCGGTGTGATGGCGCCGGGCGAAACGACGGTGCTGCCGCTTGGCGATGCTGCCGAAGCGCATCGCCTGCTCGAAGGGCGGGGCGCCGCGGGCAGTCTGCTGCTCCGGGCCGGGTAGCGCCCTTCAAAATCCTTCAGAGCGGCAGCACTTTCGAAGGGAACAGGAGCGGATCGCTGTAAGAGACGCGATCTCCCGCGGATTTTCCCGGCATCGGAAAAAGCCGTGCCGCGAGCGGTTTGCGCAGGCGTAGCGCCATCGTGGCTACGTCGCCGAGCACACCGCGCACGGCGTCGAGCGACACATCGCCGGCCAGTGGTACCACGTCGAGGCCGGTTCCGCACACACTGGAGTAGAGCAGCAGCTCATTCACGGTGATGCGCCCTTCGTCGGCCCGTGCGGCGAGCACCGGGTCTTCGAGAATGGGCAGCATCAGTCCCGAGTATCCGCACATCTTCACGCGCAGTGCCTTGATGGCTCCCGTGATTGCCGCGCACGCCTGCAATGTGCCCGGCGATCCGAAGGGAGCTCGTGTCAGCGCCTCGATGGCCGCGCCGATGCTCGCGTCTGCACCGGGCGCCGGCGAGGTGTCGATGCCGAGATAGCGGCGCTGCCCCTCGCGCGCGCAGGACTGGGCTATGCGCTCCACCGGAGCCAGTGCCCGGTTCAGGAGCCCCTGTAGACGGGTTGCACCATCGGTCGGATTCGCGGCATCCGTGAACGCAGTCCGCACGAGGTTGGGCGTCTCGAGTCCTACCGCCAGTGCGGGAACGCTTTCGTGCCAGGCGACCGGGAAGAAAGGTGTTCCAGCGGGCACGCAGGCCGCAGCGGCGAAGCGGAAGTTCGCGCTTCCGTCGGGCAGCACGCGCGAGAGCGCCATCGTCGTCAGGGCCGCCGCGTCCAGCGAGTGCGAGTCGATTCCTCGATCGGTCGACGCGATGGGCAGGCTGAAGCTGCTCGCGCGTGTTTCACCGACGATGGCCGCAATCCAATCGGCGATAGCCTGTGCGGGAGTATCGGAGTCGTTGACGGGACCGATACTGAGCATCGCCCCGGCATCCGCGGCCATCCCATCCAGTCTGCGCAATGCATCCCGGGCATTTTCCCGCTGCATGGCCGATGCCCCGTGCATGAAGGGACTCGTGGCGATTCGCACCGTTTGCACGGCGTAGCCGGCGTCAGTCATCCGTTGTTGCGCAGACCGCAGAAACTGCAGCGCCGACTCGATGGGCGCGATGTCCCCCGCGTGCTTCATGGGCACGCCGGCGGTGAGTGTTCGCACGCGGAAGTCGGGGCCCGGCGAGCCGCCGGCCGACGATCGGCTCCATTCGTTCTCCGGGGCGGTAGATGCGGAGGTAGCGAGCGTCGCAGCGAGCGCACCCGTGATGATGAGGTCGCGGCGGCTGAGAGGAGGGTTCGGCATGAAGTCAGCTTCGGTCCGAGTGCTGGAAAGGGGGGGAATCCGGGCCACGGATCGCTCTCAGCAGTGGCGGCGATGCGCACTGTCTTCCGGGGCTGTCATGCAGGTAGTAAAGATCGAGCGAAGAACGAATACCGGGTCGCTGGGTGCCGGGATCTGCCGTCTTCTCGAGGCAGTCGGTACTCCGGTGTTCGACCGGACGCTGGCCGACCTCGCCTATGAGGCTCTGAGCTGCAGCTACGTTGCGATGTTCGCGTTCGCGGCGGGTGCATCGCCAAAGCTGGCAAGACTCGCTGCCCGTGGCAACCGGCCGGCCATTGTGGGAGCGGTCTCCCGCTATGCCGAGCGCCACTGGGTAGCCGACCCGGGCAACATATTTACGGCACAGGTGCTCGAGCCGGATCGGGCCTATCTCGTGTTCGTAGCGGGCAGCGATATCTCGGACGAGCTTTGCCGGCGGGAGTGCTTCGATGCTCCAGGCATCGGCTGCCAGGCATCGGTACTGAAGCGCCATCGAGGCGAGTACCTGAAGGTCGCCTTCGGACGTGCCCGTCACGCCGGCCGCTTCGAGCCGGAGGTGATGCAGGAGCTGCTGTTGCACGCGGACATGCTCTTCGGTCTTCTGCTGAAGCACAGCGAATCGGTGCAGGCCTGTGCGGGAGCGGACGAGCTTGCGCAGCTGTACCTGAAGAATCTCGCCCGCCGGTGTCCGGAGCTGACGCCGCGGGAACGGGACGTCTGTGCGCTGATCGGTGCGGGGCTGACGTCGGAACGCATCGCGCACCAGCTCGGCATCGCCGTGAACTCCGTGCGAACCTATCGTCGCAGGGCTTACGAGCGCCTCGCGATCTGTAGCCAGAACGAGCTCCTGCGGCTCGTATCCTGAAGGCGCGCAGTCGAAGTCCTGGGTGCTCGCACTGTTGCTCATGGGGTGAGGCGCGGCGCCGTTGCGCGGACGAGCTCGGCGATCATCGAGACGACACGATGGGACGCCACGATCGCGCCTTCCATCCAGCCCGGTGTCTGGCTGAGCTGCGTGCCGGCGAAAAAGATGCGTCCGTGAGCGCGATTCAGCAGCGTGTGCACCGGCGTGCGGATGAATCCTTCGCGCTGACGGGTACCCGTCGACGCGGACCAGTCGAGCATGCGCCCTTCGGAGTACGGCACCTTTTCCCAGTTGATGACCAGACCGTGCTTCATCTCACCACCATGCCCCGGGTGCATGCGGGCGACGGCAGCGCGTGCGCGTTCCATCTGGCGGGTCAGCGGTTCTCCGGCCAGCGCCGCTGCCGGATCTCCGCCAACGTAGCTCGCGACGAGCACCGCCGTGCGATCGGAGTTGGGCGCGCTGCTCGGATACCAGATCACATCGGTGTCCTCGTCGGCGAACGAGCGGCCGCCGAAGATGTGTTCGCGCTCCCAGAAGCGCGGGCTCTCGAACGCCACTTTCGTGGAGGCATCCTGCACGACCGAGCCCAGGGCCTGCCGCACGTCCCCGGGAAAATTGTTGCCCATGCGCGCGATCAGGGGTAGCGGCACCGTGCAGATGACGAAGTCGGCAGTGATGGCACTGCGCTCGCCGGTTGCACGGTTGCGGTACTCGATGCGCACGTCGTTCGCTTCGTTGAACAGGCCCGAGACTTCCGTGTCGAGCTGCATGCGGGAGCGAAGGACTTTGCTCAGCGCCTCCGCGATGCTCTGCATGCCGTCGGTCGGCTGGAGCATGGTGTCCTGCAGCTCGAGATTGTCGCTGTAGAGCGTCTTCTGGAGGCCCGGGCTGCGGAGCAGGGCGCCGAGTGTTCTGGGCGGACGCAGTGTCGCGTTCCGGTCGCCGCCGCCGGGGAATTCCAGATATCCGGTGCGCCGGCTGCCCTCGTATCGCAACTCTTCGTCCAGTGCGCCGAAGGACCTCAAGAACGGCAGCAACAATGCACGATCTTCAGCGCTCAACGTGTCGTTCAGCGCGCCGCGCTGAACCGCCTTCGCCAGCAGTGCGGCAATGTGCCCGCGGCTATCGTAGGTGGCCGTGCGCAAGTCGAAGGAAACACCGTCGTTTCCCAGCACCCGGCTGCTGAGTGAGCTGTTTGCCTCGATTTCCAGTGGTACGCGGAGCTCGCGGCAATAGTCGAGCACCTGGGAGTGGATGTGGGGTATGCGGCCGGCGCCTGCATTGAAATACAGCCCGGGCGAGAAGCCGCAGGTCTGGCGTGGCTCGCCGATGAGATCGACTGCGTCGCCGCCGCGTATCGTCCAGAGGCGGCCGCCCACGCGCGCTCGCGCTTCCAGCACCGTGACGGTGAAACCGGCACGTTCCAGCTCGTACGCCGCAATGAGCCCGCCCAGGCCGGCGCCGATCACGGCCACATGCCAGTGCTCACCGAGACCGGCGGGGAGGGTCGGCCGTGCCGCACCGCCGGAGGGCGGCACTGCGCGGAGCGGACGGGCAGCCGAAGGCGTCGGCACGTCGGCGGCGCGCGCGGGGAATGTGGCGAGAGTGGAGGGGGCGGCAGCACAAATGCCGAGGGCCCCGAGCCGGCGCATCAACGAACGTCGCGTGAAGCTCACAGTGTTCCCGTTTGCGGTCCCGGCCGGGAACACTATCAAAGCTCGACGCGCGCTCGTGTCACCCCGGGATGTGACACGAGCAGAGTGCCATCCGGTGTTGAATGCCGCCTGCTGGAAAGCGTTTCCCGGAGACGGAGCATGGGTTGGACAACGATGTGCGCAATGACGCTCGCCCTGTCGGGCCCGGTGGGGCATGCGGCAGACAATCCGGCCACCGTTGCGAGGTCCACCGTCCAGGTGGCCGCGCTTGCGCACACGCGCATGGCGGGTCGATGAAGGCGTTCGCCGGGTTTACATGCGGCGTCGTGGTGTCGTTCGCGGTATGGGCCGCAACGGCCGCCAGCGAAGACGACATTCCCGAGCCGTACCCGCGCGAAGGTGCAGTTAAGCTGCTGGAGAACGACAAGGTCATCGTCTGGCGCGTGCGCTTCGGGAAAGGAGCGGCGACTCCGATGCACCGTCATGCACTGGATCACGTCGCCATCTTTCTGAAGGGCGGCCGCATGCAGATGACGCGGCCCGACGGGCGCCAGGAAACCCGGGAGCTGCGCACCGATCGCGTGTACTACGTGAAAGCGGGGCTTACGCACTCCGAGCTCGCGCTGGACGACGATGTCGAAGCCTATTCCATCGAGATCAAGAAGCCGTGAGCGTTCCATTCCGGGAGGCCTGCGCGCCGGCCAGAGCGCTTTGCAGGGGCATCGCCTGCGTGCTTGCGTTGAGCGCGCTGAGCGTTCAGGTTGCCGCGGAGCCTGCATCCGATGCGACGCAGGCTGCGCGCGGATTTGCGAAAGGACACCGTGGCCGATTCAACGGCGTCGCGATGGCCTACGAGGCGGTCGCACGGGAAGTCATTCAGCGCGATGGCGAGGGTCGGCCGGCAGCGAGCCTCTTCGGGCTGTCCTATATCCGCATGCCGGTGGGCGATCCGGCGAATCGGCCCGTCACGTTTGTCGTTCACGGTGGGCCGGGCGCGGCCTCGTTTCCGATGCACATGGGGCTTCTCGGGCCGCGCCGGCTGCAGTTGCCTGCGGACGGCGTGTCGCCGATGCCGCCGCCGTACCGGCTGGTCGACAACGAGGGAAGCCTGCTGGATGTCACCGATCTCGTGTTCATCGATCCGGCCGGAACCGGTCAGAGCCGCGTGCTCGAGGACGGAAAGGCTGCCGACTACCTTGGCGTCGTCGGTGACGCGAAGTCCGTGGCTGCGTACGTCCGCACCTGGCTGACCGAGAATGGCCGGTGGAGCTCTCCCCGTTTCATCATCGGTGAAAGCTACGGATCGATCCGGGCCGTGCTCGTCACACGGGAGCTCATAGGAGGCCGCTCGAGCGGGCAGCTCAACGGCGTTGCGTTCAACGGTATCGTCTTGCTGGGGCAGCTGTTGAACGTCGCGGACCGGGACCTGGAAGGTCACACCGGTGCGGACCGCTCGTTCCAGCTCATCGTTCCCGCCATGGCCGCAGTCGCGTGGTATCACGGAAAGATCGATCGCGGCAGCCGGACACTGGAGCAGGTCGTGAGCGACGCGCGGGCGTTCATTGCAGACGAATACCCGCGTGCGCTGTTTGCTGGCAACGCTCTCGACGAAGCGTCGCGGCGGCGAGTCGCCGAGCGGCTATCCGGGCTCATTGGCCTGCCCGCAGAGCTGATCCTGCAGCAGGATCTCCGCATCAGCGTTCGCACGTTCTCGATGCAGCTTCTCGCAGATCGCGGACAGGTCCTGGGTCTCTATGACGCACGCTACGTCGCGCCGGCTCCGACCATTCCTCCCGATCTGATGGACGATGCATCGCTGGCGCAGCTCATGGTTCCCTACGCTGCCGCCATCCATGATGAGTTGCCGCAGAGATTCGGCATTCCAGCGGATCTGTTGCGCGATCTGCCCTACCGGCTGGTCGACTGGAATGTGAACTCCGCGTGGAGTCATGCAGGTCGCCCCGTCGCGCGGGACTTTGCGAACTACGCGCCGATACTCGGCGCCGCGCTGAAGCAGAACCCCGCACTGCATCTCATGGTCGGCAGCGGCTACTACGATCTCGTCACTCCGTTCGGCGTGGCGGACTACATGGCCACCCATCTCGGCGTCGGGCCGGAGCGCATCGTCGTGAAGCACTTCGAGTCCGGCCACATGGCCTTCGTCGGCGAACGCCCGAGGCTGGCATTGCAGGCCGACCTGCGAGCGTTCATTCAGACGGCGCTTCGAGAACGCTGACTCGGCAACGCGTTTTTTTTTGTCCGTGCAGCAAGGGGGGAAAGCGCTGCAGGGGGCGCTCTAGCTCCGGTATTCGTGCCGTGCAACGGCCCATCACTCGATGTACCTCGGGGAGAAAAGATGTCGCCAACCTCTCGTGAACACACGCTCGTCGCGTCCGTGATCGGCGCGGCCGCTGCGGCTGCCGCGTTCGCCGCCGCTTCGGCGCATGCGCAGGAGCCTTCCGTCTCGCAGGTGGAGGAAGTCGTCGTGACCGGCTCTCGCATTCGCCGTACCGACAGCGATACGGCAGAGCCCGTGAGCGTCATCGGCGCGCAGGATCTCATCGAGCGCGGCTTCGTCAATGTGGCGGACGCGCTCAACGACCTGCCCCAGGTGCGTCTGTCGGACGCGGGCCGCGGCAGACAGAGCGGCTCCACGGTGGGTCGCAACTTCATCAACCTCTTTGCGCTGGGTTCGCAACGTACGCTCACGCTCGTGAACGGCAGCCGCTTCGTCGGCTCCAATCCTGCCGGCGCGGGTGATGCGTTCCGTACCGACATCGGCGGTACCCAGGTGGACATGAACACGCTGCCCACAGGCCTGATCGATCGCATCGAAGTGGTCGAAGCTACCGGCGGTGCCGTGTACGGCTCCGATGCCGTCGCGGGTGTCGTCAACGTGATTCTCAAGAAGAACTTCCAGGGACTCGAAGTCGATCTGCAGGGCGGCGTCGCGGAGCCGGGCGACTACGACAGCTACTCAGGCCGCGTCACGTTCGGCCGCAACTTCCTGGACTCCCGTGCCAACCTGGCCGCCAACCTGGAGTTGAGCCGCACCGGTTCGCTGACCGCGATAGACCGTGCCGCCACGCGTGCCAACATCGCGCTCGTGACCAACCCGGGTAACACATCGAATGCGGACGGCATTCCCGCGCAGATCCTCATCGACAACTTCACGTTCTCGGTCATGAGCGAGGGCGGGCTGCCATTTCTCGTCAACTCGCCCGTGATCTCGCAGCAGGTCCGCAACAGCGCGGGCCAGCCGGTGCAGTTCGCACCGAACGGCGATCTCGTGCCTTTCAACGTCGGCACCGTGTACAACGTGCCCTTCGCGCAGAACGGCGATGGAGCGCGGACGCAGTACTACACCACGCTCGTCACGCCGGTGGAGCGCCTCAACTTGACCCTGCTCGGGCGACTGGACCTCACGGACAACGTGCGCCTCTCGACTGAGCTGCTCGCCTCCGACCTGAAGACGCGTGAGCCGCTCAACGCGCTGACGGGCAACCACGTGACCGGCTCCGGCGGCCGCTCGGCACTGGCATTCGGCGTCGACAACGCGTTTCTCACTCCGCAGGCGCGCAGCGTGCTCGCTGGAGCGGGCGCATCGACTTTCTATCTGTCCCGATGGAACACCGACATCACACCGGAGCTTGCGACCCGCTCGGAAGGCGACACTTACCGCGGTCTGCTGCGGATGGAGGGGGACTTCAGTCTCGATGGGCGCGACATGTACTGGTCCGCCGTCGCGAGCCGCGGGAGTACCTCTGGCATGTTCTCGCGCTTCGATACGAACTACACGCGTCTGCGCTACGCGGTCGATGCAGTGAGCGCGCCGACCGGCGAAGCGGCTTGTCGCGTGACGCTGAACAATCCGACGTCGACGGATCCGGATATCGCCAACTGCCGCCCGCTGAATCTCTTCGGAGTGGGCGCGCCCGGCCAGGAGGCGCGGGACTATGTGTCGGCAGTCTTCAGAACGGACTTCGAGCTCGATCAGACCAACTACCAGCTGAACCTGGGTGGGGAGCTGATCGAGCTGCCGGCCGGAGCCGTCAGTGCCGGCATCGGTTGGGAGCGGCGTCAGGAAGAGTCCGACTTCGCGCCGAATGCGAACATGCGGCTGGGCCTCAACGGTGTGGCGCCCATCGTGGCCGTCCGTGGCGCGTATTCCACCAACGAGTTCTACGGGGAGCTGCGCGTTCCGCTGCTCGGCAAGGGATTCACCGTTCCGCTGATCGACAGCGCGGAGCTGACGGGTTCCTACCGAACGGTCGACAACAGTCTCGCCGGCCGCAATGAAGCCTGGGCGGTCGGCGCCCGCATCAACCTGCTTCGTGACGTGACCCTGCGCGGAACGAAGTCCGGCACGTTCCGCGCGCCGAACCTGTACGAGCTGTTTCTGCCGCGTAGTCAGCAGAATACGACTGGCGCCGATCCGTGCGACGCGCGCTTCATCGACACGGGCCAGGTGCCGGCGATCCGCCGCGCCAACTGCGAGGCCGAATTCGCGCAGCTCGGTCTGCCGGCGAGCTTCGCTCTGAACTCGACCGTCGTGAACATCCAGCTGCCAGTGTTTACGGGCGGCAGCACATCGCTCGAGAACGAGACGGCAGACAGCTGGACGCTCGGGGTCGTCTACCAGCCGCGCTTCGCGCCGGGCCTGACGCTCACCGCGGACTGGGTGCAGATCGATCTGACCGACGCGATCACGAACTTCACGCTGGCGAACGCCTTTCAGGCCTGTTACGACAATCCGAACCAGAATGCCTTCTGCGGCATGTTCCGGCGTTTGCCCAGCGGCCAGATCGAGGGCGGCACGGCCCAGCTCGGCTTCACCAACTCGGGCTTCCTGAAGTTCGCTGCGCGCAACTTCGGGATCGACTGGCAGGCGCCGCTGGACCGGCTGTTCGGGGATCGTGGCGGCACGCTGAATCTGGCCACGAACGTGGTGCAGACCCGCAGGTTCAGGCAATCGGCCTCCGGCCTGGTGTTCGACGAGCTGGAGCTCGCCGGCACCACCCGTTATCCGGAATGGGAGGCGCAGCTGGCGGTCCGGTATCGCAACGGTCCGCTGAATCTCGCCTGGACGACGAACTTCATGAGCGGCACTCGTTTCAACTACACGGACACGATCGAGAACCGCAGCCCGCTGCACGTGGCTCACTACACGACCCACGACTTCTCGGCGATGTATGGATTCACCGACCGGCTGCGCGCGCGGTTCATCGTGAACAACGTGACGGATACGGAGATTCCCTACGGTGGCATCACCGGTAACGTGTACGGCCCGACCTACGACTTCATCGGGCGCATGTACAACCTGGGCCTGAGCTACCGGTTCTGACGACGGCACCGGGCGACGGCCGATGCCGCTGTCGCCCGGCCTGGGTCAGGTCGGTGGCACCAGCCCGAGGGACTCCACTACGAGCGAAGACAGCCGCTTGCGTGCCGCCGCGGCGACTTTTGCATAGGCCGGGTTCGCAATGACGTTGCGCCGCTCATACGGGTCGGCCTGCAAGTCGTACAGCTCTGCGGCGTCGTCGTTGCGGATCCAGCGGATGAGCTTGTACTGCCCCATTCTCACCGCGCGATAGTCGAGCATTGCCGTCCACGGCAGCGGAACTTCATGCGCGTAGTACTCGACCAGGAACGCGTCTCGCCAGGGAGTTGACTGGCCTCGCAGCAGTGGCATCGCAGAGCGCCCCTGCATGCGCGACGGTGGCTTCAGTCCGGCCGCATCTAGCAGGGTCGGAGCGATGTCGATCGACAGCGTGAAAGGCTCGATGCGCAGCCCTGGCTCGATCACGCCGGGCTGGGCCACGATGAGCGGGCACTTGATGGATTCTTCGTACGCCAGACGCCGCTCGACACCGAGCCCGTGCTCGCCGAAGAACGAGCCATTGTCGCTCATGAAGACGAAGAGCGTGTTCTCGAGAAGCGACTGGCTTCGCAACGCCTCGACCAGCCGGCCGACGCCCTCGTCGACTGCCAGCATCATCTCCGCTCGGGCCTGGATCGCCTCATCTGTCGTGTCGGCATCGGGGCGGCCGAAGTACGCCAGGTTCTGCGGCGACTGCCGCTCGTCCAGTGCCGCGGCGACGACCGGCTTCGCCTGCCGTTCGGCCGCGGTGAGGCCGAAGTTCGGGCGTCGCGGAAACCGGCGGCCGGCGTAGCGGCCGCGGTGTCGTGGGGCCGGCACGAACCCTTCGTTCGAGGACGTATCGAGCGAGCCGTCCTCACGTTGCTGGATGTCCGGGTGCACGGCCTTGTGGCCGATGTAGAGCGCGAACGGTCGCGAGCGATTTCGGGTCGCAAAGGCGATGGCGCGGTCGGTGAACAGGTCCGTCGTGTAGCCCTTCACTTCGTGAAGCCGGCCCTCTTCGTACAGCTCGGGGTTCACCGATCTTCCCTGGCCGGCGAAGCTGACCCAGTAGTCGTAGCCGGGCCGCGGCGAGGCGTCGTGCCCCATGTGCCACTTGCCGATGTGTGCCGTCTCATAGCCGGCCTGCTGCAGCTCGCGCGCGTAAGTGCGCAGCTTGTGGCTCGCATGGCCACGGGATGTGTTGTCGATGATCCCGTGCAGCGATGCGTATTGGCCGGTGAGGATGCTTGCACGATTCGGCGAGCACAGCGGTGTTGTGTGGTACGCATTGGTGAACACCGCACCGGAGGCCGCGAGCGCATCGATGTGCGGAGTTTCCAGATAGGGGTGTCCGCCCGCGCCGTACTCGTCGAATCGCATGTCGTCGACCACGATGACGACGATGTTCGGGCGCGTATCCGGGCGTGCGCGGGCGCGCATCGGCAACGTCGCCGCGGCGCCTGCGCATGCGGTGGAAATGAGGAAATCGCGGCGGGTTCGGGCTGGCATCGTGGAAGCTCCGGTGCGTCGTCGTCATGTGAAGAACGGGTATGTGGCTCGCGCATGCCGCCACGTTGTGGCGTGGCGCTGTGGATAGATTCAGCGCGGTGCCGGCTGTCGTTCGGGGTCATGCATCCGGAACCACTCGATGACGTTGTCCGTCTTCACTGCGTGATGGCTCGGGCGCGCGGACAGGTCGTGTGTAGCGCCGGGCACGATCAGCAATCGCGCTTCCACACCCTGCAGCTTCAGTGCAGTGTAGAACTGCGTAGCCTCCACGGGAGGTGCGCGCCAGTCGTCCTGGCCAACGATCAGCAGGGTGGGCGTGCGGACGTTCCCGGCGAGCGAAAGCGGCGAGCTGCGCCAGAATAGAGCCAGGTCGTCCCAGGGATACGTGCGCAGGCGGTAGCGCGCGACCCGCTCCGGCGTATCGCCATGGAGCATGATCGTGGTCCAGTTGATGACGGGGTTGACTGCGGCAGCAGCGGCAAAGCGCCGCGTCTTGCCGACAGTCCACGCCGTGAGCGCGCCGCCACCGGAGCCGCCCGTAACGAACAGCCTCCGCGGGTCGATGCTGCCTTTGGCGAGTGCCGCATCCACGACGCTCATGAGATCGTCGTAGTCCTCTCCGGGAAACCTGCGATCGGTGATGTGTACGAACTCTTCGCCGTAGCCGGCCGAGCCGCGGGGATTGGCCCACACGACGACGAAGCCTTCCGCTGCATAGCGCTGGAATTCGCTGGCGAACGGAGCGCCATACATGTTGTGCGGCCCGCCGTGAATCTCCAGGATCATCGGATAGGTTCGCGTCGGATCGACCCCGGGTGGCCGCGCGATCCACGCGTCGATGATCCGCCCGTCGACGATGCTGGGCACCTTCATCGCTTCGACGCTTGCGAGCGTGATGTCACCGAGCACATCGCCGTTGAGATCGGTGAGCTGCTTCGCCGCACCGCGTTCGTCGAGCAGAGCGAGCTCGGCGGGGTGATGCCACGATTCCTGCGAGTAGACGATGACGGGTTTGCGGCGTGGCCCGCCGATGTCGAAGGCGCCGCCCGAGTAGGGGCGCCCCCGAAAGCCATCACCCACGTCCCGCGCAAGCACCCGCATGCCGCCTGAAAGGCCGAACTGCAGCAGGTGGGTGCGGCCGCCGTCCTCGCCCAGCACCAGAACCGATTCGCCATCCGGATGCCATCGCGGAGAGCGCACGGGCCGATCGTAGCCTTCAGTCAGGTTGCGCACGCCGGAGCCGTCGGACGTCATGACGTAGAGGTGGGTCGTCTGCCACGACACGTGCCTGTCGTCATAGCCGAGAAAAGCGATGTGGCGGCCATCGGGAGAAGGCATCGCGTCGTTGTCGGGGCCATCATGCAGCCGTAGTGCCGTGCGGACGCCCGTGCCGACGTCGATCGTGAAGATGTCCGTTGCCTTCTGATCCGGGTCCCGCTCGGGTCGGCTGCTCGCGCAGACGACGAGGCGTCTTGCGTCCAGCCACTGTGCGTGAGCGGGCTGGATATCGTCGGACGTCAGGTCGCGTGCAGTGCCGCCGCTCGCCGAGACGACGAACACATGCGGGCTGCCAGGCGGCAATCGTCCCTGTCCATCGAGGTGGATCTGCAGCGCATCGAATCTGAGTGCACCGGGGGCCCACTCGGCGCCTTCGGGCTTCGGCGGGGGTGTGACTGGTGCCGGCCACGGCCGCCGGACGAACCTCATGAACGCAATCGATCGGCCGTCCGGCGACCAGGCGGGTTGCTGTACGGCTTCGGCTCCGCGGGTGAGCGGCAGCACCCCCCTGTCTCTCAAAGAGAGCACCCGAAGCTGGGGCGGCGCCCGGTCTTCGGCGGCCAGGTACAGCAGTCGATCCCCTCGAGGCGACCAGCGTGGCGACGTGTAGGAACCCGCCCCCACGACGAGCGGCTCGTGTTCGCCCGACCGCAGATCGATTGTCCAGATCGACGAGCGAACCCGATCGCTGTAGATGTCGTTGGAGCGACGGACATACGCGACCCGGAGGCCGTCGGGCGAGATCTGTGGGTCTGCAGGTGCTTCGAGCTGAAAGACGTCGAGAGAGGTGAATGTTCGCAGTCCGCCCGGCGGCGCATCGGCGGGCGGTCCGGCCACCGCGGGCCCGGGTGACTGGGCCAGCAGGCCGAACACCGCCAGGGTCCTGGGGACGTGCTTGAATGGAGTGCTCATCGTCACGGTCCTTTGCTCGCTGTGGTCGCGAAGCGACGGAAGGTCTTCGCATCGGCTGTTCTAGAGAGCGAACCCGTTCCGTTTGCCCCCGCAAGGGCAGCGCCGGTCGAGGGCGCAGGACATTTTTTTTGCGATGGGAGGGGGAAAGGCGGCGCTGAGTCCCTCTTCTATATCCTCGGGAAGGGGGCATTCCAGGGGTGTAGAAGCGGTATATGTCCAATCACGCGATGCTGGCTGCCTGGCGCGAGCTCTGGAATCAGCGCCTGCTGCGTTTCCTGCGGCGCCGGGCGCAAGCCGTGGATATCGAGGACCTGGCCCAGGAAACCTACCTGCGGCTGCTGCGTCTGCCGGACCTCCGGACCGTGCGGAATCCAAAGGCCTACCTTCTTAGAGTCGCTAGTCACATCGCTTCGGAATGGCGGCATGCGCGGCCGGCCCTGGAGCTGCTGTCCGCCATCGAGGAGAACACGCTCATCGAGCATGTGACACCGGAGTCCGAGCTGCAGGCCGCGGTTCTGCACCAGCGTGTGAGTGCCGTCCTGGCGGATGTCACGCCGATGATGCGCGCGGTCCTGCTCCTGAGATTGCGAGACGGATTGAGCTACAAGGAGATCGCCGAGGACCTCGACCTGACGGACAGGCAGGTCAGGCGCTACCTGGAGCGCGGGTACACGCGCCTGCGGGACGTTCTCGAGAGCTGAAGGGACATGAACATGAACGAGAGCAGATCGGAAGCGGCTGGGACCGGGGGCCTCCGGGAGCAGGCGGCGCACTGGTGGGTGCGGCTGCACGCGGAAGATGCTTCGCCTCAGGACGATCGCGCGTTCGGCGCGTGGGCGATGCGCTCGCCGGAGCACATCCGCGAGTTCGTGCAGATGGCACGCTTGCTGAGCGCGTTGGAGTCCTCTGCCATGAGCTGGCCGGATGTTTCGCGCGAAACGCTCATCCGCGAAGCAGTGAACGACGAAACGCACGTCACGCCCATCGACAATGCCCGTGACGATTGGCGTGGTGCGAGCAGGCCGTGGCGGCAATCGGAACCGCGATCCAGGTTGTCCCGGCTCGGGCTGGGTCTGGCGGTTGCGGCATCGCTGGTGGTGGCTGTGGGCGTCTGGCTCGCGTTTCCTCAGGGGGCCCGCTTCGAGACCACGCTCGGCGAGCAGCGCACGGTGCAGCTTGAAGACGGGTCGCGCGTCGTGCTGAACACTCAATCGGCGATCGAGGTGCGTTTTGGGAGCAGACGGCGTTACATCCATCTGCTGAGGGGCGAGGCTTTGTTCGAGGTCGCGCACGACGCTGCGCGGCCGTTTGATGTGGATGACGATCGGGCGATCGTCCGGGCGGTGGGCACGGCGTTCAACGTCGATCGTCGCGCGGGGCACACGACGCTGACGGTGGTCGAAGGTACGGTGGCTGTCGTCACGCAAGCCCGTGTGCTGGTCCACGCTGCCGAACGTGTCGTGATCACAGAGGCCGGTTCCGGCGAGCCCGAGAAGGTCAGCGACGTGAGCGCCGTCACCGCGTGGACGCATGACAGACTCGAGTTCGACCGGCGTCCGCTCGGCGAGGTGGCGGAAGAGCTCAATCGCTACAATCAGCGCAAGATCGTGATCCACGACGATGCGCTCGCGCACATGGAAGTGACCGGTGTATTCCGGGCGACGGATGTGCAGGCGTTCATGACCTTTCTGGCGCGCGCGCCCGGTGTGCGTATCGAGGAAACTTCAGGGGGGGGATATCTGGTGGCTCGCAGTCCATAGGTACACCGTCGTGCAATGACTCTCCCGGGTTTGCGCATCGCTCAGCTCGCCGCGGTCTTCTCGATGCTCGTCGTGGGCAGGGTGGCGGGTGTGTGCGCCGCGGAGCCTCCTCCGCCGGTGGTTTTCAACATTTCGCCGCAGCCGCTCGGCGATGCGCTCCGATCCTTTGCGCGGCAATCCGGCGCTTCGGTCATGTTCTTCTCGGCGCTGGTGGAGGGTCGCGTCGGGCCACAGCTCGTCGGTGCGTACCCGATGGACGTGGCGCTGCGTGTCCTGCTGAGCGGATCGCCGCTTGCCTTTCGCGAGTTGCGCGATGACGTGTTCGAGATCTACATCGACGATCGAGATCCGTGGGGCGCCGAAGCGGCGCCGGAAACAGCCGTCAGTGCGCGCGACAAGCGCCGTGCACCCTCTGCTTCGGCGCCTGCGTCGCGCCGTGGACCACCGGGCGCGACGCAGGCTGCCTACGAACAGGTGGTGGTGACGGCACAGAAGAGACAGGAATTGCCGCAGGACATCCCGGTTGCGCTGTCCGTGCTGCCCGGCGCCGATATCGGCCGCCTCGATATCACGAGCATGCAGTCGCTCGCACAGAACGTTCCAAGCCTGTATCTGGGTGTTCTCGCGGGAGGCGAATCGAGGCTCATGATGCGCGGCCTCACGAGCGGCACGGGGTTCGCGCCGGTCGTGGGCTATTACCTGGATGAAACGTCCTTCGACATCCGGCCCACTTCGTGGCTCGGCGTGCCGGACATCGAGATGGTCGACATCGATCGCGTCGAAGTGCTGCGCGGCCCGCAGGGAACGCTGTTTGGCGCGAGCGCGATGGGTGGAGCCGTGAGGCTGATCAGCAAGCGGCCGGATCTGACTCGTACCCACCTGTTGATGGAAGCGGAAACGAGCACGACGAGCGGGGGCGGCACGGGCTACGGCTTGCGGTCCGTATGGAATCAGCCGCTCGGCCCGCGGGTTGCCGTGCGGCTGGTGGGCAGTGTGCGGGAGAGGGCCGGTTACATCGACCAGGCGCTGCCGGCGAATCCACTTGTTCCGTCTGCGGAAGACCCGATCGTGCGTGACGACGTGAACGACGTCGGTACGGTGCTGATTCGCGGCGCAGCCCTCTGGCGGCCGGCTGAGGGGGTCAGCGTCACACCGAGTCTGATGTATCAGCGGCGGCACGCGGAGGGCCTCGACTCCTTTCAGTCCGCGGGCTCCGCCCGCTTCGTGCGCCACCACATACGGGTCGATTCGAGTCTCAACGAGGATCTCGTCGTCGGCCTGAAGGCGGAAGGTGCCTGGCGATCGCTGCAGCTCTCGTGGGAGACCTCGCGGCTGGAGCGCAAGTCGGACGGTCTGCTCGATCTCGCCGCGCTGGGTAGCGTGTGGAGTCAGGAGTTCGGCGGGAATGCCTCGGAAGTCTATCCCACAGCCAACCACACCTTCGTGCGCTTTCGGCAGTTCACGCAGGAGGTGCGGGCAGCATCAGACGCCATCTCGCGACTACGGTGGATCGCGGGGCTTCACTACAAGCACATCGCTTCGGATGTGGGGCAGGTGATTTCGGACCCGGCACTCGGTGGCTTCATCTCGGCCTCCCTCGGTGTGTGGCCGGCCACCGATCGCCTGGTCGATTCGTACATCGTCGGCCGGTCCGAGGAGATCGCCGGCTTTGGTGAGATCACGCTGGATCTGACCTCGCATCTGTCAGCTTCGGCAGGCATACGCTACTACGACTTGCGGCAAACGAATGAGCCCGGCTGGCTGAGCGGACTATTGGGGGACGGCGTGGTGGCGTACGAGAGATCCTCTCACACTGGCGCCAACCCGAGACTCGGCTTGCAGTACCGGTTCTGGGGCGATTCGATGGTGTACGCAAGCTCCGGAACGGGTTATCGCCCCGGCGGATACTCCTGGGTCCTGTCGAAGGCGGGGGCGGAGTGCCGGTTCGCCGCGCTCTACCGCCGCCTGTTCGATCCTGACGAAGTCCGGAGTCATGAGCTGGGCGCCAAGATGGCCTTTCTCGATCGGCGGGTGTCGCTGAACGTCGCGGCATATCGCACGGACTGGTCCCGCATCCAGGGCCGCGTGTCTTCGGATTGCGGCCGGTTCGGCGCCAATTTCGGCTCGGCGCGCATCGATGGCGTCGAAGCGGAGCTGCAGTGGCGGCCACTGCCGCGCCTGCTGATCGGCGGCTCTGCCTCGTACCTGAACGGCCGCTTTGCAACGATTGCACCCGGCTTCACCGAGGCGCTTTCCATCCATCCCGGGGACCGCATCACCGGCGTGCCGCGGTTGCAGTGGAGTCTCAGTGGGCAATGGTCATTACCGCTGGGCGCCCGGATGGATGCGTTCGTGCGAGCAGCGTGGCAGTACGTGGGGTCGGCACCGACAACCTTTTCCGCGCAGGGGCCAACGAACACCCGGGCTGCTTACGGCAACATCAATCTTGCTCTGGGGGGGAATGTGCGGGACACGGAGCTCTCGCTGTTCGTGCGGAATGCCGCCAACCAGATGCAGGTGGTGGACATCAACGTGTCGACCGCGGGAGAGGTGTTCAGCGTCGTGGCGTCCCCGCGCACGATCGGTGTTGCAGTTCGTCACGCATTCAGGTGAACCGCGCGCCGGGCCTGCATTCGCACGCGCGAAGATATCTTCCAGTCCGCGGGGGCAAAGGCGCCGGAACGCATCTCTGGTAGTCCGCCAGCCGCTGAATTGCGGCTCGCGCGCGAGGGCAGCGACCCGGCCGTCGACGCGCCGCTCTCTCCACTTCCAAAGGCACACCCGATGAGATGCATCAATCGTTCTGCCGCCTGCGTTGCCCTGGGCGGCGTCCTTGCGCAATGCGCCCTCGCCGGGACGCTGGAGCCAGGAGCGCTTTCCCGCCTCGAGTTCGTGGGCGATGCGCAGATCAGCCACGACGGCAAACGCATTGCCTATGTCGTCACTCGAGTGGACTCCGTTCGCGACGACTATGAGGGCGATATCTGGCTCATCGACGGAGAGACCGCGCCCCGCCGGATCGTGGGCGGGGCGGCCGATGACACCTCGCCACGCTGGTCGCCGGACGCACAGCGTCTCGCGTTCCTGTCGAACCGCGCCCAGAAACGCCAGGTTTTCGTCATCGATCTCGCTTCCGGTGGCGAGGCTGAACAGCTGACGCATGACAAGGAAGGCGTGTCGAGCTTCTCCTGGTCGCCTGACGGTACGCGCATCGCGTACGTGGCGCGCAACGCCGATCCCGAGTCGGCCTCCGGAGCGTTGCAACCGAAAGGCGTTCGCCGCGCATACATCACCGAGCAATACATGTTTCGACGGGACGGCATTCCAGGGTATCAGCCGCTCTCGCGGGGTCGGATATGGGTGACCGACGCGCGACCCGGCCTCGCGACGCCCGTGGGCCCGCTGACGGATGGCCGTACGGAACCGTCCGTACCCTTGTGGTTGCCCGACGGCAAGACACTTCTCTTCTCCGCGACGCGCGGCGCAGATGCGGATGGGATCGATGCGGCCAACGATACGGAGCTCTATCAGGTTGCTGCGACGGCCGGTGCTACGGTGCGCGCGATCACGGACAGGCGGGGGCCGGACGCTCAGCCTGCCGTCAGCGCGCAGGGCCACATAGCCTGGACAGGCTTCGACTGGACCTCTCCCATGCGCAGCTCGACGACGACACGGCTCCATGTCGTGGACTCTCCCGGCGCGGTCCCGCACGTGCTCACACGATCCCTGGATCGGAATGTGGGAGAGACGCTTCTCTCGGATAGCGCTTCGCCGCGCGAAGACGGCCCGATCCGCCCCGCGTTCTCTGCCGATGGGCGCAGCATCTATTTTATTGCTGCCGATCGTGGCAGCGCGAAGCTTTACGAGGTAACCCTGAAGGGAGGCGATATTCGCAGCCTCTCTGAAACCCTCGGCGGTGATATGCGTGAGTTCTCGGTGGCTCGCAACGGCCGCATCGCAGCCGTGTTCGGCTCTTCCACGAGGCCCTACCAGATATGGACCCGCGAAAACGGAGCGAGCGCGTGGCGACAACGTACGGCTCACGGAGAGGAAGTCTTTGCGGACGTGCCGCTGCAGCCGGCCGAGGAGTCATGGGTGGTCTCATACGACGGCACGCGCATTCAGTACTGGCTCATCCGTCCGCCCGGATTCGATGTCGCGAAGAAGTATCCGCTGGTGCTCTATATCCATGGCGGTCCGCACAGGACTTACGGGGACTCCTTTCCATATGAGTTCCAGGTGCTCGCCAATGCCGGGTTCCTGGTGCTGTTCGCCAATCCGCGAGGCAGCACCGGCTATGGTGGCGATTTCGCAAACTGCATTCAGTATCGCTATCCCATGGACGATTCCGGAGATCTCCTCGCGGCGCTCGATGCCGTGGTGGCGCGGGGCTTCGTCGACGTCGCGCAGCTAGGTGTCGCCGGCGGCAGCGGCGGTGGAATCCTGACAAGCTGGCTCATCGGGAAGACGACGCGGTTCCGCGCCGCCGTGGTGGAGCGGGCGGCCAGCAATTTCAGCACGCTGGCGCTGTCGGCGGACCAGAACTTCGGTTTGCTCAGGACCTGGTTCCGGGACCTGCCGTGGCGGGTTCCAGGTGAGATCGCCGAGCGTTCGCCGATTTCGCTCGTCGATAACGTGCAGACGCCGGTGCTGGTTCTGCACAGCGAGTGGGACTACCGCGCGCCCCTCGACGAGGGGCTGCAGTATTACCGGGCGCTGCGCTCACTCGGAAAACCTGCGCGACTGGCGATATTGCCGGCGTCGGGACACGAGCTGTCACGGAGCGGGGCGCCGAGCCTGCGTGTGGAACGGATCGAGATCATTCTGGACTGGCTGAAGACGCAGGTTCTGCAGGGCACCCGCTGAGGCGTGATCGCGGCAACGCTGGGGCTCACGGCGCCCTCGGTTCCAGCCGGCCGGCAGCACCCGCTGGCTCCGATGGACTAGGCACAGTTCGAGTTCCGAGGCAAGAGATCGTGTATGATCCGCCGCCGCCTCGGAGGGCGGTCCCCGGCGCCGGCGATTGTGTGGTGCCCGCTGCTGCCCCACCGGGTGGCTGCACGGGAGTCGAAGGGAGTAGAGCGGGCAGTGGGTGCAGTGGATCAGTAAGCTACTGATCTATATAATTATTTTTCTTCGGTTTTGATCCCGCCATACGGAAGGTTCGAATCCTTGCACGGGCGCCGGTTGCGGAGTTGAGTTTTGACGACCAGTGACACATTGGCACTCTTCGCCGGTAACGCGAACCCTGTGCTCGCACAGGATGTGGCGCGCCACCTGAACACGCCGCTCGGCCGCGTGTACGTGGGCCGCTTCAGCGACGGCGAAGTGAACGTGGAGCTGATGGAGAACGTGCGCGGTCGCGACGTCTTCATCATGCAGTCCACCTGCCCGCCGGCGAACGACAACCTCATGGAGCTGCTCGTAATGGTGGACGCGTGCCGGCGCGCATCCGCTTCACGCATCACCGCCGTGCTGCCCTACATGGGCTACTCCCGCCAGGACCGCCGCATTCGTGGCCAGCGCATGGCCATCGCGGCCAAGCTCGTGGCGAACATGCTCTCGAGCGCGGGCGTCACGCGCCTGCTCACCATCGACCTGCACGCCGAGCAGATCCAGGGGTTCTTCGATATCCCCGTGGACAACGTGTATGCATCGCCCGTGTTGCTGGGGGATGCCTGGAAGCAGGGCTACCAGAACATGATCGTGGTGTCGCCCGACGTGGGCGGCGTCGCACGCGCACGCGCGATGGCCAAGCGCCTGGACGATGCGGATCTCGCCATCATCGACAAGCGCCGCCCGCGGCCGAACGAGTCGAAGGTGATGAACATCATCGGCAACGTCTCAGGCAAGACCTGCGTGCTGATCGATGACATGGTGGATACCGCCGGCACGCTGTGCCAGGCGGCACAGGCGCTGAAGGAGGAAGGCGCGCTGAAGGTGGTGTCGTACATCACGCATCCCGTGCTCTCCGGCACGGCCGTGGAACGTATTTCGAAGTCGTCGCTCGACGAGCTGGTCGTCACGGACACGATCCCGCTGTCGCCGGCTGCGAAAGCTTGCGGGCGCATCCGCCAGCTTTCGGTCGCAGGGCTGCTCGCAGAAACGATCCGTCGCATCCGCGACGAGGAGTCGGTGAGCTCGCTCTATCTGGATTGATGCTTCCGGCTGCGCGCCGCGCGCTTCGTGCGCGCGGTTGCGGGCGGGAAGCTCTTTACGCTCCGTTGGTCGCGGCGGAGCGTGTGTTCAAACCTAGGAGATCTCATGAAAGTCGCATTCACTATCGGCGCGGACTTCCGCGAGACGCAAGGCAAAGGTGCGAGCCGCCGCCTGCGTCACCAAGGAAAAGTCCCTGCCATCCTGTACGGGGGGCACAAAGACCCCCGCGCGCTGGTGCTCGACCAGCAGAACCTGCTCACGATGATCGACAACGAGCGTTTCTACTCGTCGATCGTGCAGCTCAAGATCACGGGCGGCGGTCAGACACAGGAAGCCATCGTCAAGGACGTGCAGATGCACCCCGCCAAGAACCTGGTGGTGCACGTGGACCTGCTACGCGTCGTGCCAAACGAGAAGATCCGCATCCGCCTGCCGATCCACTTCAAGGGTGAGGCGGTGTCGCCCGGCGTGAAGCTGCAGGGCGGCGTCGTCTCGCATCGCCTGTCGGATGTGGAAGTCAACTGCCTGCCGCAGCACCTGCCGGAATACCTCGAGCTGGATCTCTCGGGCATGAACCTGAACGAGACCAGGTTCCTCGCCGACATCCCGGTGCCGGAAGGCGTGACGCTGACCGAGCTCAGCGGCGGCCGCAATCCGCCGGTCGTGTCGGTGCACAGCCCGCGTGCCCAGGAGCCGGAGCCGACCGCCGAAGCCGCCGTCGCCGAGGGCGCAGCTGCCGCCGCGCCGGCCGCGGCCGCACCTGCGGCCGATGCGAAGAAGGACGACAAGGCTGCCGCGGGCGCCAAGAAGGAAGGCGGCAAGAAGTAGCTCGCGGCTGGCCGCAACCTGAAAGGCGCCGGGGTGCGAAAAGCCCCGGCGCCGGATTGCGATGCCCCGGCATCCTCACGGCTCGGTATCGATGGCTGGTGTTCCCCTCAAGCTGATCGTCGGCCTCGGCAATCCCGGGGACGAGTACGCCCGGACCCGCCACAACGCCGGGTTCTGGTTCGTGGAAGAGCTCGCGCGCCGTCATGGCGGCACCTTCCGCAGCGAGCCGCGTCACCAGGGCGAGCTTGCGCGCGTGCGCATCGCCGGGTCCGACATCTGGCTTCTGAAGCCAATGACCTACATGAACCGCAGCGGCGGTCCCACGCGCAGCGTGGCGGGTTTCTACAAAGTGCCGGTCGAAGAGATCCTCGTTGCGCATGACGAGCTGGATTTCGCCGCTGGTGTCGTGAAGCTCAAGCAGGGCGGCGGGGCGGCCGGCAACAACGGCGTCGCGGACGTGATCGCCCAGATGGGCAGTGATTTCTGGCGCCTGCGCATCGGCGTGGGCAAGCCGCCGGGCACGGGCGTGGAGCACGTGCTGTCGCGGCCGTCGGCCGCGGACGAGCGGGCGATCCGGGAGTGCATCGATCTGGCGATCGATGCGGTACCGGTCATTCTTGAACAAGGTGGGCAGCGGGCAATGAACCGGCTGCACACGCGCGCCGCGCCACCCGCGGCAACCGAGGGCTAATGGGCATCAAGTGCGGAATCGTCGGTCTCCCGAACGTCGGCAAGTCGACGCTGTTCAACGCGCTCACGCGCGCGCAGATCGCGGCGGAGAACTATCCCTTCTGCACCATCGACCCCAATGTGGGCGTGGTGCCCGTGCCGGATGAGCGCCTCGCCGCGCTCGCGGCCATTGCGAAGCCCGAGAAGATCCTGCCGACGACGGTGGAGTTCGTGGACATCGCGGGCCTCGTGGCCGGCGCTTCGCAGGGCGAGGGGCTAGGCAACCAGTTCCTGTCGCACATTCGCGAAACGGACGCGATTGCGCACGTCGTGCGTTGTTTCGACAGCACGGACGTCGTGCACGTGGCCGGCAAGGTCGACCCCATCGCCGACATCGAGGTCATCGACACGGAGCTCGCCCTCGCCGACCTGCAGACGGTCGAGAAGGCCGTGGATCGCGCCGCCAGGGCGGCCAAGGGCGGCGACAAGGATGCAGTCCGCAAGCGCGCGCTGTTCGAGCGGGCGAAGGCGCACCTGGACCAGGCGAAGCCCGTGCGCTCCCTGCCGCTGACGGACGAGGAGAAGCGCGACCTGCGCGAGCTTCAGCTTCTCACTTCGAAGCCCATCATGTACGTGGCGAACGTGATGGAAGGCGGCTTCACGGACAACCCGCATCTTGCGGCCGTCGAACAGCGGGCGCAGGGCGAAGGCGCGGTGGTGGTGGCGGTGTGCGCGGCCATCGAGGCGGAGATCTCGCAGCTCGACGAGGCCGATCGGGCGGATTTCCTGAAGGAGCTCGGACTCGCGGAGCCTGGGCTCGACCGCGTGATCCGCGCGGCCTACCAGTTGTTGGGCCTGCAGACCTATTTCACCGTCGGCCCGAAAGAGGTGCGCGCATGGACGGTGCGTGCCGGCTCGACGGCGCCTCAGGCTGCAGGTGTCATACACACGGATTTCGAGCGCGGTTTCATCCGTGCCGAGGTCATCGCCTACGCGGATTTCATCGCCGGCAAGGGCGAGGCGGGCGCGAAGGAAGCCGGCAAGCTGCGCCTGGAAGGTAAGGACTACATCGTCCAGGAAGGCGATGTCATGCATTTTCGCTTCAATGTCTGACCTGATTCCGAGTTGAAGCAACTTTCCCGTCGCCTGCGCAAGATACGCGCCTGACCGCAGCTTCCTGCGGGTGTTTTCAATTAGGTACAACCGCGCCATACTCCTCCGCCACGGAACGGCGGAGGGCAGCCATGGAGCCGGTCGAACATCGCACACTGGAGCGTTGCCTGCGCGACGCGCTCGATGCGCATCAGTTCCGCCTTCACTACCAGCCTCAGATCGAACAGCGTACCGGCCGCATCGTGGGAGCCGAGGCGCTGCTGCGTTGGCAACACCCCGAGTGTGGGCTCCTCGGGGCGAATCACTTCCTGCAGACGCTCGAATCGACGGGTCTGATCGTCCCCGTCGGCGACTGGGCAATCAGGCGGGCTGCGGAAGATTGCGAGCGATGGCAGCGCCTCGGCTTGCCGCGGCTGAAGATCGGCGTCAACGTGTCGCTCACGCAGCTCGCACGCCGCGTGCACGACAAGCGGGTATTCGACATATCGCCGCTGCAAGCCCTCTGCGATCTCGAGATCGAGATCGACAGCCGCGAGATCGCGAGCGCTTCCGACGACATCATGCGTGTGCTGACACTTCTGAGGCGCGATGGCACGGATGTCGCGGCTCAGAACTTCGGCATCGATGACAAGGTGTTCGAGCGGCTCTGGCTGCTGCCCGTGGACGTGCTCAAGATCGACCGCTCGATCGTTCAGCGGCTGACGATGGACGAGCATGCCGACGATGACGTGAGCGGTCTGCTCGCGGTGGCGCGTGCGTTCCGGATGGTGAGCGTGGCGGAAGGCGTCGAGACCTCCGCGCAGCTCGAGCGGCTCGCCGCGTATGGCTGCCAGCGGTGGCAGGGTTTCCTCCGCAGCCCCGCCTTGCCGGCGGCGGAGCTGGAAGAGCTATTGAGAGCGGAGACGGGCTCGTCGAGGGCGAGGCGATCGCCCCGGCGCCCGCAGTTCAGGCACTCTTGAGCTGCCAGCGCGCCCGGGACTTGCCTACGCGGTCACGGAAGAGGGTGTCGTGAAGGTGCGCGCGATCCGGCCGGAGCAAGGTTTCATCCACGGCGAGCAGCTCGCCGGCTGCATTCGTGAACGCGGCGCGGATGCGCAGCAAGGGTGCACCGATGGCCACCTTGAGCTGCTTCGCGGAAACGGCGTCCGCCGCGACGGCGGTGGTCACCTGGTCCACGCCCCGCACTTCTCGCGCAAGTTTCTCTAGCGCTGCACCGCCCCGCCGCAAGCCGTAGCGGCGGGCGACGGCATCCGGAACGTAGGTGACCGCGAGCTGGAAGGGCTCACCGTGATCCGACCGGGCGCGCTGGACGGCAAAGGCGTGATCGCCGAGCTCCCCGTAGGCGGCCTGCAGCGACGGCGGGACTTCGAGCGGAGCCCGGTGAAGGATCTCGGTGTCGGCATTCTTTCCAATCGCCGGCGCTTCCGCATAGAGCGCTTCGACGTCGAACCCCCGGGAACCATGGACTCGACTTGTCTTGGCGTAGGTACCGCTGCCGCGGCGACGCAGGATGCGGCCCTCCTGCTCCAGGAGGAGCAGGGCGCGGCGCACCGTGGTGCGTGACACGCGGTACCGCGCAACGAGATCGGGTTCACTGGGCAGGGCCTTGGCGGACTTGTACTCACCATCGGCCAGGGACTGCGACAGGATGCTGTAGAGCTGGAGATACCGGGTGATCCCCGCATCGGCAGTGCTGGAAAGTACGCTTCGACGTCGTCTCATGGCGCGGCAATATGCGTGAGCTGGAGTGTTCGGGGCATACGCATTCTCCCCAATGGCGCCTGCCTGCCCATTGGGCGTCGGCGGCTCGTTTTTGAGTCTGCCTCAGCGCGAGGAGTTCATCACCCGAGAGTTGTCTGAACTGCGACCCGCGGCTGTCACGCATCCGTGACAGGACGCAGAGCCCCGGGGCCGCCGAGCATCGACGCGGCGCCAAAAATGCAGCATTCGCGCGGCGTTGGGCCTCTTCCCGTCCAGCGATGGTAGCGCAGGCGCAGGCATTTCCGCGCGACAACTGCACAGCTCGGAATACAACTGAAATATGACTTGCCCTGGATTTCGCACTTCTGCCACGTACGGGCGCGAGACTACCTCGCATGGCGCGCTGCTCGAGCGCCCGTTGCAGGAGTCTCGAACATGCGTACCTCGAACATCAGGCGGGCGCTCCTCGTGGCCGCAACCCTGCTCGTCAGCGCCGTTGCTTCAGGCGCGGATATCTCGGGCGCCGGGGCCACCTTCCCCTATCCCATCTACGCGAAGTGGGCCGACGCCTACAAGAAGCAGACGGGGACAGGCCTCAATTACCAGTCGATCGGCTCGGGCGGCGGCATCAAGCAGATCAAGGCAAGGACTGTCACCTTCGGTGCCTCGGACATGCCCCTGAAGCCCGAAGAGCTGAAACAGGCGGGGCTCGTGCAGTTCCCCATGATCATCGGCGGCGTCGTGCCGGTCGTGAACGTGAAGGGCGTCGGCGCCGGTCAGCTCACGCTCGACGGGGCGACGCTTGCGGGCATCTACATGGGCGAGATCACGAAATGGAACGACCCGCGCATCCGCAAGCTCAACCCGAAGTTGAGCCTCCCGGACCTCGCGATCGCACCGATCTACCGCTCGGATGGCTCCGGCACGACCTTTCTGTTCACCGACTACCTGTCGCGCGAGAGCGCGAAGTTCAAGTCGACTGTCGGAGCGGCGACTTCAGTGCAGTGGCCGAGCGGCATCGGCGCGAAAGGCAACGAAGGCGTTGCCAACATGACGGCCCAGACTGCCGGTGCAGTGGGCTATGTCGAGTACGCGTATGCGAAGCAGAACAACATGGCCAGCACGCTGATGATCAACAAGGCCGGCAAGGCCATCGCGCCCACCGCGGAAACCTTCCAGGCGGCTGCCGCGAACGCGGACTGGAAGAATGCGCCGGGGTACTACCTCATTCTCAACGATCAGCAGGGTGAGACGAGCTGGCCCATCACGGGCGCCAGTTTCATCCTGGTCCACGCCGCGCCCGCGAACCCGGCGGCAACCGCCGCGGCGCTGAAGTTCTTCGACTGGGCGTACCGCAACGGCGGCACCATGGCCTCCGAGCTCGACTACGTGCCGTTGCCTCAGGCCCTGACGAACCAGATTCGCGCGACGTGGAAGACCGAGATCAAGGGCGCCCCGGCGCTGGCGACGCAATGAACATGGGCGCGATCGCAGCACGCGCTGGCGCGTAGAGGATCCGTCACTTGCAAGAAGCGCTCGAGCTCAAGGCCCTGACGCGCCGAATCGCTCGTGAGCGCATCGCCGAGCGCATCTTCCATTGCGCGACCTTCATTGCGGCGTTGCTCGTGCTCACGATACTGGGTGGCGTCGTCGCGGCGCTGCTGCATGGAAGCTGGCCCGCGCTGTCGCACTTCAGGCTCGACTTCATCCTCCATGAAGTCTGGAACCCCGTGACGGAGCAGTTCGGCGCGCTGGCGCCCATCTACGGGACGCTCGTCACGTCGTTCATTGCGCTGCTGCTCGCGGTGCCCATCGGCTTCGGCATCGCGGTGTTTCTCACGGAGCTGGCGCCCGTCTGGCTCAAGCGACCGGTCGGTGTCGCCATCGAGCTGCTTGCCGCGGTTCCGAGCATCATCTTCGGCATCTGGGGCCTGTTCGTGCTGGCGCCCATTCTCCAGCAGCACGTGCAGCCCTGGCTCATCGATCACGTGGGGCCGCTGCCGATCATCGGCCATCTGTTTCAGGGCCCGCCGTTCGGCATCGGCGTGCTCACTGCGGGGCTCATTCTCGCGATCATGGTGCTGCCATTCATCGCCGCCGTCATGCGGGATGTGTTCGAGACCGTGCCGGACGTGCTCAAGGAATCGGGCTATGGCCTCGGCGCCACCACGTGGGAGGTGATCTGGAAGGTCGTCGTGCCGTACTCGCGCACCGGCGTCATCGGCGGAATCATGCTGGGCCTGGGGCGGGCGCTGGGTGAAACGATGGCCGTCACGTTCGTGATCGGCAATGCTCATCGCGTGAGCGCGTCGCTGCTGGCGCCGGGGACGACCATCTCCGCAGCCATCGCCAACGAGTTCACCGAGGCTGTTGGAGACTTGTACACGTCTTCCCTCATCGCGCTGGGAGTGTTGCTGTTCGTCATCACCTTCGCTGTCATCGCCTGCGCGCGATTCATGCTGATGCGGCTCAACCGCAAGGCGTTCTCTTCCGTATGAAGCGCCTGCAGCGACGCAAGCTCACGAGCTCGGTGGCACTGGCATTGTCCGGTGCCGCGACGCTCGTGGGTCTCATCTGTCTCGGCGCGGTTCTCTGGACGTTGTTGAAGAACGGGCTGCAAGGCGTGTCCGTCGCGCTCTTCACAGAAATGACGCCACCACCCGGAAGCTCAGGCGGCGTGCTCAATGCCCTCTACGGTAGTGCGGTCATGACGCTGCTGGGGATACTCATGGGGGCGCCGGTGGGCGTGCTCGCCGGCACGTACCTCGCGGAGTACGGCCGCAACGAGAAGCTCAGCGTCGTCATACGTTTCGTGAACGACGTGTTGCTCAGCGCGCCTTCGATCATCATCGGCTTGTTCATCTACCAGGTGATGGTAGTGCGCATGGGACATTTCTCGGCGATCGCCGGGGCCGTGGCGCTGGGCGTGATCGCGATTCCAGTCACGGTGCGCACGACGGAGGACATGCTCCGACTCGTGCCGCAGGGAATGAAGGACGCGTCCACGGCGCTCGGTGTGCATTCCTGGCGCACGATCACGAGCGTGATCTATCCCGCGGCGCGCAGCGGAATACTTACAGGACTGCTGCTCGCCGTGGCACGAATCAGCGGTGAAACGGCGCCGCTCCTGTTCACGGCACTCAACAACCAGTTCTGGAGCACGGACCTGAACGCGCCGATGGCCAACCTGCCGGTGGTCATCTTCCAGTTTGCATTGAGCCCCTACAAGGAATGGCAGCAGCTGGCGTGGTCTGGCGCCTTGATCATCACGTTCGCGATTCTCGTGCTCAGCATCGTGGCGCGGATCCTCGTCCCCTCCACGCAGGGCCCCCGAGGCGGACGCTGATGCAGCCGCCTGGCCTGGCCGTGAGTTACCAGGTTGCCGCGGCGGGTGCCGGAGCGGCCGACGCCGTCGCTCCCGCGAAGTTCGATATTCGCGAGCTGGACTTCTACTACGGCGAGCATCAGGCGCTGCGGAACATCAACATGACGCTCGCGGACCGGACCATCACGGCCTTCATCGGCCCTTCGGGTTGCGGCAAGTCCACGTTGCTGCGCGTTCTGAACCGCATGTACGCACTCTATCCCGGCAACCGGGCAACGGGCCAGGTGCTGCTGGACGGGCAGAACATCCTCGAGCCGGGCGTTGATGTCGCGAGCCTCCGATTGCAGGTGGGGATGCTGTTTCAGAAACCGACGCCGTTCCCGATGTCCGTCTTCGACAACGTCGCGTTCGGTCTGCGGCTGGCGAAACGCATGCCGCGGACGGAGCTGGAGGGGAGGGTGGAGCACGCTCTGCGGGAAGCTGCTGTTTGGGAAGAAGTGAAGGACAAGCTCGAGGAAGACGGGCGGAGCCTGTCGGGCGGGCAGCAGCAGCGGCTGTGCATTGCCCGCACGATCGCGGTGGAGCCCGAAGTGGTGCTGCTCGATGAGCCGACGGCATCCCTGGACCCGATTTCGACCCTGCGTATCGAGGAGACGCTGCAAGGGATTTCCAGCCGATACTGCATCGTCATCGTCACACACAACCTTCAACAGGCCGCGCGGATCTCGTCCACCACGGCATTCATGTACCTGGGCGAGCTCGTCGAGGTGGGGCCGACGGAAGTGATCTTCACCGGGCCGCGGGATCGGCGCACGAACGACTACGTGACGGGGCGGTTCGGGTAGACGACAGGCAGGCGGTTGCCTGTCCGCAATCGGGTGTACACCGCGCCCGTCAGCTGTATCGTTCGTGCTCCGGGATGGCTCACGTGGCACGGTGGAGTGGATATGGCGCACATTCTCGTAGTGGATGACGACAACGGCGTCCGGACTGCCGTTCGTGTCGTTCTGGAGGCGGAAGGATTCCATGTCACCGAGGCACGGAACGGCAACGAGGCGGTCGATCGTGTCCGGGCTGAAGCACCCGCGCTGATCATTTGCGACATCTTCATGCCGCTCAAGGACGGGTTCGACACCATTCGGGAGCTGCGGCGGGAGTTTCCGGCGATTCCGGTTGTCGCCGTCAGCGGCGGCGAACGCGGCGGCGGCATGGACGTGCTGCGACTGGCGCGGCAACTGGGAGCCGCAGACGTGCTCTACAAGCCCCTGCACTTCGCGGGTCTGATCGGCGTGGTTCGGCGTCTCACGCCGGTGAAGCAAGTGTGAGTCCGGGGAACAGCACGCATCGGCGATGACACGGTGTGGGGCCGCGGCTTCCTGCAGAAGCGTCTTTGGCTTCACAGCGGTTCTTCATCCCCCGCCACCATGTCCTTCGACACCGGCAGCCGGTGGCTGCGAAGACAACACTATGGACGTCGTCATCGAGCCGTTGGCCTCGGCGAGTGGGAAGCGGGGCTCGGCCTGATGTGGGCGCTGTGCGAGTGACCACAGCCGGATTTTCACGGCTCCGTGTCCAATCGGAACAGGCTCGGGCATCTTCGGTCTGAGAACCCGCCGATCGACCGGCGGGACCCCACCCGGAGGAACACATGTCCACGACCACGGCCAAGACGAAGTTTCTGTGTCTCTTTCGCTTCCCCGCGGCGGGCTCGCCCAAGCCCTCGTCTCCGGAGGAAATGCAGGCCCAGTACGCAGCCTGGAAGGCCTGGATGGCGAAGTTCGACGGTGAGCTCATCCCCGGGGACGGCCTGAAGCCGGGAGGTGCTCTAGTCAGGGGCGGTAACGTGACCGACGGCCCCTTCATCGAGGCCAAGGAGGTGATGGCCAGCTACTGCTTCGTCGAGACGAGCTCGCTCGATCGCGCGATCGAGATCATCAAGGAATGCCCGATCAGCGCGGATCCCGGCTCCAGCGTCGAGATCCGGGAGCTGGGTGGGTACGTTGGCTGATCCCGAACCGGTGTCCGCGCTGGCCGGGCACTACTTCCGGCACGAGTTCGGGCGCCTGGTTTCGGTACTGTCGCGCCGTTTCGGCGTGCATCGCGTGGAGCTCTGCGAGGACGCCGTCCAGACTGCGCTGCTCCGCGCGGTGCAGTTATGGTCTCAACGAGGGCTGCCGGACGACAAGAGCGCGTGGCTGTATCGGGTGGCTCTGAATGAAGTGCTAGGTGCGCTCCGGCGCGAGAGACGCACCGACGCCTCCGTCGATAGCGCCGAGCAAGCAGCCGCTGAGCCCGGCGCGGAGGAAGCGGTCTACCTGGAGCACGAGGTGAAGGACGACCTGCTCCGGATGCTCTTCGTCTGCGCCAATCCCGCGATCCCACGCGAATCCCAGATCATCTTCGCGCTGAAGATCCTCTGCGGGTTCAGCACAGAGGAGATCGCGCTCCGGCTCTTCCAGAGTCACGAGGCAATCTACAAGCGGTTGCAGCGCGCTCGTGCAGCGCTGCGCGAGCGCATCCAGGGGCTCGAGCCACCCGGTATCGAGGAGGTCGCGAGTCGCCTTCCTGCAGTCCTGAACATGCTCTACCTGCTCTTCACGGAAGGCTACAGCTCGGCCCAACCAGACCAGATGATCCGTCATGAGCTGTGCGAGGAAGCGATTCGTCTGGGGCGGCTTCTCGACGAGCATCCGGTTGGCGCTGCGCCCGAGACCGCCGCGCTGCTGGCACTCATGTACCTGAACGCGGCGCGCTTCGAAGCGCGCGTGGACGGTGCCGGGGGCCTGCTTCTGCTCGAGGAGCAGGATCGCTCGCTTTGGGATCGCGATCTGATCCACATCGGGATTTCTTACCTGCATCGCGCGGCTCGAGGAGAGCTCTTCACCCGGTATCATGCCGAAGCCGCGATCGCCGCCGAACATTGTCTCGCGCCAAGCTACCAGAAGACGCGCTGGGATGAGATCGCGCGTCTCTATCTGATGCTGGAACGTGTCGCTCCATCGCCCATCAACACGTTGAATCGATCGATCGCCATTGCGGAGTGGAAAGGCCCCGACGCGGGGCTCGCTCTGCTCGAAGCGCTCAATCCACCACCCTGGCTGCTCGGCTATTACCTCTGGGACGCAACACTCGGTGAGCTCTGCCGCCGCCGCGGGGATCGCGAGCGCGCGACTGCGCACTTGACGCGTGCGCTCGGTGCGGCCCCGACTCACGCGGAGCGGGCGCTTCTCCGAAGGCGGCTGGAGGCCTGCTCGAAGTTGGCGCGAGTGGATCCGATGTAACGCCATGCTACGAAGCTCGTCGCCTCGGCGCCCGCTCTTCCCCCCTTTGTCCGCTACGACGAGCCGGTATCCTGCGGGTCCGCAATCCCCCTGTGGGTATCCATTCTGTACGGTCGCAAGGCCGCAGGAGCGTAAGTGAGCCGTCGAGTCGACGCAAATGCGGACGATCGCGTTGGGTCGAGCCTGCGCGCGTGTGATGACCGTGGTGGCTCGCCAAGTGAGTGCGCCATGAAGCGATCATCCTGGCCCGGAAATCAGTCGAAATTCTTGAACGACGTTGGCATGGCGATGGATTACATGCGTCTCGGCGCGACCGTGAAAACGGTGGCGGCACTCGTCGCGCTCGCCGCGATTCCTCTGGCAGCCCTGTCGTTGAGGCGCAGCCTGCTCAGCCTCGCGGATGATCCGCGCCATGTCGCGAGCATTCGGGCGCGGACGCGCTTCATTTTCCAGGTTGCGACGCTGCCGACCATTGCCGCGATCCTGCTGATCATCCCGTTTCGTGTGCCCCGCGAGTGGGCCGAGGTCGTCGCGGTGCCGGTGGTGGTGACTGTGATCGGGATCGCCTGGCTCCAGGCCGGTGCGTGGGCAGTCACCGGAGTCAAAGCGGCGGGCGGTCCTCTGAGCGTGCGATCGATTGCGTATCCGCTCGTCACTCTTCCGGTCCTTCTTGCGATCTTTCAGTTTCTGCTGAGACCCGGTCTTCGCTTCCAGTGACGCGGGCGAAAACCTGGCCGATGTCGTTCTTGACAGAGCAGTCCATAATGACAATGATGCCTTCCCGACCCGACCCTGTGAGCTCGATCGTGAAGCCGCCCTGGAGCAGGCAATGAAAGCGCAGGAGCTGCGGCGGTTGGCCCGGTTCGCGACGGAGCGCTTGCAGGCACATTGATCGGTGAATCACGCCGCGCCACGTTGAGTGGTTGCCGTGCGTCGTCTTTTTGTGGAATGAACTGTCAAGAATGAGGAAGATCATGGATATCGGAACTGGCAACGAGAAGAAGGTGGCACTGGTCTTTGGCGGTTCCCGCGGCATCGGTGCGGCGGCGGTGCGTCGACTGGCGCGGGATGGCTTTGCAGTAGCCCTGACCTATGTGTCTCGGCCGGACAGGGCACGGGAAGTGGTGGATACGATCGAGGCTGAAGGTGGCCGCGCCTTCGCCGTCCAGGCGGACAGTGCTGATGCAGTGGCGATCCAGGCGGCCGTGGAAGCGGTGGTGGCGCATTTTGGAAGGCTGGATGTCGTGGTGGTCAACGCTGGCGTGCTGCGCTTGGGAACGATCGATGCGTTCACCCTGGACGATCTGGACCAGGTCCTGAACGTGAACGTCCGTGGCGTTTACGTGGCGATCCAGGCCGCCGTGGCCCGGATGGGTGAAAACGGGCGAGTCATCACGATCGGCAGCAATTCTGCCGTACGGCCGCTGAACCCCATCGGAAGCGTCTATGCGATGAGCAAGGCGGCCGTGGCGATGCTCGTGAAGGGTCTGGCGCTGGACCTGGCTCCGCGCGGTATCCGGGTCAACAACATCCAACCCGGCCCGACGCAAACCGACATGACAGCCAGCCACATCGAACAGATCAAGGCTTCGATACCATTGAATCGGGTTGGGCAGCCTGAAGATGTTGCCGCGTTGGTTTCATATCTGGCCGGGGATGCGTCCATCTACATGACTGGCGCGAGCCTGACGCTCGATGGCGGCATGTCGCTCTAGCTGAATTGAGCGGGCGAAAGAGCATCCCGTCGTCGATCAGACCGGGAACGCGCGTCGTCCTCGCTCCGCCGACATGCGGTGAGTACCTGCCAGGGCAGTGCTACGCGACTTTATCGTTCGCATGAACAGCCATTCGCCGGTAACGCGCTGTGGAGTGATGTCGATCATCATGTAGCCGCGCTGGCTGGTGTCGGCCCAGACCAGCTCCGGGTTCGTGGCAATGAAGGCACCGGCAACATCTTTGGGATCTGCACCCAGCTCTGCCTCCATGCCAGGGGACGTCACGCTATGACCGGCAAACTCGATGCCCGCGGGTTGTCCGTCTTCTGCCAACGAATACGCCCAGGCATGGTGGCTATCGCCGGACAACATCACCAGATCTGCATCTGCTCGTTGAGCCGCGCTCAGCAGGCGCGAACGAGCGGCAGGATAGCCGTCCCAGCGATCCATCCACATCGGCAAGCCGAGTCTGGAGCCACGGACGTCTTTCCTGAACTTGTTCACGACGCGCTCACCCGCTTCGGGGCGAACCCAGTCCGGGATTTCGGCCGGCATCAAGGTGCGTCCGATGATCGTTCCCATGCCAACCATCTGCCAGATGGAAGCACGTGCGTTGCGCTTCAATTCGTGCGCCAGCCAGGATTCCTGATCCGAGCCCAGCATCGTTGCCGTCGGATCACGCCAGGCGCCATCGCGGAACGCGCGCAGCGCTGCATCCGGATCGCTGGCCTGGTGAGCCTTGGCCAGCTCCGGGTATGCTGGCTGCGTGCGTGCCAGAAGGCGTGACTCGGTACGGTACAGCGTGGCGAGCGAGCCAATGGGGTAGGCCTTCCAGGGCTCCTCGGAAACGGGGAGCCACTCGCGGTAGGCCTGCATCGCAGCCGCGCGGCGGGTGTTCCAATCCCCTTCGGACTGCGGCTGGTGGTTCGCCGCACCACCTTCCCAACTGTCATTGGCGATCTCATGGTCATCCCAGAGCGCGACCATCGGGGCCATCTGGTGCAGCTTCTGAAGGTCCGGATCGGCACGGTAACAGGCAAACCGCAGGCGATAGTCGACCAGGCTGATCATCTCGTGATCATGCGCAGGCATGACATCTCGACCCGAGACGAGATCCTTCTCCTTGTACGGAGCAATGCCGTACTCATAGATGTAGTCGCCAACGTGCAGCCACAGGTCGAGATCATCGCGTGCCGCCGCATGAGCGTAGGCATTGAACCAGCCCAGTGGCAGATTCGAGCAGGAAAACAAACCCAGTCCGAAGCGATCGACAGCGCCGACCGGCAATGTCCGGGTACGCCCAACCGGCGACTTGCTGCCATCCGGCGCAATGAAGCGATACCAATAGGTCGTGCGGGGTTGCAGACCATCCACTGTCAGCTTGGCCGTCCAGTCGCGATACGCGCCGGTGCGCACGCTGCCGCCTGAAACCACGCGTGTGAAATCGGGGTCCAGCGCCAGCTCCGCATCCAGGCGAGCTTCGCCGACGCTCGCGGACGGCACGTAGCGAGTCCACAGCAGCATGGAATCCGACCCCGGCTCGCCGCTCGCGACATTGTGCGTGAAGCCCCTGGCGCCCGGCACTTCGGAGGAAAGACTGCGACCGATCGGGAGCATCAGCGCCCCCACGCCAAGCGCACCCCCAATGACGAGGCGGCGGCGTTCGATGTCCAGAGTCATGGAATGTCCTGCGCTCTCACAGGCACGAAGGGCTCGTTCGCATCGCCTGTCCAGCGCATCAAGGTGAGGTCAGACGTCTGGGCGCCCTTGCCGCCGGAGTTGGCCGAGAGGTAGAACAACCCATGGCCGACAGGCTGGAACCCTACGTCGGCCTTCTGATTCCAGCCCCGCACACCCGTGGAAGCATCCGTCAAGCCATCATCGGCCAGCTCGAGCAACTGACCTCGTTTCCAACCATTGCCGTCGCCACTCGGCACGCCGATGAGGTCGCCCATTTTCGGCTTCGTGCGTGCATCGATCGCGAACAGCAGGTAGTTCGGAAAAGACTTCTTCTTGCCCGCGTAGACGCCCATGAACCAGCGCTGCAGCGAGTCGTCGTAGGAAAGGTTTTGCACGCCATAGGTCGTGTTGCCGGTGCGCACGAAGTACTTTCCTTGCAACGTGTCCGGGCCACTGTGGTGCGGGTCCGCCTCGACCAGCGGTTTGGCGTACTCGTGCCAGTCGCTGGTGTCGTATTGAAGAAGCACTTGATGGTCGTTGTCGTCGCGCCCGGTGTCGCCGTAGATGCCGTAGGCCACGGTGAGATAGCGCGGGCCATCCACATGGCCGAATGCAGGACCAAAACCCACTCCATCGATTCCGGAGCAACCGTAGCGGTGGTCCTGCTTGCCATCGAATTTTCCATCGCCATCCATGTCGGCGACGTAATCCTTGACCACCTCCGGAAGATAGACGGTACGGAAGATCTCCGTCCTGCTCGCCTCGACGCCAACCCGGTCGAGGTGACTCACATCGATCACCGCGATGTAGAAGGCCTCGTCCTCCTTGTATTCGAGGGAGCCGTAAACCTTCCCGTCGGCCGGGTTGAAATCGAGGTCGCCCAGGTGGCCCGTCCAGCCGACGAGCGTGCCGATGAGCTTCCCGCTGAAATCGTACTTCGCCAGAAGATTGGTGAACGAGTAATAGATGTACCCACCCTGTACGTCCACGGCGATGCCTTGCACGTGACCTGAGGACCAGGTGCCGCCATTCTGCTGGAGCGGCAGCCTGGGCGATGGTGCCGCGGCGGCGGACTGAGCCGCCGCCGCGAAGGGGCAGATGAGCAGCGCTGCGGCGGCGAAGAAGGCAACGACCGGGCGCATCAGAAGCTGGCCTTGATCCCGAAGTTCCACATCGAGCCGTAGATGGTGTACTGCTGAACGCGACCGGGGACATTGGAATAGATGACGTCCGGTGCATTGAAGATGTTGCGACCCGCAAGTTGCAGCTCGACGTTCTCCGAGTGCTTGTAGCTGGCGCTGATGTTCCAGAGCTCGCGAGAGGTGTGGTAGAGGATTCCGTTGTTGGCGGTGGTGGGCGTGTTGCTCAGGGCGCTGACGCGATACTTCGACTGATAGTTGCCGTTGATCCTGAGGTCGAAGGGACCGTAGCTGTAGCCGAGCCCCCAGTTGGCTGCCTGTCTGGGCAGGTTCTGGCGCTCGCCGTCGGGATCGATCCGCGTGATCGAGCCAAACAGGCCAAGGCCCTTGAACGCGCCGGGCAGGAAGGTGAGCTGCTGGCTGTACTCGAAGGTCACGCCCTCGTTGGTGCTGGTTCCGGGGACGTTCTGCGCGCTGCGGAAGGTGTAGCCGGCATATTCGTCGGGGTTGAAGCCGACCTCCTCGGGATCGACCGTGATGCCGGTCACCTGCATGTCCTTCATGTCGAGCTTGTAGTAGGACAGGCCGACGAGGCCGGAGGGCTCGAGGTAATACTGGAGGCTCGCGAAATACTTCGTGGAGTGCTCCGGCTTCAACGCCGGATTCGGCACCGTGACGATCAGGGTGTCATCGTTCACCGAGACCACACCACCGAGGTTCCCATAGTCCGGGCGGAGGATGGCTTCACTGAATGCGAGCTGGCCGACCAGCTTCTCCGTGAAGTCGTACTTGACGCCGCCGCTCAGGAACCAGTCTTCGTATTCACCCCGGCGCTTGGAATACACGCCGTCGTTGTACTGATACAGGAGGCCCTCGATGGTGTTGACCGAAAGACCGGCTTCGGTCACTTCGCTCGCCGGGCGGACGTTTGCGATCCTCGCAGCCGTCCTGGTCTTTTCGTAGCGCAAACCGACGTCGAACCGGGCATCACCGACGCGTGTCTGGGCCTCGATGTAGGCGGCATCGATCTGCTCCTGGATGCGCTTGTCGTTGTCGAGCCTGCGCTTCAAGTTGCCCACGGCGTCAGGCACGAAGTACTCGGGATGCTCCCTGTAGATGTCGTAGACCGCGTAGTTGTTGTCCGCGCGCCAGTTCTGGGCGTTCATGTTGCCGGCGTTGAAGCCGATGATCCCGAAGTGGTAGTTCTGCGTCCAGGGGATGACAGCCGCAGGGTCTGTCTGCGTCAGATCGCCGTTCGGGCCGACGTACTGGAACTGCTGGAACGAGCCCTCGTTGGTCCGCCAGTCGTTCTTGCGGCTACCCAGGCCACCCATGAGCGTGACCGGCAAGTCCAGGATGGTGAGCGGCTTCTTCAGATCGATGTTGCCGCCATACTGTTCGTTGATGGCATTGGACTCGGCGGTGCGGACGTTGTTGCCGATGTCTGCGTCACGATTGAAGCTCGTGGGATCGCCCCAGGGGCGGCCGGCGGTCTGCGTGATCGTCCACGCGTTCGAGCCCTCCCACGGGCGGTCGAGGGTGAAGCCGATGCCGGTCAGCCAGCTATCCGTGCGCTGAAAGAAACCTTCGCTATTGTCGCGGAAGTTGAATTCGGATCTGGAATAGCTGGGCCGGAACGCGGCCTCCAGGATGTCGCTCTTGAATTCCAGCTTCGGGGCGAGCGTGTAGGTCGGGGTTCCGGCGTAACGATGCGAATACTCGGTTCTCAACCGGGTGCTGGTCCCGTTGGGATTCACGACGATGTGGGTGGGCGTGGAGTCCGGCGTGGCCTGGGACGTCCCGTCCGTACCGAAGTAGAGATAGGTGTACTGGTTGAAATACTCGACGTCGTAGAGCGAGTAGGTGCTGCGCAAAGAGAGGACGAGCTCGTCCGTGAGCTGGTAGTCCGTGCTGAGGTTGGCGGCCGTGCGGCTCGTCATCTTCGGGCCGGGGCGCCACATGATGCGATAGGGCATGACGCGGCCATCGGAGAGGTAGGACCAGTCGGTCTGGATACGGTCCTGCTGAACGTAGTTGGCGTTGTAGCTGGTGTTGAACTCCACACCCAGGCGGCCGTCCAGGAAGACGTCACCGAAGCCGAACTGGCCTGAAGGGTAGACGGTCGAATGCTTCCGGTCGTCGGGGAAATACTTGCGCGAGGAGGTGGAGTCGGAGGTGCCGACGCTGCCGAGCTGCAGAACGACCTGTCGGCCGGTGCGATCGAAGGCGTACTTGCTGCGGAGGTTGATTTGCCCACCGGGGGAGTCGGCGTCCATGCGCGCCGTGAGCGTGTTGTTGAGCTCGATCGCCTCGATGCCGGTGATGGACATCTGCTCGAAGGAATTCTGGCGGCCGGTGTTGTTGTTGGATGTGGCGGTGGCCATGCGGGCGCCGTCCACGGTGAAGGTGGAATACTTCGGGTCGAGTCCGCCGATGCGCACGGCGGTGGCGTCCACCTCCGTGTAGTCGAGTGAAATGCCGGGCATGGACTTCATGAACTCGCCTACATCACCCATCGTGAGGGCGCCGTAGTTGTCGGCGGCGACGACGTTCTTCGCATTCATGGCGGCGCGACGCTCCATGATGGCACTGGCCTGGCCTTCGCGCTTCGCGGTGACGAGGACCATGTTCAGCTCGGCCGCCTCGCCACCCGCCGCGTCGTAGGAGGGCACCTTCAGCTCGAAATCCAGCGTCGCTACCTGGCCTGGGACAATGGTGGCGACAGCCTTCGACTCCTGCAGACCGGTGTATCTGACGACGACAGTGACTTCGCCGGCCGGCACACCCGTGAGACGGAAATTGCCGCCATCCCCGGAGTAGGTGACGATCGTCGTGCCCTCGACACGGATCTCGGCATTGCGCACGTACTCGCCGGTTGCGGTATTGAGGACGCGACCGCGCACGACGCCGCTGCCTATCTGTTGCGCGGATTGCGCACGCCCGGCGTCACCGCCCACCGTCTGCAGCAAGATGACATTGCCTTCATCGGACTTGATCGTCAGTCCTGTTCCTTCCAGCAGCATGCGCAAGGCCTCGCGCGCATCCATCTCGCCAGCGATCGGCGGTGTGTCGATGCCTTCCAGTGATCCTGCCGGTGCAATGATTTGCACCTGCGCCTGCCGGGCCAACTCCGGGATGGCGGTGACCGCAGGCTGCGCGGGAACTTCGAACTTGCGCTGTTGCGCGATTGCCGGGGGCGGGCAAGCCAATGCAGCGGCAACGGCACTGGCCAACAGGACGTTCTTGCAACGATTCATGGTCTGTGTTCTCGACAATCCGCGTGAAGGGCGGCATTGAGAACAGAGAGTCCTGATGAATGCGTTTCCGCTACCTGTCAAAAAAATTCAATGTGAACGGGCAATGACGATCCGGCCATCCTCCTGGCGCACCTCCGCATCGAAGACTTCTGCAACGGCGCGGCTGAAACCAAGAGGATTGTTGACTGCGAACAGCCCTGTGACCTGCATCTGCGCCAGATCCGCATCAGCGATGACGATGGGCGTGTCGCTATAGCGCGCATAGACGGCTGCGGCTTCGGCCAGGGTTTCGCCCTGCAGGGCGATCTTTCCTTCCCGCCAGGCCAGCTCGCGTCCCATTTGCCCGAAAGAGAGTGATGTCAGCTGCCACTCCTTGCCTTTTCCCTCCGGCAACGACAAGCCGGTATTGGGCTCCAGGGGAATCGTTGCTTCAGCCAGAATGACGCGACCATCCTGCACCAGTACCTGTGTAGGCTGACCTTTCAGCTTGCGCACGACGAAGGTAGCGGCCGAAGCCTCCAGGTGCTTTCCGCCGACTTCAACCAGAGTCGGCAGCACTGTTCCGGCTCCTTCGATCAGCACTTCGCCTCGCACGACGCGTATTCGCAGCCGCCCTTCATCGTCGTAGACCTTGATGCGGGTATCTGTGTTGAGCATCACCGTGGCCCCGTCTCCCAATGGCACCGTGAGCCTCTCCCCTTTGGCCGTGGCATAGGCCGTAGGCATCTGCAACGTTGCCATCAGCATCACGACGAGCGCGAGCGAAGCGGCCACGGCGCCGCTCCATTTCATCACGCGCCGGCGGTGCCCGACACGAGGGGGAGGCAAGGCAGCTGCCGAAGGTCGAAAGTCCTCCGGGTCATACTGCGGACCCAGCGCGCGCGCAGACTCACTGCGCATCCAGACGGCCCTGGCACGCATGAATGCCCCGCGGCGTCGCCTATCCCCGGCCAGCCACTGCTTCAGTTCACCGGCTTCGCTGGCGGACAGGGGGGCACGATCCATCGTGGCCACCCATTGGGCAGCGATCCGGTCAATGTCCTGGCTGGTTTCGCGCTCTTCCACGGGCACGCCTTTTTTCCCGCTCCAACTGACTAGAGGTTCTGGCGGGTGGGTTTCCGCCACTGGCGAACCAATCTCCCAACCAGCGAATGCCCCGAACGATGTGCTTCTCGACCGTATTCTCCGAAAGCCCCATCCGGGAAGCGATTTCCCGCTGCGACAGTCCACCGATGCGACGCATGACAAAGGCCTCGCGTGTCTGCCCCGGCATGCTCGCGATGACCTCGGCCAGTTGGCGCAAGTCATCATGCGCAATGGCACTTTGTTCCGGAGTGGCGGCTTCATCGGCGAAGTCCACCAGCCCGAGATCTTCGACTGCAAGGATGGACACGATCCGCGCTCGCCGAATGTTACGAACCACCAACGAATGGGCCACCTGAAAAAGGTAGGCGCGCGGATTCAGGATGTCGTCAATGCGCTCGCGTTCGGCCAGCAACGCGTAGCTTTCCTGCACGATGTCATCAACGTCGAATACTGCTGGCGCCCGTCGGCGCGACAACCAGGCTCTGAGTGCTGCCTCATGCGGCAAGATGTGCTGCATGAACCAGCGCGCTCTTTCGACATCATTCAGAGCGACATCCAGGTCACCCTCTACTTCCGTTCGGTCAGACACCCCGGTTCCCCAACATCCGCCAATCGGGCAAACGGTGGAAGATGCTATTGAGGGCGTATGACGGATATGTTTCAGCCGGCCGACGGGTCACCGCGTGCGGTCTATCGACCCGGCGACCGGCTCATCCTGCCGCATGCGGCAGCCAGCCGCGTCAGCCCCTCCGCTACGTCCTCCTCCTTGATATTCAGCGCCGGGGCAAAGCGAAGAACATCCACGCCCGCCTGCAGGATAGAAACGTTGTCGGCCAGCGCAGCCGCGACGATCGCCCCCGATTCCCCGACCCAGCGGCTGCTGAGCGGCGCGCCGAGCAGCAGTCCCAGTCCACGCGTTGCACCCCACATTCCGTGGCGAGACCCGATCTCATCGAGCCCGGTGCGCAACTGCTTCGCGCGCGCGTGCACGTTCTGCCTGAGCGCCGGACTCAGCAACTCTGAAACGACGGCTTCGCCCACGGCGCACGCAAGCGGGTTGCCTCCGAACGTCGACCCGTGAGCACCGACCGGAAGCGCTTTGGATAGCGCCGTAGTGGTGAGCATGGCACCGATGGGAAATCCTCCTGCGAGCCCTTTCCCGGTCGTCAGCACATCCGGCACGACTCCGAGCTGCTCGTAGGCATAGAGCGTTCCCGTCCGGCCGTTGCCCGACTGCACTTCGTCGAAGATCAGGAGGGCTTCGTGCTGACGGCACAGCGCCGCGGCACGTTGCAGGAACTCCTGGGACGCAGGAGTGACGCCACCCTCTCCTTGCACAGGCTCGACCACGAATGCGCAGACCTCCGGAGTGAGCGCTGCTTCGAGCGCATGAACGTCGTTGAAGGGAACGTGCAGAATATTTGCGACGAGCGGCTCGAACCCGGCGCTGTACTTCGCCTGCCCACCCACCGACACCGTGAACAGCGTGCGCCCATGAAAACTGCCGAGGCACGAGACGATGCGATTCTTTCCCGTCGCCCGGGCGTTACCCCATCTTCGTGCGAGCTTGAACGCCGCCTCGTTCGCCTCGCCTCCGGAGTTGCAGAAGAAGACACGCTCCGCAAACGTGTGAGTCGTAAGCAGGCTTGCGAGCCTCAGCGCGGGCTCGTTCGTCAGCAGATTTGCCACGTGCCATAGCCGGCCTGCCTGCTGCGCAAGCGCTTCGACCAGCCGCGGGTGCGCATGCCCCAGCGCGTTGACCGCGATCCCTGCGGCAAAGTCGATGACCTCCACTCCGTCCTGATCCCACCAGCGGGAACCGGCGCCGCGCACCGGAATGCGCGCCGCGGGCCGGTAGCTCGGCACCATCACTGCATCGAAAGTCTGTCTCGTCACCTTCACGGAACATCACCTGTCGGACTTGCGTCGATAAATGGATTCGTCGATCTGCTTCTCCCACCGGGCAACCGTGACGGCGACGGCGAGATCGCCGGTGCAGTTGGGAACGGTGCGCATCATGTCCAGGATGCGATCGAAGGGCAGAATGAACCCCACGACCAGGGCGGTGTGGGCGGAGTCGAGACCGATCACCTGAAGCACGCTGGTGAGCAGGAACAGCGCTGCGGAAGGGATCGGCGCGGAGCCGATGGCGATGAGTGTCGTCACCAGAATGATGGTGAGGTACTGAGACAGATGCAGCTCCACACCGAATACCTGGGCCGCGAACATGGTGAGGAGAGCGACGTACATGGCCGTGCCGTCCATGCTCAGCGTCACGCCGACAGGTAGCGCGGTAGAAGTGACGGCTTTCGAGACGCCGAGCTTCTCCTCTGCCACACGCATGGACACAGGCAGTGTCGCCGCGCTCGAGGAGGTGGAGAAGGCCACGATCATCGGCTCGGCGATGCCTCGAAAGAAGTGCGTCACTGGAAGGCGCGCGAGCAGCCGGACGAACCCCCCGTGAACGAGAAGCACCTGGGCAACGCATCCGGCCAGCACGCAAACGCTGAGCATGAAGATGTTCACGAATGCGGACGGGCCCACGGTTCCCATCACCCACGCGATCAACGCGAACACGCCGAACGGTGCCGCCTCCATGACGAACCGCGTGAGATGCAGCATGGCCTCGGTTGCCGCGTCGAAGGCGCGGGCCAGCGGCACTCCCTTCTCGCCGCTCGACAGCAGCGCCGCGCCGAACATCAGCCCGAAGAAGATCACGGCGAGCACGTCACCCTGGGCGAGCGCGGCGACCGGGTTGGTCGGAACGATCTGCAGGAGTTGATCGGCGAGTGACGACGGGGCCGCGGCCACCGTTTCCGGTGCCGCGGCGCCGAGGCTGATGCCTCGCCCGGGTTTCAGCACGGAACCGATGATGAGCCCCAGCGCGGCGCCGGCGAGCGTGCCCAGCGCGTAGAGCGCGGCGATCTTCAGGCCGATCGAGCCGAGCTTGCGAATATCCGCCATGCCGACCATGCCGGACACGATCGTCACGAAGATCAGCGGCACGACGAGCATGCGGATGAGTCGAATGAAGAGATCGCCCACCCACTTGATCTGCATCGCCCCGTCGCCCCACAGGAAGCCGACCACGGCTCCCAGGATCATTCCCAGGAGAATGCGTTTCCACAGCGGCACGGCGAACCACCAGGTTCGGATCCAGTGAGGTCGCGTGGCGTCGGTTGCGACAGCGCCTGCGTTCTCGATCGATTGCGGATTCGGCACGTAACTGACCTCACTCCCGGCGTTCTTCGTCGCGCGGCAGATGTGCACTGCTTTGGGACGAATCGATTTTTCGTTGCGACCTTAGTGTGCATTCCGGCACCACTGCAGCTTGCGCAACGAACGTCATCTCATCGCGCGAGAGCATCGTGATGACGACGAGGCGATCGATCCAAGCGATATGTTTCGATCAAGTGATGAGTGCCACTCATGAGCCGCGCCGGGCCCGGGCGCGCGCGAGCAGCGAAAGTTACTTCTCTCTCTGAGACATACGAAGCTCGAGCAGCACCACGCTGCTGTTGCATGCATCCGACGCGGGCGCGCTTCGTCGGCGTGCGCGCCGTTCGACGGCGAGCAACTTGCATCCGGGCAGCGACGAGGGAGTGAGGCACAGATCGGAAAAGGAACAACGTTTCCCCGTGGCCATCGAGACGCGTCGAGTGGCCGCAACAAGATGCCGGAGGTCGAAGTTGATGAGTCCGTCACTGACAATGAAATCCAACGCCGCGTCGGTCGTCGTCGCGGGTCTGAGCGCGGCCATGGCGCCCATGATGGCCGGCGCCCAGGATGCCGCCAGCCCTGGAGAAGAGAGCACGGTGATCCGTGTAGCGCAGGCCGGCGATGGTGAGACGAGCAATGCCGCGGATCTGGTGATCCAGGAGCTGGTGATCACCGCAACGAGACGTGAGACGACCGTTCAGACGACGCCGCTTGCCATCACGGCGCTGGGTGGAGACTCGCTGACGAACATGGGCGCGACCAGCATGCAGGACGTGTTCGCCCTCGTGCCGGGCCTGAAGGTCGGCCAGGCGACCTCGGGCGGTGGCCGCATCACGTTGAGAGGCATCCAGGCGTCGGGCGAGGCGACCGTCGGGCTCTACTATGACGAGACGCCGCTGACCGGCCCGTCCGGGACGAGCCAGAACTCCGGAGGCCGCTCGCAGGATGCAAATCTCTACGATGTCGAGCGAATCGAGGTGCTGCGTGGCCCGCAGGGCACGCTGTACGGCTCGGGCTCCATGGGCGGAACGGTGCGCCTCATCTTCAACAAGGCGGACACGCGAAGCTACGCCGGCTCTGCCGAGGCGCAGTACACCTCGATGTCGGATGGCGACCCGGGTTACTACGCGAAGGGCATGGCCAACGTACCGCTCGTCGATGGAATGCTCGGTGCGCGCGTCGTGGTGTTCCACGAAGAGCGTGGGGGCTACATCGACAACGTTCGTTACGGCGTCGACAACGTGAACGAGGTGAAGTCGAGCGGCGGGCGCCTGATGCTGACGTGGCTCCCGGCGGACAACATCACCTGGCACGGCATGGCCATGGTGCAGGAGACCGAAGCCGGCGGGCCGGGGAGCTGGTACCCCTTGCTCGGCGCGCGCGACTACTCGACCGATCGCGCCGTGCACACGCCGGGCAGCGATGACCTCTACCTGTTCAGCAGCGACTTCGACTGGAACCTGAGCGCCGCGAGCCTCAGCTGGTCGAGCTCGTTCTACCGCTGGAACATCCTGAACACCAGCGACTACACGAACACGATGGTCACCAACGCGGCCAATCGCAACAACTGCCGGAACTATTTCAGTGGCGCGCTCGGGATTCCGACCACGTCGTGCACGGACGCGCAGTTCGCGCAATTCCAGGAGTTCGCCTCCTCGCGCATCCCGGCGTCGCTCTACCAGCCGCAGGTCGTCGAGACCTGGACACACGAAGTGCGGCTTGCCTCGCCCGACGATGACAGCAAGCTCGACTGGACGATCGGTGCCTACCTGGAGGAGCGCAGCGACGCCGTCGACAGCATCGTCGGAGGCGTCGACAAGGTGAGCGGAGCGATCTTCGAGCCGGTGCAACTCTGGTTCCACCGCGACATCTTCACGGACACGAAGCAGACCGCGTTCTTCGCGGATATCAGCTACGAGCCGATCGAGCGTTTCGTGCTCAATTTCGGGGCTCGCCGCTACGACTACGAGAAGACCACCTACGGCCAGACGGACATTCCCAATTGGGTGACCGGCTCTCTCGTGGAGCCGTGGCGTTCCGTGAGCGCCGATGCTTCCGGCTGGCTGATGAAGTACAACGCGAGCTACCGGTTCCAGCAGCCGATGATGGTGTATGCCACGGCCTCGCAGGGCTTCCGCCCCGGCGGCGCGAACAACACGCCCAACCTCGAGGCGGCCCTCGTGCCGTACGGCCCCGACAGCGTGTGGAACTACGAGGTGGGTCTCAAGACCTCGTGGCTCGCGAACCGCCTGACGCTCAACACGGCGATCTACCAGATCAACTGGGAGGACATTCAGACTTCCGCCCAGACGCTGAGCGGGTGCTGCAATTTCATCCTGAACGCGGGCCAGGCGCGCATTCGCGGCATCGAGCTCGAGGCCGGCGGCCGTCCGCTTCCTGGCCTCAATCTGACCGCGTCGGTGACGTTCAGCGATCCGGTGCTGCTGGAGGACCAGATCAACGCCAACATCCGCGATTCCACCTCGCTCGGGGACAAGGGAGATCAGATTCCGGACGTCAGCAAATTCTCCGCTTCCGCAACCGGAGAGTATGTGTGGACGCTCGTCGGGGCGCTCGATGCGATGCTGCGGCTGGATTACAGCTACACGGGCAAGTCCTACTCGCACTTCCGGCCGACGAACGCCAACTACGAAAAGCAGGGCGGCTTCGGGCTCGTGAATCTGCGCGCCGGTGTCCAGAAAGACAGCTGGGGTGCGTATCTCTTCGTCCGCAACGCGCTCGATGTCGTCGGCGCGTACTCGGTCAGCTCCAGCGCCGGCTCGGAGCAGCTCAGCAACACCACGTTGCCTCGCACGTACGGCTTCAACGTCCGCAAGACCTTCAATTGACGATCTGCGTGTGGGCACGCAGGGGCGCCTGCCGCTCACGGCGGCGCTTCCCGGCCCGCATTCACCACGAGGAAACAGCATGCGAAGAATGATCCTGGGAGCCACAGCAGGGCTGCTGCTGATGATGGGGGCCGCCGCACAGGCGGCGCCCGCGGAAACGAAGCAGATCACGACGCCGCGCCAGGCGTATGGCTTCGATATCGGCGATGACTATCAGCTCGCCAACTACACCCAGCTCGAAGCGTACTGGAAGACGCTCGATGCGGAGTCAGACCGCATGCAGCTCACCTCCATCGGCGAGACCGCGGAGGGCCGGCCGCAGTACATGGCCATCGTGTCATCGCCGGAGAACATGCGGCAGCTCGATCGCTACCGGGACATCGCGAGACGCCTGGCAAAGGCGGATGGCCTCACGGAGGAGCAGGCGCGCGCCCTTGCCGCCGAAGGCAAGGCCATCGTATGGATCGACGGCGGCCTGCATTCCACCGAAGTGGTCGGGGCACAGCAGATCACGCAGATTCTCTACGAGATGGTGAGCGGCAACGATGCGGAGACGCTGCGCTTCCTCGACGACATCATCATGCTCTTCGTGCACGCCAATCCGGACGGCACGGAGCTCGTCTCGAACTGGTACATGCGCGAGAAGGATCCGGCGCAGCGCGAGATGGAGTTCATTCCGCGGCTCTATCAGAAGTACGTGGGGCACGACAACAACCGCGACTTCTACATGGCGAACCAGCCCGAGAACGTGAACATCAACCGGGTGCTGTACCGGGAGTGGTTTCCGCAGATCGTCTTCAATCATCACCAGCCCGGGCCGGGCGGCGCGATCGTGTTCATGCCGACGTTCCGCGATCCCTACAACTACAACCTCGACCCCCTTGCGATCACGGGTCTCGACGGAGTCGGAGCCGCGATGCACGCCCGCCTGATCTCGGAGGGCAAGCAGGGCACCGCCCGCCGCAGCATGGCCACCTACAGCAACTGGACCAACGCCACGCTGCGCTCGACGGCGCTGTTCCACAACTCCATCGGCATTCTCACCGAGATCGTCGGCTCTCCGACTCCGTATCATCTTCCGCTCGTGGTGAACCGGCAGCTCGCGAACGGGGATCTCCCGATGCCCGTCGAGCCGCAGGTGTGGCACTTCCGGCAGTCGATCGACTATTCCATGTCGATGAATCGCGCGGTGCTCGACTTCGCTTCGCGCAATCGCGAGACGGTGCTCCACACGATCTACCGGATGGGCCGCAACAGCATAGAAAAAGGCAGCAGGGATTCCTGGACGATCACTCCCAAGCGCATCGCCGCGCTGCAGGCGGCAGCGAAGGACGAACCGAAGTACGCGTGGGACGGGCAGGGCAAGCCCGGTGCGGGACGCGCTCCGGATGCCGTCAACCCGGAGCTCTTCAAGTCGGTGCTCCGGAACCCGGCGAACCGGGATCCGCGCGGGTACATCCTGCCCGCGGACCAGGAAGATTTTCCGACCGCGGTAGCTTTCATCAATGCACTGATCCGCAACGGCGTCGATGTGCTGCGCGCCACGCAGCCGTTCTCCGTCGGCGACAGGGGCTATCCCGCGGGCTCGTTCATCGTGCAAACCGCGCAGGCCTACCGGCCGACGGTGCTCGACATGTTCGAGCCGCAGGACCATCCGAACGACTTTCCGTATCCCGGCGGGCCGCCGATTCCGCCCTACGACGTGAGCGGCTACACGCTCGCGTTGCAGATGGGCGTGAAGTTCGACCGGATCCTCGAAGGCTTCGACGGGCCGTTCGAGAAGCTGCCGGACCAGGTGAAGCCCGCGGCGGGCTCGATCGTCGGCTCGGGAACGGCGGGCTATCTCGTTTCCCACGCCATCAACAACACGTTCATTCTTCAGAACCGCCTGCTTGCCAGGAAAGCGGACGTGTACTGGCTCACGCAACCGGTGCAGGCCGCCGGCAAGAGCTTCGCGCCCGGCGCCATCTGGATTCCCGCGCACCGCGGCGTCACGGAGATCGTGGGGCAGGCGGTGAAGGAGCTGGGCTTCGATGCCTACGCGCTGGACGCGCGGCCTTCCGCGCCGACACTGAAGCTGAAAGCTCCGCGTGTCGCCGTGGTCGACGTGTACGGCGGCAACATGCCGGCCGGGTGGATTCGCTGGCTGTTCGAGCAGTTCGAGTTTCCCTACACGGTGATCTACCCGCAGCGGATCGACGCCGGCAAGCTCGCGAAGGATTTCGACGTCGTCGTGTTCGGGGACGACGTGGTGCCGAAGAACGAGCCGGGCCGCCCGCCGCGGCGGCAGCCCGCTCCCGATCGCATTCCCCGGGAGTACCGGGCGTGGCTCGGCACGATCACGGCGCAGAAAAGTGTTCCGGCGCTCAAGGCGTTCGTCGAAGGCGGCGGTACGGTCATCGCCATCGGCAGCTCGACGGATCTCGGCGAGCAGCTGGGGTTGCCGGTCCACCATGCGCTCGTGGAGACGGATGCGGACGGCACCGTGAAGCCGCTGCCCCGCGAGAAGTTCTTCGTACCGGGCGCGATCCTGGCGAATCACGTCGACCCTGCGGAGCCGCTCGCCTATGGGATGCCGGAGCAGATCGACATGTACTTCTACAACAGCCCCGCATTTCGAGCACCGCCCGCCGGCTCGGAATCGGTTCGCGCCGTGTCGTGGTTCCCGGGCCCGCAGACGCTGCGCAGCGGCTGGGCGTGGGGGCAGGAGCGTCTCGACGGCGCAAGCTCGATTCTCGAAGCGGCGCTGGGCGACGGAAAGGTCTTCCTGATGGCGACCGAGGTTGCGCAGCGTGCCCAGGCGCATGGCACGTTCAAGTTCCTGTTCAACGGCGTGCTGTATGGCCCGGCGAGCCGTGGCATGCGTCTCGTGCCCACTACGCCGCAACAGCTGACGTCTGCTGAAAGAGAGGCCCCATGAACGATCGAAGCGCGAAGTCCAGGGGGATGTACTGATGGCCGATACTGCTGAACCCGGTGCATCGGGAACGATGGGTCACGAGCAGCCCACAAGCAGCGAGCGTCGCAGATTTCTGAAGGGCGGCGGCCTCGCAGGCGTCGCCGCCCTGACGGCTGCGCCGCTCGCACAGGCTGCGGCCGCGCCCGCGACGGCCACCTCTGCGAAAGTGCTGCCGCGCCCGGACGAGGCGCTCGAAAGCGGGCCACCGGAGGATCCGGTGATCCAGAGCAGCTGCGGCTCGGACTACATGGTCGATGTCATCAAGTCTCTCGGGCTGGAGTACATCACGACGAATCCGGCGTCGAGCTTCCGTGGCCTGCACGAAGCGCTGGTCAACTACGGGGGCAACTCCGCTCCCGAGCTGCTCACTTGTACGCATGAAGAGATCGCCGTGGCCATGGGCCACGGCTACGCCAAGATCGAAGGCAAGCCGCTGGCGATGATGGTGCACGGAACCGTCGGCCTGCAGCACGCCACGATGGCCATGTACAACGCGTACTGCGATCGGGCGCCGGTGATCGTGCTCGGCGGCAACACGCTGTCCGCTGAAGTGCGGCAGCGTGCGGAGTGGGTGCATTCCGCTCAGGACCCCGGCGCAATGGTGCGGGACTTCGTGAAGTGGGACGATCAGCCTCACTCCCTGCGCAGCCTCGGCGAATCCATGGTGCGTGCCTACCAGATCGCCATGACGCCGCCGATGGGCCCCGTGCTGCTCTCGATCGATACGGAACTGCAGGAGAACGAGCTGCCCGGCGACGAGAAGCCGCGCGTGCCGAAACTTGCGAAGCTCGCGACCCCGCAGGCGGAGACGGGCGCGCTCGAGCAGGTGGCCGAGTGGCTGGCGAAGGCGGAGAACCCCGTGCTGATCGCGGACCGGCTCGTGCGCTCGCAGGAAGGCATGGATCAGCTCGTGGCGCTCGCGGAGGTGCTCCAGTGCGCCGTCATCGATCGCAACGGCCGCACCAACTTTCCGTCGCACCATCCTCTCAACCAGACCTTCAGAAGCGCCGCGCTCATCGGCAGCGCCGACGTGATCGTGGCGCTGGAGGTGAACGATCTCTTCGCTTCGCTCAATTCCGCCGTCGACCGCATTCATCGCCGCGCGAGCGCGAGATTCCGCGCGCAGGCGAAGATCGTCACCATCGGCGCGAAGGACCTCTTCATCAAGGCGAACTTCCAGGACTTCGGCCGCTTCCAGGAAGTGGATCTCGCCATCGCCGCGGACGGCCAGACGACGCTGCCGGCGCTCACCGAAGCCGTGAGGCGCAAGATCGATGCTTCACAACGCTCCGTGCGGGAGGCGCGGCGCGAGAAGCTCGCGCAGGCACAACGGGAGTCCCTGGACCAGATGCGCGAACGCGCGACGATCGGCTGGGACTCGAGCCCCATCACCACCGCCCGCCTTGCCGCCGAGCTCTGGGATCAGATCCGCAACGACGACTGGTCGCTCGTCGGCGAGGGGCTGATGCCGGGCTGGCGGCGGCTGTGGCCGGCGGACAAGGTGTATCGGTTCAACGGCGGCTCGGGCGGCTGGGGGCTCGGGTACTTCGCGCCGGCCGCGCTCGGCGCGGCGCTGGCGAACCGCAAGCACGGGCGCCTGAGCGTGGCGTTCCAGGGCGACGGCGATCTCATGTTCGCACCCGGCACGCTCTGGACGGCCGCGCATCACCGCATCCCGATTCTCTATCTCATGTACAACAATCGCGCCTATCACCAGGAAGTGATGTACGTGCAGAGCATGGCCAACCGCATGAGCCGGGGCATCGACCGCGCGCACATCGGCACCGCCCTGGACGCGCCGAACATCGACTACGCCATGATGGCCCGAGCGTTCGGCGTCCATGCCGAGGGCCCCATCGACAATCCACGCGATCTGCGCGGCGCGCTCAAACGGGCGCTCGCAGTGGTCCGGCGCGGGGAGCCGGCGCTGGTCGATGCAATCGTGGAGCCACGCTGATGAGCCTGCGGGTGCGTGAGCTCTTCGGCAAGGTGCGCGTCAGTGTCGCGCTTTCGGTTTGCGTTGTCGCAGCCTCGAGCATTGCCTCTGTGGCGCAGGATGGAGTGTCGGGCGATGCGACCAGGGGCAGGAGTCTCTATCTCGAGACCCGCTGCTACTACTGTCACGGCCGCGCAGGGCAGGGCGGGCAGGGTCCAACACTTGCTCAGACGGTTCTTCCTTACGCTGGCTTCAGGCAGATCGTTCGCGTTCCCTACGGAGCGATGCCTGCTTACAGCAGCAAGGTGCTGGCCGAAGAAGATCTGCTGAACATCTATGCCTACGTCAAATCCTTGCCCGGGTCACGTCCAGGCAAGGATCTGCCCGCGATCCTTGCGAAGTGAGTCAGGTGCCCGCCGGCACTGGCGCGTTTTCGAGTGCGGTGGCTTTGACGCGCCTGCGGCTGTCGTGCGCCTGGCGCAGCAGCCAGAGCGTGAAGGCTCGCAGTGGCGCGTTGCGGCTCTTTTCTTCGGGCACGACCCAGTAGTACGCATTCGGGCTCAGGAGCTGGTGTTCGAACACCAGCTGAAGGCGGCCTTCCGCGAGCTCGTACTCGACGAGAACGAGCGGCAGCAAGGCGATCCCGAGCCCAGCGGCCGCCGCTTCCGCCAGCATCGCAAACTGCTCGTAGCGCGGGCCGGGCAGCGCATTCGGCGCATCGACGCCTCCCATGCGAAACCAGTCCGTCCAGGCGGAGGGCCGCGTCGTCTGGTGAAGCAGGGTCGTGCTGAGAAGGTCGCCGGGGCGCGCGAGCGGCTTGGCCCGAAGGAAGCCGGAGCTGCACACCGGCACCATCACTTCGTTCATGAGATGGGATGCGACGGTACCGGGCCAGTCCGGGTTGCCGTAGTGGAGCGCGCCGTCGAACGGCTCGGCGCGGAAATCGAAGGGCTGGATGCGCGTGGCGAGATTGATGGTGATTTCCGGATGCTGGCGCATGAAATCCGGGAGCCGGGGCACGAGCCACCGTGTCCCCAGGGTTGGCAGCACGGCGATGTTGAGCACGCTGCCCCTGCCGGTGTTGACCGCACGCTGCGTGGCTTCACGCACCTCTTCGAGAATCCGGCGCACCTCTTTCACATAAAGGGCGCCGGCATCCGTCAGCACAACACGCTGGCGCACGCGCTCGAACAGCGCCGTGCCGATGCGTTCCTCGAGAAGGCGGATCGTGCGGCTGATGGCGCTTTGCGTGAGATGCAGCTCCATCGCGGCCTTTGTGAAACTGCCGTGGCGTGCCGCGCTCTCGAAGGCCACCAGGTCTCCGATGGAAGGCAGCCGCAGGTAGGGGTTCATTCCGGCAGCTCATCAATCGATCGGAACATATCGTTACCGATCGGGGGCGAAAGCTCACAACAATGTGTCGTCACGGATCTGCGCGGAATGAATCGTATGAGGACTCTATAGCATGGTGTTTTCCTCCAGCAAGCTGAAGTCGCTGGTCGAGCATGCAACCGGCCCGGCGCGCGCCGAGGTGTTGTTCCGACTCCTGAAAGTGCCGGCAGCGCTGCTGGAAGAGCAGGGTAACGGAGTGTCGCGAGCCGTCATGGCGCAAGCGCTCAACATGGTGCTCTTCGATGCGCTACTCGAGCGCGTGCCGGATGCACGCGCGTACACCCAGGATCAGCTCGACGCCGGCCGGCAGATCGTTTACGACCACGGCGCCGTGCGCACCGTGGCGCTTGCGGGCATGGGGGCACTGCCCGCCGGTGAAGAGGCGATCGTGCGCCTCCTGAAGCCGCTGGGATATGCCTGTAACGGCATCTATCCTCTCGACCGCCTGAAGATGCTCGGGCGGTCATACGTTCAGCAGGATCATCCCGAAGAGATCGCCCAGTTCTTCGTGAGCGAGCTGTACCCGGAACGCTTCTCCGACGCCTTTCAGAAGGCCGCGGTTTGCGTCACGCGTTCTTCCCGGGATCCACTGGGCACCGCGTCCGTGGCCGTTCTGGCCGAGCTCGAAGCGGAGGGGAGCATCAGCCTGCAGGATGGCGCACGAATTCTGCCCGAGCTCGCGGCATGCTTTGATCGGCAGCACGATGTTCCCTCGCTCGCGGACTACGAGTGCCTGCTTGCCGAATCGCCGGAGATGGCATGGATTGCCACCGAAGGCAACGCGTTCAATCACGCCACCGATCGCGTCGAGGACGTGCATCGGCTCGCCGAAGAGCAACGCAAGCTCGGCCGCAATATCAAGGAGGCTGTGGAAGTCTCCCAGTCTGGGCGCGTTCGCCAGACTGCCTTCCGGGCGGCGCAGGTGTGGCGCGAGTTTCGTGGCCCGGATGGGGCCACGGTGCGCAGGCAGGTGCCGGGCTCGTTCTACGAATTCATCACGCGCCTGCCGATCGTCGATGGTGGGGACGGCAAGTCGCGTCTCGATCTGGCGTTCGACAGCTCCAATGCACAGGGCATCTTCAAGATGACTGCGCCGGCGTAACGCGGGTCGCTCGAATGTCCCAACTCCCGTTGCTGGAGCAGTTCGCGGCCATCGTCGGAAGCTCTCAGGTTCTCACCGGGCCCGACACTGCCAGGTACGTGATCGATGGGCGTGGCGCAGGGGGCGCCACGCTGGCCGTAGTGAGGCCGGCTACGACCGAACAGGTCTCTGCAGTGGTCCGGGCATGTGCGGAGGCGCAGGTCCGGCTCATTCCGCAGGGCGCGCGCACGGGGCTCGTCGGCGCCGGGCTGCCGGATGACACAGGGACGGCCGTCGTCCTGAGCCTCGAGCGCCTCAACGCGATCCTGGAGATCGATGCCGTCAATCGCAGCGCCACGGTGGAGGCTGGGGCCCTGCTCTCGAAGTTGAATGAGCGTGCCGGACGTCACGGCCTGTTCTTTCCCATCGATCTTGGCGCGGATCCTTCGATTGGCGGCATGGTGGCCGCCAACACCGGTGGTGCGCGCCTCATTCGCTATGGGGACGTGCGCCGCAATCTGCTTGCGCTCGAAGTCGTGCTGGCGGACGTGCAGGGCACGGTGGTGCGGCTCGGTGCGCCGCTCTGGAAGAATAATGCCGGGCTGGATCTCAAGCAGCTCTGGGTGGGTTCTTCGGGGTCGCTTGGCGTCGTAACAGGTGCCACGGTCGCGTTGCAGCCGCTGCCGGGCGCAGCGGTTGCGGCGTTGCTGGCGTTCGAGAACACGCGCGCCGTCACGGACGTGCTGATGGCCATGGAACAGGCGTTCGGCCCCATGCTCAGCGCCTTCGAAGGCATGTCCGGGGCCGCGATCGAAGCTGCGATCAAGCATGTTCCGCGCGTGCAGAATCCGCTGTCGTCCGTGCCCCCGTTTGCTGTTCTGCTGGAAGTGTCGGCAGGCGCGGCGTTCGGAACCGATGTGCTGGAGGAGCGCGTCGCATCCGTGCTCGAGCCGTTTCTTGGCGCGGCGGACGCCGTGGTGGACGCCGTCATCGATCGAAATGGCGGGCTCTGGACTCTGCGGCATTCGATACCGGAAGGGCTGCGCGCCTCAGGCCGGGTCGTCGCATGCGACATCGCGCTTCGCCGAAGCGACGTGATGGAGTTCAGAGAGGACATGCGCACGACGCTTGCCGCCGAGTGCCCCGGGCTGATCGGGCATGACTTCGGCCACATCGGTGATGGCGGCCTGCATTTCAACCTCGTGTGGCCTCACGGCAGCGGCGAAATGCCAGCCGGGCTCGGCGAGCGCGCGCGTGAGCTCATCTTTTCCTGCGTGGTGCAGGAATACGGGGGCAGCTTCAGCGCGGAACACGGCATAGGCCCCCGAAACGCCGACTGGTATTCGCGCTTCGTTCCAGCGCCAGACAGGCGTCTGGCCGGCCGCGTGCAGCGCATGCTCGCACCCGAGCAGATCGGCCGCGTGGATTTTCGCGGCCACGATACTTGGGAGCCTCGCCCACGTGATGCGGGCTGCCAGGCCGCGGAATCATCCCTGCGGAGCTGCAAGCGCTCGCGGTGAGCGCTGCTGCTGATTCGCGAGGGCGCGTCGATTCAAAGAGACAACCCGCCGGAGACTTCGATTCTCTGCGCGTTCACCCAGCGATTCTCGTCAGAGAGAAGCGCAGCGATCATCAGCCCGACGTCGTCCGGCACTCCGGGGCGCCCCAACGCCGTCATTGCCGAGACCATTTTGTTGACTTCGGGATTGTCCCGCACCATTCCGCCGCTGAAGTCCGTCTGGATGGGGCCCGGCGCCACCACATTGGCGGTGATCCGGCGCGCCCCGAGCTCTTTGGCGAGATACCGCGTCAGAATCTCGACGGCGCCCTTGGCGGCTGCATAGGCAGAGCTGCCGGGAACGGCCACACGCGTAAGTCCCGAAGACAAATTCGCGATGCGACCGCCATCGTTCATCAGCGGCAGCAGCTTCTGCGTCAGGAAGTAGACGCCTTTGAAGTGAACGTTGACCACAGCATCGAAGTCCGCTTCGGTCATTTTCTCGAAGTTGATGTGCTGGGAATTACCCGCGTTGTTGACCAGGTAATCGAACCGTTCGTGCCCCCAGCTGTGCAGCGTCTCGCGCACAGCCGCTACGAAGTCGTCAAACGCGCTGACATTGCCCGTGTCGAGCTGCAAGGCGACGGCCTCGGCCCCCGCCGCACGGGCGAGCGACGCAACCTTCTCAGCCTCGGCTCGATTGGAATGGTAGGTGAAGATCGAATGGACGCCATGCCTGGCGAGACTGAGCACGGTGCTGCGACCGAGGCCGCGACTTCCGCCGGTGACGATCGCGATCGGCTCGAGGCCTTGCCTGGTTCTCCAATAGGGACGGATCACGCGTTCACGTCGTCGCCTGCGCTGGCGCTGCGGCGGAGCGCACCTTCCGTGCCTCGACCGCTCCGCGTAGCCAGTTCGTCATCGGCCGCTCGACGATCCACCACAGCGCCATTCCGGCAATCGTCGCGCCGAGCCACAGCGTCAGGATCGCCACGTCCGCGGGCAGCCGCAAGCCGACGAGCTTCAGTCCGAGACCCAGTGCCGGCAAGGCGAAACCCTGGAAGAGATAGATGGAATAGGAGCCGTCCCCAACCGTTACGAGCGTGCGTCCGGCGATTCCGTCGCATCTGAGGTCGGACCAGACGGCACCCAGAACGATGAGCACCGCCGGAATGCCAAATGCAACCACGCGGTGAACCTCATGGCTCCACAGGACGCTCGTGAGCATGAGGGCTATCCCGAGCCCCAGCACTGACAGCCCTGCCCGGCGCGATGGATGCGCTGCTCTCTATACGAGACAAGCGACGCCGACGCCCGCCAGGAACTCGAGCAGCATGGGGCTCGTCAGCAACTGAAGCCATGGATGAGACGGCGCAAACATGACGCCGGCGGCAGCGCTGAACAGCATGAGCAGGCTCAGCACGATGAGCCCGTGCCGCATGAACAGCGCGAGCGCAAAGAGCGCATAGAAATACATCTCGAAGTCGAGCGTCCACGCGACGGTGATGACGCGGTTCGCCGAGCCGGCCGAATTCGGCCAGGGCACGAAGGCGAAGTTACCCAGAATCCACGGCAGCTCGAGCGTGCGGGATGCATGGAAGATGCTCGGAGCGACAGCGGCGATGGCGAGCGCGACCGCTGTGAGAAGCCAGTAGAGCGGCACGACGCGCACGAGCCGCCGCACGAGAAACCTGCCTGAGGCGCGATGCACACCGAACTGATCGAGATGCAGGAACGCCATGAGAAAGCCCGAGATGACGAAGAACGGATCTACACCGGCCTGCCCCGTGTACGCCTGGTGGTCCGAAAGGATGGGAAGCGCGCGCCCGTCCGGACTGGTCACGACCCTGTTGTGCGCGTGGACGTAGACGACCGCACAGGCGGCAATTGCGCGCAGAGCCTGGATTGCGCGGATCTGCGTGCCCGTGCTCACCGTGATTCCTGATTCGAGATGGCGATGGAAGGCGCAGTGAGGTTGAGGAGCCTTCTGAGCGAGAGCTTCGTCCGACAGCCGTGAAGGCGCCGGCTCGAGCTGAGCACGAAGAGTAACGCGTGGCCGATTGCGAAACGGTTACGGGGAGGCGCGCTCGCCCGTCAGGTCTGAATGCTGTCCCGGAGCGGAATCCGGACGTCCATGAGCTTCTCGAGATTCGGGTGCACGCGTGCTGGAATCAGCCTGCGTGCGGCCATCTGGTCTTTCATCGCATTGACACTGTCGACCGCCACGAGCTCGCCGCCACGCACGTAGCAGGCGCTGAAGCTTCGCTTGCCCGGGTCGCCGCGCAGAACGACGAGATCTGCGGCCTGCGAGACCCCGACAATCGCCAGACGCAGGTCGAACTGGTCCGACCAGAACCAAGGGACCCCGCGGTGCACGGTTGGCGTGCCCATCATGTTGAGTGCCGCGGTGGTTCCCTGCTCGAAAGCGTTCTCGACGGATTCCAGCCGCAGCCGGCGGCCGTAGTGCGCGCTGGGGTGATTCGTGCAATCGCCGGCGGCGTAGACGCGTGGATCCGACGTGCGGCAGAACTCATCGACCACGATCCCGTTCGCGCATTCGATTCCCGCGGCCGCCGCGAGCTCGTCCGCGGGGTCGGCCCCGACGCCGATGACAACGACATCCGCCGCGATCTCGGAGCCGTCCTCGCACACGACCGCCTGGACACGATCGGTCCCGACCAGAGCCCGCACACGAGCGTTGCACACGATATTGACGCCGTGACGGCCATGCTCGGCTTCAAAGAACTCGGAGACTGCCGCGCAGGTCACGCGGTTCATGACGCGAGAGGCCACCTCGAGCACCGTGGCCTCGAGGCCGAGCTCGCGAGCGCTCGAGGCGACTTCCAGGCCGATGTACCCGCCGCCGACGATCACGAGACGCCGCCCGCGGTCCAGGTCCTTGCGTATGCGCTCCACGTCCGCGACGTTTCGCAGCACGTGCACGCCTGCGAGCTCAATGCCGGGACACGAGAGGCGGCGTGGCCTCGCACCGGTGGCAAGCAACAGTGCGTCGTAGCTGATGAGCGACCCATCGCCCAGGACGACGTACCCCACGTCGCGGTCGATCGATTCGACGCGCGTCCCCAGTCGAGTGTCCACTTCGTGCTGGGCATAGTAATGAGCAGGCCGGATCAGCAGTCGCTCGGTTTCGAGGGCGCCCGCGAGATACTTCTTCGAGAGCGGCGGGCGCTGATAAGGAAGATGCGGTTCCTCTCCCACCAGAATGATCGATCCGCGGAATCCCTTGCCGCGCAGGGTGTCGATCGCCTGCGCCGCCGCCTGTCCCGCTCCAACGATGACGATCTTCTTCACCACGGTCGTCACAGCCGCGCGTTCGCGGTGCTCGATGTCAGCATGTACGCTCTACCGTGCAGGCTCGAAATTGATGCGAACGAAACGGTCGAGCAGCCTGACGCCGTAGCCGGATGCACCCTTGGGCGACGTCGGGAGTGGATTGTCCGTCCGCCAGGACATGCCGGCGATGTCGAGGTGTGCCCACGGGGTTCCCTCCTGGATCCAGGCTCCGATGAAGTGTGCGCCGTTCCCCGCGCCCGGGCCCTGGGTGCCTCCGGCGCGCACGTCCGCAATCGGAGATTCCAGATCCTCGGCGTAGGAAGTATGCATCGGCATTCGCCAGAGCGGCTCACCCGCCTGCCTTCCGGCTTCCAGCAATTGATCGGCCAACTGATCGTCACGCGAGAAGAGCCCGGCGTAGTCATCCCCGAGCGCTGTCCGGATCGCACCCGTCAACGTGGCGAGGTCGATCAGAGCTCGTGGCTCGAAGCGCTGCTGCGCGTACCAGATGGCATCGGTGAGCACCATGCGGCCTTCCGCATCCGTGCTCATGATCTCGAATGTCTTGCCGGACATCGTTCGAACGACGTCACCGGGCCGTGCGGCAGTTCCCGACGGCATGTTCTCGGCGAGCGCTGCTATTGCAACGGCATTGACGGGAGCGCGCCGCATTGCAAGCGCCAGTACGGCACCGGTGACGGCCGCGGCGCCGGACATGTCCGACTTCATGCGCCACATGCCGTCCTCGTCCTTGATGGAGATCCCTCCGCTGTCGAAGGTGATGCCCTTGCCGACGAACGCGAGGGGCGCCGCACCGATGTCACCGCCCGTGTAGCGCACGACGAGGAGCCGGGGCGGGCGGGAGGACCCCTGTCCCACACTCAGCATTCCACCCATCCCGAGCTTCTGCATGGCCGGCACATCGAGTGTCTCGATCTGAACGTCAGTGATGCCCTTGAATGCTTCGCGGGTTCGCTCTATGAAACTTTCCGGGTAGATGACGTTTGCGGGCTCTGTCGACAGGTCGCGTGCGAAGCGCACCGCGGTGACGACGGGTCGCCACTGATTCTCGTAGACGGGACCAGCTTCCGCTCCAAGAGGCGTACGAATCACGAGCTCGCTTTTCTCGGTGCTCCGAGAGGCTGCCCCGCTCTCGCGGTACTTGGTGAAGCGGTACTCCCCAAGCGCCGCACCCAACGCAAGATGTGGCCCCGCCTCCGGCTCATTGCCAGGCCACAGCACTTCGATGCGCGAGCCCGCCCTCTCGGCGGCGAAGTTGCCGATGTGCCCGCCGACTTCCTCCATGATCAGAGGATCCGGATCAGCGGAGCCAATGCCTATCAACAGGATGTGGTCGAACGGAGCAAGACCGACCAGATGAAGCCGTTTCCCACTTTCGCCACGGAACTTCGCCGCGCTGACCGCCCACTGTAGGCCACCGTTGAGTACAGCGTCGGCCGCCGCATATGCGCCTTCCAAGGGGGCGTTCTGGCGTACCACGAGAGCGATGCTCCCGGAGCGCGGCACCATGTAGTTTGCAAAGGAAATGGATGACTGCCCGAATGCTTCAACGCCTGACCACTGAGACGTCGACGCAAAGATCAACACCCACGGCACGGTGAACCTGTTCTTCTTCATCGATCCCTCCTCAGGGTGCTGGCGCTGTATCGGCGTATTGCAGGTCGGGCTGCCGCTCGACGGGGCTCACCCGCGCAAGATCGGCTCGTAGATTGCGTGCGCTCACCCAGTAGTGATACGCCGCCCAGAAGCCTGTGAACGCACTCGCGGTCAGCGCGTAGCGCAGTGACTCGTGGGGCTCTGAGATACGCGCGGCCAACACGTCGGAAGCAAGGCCGATCAGCTGCGGCGCGACGATGAGGTTCGCCACGTTTGCGACGAACAGCAGAATCGCGAATGCCTGGGCGCGCATTCCGGGAAGCACGAGGTTCTGCAGCAGTCCCGATGTGGGCCCGATATAGAGGTAAGTGATCGGCACGAAGCACCACAGCGCCAGAGTCATGCTGGCCCGCGACTCGGCCGCGAACGCCCAGATGGAAGCAAACGTGGCGCCGAGCGTGGTGGCCGCGATGAACCACGGCTGCAAACGCGCATCCCGTCGTGCGAAGCGGCTCATGAGCCACGCGGTGACGATCATGACACCCGTACCGCCGAACAGATGCATGGGGCCGAGCAGGCCGCCCGCCTCGCTGACACTCATCCCGTGGGAGCGGCTCAGAAACGCGGGTGTCCACCAGATCGTCCCCCAGCCCCAGAAGGTGAGGACCGTGTCGCCGATCAGAATGTGAACCAGCGACTTCTGTGTGCGGATGTACCGCAACGTATCGGTAAAGCGGACCGGAGCCTTCATCTCCGTCGCATCCAGGCGGCCCCGCGGCGGCTCTCGCATCGTGAGCCGCACGAGCAACGCGAGGGGCAAGCCGAGCAGGCCGAACAGAATGAGCGTTCCACGCCATCCATATTCGTCGTTGGCCCAGCCCGCCCCGCTGCTGCCCATGGCGGCGCCGATCGCGGCGCCGATCGCGAACACGGACATCGCAGCAGTGCGCAAGGAAGCCGGGAACCAGTCTGCGACGATCGACTGTGAAGGCGGGGTGCCGCCAGCCTCTCCAATACCCACACCGATGCGTGCCAGCAGGAGCTGCCAGAAGTTCTGGGCAACCCCGCACAGCGCCACCATGCCAGACCACGCGGCCAGCGAGATGGCAACCATGTTGCGCCGATTCACGCGATCGGCCAGCACACCCAGTGGGATGCCCGCCGTGACGTAGAAGAGTGCGAGGGCGACGCCGGTCAGAAAGCCCACCGCCGCGTCGGACAACGCGAGATCGGCCTTGATGGGCTCGATGAGCGTCGACACCATGTATCGGTCCGCGATGTTGACCGCATACACGAGTGTCATCAGCAATAGGACATACCATCGCTCCAGCGTGCGAGACGCCGCGTCAGATGCATAGCGCATGGAGCCTACCAAACTCTCCAAATCAAGCTGTTCTCCGACTCGTATCGCCACACACGTGAGCGGAAGAGCCTGCGCCGGATACGCCGCGGGTTGACGCAGGTGATGAGGCGAGCGAGCTGTTTCATTCCGTCAGCGGCGACCGGCCGGGGAGCTCACCTGGTGAGGTGTGCTCCCCGGCTGATACGAGTCTCAGATCAATCGCCGAGGAATCTTGTGATGCCAGGTCCTCGTAAAGAACGTTGCGTCGTTCTCCAGCGCGGTGACCTCGGCGTCCAGAACGTACTCGGTTTTATTCATGGTCAGACGCATCACCGTCTCGACACGCACCTTCCAGTCCGCGCGCTCCCAGCTCTCCCAGTTTCGGTTGTAGGTGGTGGCGCCGTGCGGGTCGGAATCGCGGATGGTCATGGAATCCTCCCACCCGCTGGCCATCACGGTGCCAATCTCGCGAAGACGGACGACCGGCGCCTGCCGAGTGCTGCGAACCGTGACGGTGCCCGTCGCCATGTCCATCTCGAATCGCTTCGCAGGCGCAATGCCCTCTCTCAGCACCTCGGTTGCCGGCGGATCCCGGGGCGGCGCCGGTGCCAGCTCGGCCAGACGGGAATCGAGCTGCCCGCGCGGTCGGACCGGCAGCGAAAGGCTGCTCGAGCCCGCGAAGAGCTCGAGCCGCACGGCCTCAGGCATCGGCATGATGAGCGGCCAGTAGCTCGTGGAGACCGCGACGCGGATGCGGCTGCCCGGAGCAAACGAGTGCGCGATGTCCTTCATCTGGATGGCGATTCGATAGCGCTCACCCGGCACGAGCGGTTCCGGAAACTCACTGCTGTTCCGATGCGTGAGATTGAGCACGCCGTAAGTGATGCGGGTCGAGGTGCCATCCGCATGAAGCTCGTTCAGCCGAACGGCCAGCATCGCGACCGGCCGGTCGACGGCAACCTCGACGGTGGCCAAGGGTGCTCCCAGGATCTCGAGCCGATCCCCAAGCGGCTCGGAGTCGAAGCACAACGAGCGCCCATCGTCGATGCCCTGCTCCTTGGGTAGCTCGGTGGGCATGTCGAATGGGCACCAGTGCCCGGCGACCATGCCGACGGTCTGCGCCGGCGCAAGCTGCAATTGGACCGGCGCGCCCGGCTTCGAGGCGAGACCGTCGCCCGTCAGATAGAAATGCCTGTTTTCGATACGGCGGGAGGGCCAGTGCTCTTCCGCAACCCAGCGCCCGGGCGTCTCCATCATGCCGCAGCAGGCGGCCTTGTCCTGCATCCACACTCGCAGCATGGGCTCATCCATGATGCCGGTGTCGACGCCCTTGAGCCAGTGATCCCACCATCGCAGCGAGTCGCTCAGGTAATCGATCGCAGGCCCTGGCACGCCGCCGCTCGGGTAGTTGTGTCCCCATGGACCGATGAGCCCTTTGCGCGGCGCCTTCAGGCCATTGAGCATTCGCGGGATTGCGGTGGAATAGGCATCGACCCAGCCGCCCACCGCGTATACGGCACACTTGATGTCGTCGTAGTTCTCGTTCACGGAGCCGTGCTTCCAGAACTCGTCCCGCGTCGGATGCCTCAGCCAGTCCGCCACGCGGCAGTCGAGCTTCTCGAGACGCTCTTTCCACATCGAGCGCCAGCGATCGGGCCCGACGATCTGCGGATCGGGCGGGCTCGCCTGGACATTGAAGAACTTGCTTCCCCACACGAACATGTCCTGGTTGATGCAACCGCCCATGTAATGGGCGTCGTCCGTGTAACGATCATCCGTGGAGCAATGCGTGATGATGGCCTTCAGCGCCGGTGGATGACGCGCGGCGACCTGCAGCGCGCTGAATCCGCCCCAGGAGATGCCGACCAGCCCAACCGAGCCGCTGCACCACGGCTGACGCGCGAGCCACTCTATGATCTCGACACCATCGTCCTGCTCCTGCTTGACGTACTCGTCCACCAGAATCCCGTCGGAATCGCCGGAGCCGCGAATGTCCGGGCGTATGCAGGCGTACCCATGCGCGGCCCAGTGTGGATGGCGCGAATCGCTGCCGACTCGTGTGCGGTCGCGTTTCCGGTACGGGATGTACTCCATGATCGCCGGAACCTTGTGCTTCTCGGCATCGACCGGCAGCCACATGCGTGCCGCGATTCGCGTTCCGTCGGACATCGGTATCCAGACGTTCTCGATCATGCGCACTTCGCGCAACGCTGGCGCGGCGGATTGGCCAGCGCTCCCGGCCGCGCCCGGTTGCGCCGCCTCGAGCAGCGGCGCGCCGATCGCAAGCCCGATCGTCGCGCCGCCCATGCCCGAGATCAGCTCGCGACGGGTCAGCCCCTCTTTCTTCGGGTGTATCTCTGGGAACGTCGGCTCACCGTGCGTATCCCGGGATTTCTGAGTCATCTTGCGCTCACTCCTATTCTGTTCCGATCTCACTGCTCTCGCTGGTGGACGGACCTTGCCTCATTCGAAACTGACATCCAGCTCCAGCCCGATCGTTCGAGGGCGTGCGTAAGTGAGCGTCGTGATTCCGCTGGGACGCCGCGCGTTGTAGACCGCACGCTCGTTCGTGGCATTGTCGACGAACAGCGCCAGCTGGTACCGCGCCGACTGTGCACCGACGCGGAATGTATACATGGTCGCTCCTGGAATCTCGAGACTGCTCGAGCCAACTCGTGAGAACGTGGAAAAGCTGTTCCCCTGCGCGGAAACGCCGGTGGAGGCAAAACCCTTCCACACGGTATTCACGGGAAAGTCGTACGCGATGATGGCGCTCGTCTTCCATTTCGGCACGAACGGCACCCGATCTCCCTTGCTGGCACCGAGGTTCAGCGAGTCCTCGTCGAGCTTCGCATCCGTGTACGAGCCCAGGAACACCAGCCGCAGCGCGTCCGTCATCGCCATCGTCGTATCGAACTCGAGGCCCCTGGATATCACCTTGCCGGCGTTCTGAGTGATGATGTAGCCGCAGGTATCGAGGTGTCGCGCGGTCTGAACGTCGCTCCAGTTGGTCTGGAACACCGAGCCATTGAATGCGACGCGACGGTTCGGCGTGATGAGCTTGATGCCGGCCTCGTACGTCCACAGGCTGTCCTGCTGGAACGTGTCTGCGCGGCCGATGCCCGCGTCAGAGAGGTCCTGGTCGCACAGATCCGGCAGCGGGTCGTTGACGCCACCGAGCCGGAATCCCTTTGCGGCGTTCACGAACAGCAGGTTGTTCGAGCCGAAGCGATACGACATGCCGAAGCGGGGGTTGATGCCGCTCTCCTTGATCGTCTGCTCCTTGAACGTCGGCCCGCCATTGAGTATGCCGCCGTAGTCCTCCGTGAACTTCTGCTTCCAGTCGAAATAGCGCGCGCCGGCGAGCAGGTCGAAACGATCGGTCAGGTGGACCGTGACATCGCCGAACACCGCACCCTGCGTCTGCGTCGTATCAAGGGAGCCGCAGAACGTGTGATCCGCCGTATCCGGAGGTGCGCAGCCCATCGCGTACAGCGCTGCAAGCGAAGGCACTTCGCCGATATCCACAAGCCCCTGATCGAGCCCCTCGGCGGACGCGAACGTCGGATAGTTGATCACCTGGCGCGCAAAGAACACACCGGCGGTGTAGTCCACTCTTCGATCGCCGCTCGAGCTGACCCGTACCTCCTGGGTGAGGTACTTCTGCTTCCAGGGGTCGACGATCTTCGCGCCGGGAAGCTCGAGCCCGAACGCGCGCCTGATCGTGCGATCGTAGGTTCTGCCCACGTTGAGCAGATCGCGATCCAGGTAGCCGGTCACGGAGGTGAGCATCGCACTCGGCAGGTTCCACGCCAGCGTCAGATTGGCCATCAGCGCGTCATCTTCGAACTCCTCCGGAACACGGTCCTGAGCAAGCTCGCCGGCAACATCCTCCGACTCCGGGCGACCGCCCGAACGCGTGCGCTGGCCCAGGAGCATGACCCGGGCGCTGAAGTTCTCCTGCGGTTGAAACAACGCACCGATGCGCGCGCCGGAGATCTTCTCTTCGTTGATATCCGACTGCCCCGTCCGGACGCTGTCGATCCAGCCGCCATCCTTGCGGTGCCACCCCACCATGCGCAGACCGAGCTTCTCGTCCATCAGCGGCAGGTTGCCGACCGCTCGCACGTTGTAGCTGTTCGCGCCCGAGCTCGTGTTCGAGCCGATGACGTTCAGGCGCGCGCTGCGCTGTTGCAGATTCGGCGGCGTGGTGACGTAGCGAATGGCACCGGCCATCGCGCTGTCGCCGAACAACGTTCCCTGCGGCCCTTTCAGCACCTCGATGCGGCGCACGTCGAACAGATCGGGATCGAAATTGAAACCATTGAGCTGCGTCGGCACATCATCGAGATAGATGCCCACCAGCGAGCGATTCTGCGGCTCGGCATTGGCCACGTTGCCCGTGCTCAATCCCCTGATGACGACGTGGGTCTGCCCGGCACCTCGCTTGGTGAAGCTGAGGCCGGGCGTGTACTGGGCGAAGCCTGCGAAATCATCGATGCCGAGCTGCTCCATCTGCTCGCTTCCGAACACCTGTATGGGGATCGGTACGTCGGTCACGAGAGCGTCGCGCTTGGTCGCGGAGACGACGACTTCCTCCAGCCCCTCTCTCGTAGAGGCTGCCGGTGTCTCCGCGACGCCCGCAGGTTGCGCTTGCGCGAAAGCGGAGATCGAGTGCAGAACACCGAGCAGAGGGGGAATGGCCAACGATGGGCCGCGGCGGAGCAGCGACCCGCGAAGAGTCTTGCGACTGGGTTCGGAGCGCGACAATCCGGTGTGCGTCAGATGATTCGTTCTTTCAGAATCGAATCCGGTCGCAGAAGCGAGACTGGGTGACATTGTCGGGCTCGTTGTATGCATGATTTTGCTCACGTTGTTCGTTCATGATGCCCCCCTCACTGGACGTTGAATTCCGCGCAGCCCGCTCTACGCGTCGGACCGACTCTACGTTGATGACGAAGCGCGATCATTGCGGCCGCGCTGTGATGTCATTTAGATAAACTTAATCTCCTGTGCTCTGGCGTGCCGATTCATTTTGAATATCTGCAGCTTGCGCGCGTGTTGCTGATCGGGCCGCGCACCACGTCCAGCTCTGAAGTCAGCATTCCCGCGTGCATATAATCACGCAGGAACAATATCTGGTTTGCGCTGGACCTCACGTGACGCTCTCGCCGGGTGCCTACGCACGGCGTTCGGCGCGCCGACATAGCTGGGAAGTGATATCGCATGTATGACCGAGCCCGTCTGATCGACCTCCTGCGTCAGCGCCGACCTGGGCACACGTTGCCGCAGGCGTTCTATGTTGATTCCGAGGTGTACGCGCTCGATCTCGATGCAGTTTTCCATCGCACCTGGAACATGGTCGGATTCGACGGTGAGCTTGCACGCGCCGGGTCGTATCTGGCGGTTCAGGTTGGGCGCTCACCCATCGTCGTCCTCAGGAACAATGCAGGCGAGATCGTCGCCTTCCACAATACGTGCCGTCATCGAGGTGCGCAGATCTGCAGGGCGGGAGCCGGAAGGGTCACTCGCCTCGTATGCCCGTACCATCAGTGGTCGTATGATCTCAATGGGGAACTTCGGACTGCCCGCGGCAGTGGCGGAGATTTCGACTTTGGCAGCCACGGCCTGATTCGCGTTCGCGTGGAGGTGGTGGCCGGCGCCATCTACGTTGCACTGTCCGACGATGCGCCCGACTTCAGCGGCTTTCGCCGGACGCTCGAGCCGGCGCTGCGACCCTACAACTTTTCGGATCTGAAAGTGGCTCATGTTGCGGAGTACGATGAGCAGGCCAACTGGAAGCTCGTCATGGAGAACGCGCGTGAATGCCACCATTGCGGAGCGCGGCATCCGGAGTTCAACGAGATCTTCCCGAACGAGTTCATCGCGGAGGGAGTGCCGTTTCCCGAGGGCGAGTCCGAAACGCCATTCATGCGCAGGATGCGCGAGCTCGGGTTCGTGACCGAAGGCGAGATCGCCGATTGGTGGCAGGTCGGTCGGATCCGGATGAAGGAAGGCTGCGTCTCGTTCTCAGCCGACGGCAGGCCTCTGGTGGCAAGGCCGCTCATCCGGTCCAACGGAGGCGCGCTCGGCACCCTGCGCTGGGCAATCGAGCCCAACAACTTCTGTCACGTGACGAGCGACAGCGTGTTCATGTTCAATGCCAATCCGCTCGGGCCATCGACAACCCGCGTGACGGCCAAATGGCTGGTGCACAAGGATGCGGTCGAAGGCGTCGACTATCACGTCGATCGCCTGATTCACCTGTGGAACCAGACAAATCTTCAGGACCGGGAGCTCGCGGAGAACAATCAGTGTGGGATCAATGGCGTCGGTTACGCCCCGGGCCCGTACTCGGTGAACGCGGAGCCTTACGTTCGCCGCTTCGTGGACTGGTACTGCGCTCAGATCGGCAGGGTCCTGCACTCCCCGGTTGCCGGCTCAGCGCTCTGAACGAGCCCGGCTTCTGCGTCTGGGCCGCGCCGCCAGCAGCTCATTCATTCACCGCAGGCGCGCTGCAGCCATTTGGCAAGGTAGTCCGAGTAGCTTCGTGCGACGTACAGGTGATAAACGCGTCCCGCCTCTACTACGTGCAGCACGATCCGTGTCTTCGCAAATCGAATGCGTGCACAGCTTCCCGTGGGCAACCGCTGCGGATGCAGATCGATAGCAGCTCCCTGGCAGAGCACGTCGCGCGCCCCGTGGCCGGTGACTTCCAACGCGACATACGCATCCGACACTCGCGTTACGTCTGCATGGCGCCCGGCAATGGATCGCCGCAGGGCGAGCATGAGCTCGTCCTCGGTCGCTCCGCGCGTTCGCAACAGCCATTCATCCGGGCCGAGCCACAACGCGAGGATGTGCCCGGACATCGAGGTCGAGTGTGCCCGCTCCGGCAGATGAAACCCGAGCGCCCCGGCGAGCGTCGATCGCGCAGCGTCGCAGGCACGCAGATTGAGAAGCCCGAAGGCGGGTAGCTCGCGTACTTCAGCGTCGTAGTGCATGTCAACTCCGCAGGCGCTCACCACTTGGGTCCAGGAAGATGGGCTGTGTCACCAGTGCGCGCCGCGGGCGACCGTTCAAGTAGATCGTCACCTCCTTGCCGAGCTGCTCGCGGCCATTCATCAGTTGCGCGAGCGCGATCGAGCGGCCGAGGTTCGGGCTGTATCCGCCGGCAGTGACATGCCCGATCACGCGGCTTCCTTCGTCGCCAGCCGTTTCATCCACCAGGGGTGCGCCATCCGTCGGGACAAACTCGCGCTCGACAGGCAGCAGCCCAACGATCTGCGGCCTCGGGCCGCGGATCGCGCGGTCGCGAAGCAGGGAGCGCCGGCCAATGAAGTCACCCTTCGAATAGTTGACGTTCCAGTCGAGGCCGGCATCGTGTGGCGTCACGTAGCCATCGCCCTCGGCCCAGGCTGCGATAAACCCTTTCTCCAGTCGCAGCAGCAATATCGCGTCCGAGCCGACCGGTGTGAGTCCGAATGGAGCGCCGGCTGACAAGAGAGCCTTCCACAGCACGAGCCCGTCGCGGGCGCGCACGTTGATCTCAAAGCTCAGCTCGCCCGTATAGCTGACACGAGCGATGCGCGCGGGCAATCCCGCCACCGTGCCGGTTCGAATGCCCATGAAGGGAAACGCGCTGCGGCTGATGTCGATGTCCGTGCCCAGTGCCCCCAGAATCTCTCTGGCGCGTGGCCCGCAAAGACAGACGTTCGCCCATTCCTCTGTAACCGGTGTGACGAACACCCTCAGATCCGGCCACTCGCATTGGAGCAGACGCTCGAGATGGGCGTGGACGGCGGACGTGGCGCTCGAGCCCGTAGTCATCCAGTAGCGCTGGTCCTCCGGACGGAACGTCACTCCGTCGTCGAACAGACGGCCATCCTCGTGCAGCATCCAGCCGAAGCGACCCATCCCGATTGGCAGGTTGTCCCAGCGATTCGTGTAGAGCCGATTCAGGAAGGTGACGACATCCCGGCCATAGAGCTCGAACTTCCCGAGCGGACTGCCGTCGTAGATGCCCGCAGCCTGCCGCACGGCGAGCGCTTCGCGTTGCACGGCGGCCTGTGCCGATTCGCCGGCCCGGGGAATTCGGAAGGGTCTGCGGAAACCTTCGCCCGCTTCGCTGAACTGCGCGTTGACACTCTCGAACCAACCTGTGAGGGGCGTGCGGCGTGCCGGAACGGTCAACTCACCCTTGTCCTGCCCAGCCAGGGCGCCGAAGCTCACCGGGCGATACAGCGGCCTGAATGTGGTGGTACCGATCGTCCCGGGATCGCAGCCCTTGAGACTCGCGATGACACCGATCGTGTTCGCGCTGCCGAGCTTGCCCTGATCGATGGCCATGCCGGATGTGGTGTAGCGCTTGACGAGCTCAACGGATTCATAGTTCTCAGCGAGCGCAAGCTTGATATCGGCAGCCGTCACGTCGTGCCCGAAATCGACGAAGGCGCGCGAAGATGACGCTGCTCCCGGCAGCGCCCACGCGGGCTCGATCGAGTACGTCCAGGGCTCGAACGGCGGATCCGGCGTTGCCGGGCCTGGCTCGAATCCGAGCTCGGCAACCGCTCGAGCCCCCGCAATCGACCCTTGCCGGATGCAGCCGGCGATGCCGACCTCGCCGGCCGCGGCTCCGATGGACCGCTCCTGCTGCACCGACTGACCCGGCACAAATGCCGCGAGCTGCGCGCTGTAGCGGGGGCGCGCCCCCGACTGGGCGTGCAGATGCACCGTTGGATTCCATCCGCCGGAAGTGCCGAGCAGATCGCAAGATATCGTGCGCAAGCGCTCAGGCTCCCTGATAGGCGCAATCGCAAGACCGCTCACCTGCTTACGACCGAACACTCGCCTCACGGTATGCCGCGGCAGCACCTCGATTGCGAGGTCACGTGCAATCTCTTTGCGCCTCGAGCAAACGTCACCGCGCACGTCCACAATGGCAGCAACCCGCACGCCTGCCCGCGCCAGCGTGAACGCGGAGTCGTACGCCGAATCGTTGTTCGTGACGAACACCGCCTGATTGCCCGGGCGCACGGCGTACCGCTGCACATAACTTGCTGCCGCGGAGGCCAGCATGATGCCCGGCCGATCGTTGTCGCCGAATACGAGCGGACGCTCCAGGGCGCCGGTGGCCAGCAGCACGCGCTGGGCGCGAACGCGCCACAAGCGCTCCTTGGTTGCATCAGCGAACGCGAGCTGTTCCGCGACGTACACCATGTTGTGATCGTAGTAGCCGACAGCTGCCGCACGCTGGAGGTGCACCACGTTCGGCAGCCGCGACAGCTCTGCCAGGGTGGTGCCAAGCCATTGGCGCGCTATCTCGCCCGATGTTCCATCGAAGTTGAGAAGCTGCCCGCCGGCCTCGCACTGCTCATCAACGAGCATGACGCGCGCTCCGCTGCGGCCAGCGGTTAGTGCTGCTGCCAGGCCTGCGGACCCAGCTCCCACAATGAGCACGTCACAATGGTGGTAGCGCTTCTCGTAGCGATCACGCACGTCGAATGCGCGCGGGGCAAGACCAAGCCCGGCCGCCCGGCGAATGATGTTTCCGTAGAAATTCCAGCCACCGACGGGCCATAGGAACGTCTTGTAGTAGAACCCTGCGGGAAATAGCGCGTGCAGGTAGTCGTTCACCGCAGCGACATCGAACCTGACACTCGGCCAGCAGTTCACGCTGCGCGCTTCCAATCCGGCGCGCAGCTGCAGAACGGTGGCGGGCACATTCGGTTCATCCTCGGTGCCGCACAGCTGCACGATGGCATTGGGCTCCTCGATCCCCGCTGTGAGGATTCCACGCGGGCGGTGATATTTGAAGCTCCGCCCCACGCAGCGCACTCCGTTTGCAAGCAGCGCGGAAGCAAGGGTGTCGCCGGTGAACCCGCGGTACGAGTCACCATTGAAGCGAAACATCACAGGCTCGGTGCGGTTGATCCGACCGCCCGTGGCCAATCGCCAGCTCGTTGCCTCCGTCATTGCTGCTTCTCTCGAAAGGCTTTGTTTTCGGGCACCGGGCGCACCTCATGAGTGACCGTATGTCGCTCCAGCGAGAACCAGCGCTGACAGCCGGCGACGTGCCACCAGCGCTCCAGCAACCATCCCTTGGGGTTGGCAGGCACGTAGAGGTAGTCACACCACTCGGCGTCCGTCAGACGCTCCGGGTCGAAGGGTCGTTGCTTGTGCGCGTCGCCGGCGTTGTGGAATTCATCCTCGTTGCGCGGCCCGCACCAGGGGCAGGGAAGTACCAGCATGGGTTCGTCTATCAACCTCTAGCGGCTTGCGTCGACGCCGCCTTCTCTGATCAGCCGCCCGGTCGCAAAGCGGTGGAGCCCGAAAGGGACGATGAGCGGATCGGGACGGCCGCGCGCAATGAGGTCGGCGTGCATCCTTGCCGCGATGGGAGTCGTCTTCCAGCCGCCGGAGCCCGCGACGTCGATCGTGAAGCCCGGCAGTGAGGTCTGGGAGATGATCGGGCTGTTGTCGTACGTGATGTCCAGCATACCCGCCCACTGACGCATCAGCTTCACTCGCGCGAACATCGGGAAGACATCGAGCATCCCGGAAACCACATCCTCGACGATGGCAGGGGTTCCACGCTGCGCATAGGACGGATAAGGATCGGTCACCCCGCCGGCGACGAGCTCGCCCTTGTCGGACTGCATGAAGTAGTTGAAGTACGCAGCGACGACGAAAATCTCGTTCAGCACGGGCTTCATTGGTGTCGACACGAACGCCTGCAGCGGCCACGTTTCCACCGGCAGCTTTATTCCGGCCATTCGCGCCACGACGCTGCCGTGCCCGGCGACGGCCATGCCGATCTTGTTTGCTCGGATGAGCCCGCGAGTCGTCTCCACGGCCGCGACCCGGCCGTTCTCCTGAACGATGCCGGTCACTTCACAGTTCTGAATGATGTCCACACCCCGCGCGTCAGCGGCCCGCGCGAGGCCCCAGGCCAGTGCATCGTGACGTGCCATCGCAACTTTCGGGTGATAGATGGCTGCCTGCACGGGCATGCGGACGGAATCGACATAGTGGGGCACTCTGCGACGCAGCTCGCGAAGACTCAGCAGGATGTAGGGAGAGCCGAACACGGCCATGGTGGCCGCCATTCGCGTGGCATGAGCGACCTGCGCATCACTTTGCAGAAACGTGATCATGCCGCGCTCGTGGAGCATGATGTTGAAGTTGAGCGCGCGGCCGAGACCGCGCCACAACTTCATGGATTCCCGATGCAGCCGCACGCTCGGGGCGTGCAGATAGTTATCGCGGATCGTCATCGTGTTCCGAGCGGTGTTGCCGCTGCCGATCCACGACTTCTCCAGGACCGCCACGTTGGTGATGCCGTGCTCGCTCGCAAGGTAGTAGGCCGCGCCGAGCCCATGGCCACCCCCTCCTATGATCACTACGTCATACGCCGGCTTTGGATCGGGCGTACGCCACACCTGCGGCCATTGCGTGTGACCGGAGAGCGCGTTGCGTATCAGACGCGACAAGGAATAGCGATGCATGGCCTGCGAACCGTCAGACAGCTGAGCAGCGCCGTGTAGCGCAGAGGGCGCACGCGCCCATCACAACACCCATTCTCTTTCTCCCGACTTTCCGACCCGTGCATGCTGGTTGGCGCGGCGCGCAGAGCAGCCATTCGCCACGACCGGAGCTCAATAACCCGACTGGATACGCGGCCCGGAGTATACGGCGCGACCCGCGCACGGCCTTTTAGCTGCAGCGTGCCTTGCTTTAGGTATACTTCGATGAGCTCGCGATTCCGTACTGCGCCTGGAAATCTCGACATGTCATCGACTCCCCCGCTCCGCGCCGTGCAGGCATTTGAAGCAGTGAGCCGACTTGGCAGCATCAGCGCCGCAGCCGAGGAGCTCAACGTCTCACCGAGCGCCATCACGCAGCAGATACACCTGCTGGAGCGGCATCTTGGTGCACGGTTGATCCAGCGCAGTGGGCGAGGCATCGAGCTCACGCGGTGGGGAATCACGTACCGGCCGTACGCCGCCGAGGCCATGGAGCAACTGCGGCGCGGGGCGCGCGAGCTGGCCCGCGTGCGGCGCTCCAACCACGTCACGGTGAGCGCGTTGCCTTCGCTGATCAGTCGCTGGCTTGGGCAGCTTCTGCACGACTGGAGAAAGCTGCATCCGAAATCCAGCATTCTCGTCGATGGCGCGGACGCAGAGCCGCGCCTGGACGAGAACGAGGCGGACTTCCGCATATCGTATGGCGCGCGGCTGCGTTGTCATCAACGCGTCCGTCACTTGTTCAGGGACTACGTGTTCCCGGTTGCCCATCCGGCACTGATTGGATCAGGCCGCCGTCTTGCGGATGTAAGAGATCTCCTGGGATTTCCGCTTCTCTGGACGGACTGGGGGCCAGACTATTCGCCGTCCCCAAACTGGCGTGAATGGTTCGCGCAGTATGAAGTCGATGCCGCGGACGTGCCGTGTGAGCTGACCTACTCGCTCTCGAGTGCCGTCATCGATGCGGCCGCGGAAGGGCGGGGCGTAGCTCTTGCGCAGCACAGCCTGGTCGCAACCGCGTTGGCCGCGGGAACTCTGGTGCGCCTGTCCGACAGCTCCCTGCCCCTTCCGCAACCCTACTTCATCGCGTGGAGCAGCACGGCCCTCGATCGCGCGGAGAGCGCGAATCTGCATGCCTGGCTCATCAATGAGGCCAGGCGCTTCGAGTGGCAGCCTTCAGCCTAGTGCGGAACCAGGTCCCCCGGGCATGCTTCGAACGTCGAGCACACGAGACTTCAGTTCAGCTTAAACATTCCCAAGCCAATCACGGGTGATCTCCTCGGGCTCGCGCGCTAGCCTCAGCGCGACCTGGCAGGAGAACGGCGCTGTATCTCAAGAACACTTGGTACGTGGCGGCGTGGGACCACGACGTGAGCCGTGTGCTGCGCCCGGCAAAGATACTGGGTGAATGCGTCGTCCTCTACCGCACGGAGGAGGGCGACCCAGTCGCGCTCGAGGATGCCTGCCCCCATCGCAAGCTTCCCCTTTCGATGGGCCGTCTGCGGGGGGATTCGATCGAGTGCGGCTATCACGGCCTGGTGTTCGATCCGAAGGGACACTGCACACGCATTCCGGGCGTCAAGCGCGTGCCGCCATCGGTCGGCGTGCGCGTGTATCCAACCGTGTCCCGCTACGGGCTGGTCTGGATCTGGATGGGTGACCCGGCGCGTGCAGATCCGCAGCTCATCTTCCCGGTCGAGCATTGGGGGGAATCCGACTGGGGTCGCAATCGCGGCGGAACGATGAGGGTCGACTGCAACTACCTGTTCATCACCGACAACCTGCTGGATCCGTCGCACGTTGCCTGGGTTCATCGCAGCTCCTTCGGAAACGACGCGTGTGAAGCTCCGTCCACTGAGGTAACGGCAACCGACAAGGGCGTCATCGCGGCGCGCTGGCTCCGCGACGTCGATGTGGCACCCTTCTACGCACCGTTCGTAACCTTCGGGGGGCGTTGCGATCGCCTGCAACACTACGAAGTCAGGTATCCGAGTCACGCCATCATACGCGCCGTCTTTGCGCCCGCCGGCACCGGGGGCGTGGCAACCGCGTTCGATCATCGCGTCAGGGTGATGGACTCGTACAACTTCATGACTCCCATCGATGAGACGCACACGCAGTACTTCTGGTTTCAACTACGAAACTTCGCGCCTCATGACGACACCGTCTCGCGCATGATGGATGAGGGTGTAGCGGCGGCGTTCGCCGAGGACAAGACCGTGCTCAACGCGGTGCAGGTTGGATTCACGAACCGGGTCACGCGCAACATCGATCTTGCAGGTGATCGCGCCGGCTCGTTGTTCCGCCAGAGGCTGGATCAGCTGATCGCTGCGGAGCGGGCAGAGGCTTAGGGCGTGTCGAAAGAGGCCGGAGCAGCAGGAAGCCTGCTTCCCAGATCACTGGCCCCCCAGTGTGAAAGAGGCGATCGATGCGACGGTTGAGCGCTTCGGCACCATTGACGCCGTGGTCAACAATTCCAGTTACGGCCAGCAAGGTACCGTCGAGGCACTCAGCGACGCCGAGTATCGCCGAAACTTCGAACTCAATGTGTTCGCTCCGCTGAACGTGCTGCGCCATGCACTCCCTCATCTGCGGCGCCAGCGGTCGGGCCATATCGTCAATATCGCCTCGATCGTCGGAATCCAGGGCGGCTATGCGGGCTGGAGCAGCCATGCTGCAACCAAGTTCGCGCTCGCCGGCCTCACCGAGGCCCTGGCCGCCGAAGTTGCGGAATTCGGGATCAAGGCAACAGTCGTCTATCCCGGACCGGTGCGGACCGATTTCCTTTCTACTGGAAGCCTGGCCGTCGCCGAGCGCAGCATCGACGAGTACACCGAGGCGAAAGCGCCCCTCGACCTTCACCTCAACCAGCTCGATGGGAAGCAAGCGGGCGATCCCGAGAAGGTCGCTCGGCTGATCATCGATGCCGTGGCGGCACCTGAACCGCCCTTGCACCTGTTCGCAGGCAAGATCGCCAACCAGTTGGCCGAGGCAAAGATTTCCGGCATTCGGAAGGATCTCGACGCCTGGCGAGAAGCCTCGGGTGCCACCGACTTTCCCGAGGGACAGTAAGGTTCCGCTCGTTCCGCGGCCGACTTCGCGTCGGCCGCAATCACGGCAGGTGTCGAATTCCCTCTAGCAAGATTCGAGCAGAAATACCCGCTCGGAGCTCGCCGAGGTGATCGCGCTCCCTGCTTCGCCGAGGGCGCCATATCGTCGGAGCCGTTGTCATGGCTGACGGCGGAATGAGCGTCGCGTTCCCTGAAGGCTGATCGCTGATTGGAGAGGACGACGCGACTTTGATCGGCAGACCCTGGGAAGGACCGGGCGGGAAAATCCTCATCGCGCCACATACGGTTCGAGCCCCACTCACGCGCGCCGGCCACGGACAGCAACAAGCGCAATCTTGCGGGTCCACCATTTTCCGTGCAGTTGAGAGGCTCGCCCCTGCGCGCCGGCGGCGGCGAGCTGGATCATCAGGTCCACCGTGATGAAACATGCCTTTGATGCCCGCCATCACGGCCCTCCAGGCCAGAGCGAGCGCCAGGTGGCTCTTGCCGACCCGGAGGGGCCGAGCATTCGATGTTCGATAAACGCCAGAGAGGCCAGCTTCGGCCCAAGTCGAAATGTGAGCTTCGAACGAATACACGTTCACTTGCGCTGATCTTCCTCGCCGGCTTCTGCCATGAACAGAAACAGCCCGTCGCAGAGCTCCTGCACGGGCCGCATTGTGAGCAGACGCTCCGCCTGTGCACGCCCCTCCGATGATCGAAGCATCTCCACGTTTCGAAGCACCTTCTTTAAGGCCAGACAAAAGCTCTGCATGTGCCCGGCACGTAGTCGTGGGTAAATGGGCAGCACAAGATGTGTGCACGCAAACTCTCTTGCCTGATGCGTCTCGTATGGCTCCAGCGCGCCAGACTCCTTCACGATGGGGTGCTCAATCAGAAGGCGTGGAAAATGCACTCCGGCGGGCACGCCTTCCGCCAGCAGCGCGGCAAGGGCCAAGTCACGGTCGATGCAATGCGCCTCGATACGCACCGGATATGTCCACCACGTACGTTGCTGACCGTGCGGTAACTGGATGCCGGGAATACCTCCCAGCCCCGCAGACAGCGCGGACGCATTGGCTGCGCACAGGTCGAGATGACCACGAAGCTCTTTGAGCATCGCTCGCCCCAGAGCAGCGGCAATCGAGAGAGGCCGAAAGTTCAAGCCCTGCCGCGTGCTCGCAAGATGCGAAATGACATCCCTCGGCGTTGGCCGAGCTCCCCCGAGTCGCGATGAGTTGAGGCGAGTCCATAGCTCTCCTTCGTGACGGGCCAGTCTCATGCGCTCAGCCAGCTCGGTCGAATTGGTCGCGACAGCACCGCCTTCACCCAAGCGCAGAATCTTGCTCTCGCCGAAGCTGAAGCAGATCGCGCCCTCTCCTGCCAGCCGGGAGGTCGTTGCGTGGTCCCCAAGAAACTGGGCGGAATCGGAAACATAAGACGCGCCGTGGGCGCGGCACAGATCGGCGATTTCGGAAGCGCCGGCACAAAGCCCGAACAGATTGACGTGGATTACCGAGCGAACAGGATAGGTCGTCATGACCTTGCGCAAAGCCTCGACGCTCATCGACTGCGTCTCGAGATCGATGTCCACCAGCACCGGCCGCGCGCCAAGGGCGAGTATCGGCATGCACGTGCCGATGTATGTATACGCCGGAATCGCGACGTAGTCCCCGGCGCGTACATCCGCTGCCATCAGGCTTGCGAGAATGGCAGTCGTACAGCTGTTCACGAGGACCACGTGCCTCGCGCCAATGAACTTACCGAGCTCCTCCTCGAACGCGCTGACCTCAGGCGAGGTGAACATGGACCACGCGCCAGATCGCAACGCGCGTACACCCGCTTCGACGCTCTGTTCCGACAATGCTACGCGGTCCGGCGGGAAATCCGAGAACCTGAAAAGAGCCGGCCCTCCGAGCAATGCCAGGTCGTCCTGCATTCGGCTACTCACTGACAAAGATATCCACCGTCTACCGGCAATACGTGCGCGGTCGTCATGGTGAGACGATAAAGGGCTTCAACGGCCGTTGCGACGTCTGCAGGCTCGCAAATGCGTCCCAGCGGGATGTGCTTCGAGAGCTGCTCTTCTTTTCCGGCGATCGCGAGCAGGCTCTCCGTCATCGGCGAACGAACGATGGTCGGGCAAACGGCGTTCACGCGAACACCTTCGATGGCCCAGCGCATCGCGAGAGCCCTCATCGCCGTAACGAGCGCGCCTTTCGAAGCAGCATAACGCGCATCGTGAGTGACCCCGATCTCACATCTCTGTCCCCCGCTGGCGACGATGGCATCCGTGGATGCGATGAATACGACGAGCGGGTTCGTGCCTTTCAGCAAGAGAGGGAAGAGTCTTTCGGAAATCTCACAAGGGGCCACGTAGTTCACGCGCCATAGCTCCTGCATCTGTGCGGCCGATTTCTCTGCCGTCTCATCGGGATGAAATACTCCGGCTGCATGTACCAGCAGGTCGACCGCATCGACCGACTGCATGATCCGGTCGACGGCGCGCGTGACGCAGTCCTCCGAAGCGAGGTCACAATTGATGTGCTCGAAACCCACGGTACCGGCCGGCGCGACTTTGTCGATGCCGATTACCGTGGCTCCAGAACGGGCATAACGCGCGGCGGTCTCCCGGCCCACTCCACCGCTGCTTCCGGTAACGACGATTTTCATGCGCCCAGTATCCTCAAACAGACGATCGTCGCCGCCACAACAATCAGAAGGATCACTACCAGCCAGCAGAATCCGTCGGCAGGATTGAACAGCCTCACGCGTCGGCTGGCTGATCTCTTGAGCGCTGCCCGGAGATCGGCAATCTGCTCCTGTTCGGTGCGCCCGTCCGGCAACGCCTTCTTGTCGAACTTCGGCGTTGCCGGGAAGCGCTCGCCAAAAGCATCCTGCAACTGGAACCCCTGTGGGAGCAGGCCGGCCCTGGTCAGAGCGACGAAGGCGACCTCGTAGCCGTGACGCACCAGCGAGGCAATCTCTTCGTCCGAGAAGATATCGAGATCGGTACGGATGCCCGCGGTGCGCTCCTGCACCTCCACGTCCTGCAACCTGAAACTGCCGTTTTCCGGAACTGCATCGGCGTCGATGATGGTGTCGATCGTCGCGCGAACGGTATAGGGATGCGCCTCGGCCGACGCGCCCGGACTCGTGCGGACGCTCGCCTCCAGATTGCTCACGCGCTTCATCAGAATATCGGTGGTGCGGATGCCCCGATCGATGAGTGAGCGGTACCGGTCGGAGGTGGCCGACTCGAACGGCGCCGAGGCGTCGCTGACGAGCATGACGGTGCACCACCGATCATCGGATCGTTCCTCCACATCGGAAGCGAGCTTCGCGAGGCCGAGGTTATCGTACACGCCACCATCCGTAATGAGCTCATCGAGCGGGCGATCTGCCGTCGTCCCTCGCAACACATCCTTGTTCGAAAGCGCTACAGCCGGAAAGACGGGCGGAAACGCCGACGACGCTGCGACTGCGCGTGCCACTGGCAGGTTCGAAGCGCTCCACCGGTGGCTGCCATCGTGAAAACCCTCGCGCAGAAACGCAACGACCTTCCCGGTTCTCATGCTGGTGGCGAGGAAGGCAAACTTTGGCATCAACGGCAGATTCTGCAGCTCGAAGTCGAGACCGGCGATCGTCTTGTAATAGTGCTCGAGGCGTCGCGTGGCCCATCCGCTGAGCCAGCCCCAGCCAAAGCCGCGACGAAGAATCAGGCCGCGGACGTCGGATTGCGCGAGCTTCCGCAGTGGTTCGGACAATGTCATGAATTCCTCGGGTGCCTGCGTGAGGCTCGTGTACTCCTGCCACCGCTTGGCAAGGTGTGCCGCGAGAATACTGCCGCCCGACACCGAGTAGACTGCGGACACCTTCGATAACAGATTGCATTGCCAGAGCAGTCGGACGACGCCGAGATGGAAGAATGTGGCCCGGAAGCCGCCGCCCGATAGAGCCAGGCCGATACGAACATCGGTTGGGGGAACGCTTGCCGCCAATGCCGACTGGGCTTTCCGTACCAGAAAGTCGTCCTCGAACTTCGCGCGTAGAGCCTGCACCTTCTGCTTCAGGGTCTCCCTGAGCACGTCGTCATCCGTATCCGCCGGCAGGTCATCCATGAACCATGAACGGTAGGACTTCAGTGCCTCAGCGCTGGCCTGTTCGAGACGATTCTTCAGTCCCCCTTCAGTGTGGTGAAGAAAGACCGCACTGTTGCGTTCACTGAGTTGCATGGGCTGCCGTCCATTCGTCGCCAGCACGGGTTCCACGAAACACATCCTGGGCCATTGCAACTGCGTTTTGCCGTTCCCGGTACCGATGCGCAGGAAGCATCGGTGCGTGAGCCATGCATAAGCGCTTCGGTTGGCTTCCAGTATCACGGAGCCGTTGGCACCGGCGTATTTCGACATCCATGCTGCAAGCTCACCGAGCCAGAACGCGTCGAACCAGGAGGGTCTTCGCTGCGACGCGAATAGCGCGGCCAGCAGCTCGATGTCCGGCACCCTGGGGAACTCGTCGATCAGCTTCGCCAGATAGGCGGCGGTAGATCGGTCGAAAGATCTCTGCTCGTGCAGCGTACGGAAGGCTGGCAAGCTCTTGATCACATCGTTCGGTGGCCGCTCTCGCTGAATGAAATTGCGGAACCGCAGGGCGCCACTCACTGCGACATCGGCCAACTCGGCCGCCGAGCCATCTCGGGAATGCATGGTTTGCACGAGCTGGCTCATGCGGTAGACATCCACGGAGTTGTCACGCAACTTCCCGATGAATTTCTCCGAGGTCGCGATGTCATCCTGCAGCCGCGTGATCTGCTCGCCCAGGATCGAGCGTGACTGGGCATCGCAGATGTACGCCTTGACCTTGCAACCCAGTCCCGCGAGCCGGTTCATGAGGTGCAGCATGGCGAGCTGACCGAGGTGATAGCGAAGCCTTCGTTCCGGATAGGCCGGTTCGAGGCTCCAGAACGTCATGAGTTCGATGCTGTTGGCGTTACCACCCAGCCGTTGAATCAGTACGCCCGGATCTGGCTGAGAGACGAACGGGTTGGGCTCGTTGTTATCCGACTCCGTCATGTGGGCTCCCTGTTGCCCGGCAGTTCATCTTTCTATGTGCTGAAGAGCCTTCTTCAGAATCGACTCGCGCGCGCTATTCCCTTCCAGCACCGTGAATCGCGCACGGTGCACAGCGACGGTGAGATACTGCTCCTGCAGCCAGACGAGCTTGCTCATCTCTTCCGAGGTCGGATCGCGCCGATTGCGGGCGCGGAACCGACATTCGAGTTCCGGTGCACGCAAGGTGAGAAGGATTGTTCGATCTGGAAGCCGCAGGCCGAGATTCGTGTATAGCGTCTCCATGGCAGTGACGATCGCGTGGCTATCGAAGCGGTCCCGGCCGCGCACCGCGAACCCCTGGTACAGGCAAAGCGAATCGATGCCTCGATCGCCGATGATGAGATCCGCAATGGCCGGCAGCGAGCCGAGTGCCACCGCCTCGGCATAGAGCATGTAGAAGAACGCGGCGCTTGCGCCTTCCGCGAAGCCCTCACCGACGAAGATCGAACGTTCGAGCGACTGCTCGATGCGGTTCCGGATCGCCGGGTCGGCGGGGAACTCCGGCTTCGCGACCACGCTGACTGCCGCCGATCGATAGTGTTCACACAACGCGGCCGTCAGCGTCGTCTTGCCGACGGAGTCCACCCCCTCTATCGTGACGTAGCCAGCCCGGCTCACGGATGCCGACCTTTGACGTCATACGCATGCCTCAGAACTGCCAGCATCTCCGTATCATCGGGGCGGCGATTCTCCATGAACACGAAGAGCTCGGACCTGTCGATCCATCGGTGCTCGGAGAAATCCGCGTGGTTGATGAATAGCTTCGTCCCAGACAATCCCACGAGGAACTCGAATTGGCGCATCGACTTCGCGCCGAAGCCGGAGCGGTCGGGCTTTTCCCAGTCCCAGATGGCGATGAGAGCGTGGACGGCCGAGATCTCCACGCCGATCTCTTCGCGAACCTCCCGGCGCAGTGCGGACTGCAGCGGCTCGCTCGGCTCCACATGGCCGCCGGGGAGATCCCAGCAGTTGGGAAGAAAGGACTTCGAGGACGCCCGCCGCAGAATCAGGATTCGGTAATCATCTCGAATAGCGATTGCGTTCACGATGCAAGCACGCCCCGCAGCGCTTGCCTCATTGCGCAGCGAGGTCAGATAAGGGTCCTGCTCGCCCCTGGGGGCGTAGAAGATCGTGTGCATGTCTCAGTATGAATCAATGCCCCCCAATCGTCAGCCGCTGCTGACATCACGCTGCGCTGGTTGGTTCACGTGCACGATCCTGCCGCGGATTGACGCGATTTCCCGCTCCGGAGATTGTCTATCGCGGCTCGGATCAGATCTTGTTTTAACTTGGAGATGGTCGGACCTGACCTCCCGTTCACCACGAGGCCCGTCACCTCCAGCTTCTTCGGCGCGGAACTGATCACGAGCTTGGGCTTCGGTCGGAACTGGATGTTGCCACCCGGGAGTCGGAATTTGGTTGTCCGTCGACGGTCACGAGACGAGTGACCAGGCTTGCAGCGTCCCTGCCGATGCCGGGCTTGCGAACGAGAAGCGCATAGACGCTTCGATGAGTCACGCTCGGATGAAACCGTCGCGCATCCGGATTCACCACGCACTTCCGACGGAGGTGTAGCTGAGCGTTAGTACGGGTTGAACGGCGCTCTACGCCGCCGTGAGCAGCGGCCGCCACCCTGCTGCCTCGATCAGCTGCAGCGCTGAGTGAGGGGAGGGCGGCCCGCAGTATCGAGCGGGCGCCACGTGTCAGGAGCATGCGTAGGTCACGATCGCCGCGTTTGGAGATTCTTCCCAGATGACGTTTCTGACCTGAAGAGTGCTCCATGGGAGTGAGCCCGAACCAGGAGGCGAAGTGCCGAGCGCTCTTGACGTGCGCGACGTTCCCACCGGTCGCAGCCACCATTGCGGTGGCGGTTAGCAGTCCGACGCCGGGGAGGGAGAGCAAGGTCTGGCAGGCTACCGACTCGCGTGCGACGCAGGAGAGCTGTTGTTCCAGCTGTGTGGTGCGCGCTTCGAGCAGGGCGTCCATCCTCTCAGTTCCGTGACTCGTGATGCCCTAACGACTCAATTCCAGGGATTCAGCAGCGCCTCGAGTGCCGTTTCGAAATCCGACGTGTTGCGAGTCACGAGAGTCAGGCCATGAACGGCCGCAGTCGCAGCGATCAATCCGTCCATCGCCGCCAGCGGACGACCACTCGCGTCACAGCGCGCAATCACGCGCCCCCATGCATCCGCCACCTCGGATGTCACGGGAAGAATCCGCGATTCAAAGCGGAGCGGGAGCTCGTCGCGGAGCCAGGAGTCCAGCTTTCTTCGACGCGCACCTGGCGCGAGACGCTCGATGCCGTGACGAAGCTCGGCGAGGGAGGCCACGCTGAGAAAGACGCGGTCCTCGTCCACCTCTTCCATCCACGTGATGACCCCGGCGTTCGGCTGCGGGTTCGTCCACTCGGAAACGACGCTCGTGTCGAGCAGAAAGCTCATGAATCAGTTGAGCGAAGCTTGTCCTTCGAGCGCTTCCCCCTGAGCCCCGAGCCGCGCAGAGGCGAGCTCGCAAAAAACTCGGCCAGCGTGCCGACCCGCTTTGTCTTGCGCTCCCATTCCTCCGCGGAAACGATCACGACGGTTCTACGTCCGTTGCGCGTGATCGTCTGAGGTCCGGCGGACCGAGCCTGCTCGATGACCTCACTCAACCTTGCTTTGGCTTCCGCCACCGTCCAGCTGTCTGTCATGGCCGTGCCTCCGAAATGGTCAAGATGGTCATTGTAGTCATGGAAGGCTGGTTCGACAAACCCGGCGCACCCATGCGGACGAGCCGCCAGGAACGGCGTCCACCGTCTCTGGCAACAAAGGACGGCGACGTGATGGCGCCGCGGGAGCTTCCGGATTTCGCCCAGGGGCGAGGTGGCGAAGGTGGCCGTCAGCGGCGGAGGCAAAATTGCGGTCGGAGACCTGAATACCTTCGAAACGCCTGCACGGATCGCGCCGCGGGGCCAGCCGGATGGCATCTTGTGGATGAGGTAAGCGTCACCGCGTCTATATGTGAGCGACTTGGCAGAAAAAGTGGACACGCAAGTGGACACGAGTGCGTCGGATTGCTGAGTGCTGCCGGCTGTTCCGCATATGCTTCGTGCCGTATTGCGCGCGCCCGGAGCTCACGGGGCGGCGTGGAGGGGAATCAACAGAATGATTCGCAGCTCGCGCGTTCGGATTGGCGCCGTCTGGGGGCGGAAGATGTCAATGAGATTGAAGTGCACTGGGCGGTTGCTGGCGTCGCTCGCGGGTCTGGCGGCTATTGGGACTTTGGGCGTGGCAATGGCTGCCGATCCGGCGTCTGCCCCAGCCGACGCTGGCCACACCCAGTGGCAACTGGTCGAGAACTACTGTTTCGAGTGTCACAACGCCACGGACTGGGCGGGCAGTGTGGCCTTCGACACCATGTCCGCTGACGCCGTCCCCGAGGACGCCAAGGTCTGGGAAGCCGCCATCAAGAAACTCAGGAGCGGCCTGATGCCGCCTCCGGACAAGCCGCAGCCCGAGAGCGCCGCCGTGGCAGGCATGATTTCCTGGCTGGAAAGCACGCTGGACAAAGCCCAGGCCACACCCTACGCAGGCTACGTGCCGCTGCGACGCCTGAATCGCCGCGAGTACGCCAATGCCGTACGTGACCTGCTGGGCCTGCGCATCGACGCCGCCACCTGGCTGCCGCAGGACCCGTTGAAGGACGACTTCGACACCAACGCCGAGCTGCTGCAGGTGACTCCGGCGTTCATGGACCAGGCCGTCACCGCGGCGCGCGCGCTGGCGCTGCAGGCGGTGGGCGATCCGAAGTCCGTGCCGCTGGAGACCACCTACGGCCCGCCGGCCAACATGATCCTGTCGTTGGCCGCGGCGCCCGCTCCGGGATCGGGCAACCAGCAGCGCTACAAGGACGGCATGCCCTTCGGGACCCGCGGCGGCATGAGCGTGGAGCACAACTTCCCGGCCGACGGCGAATACGTGCTGACCATCGGCGATATGGCCCTGGCCCGCACGGTGCCGAACATGGAGTTCGAAAACACCGTCATCGCGCTGCTGGATGGCAAGGAATTCTGGCGGACGACGCTTGGCGGCGAGGAAGACCACAAGGCCATCGACCAGAAGCTCGATGACGCGGTCGCCAGGATCAACGGCCGCCTGAAGGACATCCGCTTCCACGCCACGGCCGGCCAGCACACGGTGGCCGTCACCTTCCTGCGCCGCAGCTATGCCGAGGACGACGCGCGCACACTGCAGTACCAGTCAGGCGACGACCGCCGTACAGCCAATCTGCTGGAGGGTGGCCAGCACCGCGTGCAGGCTGTGCACGCCTTCCACATCAAGGGCCCGGTGAAGATCACCGGCATGAGCGATTCGCCCACCCGCCAGAAGATCTTCATCTGCAAGCCGGCAAGCCCCACCGACGAGAGGCCGTGCGCGGAAGAAATCATCAGCAACCTGGCACAGCACGCCTTCCGCCGCCCGGTGAAGGACGAGGACATCGCCCCACTGATACGCTTCTACGACCGCGCCAGCAAGACGGACGGCTTCGAGGCCGGTGTGCGTGAATCTCTGGCTGCGATCCTGGCGAGCCCGCACTTCCTGTACCGTGCCGAGGCGGCCGTGGACGAAGGCGCCCGCGCACTCAACGACCTGGAACTGGCCTCGCGTCTGTCCTTCTTCCTGTGGAGCAGCGTGCCGGACGACGAGCTGCTGGCCGTTGCGCAGAAGAACGACCTGTCGAAACCAGACGTGCTGGCGGCACAGGTCCGCCGCATGATGGCCGACCCGAAGGCGATCTCGCTCACCCGGGATTTCGCCTTCCAGTGGCTCAACGTCGCCAAGATGGACGGCATCGTTCCCTCGGCCGCGCTCTTCAGCTATGCCAGCGGTGTCTATGACCCGCGCGCGGCGTTCAAGAAGGAACTGGAGCTGTTCATGGACAGCATCCTGCGCTCCGAGCGCCCGGTGACGGACCTGCTCACCGCCGACCACACCTACTTGAACGAGCAGGTAGCACTGATCTACGGCATGGAGGACGTCCGAGGCAACGGCTTCCACAAGGTGACGCTGAAGGATCCCAACCGCCACGGTCTGCTCGGCAAGGGCGCGATTCTGATGCTGACCGCGAACCCGAACCGCACCGCCCCGGTGCTGCGCGGCGCCTGGATCATGGAACGCATCCTCGGCACGCCGCCGGCAGTCCCGCCCCCGAATGTGCCGGACCTGGCCGAGGCCGCGAAGGGCAAGCCCACCACGGTGCGCGAGCAAACGGAATTGCACCGCGCCAACCCCGCCTGCGCCAGTTGCCACGCCGTGATGGATCCGCTGGGCTTCGCGCTGGAGAACTTCAACACCGTGGGCGCATACCGCACCGTCGACCCGCAATTCCAGCTGCCCATCGACTCGAGTGCGACCATGCCCGATGGCACGGTGCTCGCTGGACCGGCGGACCTGCACAAGGCGCTGGCCGCACGCGGCGACCAGTTTGCGCAGATCATCACCGAGAAGCTGATGACCTACGCGGTGGGCCGGCACGTCGACTTCAACGACATGCCAGCCGTGCGCCGCATCGTTCGTGGCGCCAAGGCCCAGAACTACACGTTCGAATCCATCGTGATGGGCGTAGTGAACAGCGATGCTTTCCGTCGGCGCGCGCCGGCAGCACCGCCACCCGGCGCGACCACCGCGCAGGTTTCTTCCGCGAATAGCGATCCATCTGCTCCTTGAAGGCTGGAGGCTCAGAACATGTTCCTTACCAAGAAGCATCTTTCCCGCCGCACGGTCCTGAAGGGCGCTGGTGTCGCCATCTCACTGCCGTTGCTGGACGCGATGATCCCGGCCAGCACTGCCCTGGCAAACACCGCGGCGGCCATCCAGCCCCGCCTCGGCTTCGTGTACATACCGCACGGCGCGGTGGAGAAGTTCTGGGTGCCGAAGGGGGCGGGCAGGGATTTCGAGCTCTCACGCATCCTGAAGCCGATGGAGAACGTGCGTGACTACGTCACGGTGATCACCAACATCCGCAACAAGGCCGGCGAGCGCCAGAACCCCCCGCACGGCATCACCGAACAGGCCTGGCTCACCTGCCAGGACCCGCAGATGAGCCCCTGGGGCGCCGGGGCGGGCACTTCCATCGACCAGATCGCCGCGAAACAGATCGGGCAGGACACGCCGATCGCCTCGCTGGAGTTGTGCGGCGAGCCTGGCGGCGCCACGTCCTTCCGCGGCCCGAACCAGAGCCTTCCGCTGGAAGGCAACCCGCGCAAGGTGTTCTACGGCATGTTCGGCCCGGGCGATTCCAACGCTGATCGCATCGCACGCCTCGAGGCCACCGACAGCCTGCTCGACTACGCGATGGAGGCCATCCAGGGCCTCAATCGTGAGCTGGGGGCGGCGGATCGTGCGCTGGTCAGCGACTACCTCGAGTCGGTGCGCGAGGTCGAGGGCCGCGTCTCGAAGCTCATGGCCAAGGCCGACTCCCTGGGCAACCTGCCGGATGCCCCCGTGGGCACGCCGGATGACTTCACCGAGCTGGTGGACGTGCAGTTCGAGATGATGGCGCTGGCCTTCCAGACCGGCCAGACGCGCGTCGCCTCGATGCGCATGATCAAGGAGGCCTCGATGCGCACCTTCCCCTCGGTGCAGGTGGACGAAGCCTTCCACCCGCTCTCGCACCATGGCGAGGATCCTGACAAGCAGGAAAAACTGGCGCGCGTGCAGACCTACCAGATGGAGCGCTTTGCGCGCTTCGCCCAGCGCCTGGCCAGCATCGAGGAAGGCGACCACAACCTGCTGGACAGCACGATCATCCTGTATGGCTCGAACCTCGGGAATTCCGACCTGCACAACTGCTCGCAGCTGCCGGTGCTGCTGCTCGGCAAGGGCGGTAACCTCAAGGGTGGCCAGCACATCGCCGCCCCGAAGGACACCCCGTTCGCCAATGTGCTGCTGACAATCGCGCAGCGCGCGAACGTCAAGATCGAGAAGTTCGGTGACGCCACCGGCACCTTCAGCGAGGCCTGAGTATGCGAATGGGGGCCCGCATGAGGGCAAGGGTGGCGGCTGTTGCAGTGGCCAATGCATTGGCAATCGCCCTGCTGTGCGCCACCACCGCTGGCAGCGCCGCAGCGGCCAAGGCAGACGCGCCGCGTAAGCCGGATGGCAGCACGCCGCTGATGTGGGCGACATTTGAAGGTGATGTTGAAGAGGCCGCGCGCCTGCTCAAGGAAGGCGCTGACGTCAAAGCCATCAACAGCTACGGCGTCAATGCCATGCATCTGGCCGCGGACACGGCCAACACCGAGCTGATGCGGTTGCTGCTGAAGGCCGGCGCGGATCCGGAGTCCCCCAATCCCGATGGCGAAACCGCGCTGCACCTGGTGGCGCGCAGCGGCAATGTGGAGGCGGCGAAGCTGCTGCTGAAGGCTGGCGCGAAAGTGAATGCCCGCGAGCGCTTCGGCGAGCAGACGCCGCTGATGTGGGCTGCTGCCCGCCGCCATCCCCAGATGGTCGAGCTGCTGCTTTCCAAGGGCGCGGACGTCAACGCTCGCGGCGCCGTCCGCGACTACAAGCGCGTAGCCACCGCGGAAAGCCGTGCCGCCCCGCGCGATCGCGGCGGCCTCACGCCGCTGATGTACGCCGCGCGAGGCAACTGCGGTGAGTGCGTCGAGGTGCTGCTGAAGCACAGGGCCGACGTGAACCTCGCCGACCCCTCGTTCGTGGTGCCGCTGTCCATCGCGATGATGAACGGCAACTGGGACATCGCCAAGCGCCTGGTCGAGGCCGGTGCAGACGTGAACCAGTGGGACATGAACGGCAGCTCGCCGCTGCATGTGGCCATCGCCAACATGAACAACGCTGGCAGCCGCAACCCGCTCGATCAGGACAAGCCCAACAAGGCCTCCGGCCGTGATCTGATCAAGATGCTGCTGGATCGCGGCGCGAACCCGAACCAGCAGCTGTATTGGGGCGCGGGCTTCGGTTCCTCGGCCGATCGCGGACTGACGCCGTTCCTGGCGGCCTGCGGTACCGGCGACATCGAGCTCGTGAAGCTGCTGCTGGGGCACGGTGCGAATCCCAAGCTCGCCACGTCGGACGGCCGTGGACCCATCATCATGGCGGTGGCTGGTGCGGGTTTGACCGGCAGGCGTGCTAGAGAGGCCGCCGCCGCCGCTCGGGCCGCCACGCCGCCTGGTGCGGCCGAAGGCATGTCTGGTGGTGCAGCCGAAGGCCCCCGCGCTGGAGCGCCGCGTGCCAATCCGCAGGTACAGCTCATCCGGCTACTCGCCGAGGCGGGCGCGGACGTGAAGCTGGTGGGGAAGATTCACCTGCTGGCGCGCACGCGCGGCGGTTCAGCGCTGCACTACGTGGTGCGCGGCAATGGCAATCGTCAGGTCATCCAGGAACTGTTGGACCTCGGCCTCGACGTGAACGTGAAGGACGCGGACGGTCTGACCGCGCTGGACTACGCCATGGGCCGGGGCTACGTGCCATTTCTCGCCATGCCCGAGCCGCCAAACAAGTCACTCGCCGATTTTCTGCGCGGCAAGGGCGCGAGCATCGAGCTGGCGAAGACCCCGGACTGGCCGCCCCAGGGCCCACCCATCGCCACCGCCGTCTATGACTCCTTCATCTGGCCTGTCGATCCGGTAGGACCGTAATGACCCTTTCTCGACGTCATTTCCTGCGCGACAGCGCGCAGGCCCTTTCTGCTGCCGCGCTGCTGGGGCTGCCCGCTGTCGCATCCGCCGCCGCCAAAACTCGCGTCGAAGTGCAGGACGTGAACGGACTTGCGCTGATCACCGGTGGCGGTGGCAATGTCGTGGCTCTGCCTTCCGCCGAGGGCGCGCTGCTGGTCGATGGCGGCCTCGCGGCGCATTCCTCCGCAGTGTTGAAGGCGGTGGCCTCGGCCACCGGAGCCAAGCGTGTGGCCACGCTGATCAACACGCACTGGCACCCGGAACAGACCGGTTCCAATGAGGCCGTGGGCAAGGCTGGCGGCACCATCATCTCGCATGAGGTCACGCGTCTGGCGCTGGGCCGGAAGAACCCTTCCGCGCTGTACACGGGTACCTATGGCGGCCTGCCCCCAAAGGCGCTGCCGACAGTGACCACCTACAACACCGGCACGCTGCAGTTCGCTGGCGAGCAGGTGGACTACCGCTACCTGCCGGCCGCGCACACCAACGGCGACCTGTACGTGCACTTCCCGAAGCACAACGTCATCGTGGCTGGCGGCCCGGTGGCCGGGCGCAGCTGGCCGGTGATCGACTGGTTGGGCGGGGGCTTCTATCACGGGTTCCTGCGCTCCTATGAAATTCTCAGCGAGGTGGTGAAGCCCGACACCGTTGTGATCGGCGCGCAGGGTGTGCCGGTGAAGGGGAGCGACATCGTGCGCTACAAGGACGTGTACTGGGAACTGTTCGAGCAGATGTTCATCCTGTTCAACAAGGGGTTCGGGCCCGAGGATGTGGTGGAGTTCAACAAGGGGAAGGAGTTTGTCGGGGTGGTGCCGGTGGTGGCGGACCGGCCGTTGAAGGGGCTCATTGAGGAGTTTGGGGATCCGTCGCAGTTTCTGGAATGCGCGTATCGGAGTTTGCAGCAGGCGACTATTCCTCACTGAGCGGCAGGCGCGGCCAGAATTGATCGCGTAAAGGATGACGCGGCGTGCGTGGCGGAGCAGAGGCTGTTCGCTTGGGCGACGATAAGCGTCGCACCGATGCTGAGTACACGTGACACTGAGCCGCGCGGGCGGGTAATGCCAGGCTACGATGGCTCCCTCGTAGTCGCCAGAGAAACGTATGAGCGACCCGATACTCGACGCTCCGGAATGGCTGCAGGATCATCTCCGATAACATCACTCTGAAGCGAACAGATCGAGGTGCTGCTTCAACGAATAAGGTACGCCGCCTCGCCAGCCGCGCTCGAAAGAATCTCACTCGTCACCGTCGGCGCCCATGCGGAAAGCGCAGCCAGGGGCCCGACCGCCTCATCGGTCCAATCCAGGATTAAGCACAGGCACACCGTGCTCTTCGCCGTGCTGGGTGAGACTCTGCTGGGTCTGTTCAGGCACTACCCTGGCCGGCGCGATTCGCGAGACAGACGGCCGCCTCGACCAGATCGCGATCATTGAATGGCGCGCGCTCATCGCTCTTGAGCTCGACGGCGAGCGACTCGCCCGCCGCAACCAGCGTGCGCAAAGAATCCGGAGTCACCGAGGGCCTCCTGAGCGAGGACTCGAAATCGAGGATGACAGTGTGGAGACGCGCTGATGGAGACTTGCCGTTACGTTTCCCGGCAGGATCAGAAGGAGGTCGATTCGCCGGCTGCAGGGAATCAAGCGAGCGTCGTCCCACCTGCGAACGAGCGGGCGTCACGCGCTAGACGCGCTCGGCGTGCGGATTTGACTGGCGTGCTATCGGTGCGGGCGGGCTGATATCCGGCTCATGCGACCTGGCTACGGATCGGCCGCAGCGAGCGGCGCTTTGTGGGATTCGGAAACAAGCATCCGCCGCTCGATCAGCGTGGAGATCACTCGCCGCGCGGTTCTCTCACTCGCATCGACGAGCCCAGGCACGCGGCCACTGTCCAACTCACCAGAAAGCATTGCGTTACGCAACACGGCGAAGCTCCTCTTCGGCAGACGGCCGGCATCCCCTTCATCGCGCGCATACAGTTCCATCCGCCGCTGCGCTCCGAAGGCTGGAGCAACTCGCGGCGCGCAGGGTGTGCCGCTGACGGGCGCCGACATCGTTCGCTACGGCGGCAGGTTGCTGCGGACACTAACGTTGGTGGCACGCTCGCGAGCCGTCAGGACTGACTTCGAGATAAAGCCGGGAGCCGTCCAGGCTTCGCATTTCTGACTCGGGCCTCGAGCACTGATGCTGAATTTGCCGCACGCCCCCTGCGGAAGGTACGCTGCGACCGCAACCCCGGTCTTGCGCGCACTGCGCGGCGCCGGTGGATTTCTTCCCGGGGGGAAACTGATGCGTCGATTGATCTTCGGTCTGGTCGTCGCGGCCGGCGTGGCCGCGTGTTCGCAATCCGGCGCGGGCGGCACTGCAGCCAGCACGGGCACTGCTGGTGCCAGCACAGGCGCCGCGGCCGCCGGGCACAACTCCAACGACGTCGAGTGGACCCAGCACGGCGGCGACCCCAACGAGCAGCGCTACAGCATGCTCAACCAGGTGACCGCCGAAAACGTCGGGCAGCTGGGCCTTGCCTGGTATGCGGACATCCCCGAACGCGGCGGCTACCAGAGCACGCCGCTGGTGATTGACGGCGTGCTCTACATGACGGCCCCGTGGAGCAAGCTCTACGCTTTCGACGCGAAGTCCGGCAAGCAGCTGTGGAAGGTCGACCCGGAGGCGCCGCGCGAGATCGCTGCCACCTCGATCTGCTGCAACATCTCCAATCGCGGCGCGGCCTATGCGGACGGCAAGATCATCTGGGGCACCATCGACGGGCGGCTGATGGCAGTGGATGCGAAGACCGGCCAGAAGGCCTGGGAAACGCGCGTCACGGACCCGAAGCTGCAGTACTCCATCACCGGCGCGCCGCGCATCGGCGATGGCCTGGTGTTCATCGGCGTGGGCGGCGCGGAGTTCTACACCCGCGGCTACCTCGTCGCGCACGACGTGAAGACGGGCAAGCCGGTGTGGAAGTTCTACACCGTGCCGGGCGATCCCTCGAAAGGCCCGGACGGCGAGGCGTCCGATGACGTGATGCCGATGGCCGCGAAGACCTGGACCGGCAAGTGGTGGGAGAAGGGCGGTGGTGGCAGCACGTGGGATGGCATCGTCTACGACCCGAAGTCGGATCTGGTGATCTTCGGCACCGGCAATGGCCTGCCGTGGCCGGCGCACCTGCGTTCGCCGGGCGGGGGCGACAACCTGTTCACCGCCTCCATCGTCGCGGTGCATGCGAAGACCGGCAAGTACAAGTGGCACTACCAGGCCGTGCCGATGGACGGCTTCGATTTCGACAACACCGCGCCGCTGACGCTGGCGGACATCACTGTCGATGGCCAGCCGAAGCACGTGGTGATGCAGGCGCCGAAGAACGGCGTGTTCTATGTGATCGAGGCGGCCACCGGCAAGGTGGTGTCGGCGGATCCGTATGTACCCAGGATCAATTGGGCGCTCGGCTTCGACGAGGCGAACAACTGGAAGCCCATCCTCAATCCGGAAGCCAACTACGGCAAGACCGGCAAGGGCTTCTACGTGCTGCCTTCGCAGGCGCATGTGTGGCATCCGCAATCGTTCAATCCAGAGACGGGCCTGATGTACGTGCCCGCACGTCGCGGCGTGGGTTCGTTCGTCGCCGAGGAAGGTGGCCGCATCCTGGGCAACCAGCTGGTGGATGTCAGCTTGAGCCGTCCGCCGGAAGGCACGCGGCCCGAGGTCGAAAACCCCGGCGCCTACCTGCTGGCCTGGGATCCGGTGGCTCGCAAAGTGGCCTGGGAGCAGCGCGAAGGCAGCGGCAGCGCCGGCACGCTCACGACCGCCGGCAACCTGGTGTTCCAGGGCACGCCCGGGCAGAAGTTCGCGGCGTTCCGCGCCGACACCGGCGAGCAGGTGTGGTCGGTCGACACGCAGGGCAACGTCGTGCCGGGCCCGGTGACGTATTCGATCGACGGCGTGCAGTACATCGCGGTGATCTCCTCGGCCAGCACCGGCTTTGCCGCCGCCGCCGGCAAGAACCGGCTACTGGTATTCAAGCTCAACGGTGACGTGCAGCTGCCGCCGGCCCCGCCGCCGGTGCAGCAGGTGCTCAACCCGCCGGCAGACTTCGGCGACGCCGCGATGCACGCGCGCGGCCAGGACCTTTACGAGCGCAACTGCACCGGCTGCCACGAGGGCGGGCGCTTGTTCAGCGGCTTCCCGGACCTCAACTACACGATCGCGCTCAACAGTGCCGATTTGTTCAAGGCCATCGTGGTCGATGGCGCGCTCGCCGAGAACGGCATGATCTCGTTCAAGAACACACTGAAGGCGGAGGATGCAGAGGCGATCCGCTCCTTCATCACCGCGCGCGCGAACGAGCTCAAGCGCAACCCGCCGCCAGTGTCCGGGCCGCGTGGCGCGGGCGGCCCGCCTCCGGGGGCTGGCCCGCCGCCCGGTGCAGGCGGTCCGCCTGCGCCGGCCGCGCACCAGTAGGTGTGATAGGCGAACGTGCGGGAGCGCGAGGAGAAGGAAAGGTGTGACGGAGCACCTGTCGCTCAACACCGCGCTGCAGGCGCTCTGGCTCGCAGGCTTTCAGCTCGAAGCGCTACCCAGGCGTCCGTCCACACTTTCTGAAGTCATGGCGCGGCGAGCTGCAGATCAGGCTCGTGCGGAGCAACTTGCCGCAAGCGGTGGCACGCCCGCGCCGCCGCCCCGCTCATCTCGCGCGCCTGCGCTGCTTCGCAACTCCAAGCCGGTGATACTCAGCCGGGAATACGCGCGATGACCTTGATCTCGAAGTCGAACCCCGCGAGCCAGTTGACGCCGATCGCCGTCCAGTTCGGATAAGGCGCTTTTGGGAACACTTCGCTCTTGACGGTCATGATCGTGCCGAACTGATTTTCCGGATCGGTATGAAAGGTCGTCACGTCGACGATATCGTCAAGCCCGCATCCACCCGCCTGCAGGGTCGCCTCGAGATTGGCGAATGCCAGACGGACCTGGGCCTCGAAGTCCGGCTCGGGCGAGCCATCGCTACGACTGCCGACCTGACCGGACACGAACAGCAGATCACCTGATCGGATCGCTGCGGAATAGGTCCGCGACGTGTAGAGGTCATGCCGACCGGCGGGGAAAACGGCGTTACGCTGGGCCATATGGAATTCTCCTGTTGTGGGTCGGTTGATACGCCCAGCGGCTAGAACTTGCCGTTGGGGTTCTGCCATGCGGGACGCGCGGGTATCGATTCGATGGTGTCCCAGTGCTCCGCGATCCTGTCCTCTTCCACGCGGAACAGGTCATAGAAGGCGACCGGCGCATCGGCAAGCCGTCCCTCGCTGACGACCAGGATGAAGTTGCCTTCGCCGAGCACCTTATGGACTGTGTCGTATTTCATCGTGATGCCAGCCTTGGCCATTTCGCCCAATGCGTGATCCAGTCCCGACAGACCGTCGGCGATTTGCGGGTTGTGCTGCAAGTAGCTGTCCCCCGCGAAATAGCCATGGAGCTTGCTCATTCTCCCGTGCACCAGGATGTCGTCGACGAAGGCGGCAACCAGTGCCTTGTTGACCTCGGTCTTGTGAACATCGGAAGATTGCGTCGGACCATCGATCATCGATCGGCCACTGGGGTTTGGCGACTTCGGTTTTTCCTGGAGATTGTCCCAATGCTCGACAATCCTTCCATGCTCGAATCGAAATATATCGAAGCCGATCTTCGGCCCGAAGAAGTCATAGTCGGTGTGGGTGAAGACGAATTCACCGTCCTGGAACACGCGCACGGTGTTCACCCTGGCCGACCCTTCCGGCAGCGCCTGGAGCAATGCCCCAAATCCAGCGAGCCCGTCGGCAGCACCCAGGTTGTGCTGGATATATCTGTCCGGGTTGATTGCGGCAACCGGCGCCGGATCTCCGCTCTCGATGGCTTTGAGCAGGGAGACGACTTGTTGCTTCTGCCGTGTCATGGCGCTTTTTCCTTTGACGAGTGATGGGGAGAAGTGTCCGTTGATGTGCCTGGAGGCAAAAGGTGGAATGCCGCCAGCCGATGGTCAGAACCGGGAATCCGGCCACCGCGTTCCGCTACGCTTCCTCTGATGCCCAGTCGCCGCTCAGCCATCCGGGAGGTGCATTTTCACAACCCGAGGCTTCACAAGGTCGGCGTTGACGTGCTCACGCTCGGCGAGTTGCGTATCAGAGGCGGGTCGGCACTGCTCTCGACACCCCGGCGGGTCGACTTCCATCACTTGCTGCTCGTGGAAGCGGGTTCATCCAGGCACGTGGTTGATTTCGTCGAACATGAGCTTGCGCCGGGATCTGTCCTGATGGTGCGACCGGGTCAGGTCCAGCAATGGCGTGAAGGGAAGGGAAGTGAAGGTAAACTCGTACTGATTTCCAGCGAGGCGCTTTCCCCGACCGTTACCCGCGCCAGTGTGGACATGCGCCTGCTCGCGCTGCCGGACTGGCCTACTGTTTCGAAACCGAGACACGATGTATTTACCGAAGCCGTTGCCGATCTCAGCCGGCTGTCCGCAGACATCAGGTGCTTCGAAGGGACGGATATCGAGACATCCATCATCAGGCACGAGTTGGTGACGCTGCTGCTTCGGCTTGCGCGAGCACTCCGCAGCGCGCCTGCCGGGCGCGAAACGACGCGCGAGGCTGAAGTTTACGCGCTCTTCGTGAGGGAGCTGGAGACGCGAATTACAAAGCGCCTCAATGTCCTGGACTACGCGAAAAGGCTCGGCTTTTCAGCAAGCACCCTCTCCCGCGCCTGCTTCGCCGCTGCAGGACATACAGCCAAGGAGGAGATTGACCGTCGCATCGCGCTGGAGGCGAAAAGATTGCTGGTGCATAGTCAGGAGACAGCTGCCGGCATAGGGCATCAACTCGGTTTCACGGAGCCCACGAACTTCGTGAAGTTCTTCAGGCGTCTGGTTGGATGCACTCCTTTGCAGTTCCGCCAACGTCAGATGTCGACGAGCTGATGCGTGTTCACACTACCTGAGCCCTTCGACGATGAGCGCGAAGCATGCGCCGTGGCGATTCAAGAAGGCTCTGTATCGCAAGCGCAATGAGATCGAGCGGCGGCTGGATCAGCCAGCTGTGGGCGCCACAGAAAGTGGACTTCGAGCGGTTCTGCTGCGCTCGCAAAGGCGCTCAAGAACCCCGCAACATCAACCTCGCTCATATGCGTCGCCAATCGCTGTTCCGGCCGACTCAGGACATCTTCATACTCCAGGAACAGCTAGCCAGGAGCTGAGTCCGGCCTAACCTCGCGAGTTTCGCCGGAATGCCACACGAAACTTTGGAGAGTGGCGCCCCGTGCAGGATACACATGACGAATATATTTCGCCGTTTGCACTGCTTTAGAGCCGCCGCTGAGCGCCGGCCGGCGACGCGCGCTGCGCTGCGGCGCCGCTGATAGTTCGACGGGCATTGGTCGGCCGATTACCGGGCAGGTTCGGTCGTCTCGATGGCAAGCTACGGTTGGCAGCTTCCGACGCAAGCCCGGCCGTTCCGCTGGTCCATATTGGCTTCTCCCCAAGCTGAGAGGGATAGAAGGATCGGTACGAATGTCCGGCCCCGATCAGACAAGCTGTATTCGACCTTGGGTGGCACCTGAGCGTAGACGACGCGATTGACTAGTCCGTCGGCTTCCAGTTCGCGCAACTGATTGGTCAACGTCCTCTGTGTGACCCCGGACATCAGGCGCATCAACTCATTAAAGCGGACCTCACCTCTTTCCTGAAGATACCAAAGCGCAACGCATTTCCATTTTCCGTCGTTCAGACTGATTGCCGCCTCTACCGCGCTACCGGGATTGCAATGCAAACTGAAATGGCGCCGCTTGACCATGTCAGTATCATCCTATACACCTGAAAAAAATCTTGTGCGTATTACAGCGATAGTGTGTACCCGTTGAGAGCGCTCTTACCATCAGTTGGGTTTGAGAGAAGGAAAGAGCATGACCGGCACCATGAAGGCGATCGTCCTCAGCAAATTCGGTGGCTTCGACGCTTTCGAGATGCGCGATGTTACCGTACCGGTCGTCGGACCTCGGCAGGTCCGGGTGCGCGTTCACGCCACCGCCATTAATCCTCTGGACTATCAGATCCGACGTGGCGACTACGCCGACTACGTGCCGCTCCCCGCCATCATCGGTCACGACGTTTCCGGCGTCGTGGAAGAGAAGGGGGCTTATGTAAGCGAGTTCGACATAGGCGACGAGGTTTACTACACGCCCAGAATCTTCGGCGGCCCCGGCTCATACGCGGAGCAGCACGTTGCCGATGTCGATCTGGTCGCCCGCAAGCCGCACAACATCAACCATCTGGGGGCTGCCAGTCTGACGCTGGTTGGAGGCACGGTCTGGGAAGCTTTGGTGACCCGCGCCCAGCTTACCGTTCATGAAACCATTCTGATCCACGGTGGTGCTGGCGGTGTGGGTACAGTAGCGATCCAGCTTGCCAAAGCCATGGGTGCACGGGTCATCACGACGGCGCGCCGTGGCAACCACCAGTTCGTGCGTTCGCTCGGAGCAGACGAGGTGATCGACTACGTCTCCGATGACTACGTCTCAGCCGTCGCAGACTTGACGCATGGGCAGGGGGTGAACGTCGTGTTCGACACGATCGGCGGCGACACCCTGACGAGAAGCGCGCTCGCCCTTGCGGATGCCGGACGGGTGGTCAGCATCGTCGACATCGCACAGCCACAAAACCTGATCGAGGCTTGGGGAAAGAACGCCGCCTACCATTTCGTCTTCACCCGGCAGAACCGAGGCAAACTCGGCGCGCTGACAAACCTTATCGAACGCGGCCTGATCCAACCTGTCATTGGCGCGGTGCTTCCTCTGGCTCGTGTCGGCGAAGCGCATGAACTGCTCGAAGGCGCAGGCTCCCGTGGGCTTCGAGGTAAGCTGGCGATCGATGTTGTGGGCCAGACTGTCAAGCTCCCCACGCCGCGATAGATACATCGATAAGACAGCGGTATTTTTCCCAAAATACCATCCTTTTCGCGACAGCCGTCGGCGTAGCGAGCGGCAGCTATCCCTTCGAGCTCCGGATAGCCGCCGGGCGGAAAAGTCCCCACAAACCGTCGTTCGGAGGCTAGGCGGGGCACCGGATTCCGCCACGAATGCTACGCGAATTCCGCATTCAGCCGCCGCTTTCCGCAGCTACTGCGATTAGGAAATTGGCGCGCCATATCATTGAAGGGTGAAACCTTCAAAAATCCTCGCTCGGTATCGCGAAACCATTCGGCGGATCATCGCGCGGAGCCCTCTCAGCAACCCGCGAGTATTTGGCTCGGTTGTCCGTGGCGATGATCGGGAAGACAGCGACTTGGATCTGCTGGTTGACGCAAGTCCGGGTACCACACTGTTTGACTTGGGAGCTTTGCGGGCGGACCTCGAAGAAGCCATCCAGGCGATCCCGCGCCTCTTTCAATCCAACGTCAGGATAGACGTGTAGGGAAATGCGCTTCTCCCTGTTCGCGATTCGTTACTTGTAGCGCCACCAGCGGGCGCCGCTTGGCGCGATTTCCAAGTAGAGGCCATGCCCGTCAAAGAGCTTTACAGGCTTATCCTTTGGCTTCGCGCTCTCGATCTCGATCCGAGTGAGCGACATGGGGGCAACTCCCAATTCCACGCCACTTCCCGTGGCTGTCGCCTTCCAACATTGACCCCCAGCCTTGGCGGCGTGTCAACCGATGCTCAGGCAGTCACTGATACCGTTACCGGGATTTAAGTTACTGACTCGTCAGACAAAACGGCGTGCTAGCGGGTGCTGAAGCGAAGTCGATCGAAGCAGAGAGAGGATGGTGGTGGAAAGGGAGGGACTCGAACCCTCGACCCCGGCATTATGAGTGCCGTGCTCTAACCAGCTGAGCTACCTTTCCAACGGGCCGGCGGAAGGCCCCGGATTCCGGGGGGCGGCGATTGTGGCGACCGGCGGCGGGGGGTGTCAAGCCAAGGCCTGGCAAGGGCTTGGCGCCGACCCAGGCCTGCTTTCCGGCCCGTTTCCACCCACCCGATCCGCCGCGCTGCGCTTCTGCCGCCTGCCACGCGCAGGTCCCAGCTCCACCTCGCGCCGCGAGCGCAAAGTGATCAGCACTTGTCGATTTTCAGGCCTTCCAATCGTCATTCATCGTACAGGCGCACGGGCCGCTGGCCTCTCCCGCCGATCTGAACTGCACGATGACACCGGAGCAACCATGAAGAAATTCCTGGCCGTCTATATCGGCACGGCGACTGCGCTCGAGAAGTCGGGATGGAACACGCTGGACCCGGAGAAGCGAAAAGAGCGGGAGACCAGGGGCATCCAGAAGTGGGGTGAGTGGATGGCCGCCAACGCGGTGGCCCTCGTGGAGCAGGGCGGCCCGCTCGGGAAGACGAAAAGCATCTCCGCGAACGGTATCTCGGACATCCGGAACAACATGGCCGGCTATGTCGTCATCCAGGCGGAGTCCCACGAAGCCGCCGCGCGGCTGTTCGAGAATCACCCGCACTTCACGATTTTCCCCGGTGACTCGGTGGAGATCATGGAGTGCCTGCCGATTCCCGGGCAGCGCTGAGCCCCGAGCCGGCTCGGCTTCATACGCTTGCGCCCGGCGCCGGCGCATCGATTCGCGATACGGTCCAGGAGAGCTCCACCAGCCTGAGATCTCCGCTTCGGTCGCACGCAGCATCGATCACGCGCGTCACGCGGCGGGCATGACGCGCCCGCCGCACTCCTCACGTCGCCGGTCTGCGCCGCACCGGCCCGAGATCCGGCGGCGCGAAGCGATGATGTGTCGCCGACTCGTAAGCCGACCCGATCTTGATGAGCGTCGGCTCGTCACCCTGGCCCGCGAAGAAGGTGATCGAGATCGGCATGGGCTTCCTGAGCTTGCTCTTCTTCGCATCGGGCGGAAGAACCGCTTCGTAATCGGTCTTGTCTGCCGTCAGCGCGTACACGGGCTCGTAGACAACATCGGTCGCGCCCGCCGGCACCACGATTCGCGGGATCTGGAAGAACGGTGTGATGCCATCCAGGCTGATGGGGCCGACGTTCGGGCCCTGGATCTTCGGCGTTGGCACGGTGTTCTCCGCGTGCACGAACGCGTCGATGCGGTTCTCGTGCATCACGCGCAGCAGCGCCATGCGTGCCACCTGGCTACGCGCCAGCCGCTCCGCTTTCCCGGGGGCGGTGTGATCCTTCCACAGCAGCCAGTTTCGCGCGCCCGCATCCGACTGGCTCTGGCGGAATTTCGCGTTCGCCACCCAGCTTTCCCAGTTCGTGACGCGGCTGTCGCCGCGTGCGAGCAGGTATCGGTTGAGATCGAAAACGGTGTTGCTGCACAGGTTCGTCATGCAAGGCGTCGCGGCGAAGCTCGCGAAGTTCGTGATGTCCACCTTGCTGGTGAGCGGCGCCTGGCGATTGCTGAGCTTCATGAGGTAGTCGTATGAAGTGACGTCATGGCCCGGCACTTCGAAGAACAGCTTTCCATCCTTGTCCTTGCGCGCGAACACCTCCGGCATGAAGCGCGGCAGGAGCTCGGACAGCGCGTCGGCAAACGTATAGGCGAGATTCGGCACCGAAGGGTCGTCGGGGTACTTCGGGGTGGAAGTCTCGACGAGCTCGGCGCCGAGACGGTCGCGGAGGATGGTCTTGATCTCCGCGTCGATCTGGTCGCTGATCGCTTCGTGATTCTTCGTCACCTTCACCATGTGCTCGCGCAGGATGGCGATGCGCATGCCCTTCAGCGGCTTCGCTTCGCTCGTCGCGCCCGCATCGCCGACGAGAAAGCTCGCATACGATTGCTCGGGAATCAGGGCCTTCGGCAGGGCGGTGAAGGGGTCGCGCGGGTCGTGGTAGCCGCGCTCCGGGTCCTTCATCGCATCGAGCACCCGGGTCGCGTCGGCGAGCGTGCGCGCGTGGATGCCGGCGCGGTCGTTGAACCACTGGTTCCCGATGCCGCCGTTGTCCGGAATGATGCCCTTCGTCGTGAGGATCAGTGCGGTGCCGTTGCGGGACGCGGGCCCCTGGCAGGATGCACCGGACTGCTCGCAGATGCCGATCATCGCAAGGTTGCCGCCCACCGCGGCGCCGGAGCCGCCGCTCGAGCCGCGCACCACCCGCTCGGTGTCATAGGGGTTGCAGGGCTGGCCGCTCCAGCCGCTCACCATCTGGCCGCCGGCCACCCAGTTCGTCTTCGCCGAGTTCGGGCCGCCGGGGTTCCCGGGGCCACCGTTGAACTCATGCGCTGACGACTTTGCATAGATGATCGCGCCCTTCGCGCGCAGCTGGGCGACGAGCGTCGAGTCGACAGGGGGAACGTCCATCGCGAAGTTGACGTCGTTGTTCGACGTCGTGCGCATGTCCTTCGTGTCATACGGGTCCTTGAACGACGCGATGACGCAGTACATGGGCAGCTTCGCGAGATCGGGGTTCCGGCCGTACTGCGCGTCGAGCTCCGCGGCTCGCTCCAGTGCGTCTGGTTGCTGGCGGAATTTCTCGCACACCTCCGGCGCGCCTGCAGGCAGCGGGCCGGTTGACGGGTGCGCGTCGAACCGGCCCTTGCAGGTGACCGAGCGTTCACCGCGGATGTTCAGGGTCTCGAGGGCGTTGATCTGCCCGGCATCGGGAATCCCGACGCGCATGCCTTGCTGCTGCCACACGCTCGGGTCCGAGACACTCCGCTCCATACGCCCGTATTCGAGCGGCAGGCCCTGGTATTTATCCAGCTCGGGAAAGACGCTGGATGCCTTGACCGTCTTCGCGGGGAAACTGAGCGCCTTGCCGGCCCGGATGTAGCCCTTCACCGGTGTGACGTTTGCGCCGTCAGCGGTGATCAGCGCCGTGCAGACCCCGTTGTATGCCTTGGCGCGCTCGAGATAGGCCTCGACGACACCCCTGCAAGTGATCTCGCCGGCCTTGATCGCGTTCTGCATCCCTTCGATGGTGGCTTCCTCCGGCTGGAAGGCGGCCGCAGCCTGCATGCTGCCCACGGCCGTCAGGATGCACCACGCGTAGACCCTCCGCTGCGTCTTCACTTGCTGTTCTCCCGGCAGACTGTCGTGTGCAACTCAGACGCGCCGGCGCCCCCACACCCCCCGTCGCCGCAGGTAAATAGTGTGTCGAGACCTCGTGGCGGCGCCACGCACCGACAATGGACCACGGGCCATCGGCAAGTTGTCCCCTCCCGCAGATGCGGAGAACATGCGCACCACATCGGAACAACGATATTTCCAGCCATCGATGGGGGGGCCTCATGAAACGACTGATCGTCGGCGTCGCCGCCGTTCTTGCATTCGGCGTGAGCGGCGCCAGGGCTTCGGACCCGGCCTGCAACCGCGAGTGTCTCGCGAGCGTGATGGACGCCTACCTGCAGGCGCTCATCAAGCACGACCCGGCGAGCCTGCCCATGACGCGCAACGTGAAGTACACCGAGAACGGCATTCGCATCACGCTCGGCGATGGCCTGTGGCAGACGGCCTCGGCAATGCCCACTTACCGGCTCGATCTCGTAGACGAGGAAGCAGGGCAGGTGGGGTTACTCGGGCGTATGAGCGAGAACGGCAACAACAACTGGTACGCCGTGCGCCTGAAAGTGGAGCCCGATCGCCGGGTCTCGGAGATCGAGCAGCTGATCAACCGGAGCATCAGCGCGCCGGGTGGCCCGGGCGGTGGTCCCGGCGGTCCGGCGGCAGGCGCCAATCGGCCCGCCGCGCCGACGGAGCCGCACCCGCTGATGGCACAGGTGATTCCGGCGGGAAAGCGGCTCACGCGCGCGGAGTACGTCACCATCAGCGACGCGTACTTCACCGGCCTCGATACCGATGAGAGTGGCCGCAACGTTGCCTTCTCACCGGACTGCCAGCGCCGCGAGAACGGCACGGTGCTCGCCAACGACCCGAACGCACCCGAGGGCTCGATGCAGCGGCTGGGCTGCAAGGAGCAGTTCGACACGGGGTTCTCGGTCATCGTCACGGATATCCGCGAGCGGCGCTTCGAAGTCGTGGATCGCACGAAGGGCCTGGCGTTCGGCTGGGGTTACTTCGACCACAACGGCACGCCGGAGAAGATGTCGCGCACGCTGGATCGGCAGCTCGTGGACGTGCCACCGATGTTCCGCCAGCCCTTCTCGTTCTACATCGCGGAAGTGTTCAAGGTCGTGGACGGCAACATCCGGCAGATCGAGGCTGTGCTCACCACGGTGCCATACCAGATGGAGTCTGGTTGGTGACAAGTTCCATGGAGCATGGTGAACCCATGAGCCTGTCCTCTTCAGGCGCGCTCGACGCGTCTGCCGTCTGACGCGTGCGATCGCGCCGCGCGGCCGGCGGGCACCATCGTCTGGAACACACCGTCACGTCTAATGAGCGCGTGCATGAGCGCGGCCCCGACATGCAGCAGGATCAGTGCAAAGAACAGGAAGGCCACCGTGATGTGCAATCTCAGGAAGAACGTGTGCAGCCCGTCACTCTGCGAAAGAATGGCCGGAAGGCGCACGGACCCGAACAGCACGATCGGGTAGTCGGCCGTCGACAGCATCGCCCAGCCGACCAGAGGCATGCTGATCATGAAGATGTACAACAAGTAGTGCGACACGCGTGCCGCCGTCTTCATGCCTGCCGGCATGTCTGCGGGTAGCGGTGGCGCGCCGTAGCGCAGCCGCACGGCCAGGCGAATGAGCGCGAGAACCAGAACGGTGATGCCGAGCGACACGTGAATCGAAATCAGCCGGAGGTACTTCGGCTCCGTGGACGACACCATGCCCACACCGATGAAAAGCATCGCCAGGACGCAGGCGGCCATGACCCAGTGAAGCAGTTGCTGCAGGGGCGTGAAACGTTGCTGATAGACATTCATGGCTTGGCGCTCGGTGCAGACGGTGCAGTGCGGGGGTAGTACCTGGCCTCCGCCGTGCGAAGGTCATACGAGCGCCTGTAGGCGGATGAGCGCGCCGCGGGGAACGGGTCATCCGACGTGTGAATGCCGGAAGGCAGCACGGTAGGGTCGAAATTGATCTCGCGGCACGGGCCGTCACGCTCGGGCTCGATTCGCTGCACGACCAGCGTGCCGACCTCGACGGTGCGGCGATCTTCGGGCCAGGCCCTGGTCGGGTCATTCGTCGGGTCGCCGGGGTTGGCGACGGTCACGTGCAGGTTCCAGCTCACCGGCCCTTTGGCCACGCGCTCGGTGATTTCCTGCTCCAGGAAATCGGGCGCCTGCTTCGCGAGCTCATCGTGCGGGATGGGCATGGGCTGCACCGTCGGCAGGAGCGACCACCGCACCGCACGCTCCGTGCCGGCAGCATCGATGAAGATGAAGCTGTTGAGGCTGTTGAAACGCTCTTCCGCGTAGCTGGCGTTGAAGGGTGCGCTCGAAGCCCACGCACCGAACGCGGCGAACTCCGGATGCGCGGCGACGAAAGTCTTCATCGCATTCGGGTCCTTGCTCTTGGAGGCCGTCAACAATGCGTAGAAGTGCTCCGGCGTGGCGACGGGAAAGATCGGAGGGTCGATCATGGCGGTGCGCCATTCCTGGCCATCCGGCGTGGTGATCTGCAGACCGAGGCCTCGCACGCGCACGGTCGCATCCGGTGCATCCGGGTTGGGAGTGCCGAGATTGAACCGGCCCACCACCGGGTACTGGCCGCGCATGAACACGTGCGCGCGCGACAGCTCCGCGCCGGCACCATTCGATTCGAAAACGCCGGTGAAACAGATGCCCTTCGCGTGGTTGCGGCGGTAGCCGAGCGCGGGGCCCGTGGGTGGCGCGAGTGCGCCCACGATCTTGTCTGGCGTGAGGCGCTGGGGCGAGAACCAGCCTGCCGTATAGGCGAAGACCGCGGCAGCGCCGAGGATGACAGCAAGGATCAACACCAGGGGCGCCAGCGAGGAACGGGCAGGTGGTGTGTGCGGGTCAGGCATTCAGGTCTCCTGCTGCGGTGTGCGAATCGGCATGTCGGTGGAAGAGATTGCGAACCGGGAAAAGGATCTGCGAGTGATCGCGGTGCTCTCGCGTGGCTTCATCCGTTTCAGTGAGACGACCGTGAAAAAGGGCTCGAGATTTCCGCAGGTGCGCGCAGCAAGAGTGAGTGCTCACCGGCCCCGTCTGACTAGCTCAATATCGGCAGATTTCTCTCTCGCTCTTGCGGGAGGCGCAGGAGCATTGCGTGTGCCTGAGGTCGTTGGGCGAACACCGGCTGCCTCGTTCAGCAAATAAGAAGGAGAATCGCCTGCGTAAGTTCTGCGTGCAGCGCAGAGCACTGTGCGACGGGGGTGCAATGTCCACGGTCACGCGCGCGACGAAGATGCTGGAGCAGGTCGGAGTGGCATTCAGCATTCACACATATGACTACGATGCCGACGCAGACCGCATCGGCCTGCAGGCGGCTGCCGCGCTCGGGGAGAGGCCGGAGCGCGTGCTGAAAACGCTGATGGCGCTCGTGGACCGCAAGCCCGTCTGCGCGATCGTGCCCTCCGATCACGAAGTCTCGATGAAGAGGCTCGCCGCCGCGTTCGGTGGCAAGGCCGCCCAGATGATGGCGCCCGCCGATGCGGAGCGGGTGTCGGGCTACAAAGTCGGCGGCATCAGCCCCTTCGGGCAGATGCGCAAGCTGCCGATGGCCATCGAAGAGCAGTCGCTGACGAACGATCTCGTGTACATCAACGGCGGCCAGCGCGGGTTGCAGGTGCGGCTCGACCCGAAGGCGGCTCTCGAAGTGCTGCAGGCCATCGCCGCTCCACTCGTTGCCTGAACGGTGCGCGGGAGGGGCGAGCGACGATCGCGGCACATCTGTGGTCGTCGATCAGGGTCGCCCGCGCTCGCGAGGCACGATGGGGCACGAGGAAATCTGGTCCCCCTTCCTTCGGATTTTTTTCGACACACGTTCGCCAGATGAGCGCCTCCCTTGCTCGCGGCCCGGTTCCGCGAACAACGGCAACATTTCTCGCGCGAGCCCAGGCGGATTCGTGAGTGCGCTGCGTATTCCCTGGTAACCGGCCATTGCGGGCCGACGGATACATTCGAGGGGGCAAGCTACATGCGCGCAAGCGATCCACAGTCGATTCGCGACCATCACGATTCATTCAATACGAAGGAGCGCTCCAACGCGCTTCTTGGAAGCAGCATCCGCGTGTTCGTGGCTGCCATGCTTACTGCGTGCGCCAGCCAGGCATTCGCCCAGGAGGCGCCTGAAGCGGAAGCCGCGCCCCCGACGACGGCCGAGCCCACCGATTCCGCCAACGGCGCAGATCCCCTGCAGCAGGTGGTGGTCACGGGATCGCGCATCGTGCGTCGTGACTATGAGGCCACCTCGCCCATCGTCACCGTCGATGCAAGCAGTTTCGAGCGTTCCAGCACCGTGGGTGTGGAATCCTCACTGAACCTGCTGCCGCAGTTCCAGCCCGGTGCCACGCAGTTCGACGCCGCGCGCAACATCCAGTCGAGCGCGTTCGGCGGCGTCGGCGCTGCCACCGTGAATCTGCGCGGCCTCGGGACCAATCGCACGCTCGTTCTCATCGACGGCCGTCGCGCCCAGCCGGCCGACGCAACGCTGGTCGTGGACGTGAACTCCATTCCGTCGGCGGCGATCGAGCGCGTCGAAGTGATTACCGGTGGCGCATCCGCCGTGTACGGCGCCGATGCGCTGAGCGGCGTGGTCAACTTCATCCTCAAGAACGACTTCGACGGCTTCACTGCGGATCTGCAGTCGAGCATCACGGAAGAGGGTGATGGCTCCGAAACGCGTGTGAACGCGCTGTACGGCGCGCAGCTGGAATCCGGCCGGGGCAATGTGATTCTCGGCGCGGATTTCACCAAGCGTGGTGCTATTGAGATCGGTGATCGCGACTTCTATCGCGCGGGCTGGGCAGACCCGGGTACCACCGGTGGCAGCGTGCGCCGCCCGTACTGGCGCCCGGCAAACGCGCCGGACCAGGCGAGCCAGGCTGCGCTGGATGCGGCGTTCGGTCAATACGCGCCGGGCAGCGCGAGCCGCCTGGCGAACATCTACTTCAACACTGACAACAGCCTGTTCCAGGCCAACCCGGGGCTGGGTTACAACAGCGGCGATCCGAACATGATCCTCCGCACCAACGGTGCGCTGTCACAGCGTGACACGCCCGGCCTGCTCTCGAGCCCGCTGGAGCGTTACTCCGCTTTCGCGCGCGCTCGATACAACATCAACGACTACGTGACGGGTTATGCGCAGGCCAACGTCAGCTCCACGCAAGTGCAGTCACGCATCAGCTACAACGCCGCGTTCACCTTCTGGGGCGCATCGATCCCGTTCGACGCCCAGCACCCCGTCCCGGACGATCTGCGCGCCCTGCTTCTCTCGCGCGAAAATCCGACGGCCAACTGGGCGCTCGATCAGAACACCGTGTTCGCGGGGCCCCAGCAATCCGAAACCACGAGCAACGTCTACCAGGTACTGGCGGGACTTCGCGGCTCGCTGCCGCTGGGCGATTGGACGTGGGACGTGTATGCCGCGCAAGGCCGCACTACCACCAGCACGTCGCTGAACGAAGGCTTCCTCTCGCTGCAGCGGTATCGGGAGATCATCCAGGCGCCGTTCTACGGCGAGGGCTACGTGCGCGATGCCAGCAACGGCTTCGCCATCAGCTGCACTTCAGGGCTTTCGCCGTTCTCCAACGCGCCCGTGTCGCAGGACTGCCTCGACGCGGTCAGCGTGGACATGAAGAACAACACCAACTTCGAGCAGGAGGTGTTCGAAGGCTCGTTGCAGGGTGGCCTGTTCGAGCTGCCCGCCGGCGAAGTGCGCACGGCGCTCGGCGCGGCGTATCGCAAGAACACGGTGGATTTCTCGCCGGATAGCCTGCTCAGCACATCGTCGGTGGAAGCCCAGCCGATCGGCCTCTACGCGGTGAGCAGCACGTCCGGTTCGACGGATGTGTGGGAGATCTACGGTGAGTTGCTCGTCCCGCTGCTGCGCGACCTGCCGATGGTCCAGGCGCTGGAGCTCGAGCTGGGTGCCCGCTACTCCGAGTACAACACGGCGGGTGGCCAGAACACCTGGAAGGCGCTCGCCAACTGGACGATCAATGATTTCGTGACTGTGCGCGGCGGCACGCAGCGCGCCGCGCGCGCCCCGAACACGGCGGAGCTCTTCTCCGGCCAGACACTGAGCGTCGTCGGCTTCGCGCCGGTTGATCCGTGCTCCACGCTCACGCAGGCGCCCTGGGGCAACGTGGCCGCCAACCCGAACCGCGCGCAGGTTCAGGCGCTGTGCTCGGCCATCATCGGCAGCGGCACCTCGCGGTTCGACCAGAACCCCGGTGGCTTCACGGGTCAGTTCGGGTTCTTCCCGTTCGAGATCGAGACGCTCGCCGGCAACTCGGAGCTCAAGCCGGAGATCGCGCGCACCTGGACGGCGGGCCTCGTCTTCCGCTCGCCCTTCGAGAGCCCGCTCGCGAACAAGCTGACGGCGTCCGTCGACTGGTATCAGATCTCCATCGATGGGGTCATCAAGTCCATCGACTCGCTGACCACCTACTCGCTGTGCCTCAACGCGAACGGCCTCAGCAACCCGACGTACTCGCTGAACGACCCGGGTGGATTCTGCTCCTTCATCGATCGTGACCCGATCACCGGCGACCGCCTGCGTGTGGACGCACCGTTCCTCAACATCGGTGGCCTGAAGACGAACGGTGTGGATCTGCAGCTCAACTACCGCGTGGACCTGTCGGACCTGGGCTTCGCGAGCCTGCCTGGCTCACTTTCGCTGAATCACCTGGTCAACTACCTGGGTTCTTACGAGACGCAGGCGAGCCCGGACGCGCCGTTCCTGGAGTACGTGGGCACGGTGGCGAGCTCGCTTCAGGGGACGAGCGGCCAGTATCGCTGGCGTTCGCTGACCAGCATTGGCTACAACCTGCCCACGCTCAACGTGCAGCTGAGCTGGCGGCATCTGCCAAGCGCGCGTGACGGCAGCGTCGTCATGAACCCGTTGAGCACGGTTCGTGGGGTTCCCTCCTATGACCTGTTCAATCTTTCCGCAGGCTGGCAGATGACGGACGCGCTGACTCTGCGTGCCGGCGTGGACAACCTGCTGAACAAGGACCCGTTGGTGCTCAGTGCCAATCCGCCGACGACGAACAACGCGGACAACACACTGGCGAACTACTACGACGTGCTTGGGCGTCGTTACTATGTCGGCCTGAAGATGAGCTTCTAGCGCCGGAAGGGCCGCGCACTTTCCCCCCAAAGTGGGCGGCCCGATTCACTCCACGCTCCCGCAGTCACGAAGGGCTCGCACAATGCTTCCTCTCTCGTTCGCACGGATGCTCTCCCGCCTCCTGGCGGCAGCTTTTCTCGGCCTTGCGGCCGCCTGCGCGCAGGCAGACACGGTGCTCATCACTGGTGCCAACTCGGGTATCGGCCTCGAGTTCGCGAAGCAGTATGCGGAGCTCGGGTGGACGGTGATCGCCGCGCATCGTCGCGACGAAACGCCCGATACGCTGAAGGAGCTGGCCGCGAAGCACGCGAACGTGAAGCCAGAGCGCATGGACGTGACCGAGCCGCAGCAGATCCAGGCGCTCGCGCAGAAGATGAAGGGCGTGCCGATCGACGTGCTCCTCAACAATGCCGGCGTGGTGATCCTCGGCGGGCAGGACGGTGCGTGGCGCGGGCCGGGCGCAAACGTGGATGGGCAGAAGTTCGGCTCGCTGGACTACGACCAGTTCGACACGTTCATGCGCACGAATGTCGCCGGCCCCGGCCGCGTGACCGAGGCGTTCTACGAGAACGTGAAAGCCAGCAGGCAGAAGAAAGTCATTTCGATCAGCTCCGCGAACGGCCAGATCACCGGGCCGCCGCTCGGCGGCGGGCTCTACTGGTACCGCCTGAGCAAGGCGGGGCTCAACAAGCTCATGATCTCCATCTCCACGGACGTAAAGAAGGACGGCGTCACCGTTGTCCTGTTCAACCCCGGGCCGGTGCAGGTGGAGAAGCAGGCGGGCATCGAATTCCCGGGCATGAAGCCGACGGATGTGGTGGTGAAGTCGATGATCGGCGTCATCGACAAGGTCACGATTGCGGATACGGGGCGCTTTCTGACGCACGACGGGCAGACGCAGGACTGGTAAGCGGTGGTGCTGGCGAGGCGCAGCCGCGATCCGCAGGCCCCTTTTGTCGGGGACCGCGCGGAAGACCGATCCTTCGGGCGCTCGTGGCCGTGCACTCCAGACACCACGTCCCCGACAGGGGCCTGCGGATCACGGCTGCGCTTCAAGCGCCGCGGGGTTGAAGAGAGATTCAGCGGTCGAGTTTGGCGAGGAGATAGGCGCTCGCGCGCGCCATGTGCTTCTCGATCGTGCTCACTGCGATGCCGAGGCGTCGCGCGATCTGCTGGTGCGGCAGGTCTTCGAGGTGATAGAGCGTGAATATCGTGCGCGTGCGCTCGGGCAGCTCGTGTAACGCGGCGAGGAAGCGCTCCATGCTTTGGGCGCTGTGGAGCAGGCTGTCCGGGCCCGGCGTAGCGAATGCGCTGCCATGGATGTCTTCCTCGTAGACCTCGTGCATCGATGCCGCCCTCGTTGTCCGGCGGCGGTGACGATCGTGCAGGAGATTCGCGGCTGACTTGAAGATGTAGGCTTCGAGATAGTCAGCGGATTCCAGATGCGCGCGGCTCGCGAGGCGCAGGAACACGTCCTGCACGAGGTCGTCGATCTCGTCACGCGGAACGCCGTGTTTCTCGAAGTATCTGCACAGCCGAACGCGGAACCGCACCGGGATCGATTCCGGGGCGGTGGTCCGGCGCGCCGAGGGCGCGCGCGCGACAGTGTATGAGGCGGCTTGATGTTCCAAGGGCTGTGGCCGACCCGCAATGGGGCCGGCACTCGTGTAGTTACGCAGCAGGCTCGAGGCGCTCAGTCCTGCGGTGCGACGTTGCGCGACTGGATGAGCCACTTGCCGTTCACCCGCACCAGCTCGTCGACACCGCGGCCGGCTGCGGCGACGCGCGGCGGCTGCGTGTTGGGTGCGCCGGCGAACACGGTCATCCAGTACGAGTTGAACCGGGCGTGGTCCTTGTCGATGAACTCGATGTGCGCGTTCGTGATGACGTGATGCATCGCCGGCTGCTTCGGCTCGCCCTTCGCTTCGCGTTCGGCACGGGACTTCTTCAGGTCCGTGACCATCTTCCGCAAGGCCTCGTGCCCTCGGGTGGCGTTGGGCCCCGCGGCGAAAGAGCCGTCGGGCGTGAACACCTTGACGTAGGCCTCCTCGTTCAGCGTGTCGAGCGCGCGCACGTAGCTCCACATGAGCTGCTCGATCTCGTAGCGATCCTTCGTCTCACGCAGGAGGTCTGCGTCCGACGCGGCTGCGGTGCTGAGCGCGCCAAAGGCCAGCAGCGCGGCGCCGAAGGCGCCGGCAAGTCTGTTGCTGTGGTTCATGTGCGCGTTCCTCAGTTCGCCGGCGGCAGCGTGGCCGGGTCCCAATGCTCGTCGGCCTTGCCATCCTTGAAGCGCCACATGTCGAACCAGGTGGTGGTGTAGGTCTTCGAGGGGTCCTTCGGGTCCGGCAGCTCGCGAACGAAGCTCACGACCACGAGGTCACCTTCGGCGAGCACCGACACCACTTTCGTCTGCATCTTTTCCGGGATCGGCTTCGGCTTCGCTTTCGCGACGTTGATGAAGAAGTTCATGACGGAGTCGAGGCCGGAGGCGGCGAGCGGGTTGTGCTGGATGTACTCCCTGGTGATGTACTTCGGTGCGCGGTCCCAGTGCCCGGACTCCAGCAGCTCCTTCACGATCTTGTAGGCCACCTGCTTGTTCGCATGCAGCTTCGGGTCGGTGCTCGTGAACAGCGATTCCGGGTCGGGGTGCGCGGTCACCGCTTCCTGTGCCTGCAACGTGGCGCAGCCCAGGATCAGGCTGCCGGCGAGAATCTGAATCGAACGTCTCATCATCGTCTTCCCTCGTGGGTGAATCTGGGGCCGGGCGAGACCGGCCGTCATGATCAATTCGGGTGATGGATCACCTGGAGTTGCGGATCAACTTCGAACAGCGGGATGGGCTCGAGTACCGGCACGGTTTCGGCGCCGAAGCGGCATCGCGGATGCGGGCCGGAGCGCTCAGTTTCCCTCCGGCGCCGGCACGGTGTTGAACATGTCACGCACCATTCGCCACGATCCGTCGGGCTGGCGACGGTAGATGTGCAGATAGTTCCCGATCATGGTGCGCCCCTCACCGCCGGCCTTCGGCGAGGCGATGACCTCGAAGGTGCCTCGCTGCCACGCCCAGTCACCGGCCACTTCGGTCTCGACGGCGCTCCAGGTTTCCGCAATCCGGAACTGCCCGGTCGCGCGGAGGTTCGCCGCGTCGTTCGCGGCCTTGCCGACCACCGGCGCGCGGTTGGGCGGCAGCATCACGTGCTCCTCGGTGGTGAGGCTCGAAAGCGTGGCGAAATCGCCATCGTTGATGGCCTTCACGTAGCGCTGGTTGAACGCGAGGATCGCGGCGACGTCTTCGGTCTGGGGTGTGGGTCTGGAAGGCGAGTGCGTGCAGCTCGACAGGAATGCAGCCAGCGCGCATGTCGCGATGGCAAGCGCGTTCGCGCGGAGGCGGTGGGTACGCATGAAGCCCGCGGGCGCGACGCAGACCGTCCTGCTCTCGCGCTCCGTGGGCGTGACGTATGTCTTGCCGCTTTCGCGGTCTGTGCGCGTGATGTGCGCCATGACGCTCTCTCGGCCCGCAGGCCGCACCGGGGTTACGGAGCGCATGCCGCTTACCACGGAACGTCAGTGCCGTCGTAGAGCACGAAGCGGCCGGTGTCCTTGAGGGTCGCCTTCTCGATCGTCTCCACCATGTTCTTCACGGTGAATGGCGTTTCCACCATGTCGGGATAGTCGAGGTCCTTCTGCCGCTCGGTGCGCACGGCGCCCGGGTGCAGCAACAGCACCGTGATTCCCTCCGGCTTCAGCGTGGTGGCAACGAGCTGCATCGCGCGGTTCAGCCCGGCCTTGCTGGCGCGATACCAGATGGCGCCGGTGCCCGTGAGCTGCTCAGTGAGCGAGCCGTTGGTGGAGCTGATCGACACCACTTTCTTCTGCTTGCCCGCCTTCACGTTCGGCAGGAACGTCTCGGCGACGAGCACCGGCCCCTTGATGTTCACGGACATGATGGTGTCGAACAGGGTGTAGTCCATCTTGCCGAAGTTCTGCGTGGCCCAGTTGCCGCGGTCGTTGTAGATCCCGGCGTTGTTCAGCAGTACGTCGATGGGGACGTCTTTCAGCTTCGTCGCGAGCGCGGAGACTTCCTCCGGCTTCGTCACGTCCATGTGCTCCGCGCGCACGTTCGGGTATTGCTCGATCACGTCCTGCAGCGTGTCGGGCACGCCGTCGTGCCGATGCGTGGCGATGACGGTCCATCCCCTGGCGGCAAACTGTTTGGTGAACTCGAGGCCGATGCCGGAGTTGGCGCCGGTGATCAGCACGGTGTCGGCCGGGGCGAGCTGCGCCGTCGCCACGAAGATCAGAACGAACAGGAGCTGTGCGAAAGCCCGTCTCATCGATGAACCCCCCTCAACGTGCGCGCAGGGGCCCGATTGGGCTCGAGCCGCGGTGTCGTGAAAGACCGGGTGACGCCGCGCTGCGGGCCCCGTGTGAAGCAAGGCTTCTCCACTGCGTGAACAAGAGGGGCCCGCTCCGGTCGGGCCGCCTGGCGGTGGCGACTCTTTTTTTCTACACAGGGGGGACCACCCGGACACCTCATCCCCTCATAGTCACGAGGCTCCTTGCGTCTTGCGAATTCAGTGACCGGTTTCGATACATCCAGAAGGCTGACCGAGTGGTTCCTGCAGTGGCGCTCGCCGCTGCGCCGGTTTCTGATCGGGCAGCGTTCCGTGCCCGTGGCGGACGTGAACGACGTGGCGCAGGAGGTGTTCCTGCGACTGTTGCGATATGAGCGCGCGGAGCTTCTGCAGCACCCGCAGGCCTATCTCTTCAGGATGGCGGCCAATGTCGCCAGCGAGTGGTCGATACGGGCGCGCAGCAGCCGGCCTCACGAAGCCAAGTGGCTCTCCGACCTGCTCTCGGAGGATTGCCCGGAAGATGACGCCGCGCGGGCCGAGGCCTCTGCCGAGATCGACCGGGCACTCGGCACGCTGACACCGCGACAGCGGGCCGTGCTGAAACTGCATTTCGGCGAGGGGTTGGGGCGTGAGGCCATCGCGGCCCGCCTCAACACGACGCCGCGCGCGATCAAGCGCGACCTGTTGAAGAGTTACGAAAAGCTTCGGAACGAGCTCGATGCGGAGTTGCTGTGGGTGGTGACGAATGGACGTGAATGACCGCCGCAACCGGGCAGTGGGCGAGGCCGCCGAGTGGTGGCTGAGCCTGCAGGAGGCGCCCGAATCCCGCGAGCTGCGCGAGCGCTTCGTCGACTGGCTGCGGGAGTCCCCCGTGCACGTGGCCGAGTTCCTGCGCGTTGCGCAGGTGCATGCCGCGCTCGAAGGGTTCAGGAGCTGGGAGGGCGTCGATACGGCGGGCGCGGAGACGCCCGGGGCGCCCATCGATCTATCGAGCTATCGGAAGGAAGCCGGGGCGGCAGCGACACGCCCCGCCCACGCTGGCTTGCTCAGGGATGAGGCGGAGCGCCCGAGTACAACGCGGCGTCGGTGGCTCGTGGCGGCTTCGATTGCCGTGCTGGCAGCGGCGGGCGGTGGTGCATGGCTGGCTACCTACGCAGGCGCGCAGGTCATCGAGACGGGCCGGGGCGAGCGCCGGGAAGTCACGCTCGCGGACGGCAGCGCCCTGCAGATCGACCCGGAGACCCGGTTGCGTATTCGATACAAGGAGCGTGCGCGGGATGTAAGGCTCGACAAGGGGCGCGCGCTGTTCAAAGTCGCCAAAGACGCTCAACGGCCTTTCGTCGTGAACACGGATCACACGCAGGTGCAGGCGCTGGGCACGGTGTTCGGCGTGGAGCGCGAGCCGGTGGGCACGGTCGTCACGGTTGCGGAGGGGCGGGTGGCGGTTGCGCCCACCGCCAGCACAGAAAGCCGGCCCGCGAGGTCGACGACGCCTGCGAACGGCACCGGCGAGTCCGCTGCCGGCGGCAGCGCCACGCCCTCCTCGGCGCGTGCGGGGCAGGTGCTGCTCGAGGCGGGAGAGCAGGTGGTGGTGCCGCGCAGGGGCGTCGCAGACGCGGTGAAGAAGGTGAACAGCGAGCGCGCACTCGCGTGGGCGGAGGGGCGGCTCATTTTCGAGAACGAGACCGTGGCCGAAGTGGTCGCGCAGTTCAACCGCTACAACTTCGTGCAGCTCCGCGTGGCGGACCCCGGTCTCGCGCGCCGGCCAGTGAGCGGTGTTTTCGATGCGTCGGAGCCCGAGTCGTTCATCGGATTCATACAATCCGTCGCGGCCGTGCTGGTCGAGCGCGAGGGGTCGGACATCACGATCTCCTCCGCGCCTTAGGGCGCTGCGCGCCAGCACGCGCGCAGGAGGCGTTGCGCAGGTCCGATGACGCGGCCTCGCTCGCCGCGAAGTGATTGAGCGAAAGAGCACCGGGCCGCGCACGCAGGCCACGGGCGACTTTTTTCAGCGAATGAGGGGGAGCGCCACTGGCGCATCGGGCGATCAAGCCGTCTTGTGGGGGACCCTTTCGACGCGGGGCATGGATCCTGGCCCTGGTCATCGGTTCGTGGATGGCTTGCGCCGCTCACGCGAGCGAGGCCCGCTATCGCCTGCGCATTCCGGCTCAACCGCTCGGCGACGCGCTCAAGGAGCTCGCGCTCCAGACCGGCCTGCAGGTGGCGCGGCTGGCCGACGACGGCGCGGGCGATGCCATCGCCGAGGCGCTGGACGGGACGTACACGGCGTCCGACGCGATTCGCATCCTCATCCGGTCGACACCTTATACATACCGCTTCGTCGATTCGCGCACGATCGCGGTGGTGATGCGACCCCCTGCCGTGCCCTCTGCCCAGGCGCGGCGTCGCGCGCGGAGCAACGATGAGCCGGGGCCAGACGTGAACCGTGACGCGCCCGGCCGGGCGCGGCGCGGTGATGCGGCCTCCGGTTCATTCGAGCGCTCCAGTGAGGGCGAAGGGCCGATGTCGGAAGTCGTCGTCACAGGCTCGCGCATTCTTCAGCGAGCGGATATCCCCACTGCCACGCCGGTTACGGTGGTGACGTCCGCCGAGCTCGAGAGTCTGTCGAGCGGCGGCCTCGTGGATGCGATGTCACTGCTGCCTCAGTTCCTTCTCAACTCCACGCCGTCGAACGCATACAGCTTCGCCACCAATGCCGGGCAAAGCTTCCTCAATCTCCGCGGCATCGGTCCGAATCGCACCCTCGTGTTGCTCGATGGGCGTCGTGTGGTGCCCTCGTCGCGGCTGGGGTCCACGGATATCGGTGTGTTCCCCGCCGCGCTGATCAGCCGAGTGGAAGTGGTCACTGGCGGCGCTTCAGCGGCGTATGGCTCAGATGCCGTAGGCGGCGTCGCCAATTTCATTCTCGACACGGAGCTCGAAGGCTCGCGCGCGAGCGTGCGGGGCGGCGCCACGAGCCGCGGGGACAATGAGAACCTGAACATCTCCCTCGCGAGCGGGCGCGCGATCGGAGAGCGGCTGCACGCCGTGGGCTCGCTCGAGTACGTGCAGGGTGCTCCGGTCGAAACCTATCGCGGGCGGGACTGGTTCCAGGGCTGGGGCCGCGTCACCAACCCGGAATGGGTCGCCACGCGCCAGGGGCCGCAGGTGCTCACGCTGCCGCATGTCACCTCCACGCGATACACGTTCGGCGGGCTCATCAACCAGCCGGGGTCGGCGCTCGATCGGCTCGTATTCGAGCCCGATGGCACGGTGCGCCCGTTCCCGCTCGGCCCCGTGGCCGCGGTGGGCGGCGGCACCTGGTCGCAGTCCGGCGGTGGAGGCGACAACTACGAAGCAGACCGCACCGGCGACGGCTCACTCGCTGCCGGGGAACGCCGCGGCAGCGCGTTCGCGCATGTGAGCTACGACATCTCGGACGATTCGCAGGCGTACGTGCAGCTCCTCTACGGCCTCAATCGCATCGATTTCGTGAATGTGGGTGGCGTTCAGTTCGGGCAGTGGCAGGCCACGGTCTTCGAAGACAACGCTTACCTGCCCGAAGACGTGCGCAGCATCATGCGCGCCGAAGGCCTGCAGTCCTTCGGCCTCTCGCGCATGGCGAGCTCCGCGGATCTGGGGAGAGCGCGCGACATCGTCGAGAACCGCACGTATTCGCTGACGACAGGGCTGCATGCGCTGCGCGGCGATTGGCGCATATCCGGGTATTACCAGTTCGGGCGCAATCGCGGCGACACGACGCTCGAGGATTTCGTGCGTTCCGACAGGGTCTTCCAGGCAATGGACGCGGTGAGGAACCCGGCGTCCGGCGCGATCGTGTGCCGTTCCACGCTTTTCGATCCAGGCAACGGCTGCGTTCCCATCAACCTGCTGGGTGCGGGGCGCGCTTCGCAGGAAGCCATCGACTACGTGCTCGACAACAAGCTCGGGCGAGTGACGGTGGACCAGCATTTCGCGGAAGTCTCCGTCGACGGGCAGCTCGGCGTGGGACTGGGCGCGGGGCCTGTGCAAGTGGCACTGGGTGCTTCGTTTCGCGAGGACCGCTTCTCGCAGTATGCAAACCCCGCCGATGGATCCGTGACCGCACCCGCGAACGACCCCGCTCGCGGTATCCAGGGCGTACCGGACATCGTGGCGGGCGCCCTGATCCACCAGTTCTCGTCGTTTCCGAGCCTGCAAGGCGCGTACACCGTGAAGGAAGGGTTTGCCGAGGCGCTCGTGCCGCTTTATTCCCAGCCTGACGGGGTGCGGTCCGCCACGCTCAATCTCACCGCCAGGTTCGCGCGCTACTCTGGAAGTGGTGGCATCTGGGCGTGGAAGGCGGGGCTCGAGGGGCAGGTGATGCCCGGCGTTCGTCTACGCGGCACGGTGTCACGCGACACCCGTGCTGCCAATCTCTCGGAACGTTTCGACCTGCAGGATCGCGGCATCATCGCGCGCGACCCGGTCTTCGGGAACACGAACTATTCGTTCAGCGCGACGAGCGAGGGCAACCCGGAGGTGGACCCGGAGCGCGCGGACACCGTGACGGCGGGCGTCGTCCTGCAGCCGCCGGGACTCGAGGGCCTGGCGGTGACTCTCGATGGATACAGCATCCGCATCCGGGATGCGATCGGCCAGCTCGGTCCGCAAAGGATCATCGATGATTGCTTTGCCGGAGCGGCGTCGCTGTGCGAGCTCATCACGCGCAGCCCTGTCGGCAACGAGATCCTGTACGTGCAGAACCGGTTCCTCAACATTGCGCAGGCGAAGGTGTCCGGCCTGGATTTCGAAGGGCGGCTGACGCGCAACGTGAACCTGTTCGGTGGCCGCGATGAGTCCGTCACCTTCCGCATGCTCGCGAGCTGGCTTGCGGAGAATTCCATTACCAATCCAGGTGCACCGAAGGTCGACCGCGCGGGGCAGACCGGCGGCGGCGGGCCCGGCAACGTTGCGTTCCCGGATCTGCGGGTGACCTCGATGCTCAGCTACCGCAACGGGCCCTTCGAGGCGTACCTGCAGGGTAGCTATATCGATGCCGGGACGCTCGATGCCACGTTCACGGAAGGCGTGGACATCGATGACAACTCCGTGCCCTCGGTCTTCTATACGGACGTCATGCTGTCGTGGAGTTTGCCGATGGGCCAGGGCGGCTCATGGTCGTTGTTCGGGCACGTGGAGAATCTGTTCGACCGCGACCCGCCGCGTGCGGCCGATTATTCGGAGTTCAACGGCGCAACACACACGAACGAGAGCTTGTACGACGTGCTGGGGCGGAGGTTCAGTGTGGGCGTCCGGGCGACGTGGTGAGGGGGCGCGCCGAGCCTCTACGGAGCCCCAAGTTTTGCGCGAAGAAACTCCGGCGCGAAGTCCGCGCCGTTCGGCCACACGAGTGTGCGCAGCTCGTGATTCAACGTGAAGTGCCGGAAGGTCTGCACATCCTGCAGCGGCTCGAACACGGGGCCCTGCAGGTCGTTGCTGAGATCGATCTCTCCAGCGGCACCGTCGTCGAAGCGCAGCCATACCCGGTGGCCCGAGAGATAACGTGCTTCGATGAGTCTTGCGAGCGTCACAGTCACTCCAGAGGGTCAATGCGGGCCAGAGGCCTTCCGGCGCGCGCCAGGCTCCATGCATTCAGCAACTCGGCGCGATGGAGGCGCCGCCATTCCTGCACCAGCGCGGCTGCTCGTGCGGGGAAATTACCCGTCACCGCTCCTCCTTCAATCGCCACAGTCATCTCGAACTCGCCATAGATGGCGCGGAAATGAGGCGGAGCGTGGTCACGATAATACATGATGATCGTGATTCCAGGAAAACGGCTGATCTCCGGCATGGCAGCCCTCCGTTGGCCGGCTTGATGTGTTGCGAGGGTAGATAGCCATGGCGTCGCGCGCAGGGTCCGAATCGGCTGCGAACGCGCAGATTCAGCGCGGCTTCGACGATCGAACACGACATCCAGTGCCGTGAGCGCAACCGGGCAACGCAGGCGCGAGTCGTCCGAGCCGAAGCTCGGTCCCCAGGACTTTCGCTGACCCGGAGAGCCGGCGGAGCGCACGCCAACAGCTGCCGCGCACGTCTCAAGTCGGATACGCTCGGTCCGCAGGCTTTCTCCGAGCCGCGCGGGAGGATTGAGCGCCATGGCGACTGAACATCACGGTATCGACCTGCTTCCCGTCATCGCTCTGCTGGCGGCAGGGGTCATCGCAGCGCCGTTGTTCAAGCGTCTGGGCTTCGGCTCCGTGCTCGGCTATCTCGCCGCCGGCGTCGCCATCGGCCCGTTCGGGCTGCGCCTGCTGACGGAGCCTTCATCGATCCTCCAGGTCGCCGAGCTCGGCGTCGTAATGTTCCTGTTCATCATCGGCCTCGAGATGCAGCCCTCCAGGCTCTGGGGGTTGCGGCGCCAGATCTTCGGGCTCGGCCTCGCGCAGGTGTCGGTCTGTGCCGCGCTGCTCACGGGCGTGGGCGTGGCCACCGGCTTCCCGGTCGCACCGTCGTTCGTCGCAGCGGCCGGTTTCGTGCTCACCTCGACAGCGATCGTCATGCAGCTGCTGGAGGAGCGGCGCGAGCTCGGCACGCCGGAAGGGCAGCGCATCGTGTCCATCCTGCTGCTCGAGGATCTCATGATCGTGCCGCTGCTCGCGGCCGTCTCGTTCCTCGCGCCGATCGCGCCCGGAAACGTGCAGGACGGCGGCATCGACTGGAAGGCCATCGGCATCGGGGTCGCCTCGATTGCCGGGTTGCTCGTCGCCGGGCGATATCTGCTCAACCCGATGTTCGGCATGCTCGCAAGCGTGCGCGCACGCGAAGTGATGACCGCAGCCGCGCTGCTCGTGGTGCTCGGCTCCGCGTACGCGATGCAGCTCGGTGGCCTTTCGATGGCGATGGGTGCGTTCCTCGCGGGCGTGCTGCTCTCGGAGTCCAGCTTCAGACACCAGCTCGAGGTGGATATCGAGCCGTTCCGCGGCATTCTGCTGGGGTTGTTCTTTCTCGCGGTCGGCATGTCGCTGGAGCTCGACGTGGTTGCCGCGAACTGGCGGATGATCCTGTTCTACGTGGTTGCCTACATGGTAGTGAAGGCGGTGGCTATCTACGTGGTGGCGCGTGTGCTCCGCTCGAAGAACCGAGAAGCCATCGACCGCGCGCTCCTCATGGCACAAGGTGGGGAGTTCGCGTTCGTGCTGTATAGCGCCGCCGCGGCGGTGGGAATCATCAATGCGGAACAGAACGCCATCCTCACGGCGATCATCATTCTCTCCATGGCGCTCACGCCGCTCGTGCTTGCAGCGGCGAAACTCGTCCAGCGCCGCGTGGGCTCGTCGACTGAAGGGTACGAGAGGCCGGCGGGGCTCACCGGCGCTGCGCTCGTGATCGGCTTCGGGCGCGTCGGACAGATCGCGAGTCAGTTCCTGCTGGCGAAGGGGTATGACATTTCGATCATCGATAGCGACGTGGAGATGATCGACACCGCGCGGGACTACGGCTTCAAGGTCTACTACGGCGACGGCACGCGGCTGGACATCCTGCACGCCGCCGGCGCCGCGCACGCGCGCGCCGTGCTGATGTGTGTGGACAAGGCAGAGGACGGGACACGAATCGTGGAGCTTCTGAAAGCGGAGTTTCCGCTGGTGCCGGTCCTGGCTCGCGCATCGGATCGCCGCCACAGCATGGATCTGATACGCGCGGGAGCGGATTTCCAGATTCGCGAGACGTTCGAGTCGGCCATCGTGCTGGGGCAGAAGGTCCTGGAGCGGCTGGGAACGAGCGCAACCGAAGTCGCTGAGATCAGCGCGCACATTCGCGAGCGGGACGAGCAGCGGCTGCAGCTGGAGCTGGTGGGCGGGTTGGAGGCGGGCCGCGCGCTGTTCAGGGGAACGCGCGGGCAACTGAGCGGGCCTGCGTCGACGGAGTGAGCGCGCTCTTGCAGCTCGCGATGGCCTCAGCTCAGGTATTGCGTCGTTCAGGTAATGACCAGTCCGCCATCCACCGTCACGACTTGCCCCGTGATCCAGGCCGCCGAGGGTGATGCGAGCGCGACGATCCACGGCGCGACGTCGTCAGGCACGCCGCGACGGCGCAAGGGGATGCGGTTTCTTTCCTCGGACTTGATCGCCTCGGCCTGTGCCGCTGACAGCCCCATACGCTCGACCAGGAACTCCGTCTCGGTGGGCCCTGCTGCGACAGCGTTCACTCGCACGCCGACGGGCGCGAGCTCGAGTGCCCAGCAACGTGTGAGGTGCTCCAGAGCAGCCTTGCTCGCTGCGTAATGGGATAGTGCGGGCGCTGCCTTCTGACCGAACGTACTCGAGACGTTGACGATGCTTCCGCCTGCGGCTTGCAGGTAACGCAAGGCCGCTGTGACCAGCAGAGAGGGGCCGATCACGTTCACGGCGAAGATGCGCGCGATCTCGCGCGGGCCGGCCTCTGCGAGTGGCAGGATGACACCGGCACCGGCGTTGTTGACGAGCACATCCACGCGATCGAAGCGATCCACGACCTGCTCTACCGTGCGGGACGCGTCCTCAGGGTTGGCGACGTCTGCGACGACGAACGCGATGTTGTTGTGTGCGGCGGCCAGAGCCCGCAGCGGCTCGGTGCGACGCCCCGTGACCACGACCTGCGCTCCCTGGGCAGCGAACTGCAGCGCCGCGGCTCGCCCGATGCCGCCGCCGCCGCCGGTGATGATGACGACCTTGCTATCAAATGCTTGAATGTGAAGACACTCCTCGAGTCTGGGATCTGGGGTGCGCGTGCTCGCTGCAGAGATTCGCCGAGGTGACGCGCGCCGATGGAGGGGCACTCTCATGCGCCATCGCCGCTGTGGCGAGTTCATCGCTGTTAAAGCGCGTTAACGGACGGAGAATGCTGTGGGCATACGGCTGTACAACGCCTGCTCGCGGTTGACGTGAGGCTATTCTCGGCGTTCGCGCGCACGAAACCTCACCATCGCGAGCTGGAGAATTCCTGTGACAAAAGGTATGCGCAGCGGCCTTGCTCCCGCTCCGGCAAAGCACGCAACGGCAGATCCCGACGTTGCGCCCCTGCTGAAGCCACTGCGGCTACGGCGTCTGAGCCGTTGTCATCGCAACTCCGTTCAAGCGGCCGCTGCGCTCATCAAGAGACGCCCGCCCACATCACCTCAAGATGACACCCACCACGCACAACACGCTCATGGAGGAGTCACCGGGGCTTCGCGAACGCACGCCGCCACTCGTGGCAGCACGTAACCGGACACCACGTATCGGTGTCGAACGGAGGAGAGGGCCTATGAAGATCGTAGTGATTGGTGGTACCGGCCTCATCGGGTCGAAGCTCGTGGCCAGGCTGCGCGAGCGGGGGCAGGAGGTTCTGGCGGCGTCACCGGATTCGGGCGTCAATACGCTCACGGGTGAGGGGCTCGCCCAGGCGCTGGCGGGCGCCGATGTGGTCGTGGATGTGTCGAACTCGCCGTCGTTCGAGGGCGCGGCGGTGCTGAAGTTCTTCGAGACATCGAGCCGGAATCTTCTGGCCGCGGAGAAGGCCGCGGGCGTGCGGCATCACGTGATCCTGTCGGTCGTCGGCGCGGATCGGCTCACCGACAGTGGCTACTTTCGCGCAAAGATAGCCCAGGAAAACCTGATCAAGGCCGGCGGAGTTCCGTACACGATCCTGCGCTCGACGCAGTTCTTCGAGTTCATGAGTCGCATCGCCCAATCGAGCAGCGATGCGCAGACGGTTCGTGTCTCACCGGCGCTCGTGCAGCCCATCGTGTCCGATGATGTGGTGGCGGCGCTGGCGGATGTGACGCTCGGGGCGCCGGTGAACGGCACGGTCGAGGTGGCGGGGCCGGAGAAGTTCAGGCTCGACGAACTCGTGCGCCGCGTTCTGAGCGTCAATCATGACGCCCGGCAGGTCACCGCAGATACCCACGCACGCTACTTCGGGGCAGAGCTGAACGATCAGTCCCTCACACCCGGAGACAATCCGCGCATCGCGCCAACTCGCTTCGAGACGTGGCTCTGCCACGCTTCGGCTGGCAGGTGAGCGAGCGAACTACGCCGGCATGCAGGCGATCGCGCGTGGCTGCGCGATCCCTGCGCACGGCGGCTGAAACAAGGAGCTGATCATGTACAACCTCAGGAACCCCGGAAGTCCGTTCGTCATGGCGTGCAGCGTGCTCGTTGCGTCATCTGTGCTGAGCGCGGAGCCGGACGCGCCGCCGCCCGTGGTGACTTCACTCCTGTCGAAGCAGATGAAGGACATTCCCGGCAAGGAAGCTCTGATGATCACGGTCGAGTATCCGCCAGGGGGCGCCGACCCGGTTCACCGTCACGATGCGCACGGGTTCATCTACGTGCTGGAAGGCACCGTCATCATGCAGGTGAGAGGCGGGAAGGAGGTGACGCTGAAACCTGGGCAGACCTTCTATGAGGGGCCGGACGATGTGCATACCGTTGGGCGGAATGCGAGCAGCACCGAGCCGGCGAAATTCGTCGTGCTGTTGGTGAAGAACGAGGGCGTGGAGCCGGTGTTGCCGGCGGAGTAGGGCGTGATCGAAGTGTTGCGGGGGGCTGCGGAGCGGCAGATGCGTGCTATCCGTCGCACGCGCACCCGGGCCCGACGTGACAAATCTTGTTCTGCGAAATGCATGTATTGCCGCAGGCTTTCCCTTTCCTGCAGATCTTGCAGCAGGACTGCTGTGCGACGGCGGCGGTTGGCTGTGTCAGGCCGAGAGACTCGAGGAACTCCGTGCTTCTGGCGGAGCCTTGCGGTTCGAGGAGCTGGATTGGCTGACCCGTGTCTGGCGTAGTGTTCGTGCCGCCAGAGGCCGAGCACAGCGACGTGAGTGCGATGGCGGTAAGCAGGAGTGCGATGGACTTCAGCATGTCGTAACTTCCTGTCTGCTGCGGGCACCCGGGGGGCGCCGCGTCTGGACGGTTCAGCCCAATCCGTCAGCAGGGCTCACATTGAGGCAGGGGGCGGAGTGTACGCACGCGCAGGTGTGCAGGAATGTGACGTGGGTTCGTCGTTCTGGCCCTGTGTAGACCCGGAAGGCGAGCACACGTGAGGCGACTGTCTCTGGTGATTATCGTAGCGTAGACAGCTCCGCCAGACCGTCGCGCTGCTTGCGATGTTGCGTCTCGCCTTTAGCCTGCGCTCCCATTGTCATTCTGCTGCTCCTGCTTGCGCTGCCCCGCGGACGCTGCAGACGTCGCGTATCAGTACGACGTGCAAGGTCGTCTGACGAGCGTCACTTTAGCAGGCACCACAACGACCTATTCGTGCGACCCCAACGGTGGTCGGACAAGAGCGACCACCGACACCAACCGCGCTACATCAGCTTGTCCAACGTAATCGGCAGCTCCCGAACCCTCTTCCCCGTCGCGTTGTAGACCGCATTCGCAATGGCCGCGCCCGCGCCGGTGATGCCGATCTCCCCGATACCCCGCACGCCCTGCGGGCTCTGCGGGTCCGGAATGTCGTTCCAGATCACGTCGATCTGCGGAACGTCGAGGTGCACGGGGATGTGATACTCCGCGAGCGACGGGTTCATGATGCGCCCGTTGCGCTCATCGAACAGCGTCTCTTCGGTGAGCGCGAGCCCGATGCCCATGATGATGCCGCCGCGGAACTGGCTGGCCGCGGTCTTCGCGTTCAGGATGCGCCCGGTGTCGAACGAGCCGACCCAACGCGAGACGCGCGTTTCGCCGGTAATCTCGTTCACCCGCACTTCGCAGAACTGGGCGCCGCTGGAATGCATCGAGAACTTCTGGTCTTCGCCGGGCTCCGGCGCGGCTGCTTCGCATTCGATGTCGCCCTTGCCCGCGCGGGAGAGGATCGAGGCATAGCTCTCGAAGCGGGACGGATCCTTGCGGGACGCGAGTCCCTGACGACGCGCGATCACGTCCTGCCGGGTCAGTCCGGCGAGCGGAGAAGCGGTGCCGGCCAGTTTCAGCAGCTCGTCGAAGAGCGTGTCACGCGCGGCCACTATCGCCGCCGCGAGCGATGCACTCTGCGATGAGCCACCTGCAACGGGCCCGCTGGGGAGCGCCGAGTCGCCGTACTCGAAGCGCACGCAATCGAACGGGATCGCAAGCAGTTCCGCGGCGAGCTGAGCGTTCACGGTGGCGGTGCCCATTCCCATCTCGTGAGCATCGGATTGCACGACCGCATGCCCGCCGGCCGAAAGCTGAATGCGCGCGGCGGAACCGGGAAAGCGGTAGTACGGATACGTGGCCGTCGCCACGCCATGCCCGATGAGCCACTCACCTTCCCGCCTGGAACGTGGAACCGTGTTGCGCTTCGACCAGCCAAAGCGCTCCGCGCCACGCCGATAGGCTTCGAGCAGGCCGCGCTGTGAGAACGCGAGACCGGACGTGGGATCACGCTTCGGCTCGATCCGCCGGCGCAGCTCTATCGGGTCCATCTTCAGCTCCACAGCGAGCTCGTCGATGGCGGACTCGAGTGCGAACGTGCCCACCGATTCGCCCGGCGCGCGCATGAACGTGTTCGCGACCATGTTGAGCTCGGCGATCTTCTGCGAGAGCAGGAGCGTTTCCGCCGCATAAAGATGCCTCGCCGGAAACGTGAACTGCTCCGGGCAGTTGTTGTGCGAGGTCATGCCCGCGGTGCCGGTATGGATCAGCGCTTTGAGCGTGCCGTCCTGGTTAGCACCGAGCGCAACGCGCTGTTGAGTGAGCGTTCGGCCGCCGGTGATGCGGAATACGCCTTCGCGGGAGAGCACCATTCTCACGGGGCGCTTCGCCACGCGCGAGGCGGAAATCGCGAGCAGATGATGATCCCACACGGACTTGTTTCCGAAGCCGCCGCCGACGAAAGGCGAGAGCACGCGCACCCTCTCGCCGGGAATGCCGAAGATGTGCGCGAGCGTGGCCTGCGTGAGACCTACCATCTGAGTGGAATCATGCACGGTCAGCTCGTCGCCTTCCCAGGCGACGGTGATACCGTGCAGCTCGATAGCCGCGTGATTCTCGCGCGGTGTGCTGTAGGTGTGGTCGATGCGAACGGGGGATGAGGCGAATGCGGCCTCCGCGTCACCCACCGCGACGCGCGTTGGTGCACCCAGGATGCTCTCTGGCGGATTCGCGTCTTTGAGCGCGGCTTCGAAGTCGGTAGCTGCGGGCTCCACGTCGTACTTCACACGAATGAGTGTGGCGGCGTAATCCGCCTGCTCCTGCGTTTCCGCGAGTACCAGGGCAACGGGCTGGCCGTTCCATTGGATGTCAGTACCCTGCAGCGGCAGGAGGCGGCTGCCGGTGGCGCCTTCGGGAAATATCGTGGGAGCGTTCATCTTCGGCGTGTTCTCGTGGGTGAGCACGAGAACGACGCCGGGGGCGGCTTTGGCCCCGGCGGTGTCCAGCGAGGTGATGCGGCCCTTGGCGATGGCGCTGTACTTGAGAGCGGCGTAGGCGAGGTTCTTCATCGGCACTTCGGCCGCGAAGCGGGCCTTGCCGCGCACCTTGAGCGGACCGTCTACGCGGGATATGGGCAGGCCGACCGGGTGCTCCATGTCCTCCCGAGTTTGCGGAACGGGGCGGGATCGAGGCGCCTGGCGCGGGGTCGGCGGCAGGGGGCGCGATGAAGGGTGGGTTGTGCTCATGCTCTGCTCCTCTCGCTCAGCTCGTTCAGGCAGGCGACGATCGTTCGCTTCGCGAGCTCGATCTTGAAAGCGTTGTCGCGCAGGCCGCGCGCATCCTTCAGCTCCGCATCGGCTACGGCGGCGAAGGATGCTTCGTTCGCCGGCGCACCGCGAAGCACGGATTCGGCCTTCCGCGCGCGCCAGGGTTTGTGGGCCACGCCACCGAGGGCGAGTCGCACATCGCGAACCTTGCCGTTCTCCAGGTCGAGAGCCGCCGCGACGGAGACGAGCGCGAACGCGTAGCTCGCACGGTCCCGAACTTTTCGATAAGTGGATCGGTGGGCGAACGGGCACTGAGGCAGCTCAACAGACGTGATCAGCTCGCCCGGCGCGAGCTCTGTTTCAATATGAGGACTGTTCCACGGCAGGCGATGCAGGTCGTTGATGTTCAGCGCGCGGATGCCCGACGCGCTTTCGAGGTGAACCGTTGCGTCGAGCGCCGCCAGGGCCACGCACATGTCCGACGGGTGAGTGGCCACGCAGGACGGTGAAGCGCCGAGAATGGCATGGATGCGATTGAAGCCATCGATCGCGTCGCAGCCCGCGCCCGGCGTGCGCTTGTTGCAACGGGCTTCGTCATCGTAGAAGTAGTAGCAGCGCGTACGCTGCATGATGTTGCCGGCAACGGTGGCCATGTTCCGAATCTGGCCCGAGGCGCCGTTCAGGATGGCGCGGGCCAGAAGTGGAAAGCGCTCGCGGACGCGGCGATCTGCCGCGAGAGCGGTGTTCTTCACGGCGGCGCCGATGAGCAGGCTTCCGTCCTCGCGCGCGAGGATTTCCTGCGAGAGGCCGGTGACATCCACCAGCGATCTGGGGTTCTCGATGTCCTCCCGCATCAGGTCCACGAGATTCGTGCCGCCGCCGAGGTAGCGCGAGTGAGGGTTTGTGCCGGCCAGGCGAATGGCGTCCTCGGAGGTGTTCGCGCGGGTGTAGTCGAAGGTCATCATCGGGCCGGCTCCTGGGTGGCGGGTCGCTGAGAGCCTTGCTGAACGGCAGACGGTCGAACGGTCTGCTCGGCGGCCGGTCGCTGAGGGCCGTGCTGACTGGCGGTTCGTCCGGCGCTCCGGTGGGCAGCGTTTCGTTGAGAGTCTTGCCGGCCTGCGTCTGGACGAGAGCGTTGCCCGGCCGCGTTTCTGTTTCTCTCAACGAACGTGGCCTCAATTGCGGCCATGATTCCGTTGTGCGCCCCGCAGCGGCAGAGGTTGCCGCTCATGCGTTCGCGCAGCTCGTCGCGGGTGAGCTCGATCTCGTCTGTGGAGAGGTCGGCGGTGAGCGCGCTTGGTACGCCGTGCTCGGCCTCGTCCACCATGGCGATGGCGGAGCACATCTGGCCGGGGGTGCAGTAACCGCACTGGAAGCCGTCGTGTTCGATGAAGGCCTCTTGCAGTGGATGCAGATCTGGGGCGGCGCTCAGGCCTTCCACTGTTGTGATCTCGCAGCCCTGGTATTGAACGGCGAGGGCGAGGCATGAGTTGATGCGCGTGCCGTTGACGAGGACGGTGCAGGCTCCGCAGGCGCCCTGGTTGCAGCCTTTTTTGGTACCGGGGAGGCGGAGGTGGTCGCGGAGGAGGTCGAGGAGGGAGGTGCGGGGGTCGAGCTCGAGATCGTGTGAGCGGGCGTTGACGGTGAAGTGCATCAGGGGCTGCTCCTTGGGTCGAGGTCTGGCCTCGGCGCGGGGTGAGTGAGAGCTGGATGGGGAGGGGCGCAAGCGATGTGCCTGCGTTGAGAGAGACGCTCGCACACGTGCGGTGAACGTGTGCGGCACGGCTTCCGCTAGCCGGCCGGGGCGGCATTGGCTGATCGTGATGTGCGTTGAGCGGGGTCATCCAGCAGAGCGATACAGCAGAGTCATCAGGACTGACGGTATCCGCTCGAACGAACGCGGACGCAGCCGTGCCGTTTCTGACGAACTGGCCGGTGACGGGCGTGAGCCTGCGGTTCTGACAGTGACGCACGGACGAAGCACAGTCTCCTTTTCCGAGTCGTGCCTTGCAGAGGCGTCACCCGGTACCCCTCGTGATGTCCGTGTCAGGGGACCTGGCCGGTAATGTCCCGTACAACGGACATGTCCCTGATGGAGGACATACGGTAGAATGTCCGTCATGAAGGACATGCAACTCCACAATGCCGAGCAGCTGGGCGCGACTATCCGCCTGAAGCGGAAGGAAAAAGGCCTGTCACAAACCGCGCTGGCTGAGCGTCTGGGCGTGGAGCGGAAATGGGTTCTTAGGCTCGAAGCAGGCAACCCGAAGGCGGAGCTGGGGCTCGTGCTCAGGGCCCTGAAGGCGCTGGATATGCGGGCCACCCTTGGCGATGAGCGCCAGCCTCTGCCGCTCGATGCTCCCTCCAGACCTGCTCGCTCCCAGCTCGATGAAGTCTTCCAGCGGTTGCAGAGGTCGTCACGCAAGTGAACGAACTGCTCGTCGTCATCGAAGGCCGCGTCATCGGTCGGGTTCGTGTCGGGCCGGGCGGCCGACTCTCATTCGATTACGAGGCAGATTGGCGCGAATCGGCGGAGGGCTATTCACTCTCAGTGAGCATGTCGCGTGTGCAGACCGCCCATTCGCAGAAAGTGGTGCTGCCGTACTTGTGGAATCTCTTGCCCGAGAACCCCAACGTGCTGCAGAGGTGGGCTCAGCAGTACCACGTCTCAGCGGCGAGCCCCTTCAAGCTCCTGGGCAATGTAGGAGCCGATGTGCCCGGTGCGGCGCAGTTCATTCCTCCGGAGCGGCTCGAGGCAATCCAGTCTGCGCAGCGGCCCACCGTCGAGTGGATGACTCTCGATGAGCTTGCTGAGCGCCTTCGCCGGCTGCGATCAGACGTGGCGGCTGTGCGCCGCCCCGGGGACGTCGGGAAGATGAGCCTGCCTGGCGCACAGGCAAAGACAGCGTACTACTACGACAGCAAGACGAAGCGCTGGGGCGTGCCGGGTGGGCGCACGCCCACGACGCACATCATCAAGCCGTGCGTCCCGGGGTTCGACGGGCTCGTCGAGAACGAGCATCTGTGCCAGAGCATCGCTGCGCGCCTGGGCATGCCGGCGGCAAACTCCTATGTGCTGTCGCTCGATCAGACGTACATCGTCGTGGAGCGCTACGACCGCCTGCCGCCGCTGAAGGGCTCGCCGTTTGTACGGCGCATACATCAGGAGGACGTTTGCCAGGCGCTCGGCCTGCTGCCGGGCAAGAAGTATCAAGAAGAGGGTGGCCCGGGCATTGCGCAGATCGTCACGCTCATTCGGCGCGTGAGCTCGGCACCGGAGGTCGACGTCGACCGCTTTCTGCAGGCGAACATGTTCAACTGGCTCATCGGCGGCACGGATGCGCATGCCAAGAACTATTCGTTCCTGATCGGTGCGGGGGACGAGGCGCGGTTGGCGCCGCTCTACGATCTGTCGAGCCAGTTGCCGTATCCGGATCTGATTGCTCAGCGGCTGGCGATGAAGATTGGGGATCAGTACGACGTCGGGCGAATCGGTGTTTCAGACTGGCGCAAGCTTGCGCGGGCTTGTGCGGTTGAGGAGGAGCGCGTGCTGGCGATGCTGGGGGAGATGGCTCGCGCGTTGCCCGATCACGTTTCTGATGCGCGGGAGCAGGCGATTGCGGATGGGCTCGCCAGGCGTGTTGTCGTTTCGCTGGCGAGGCAGGTTGTTGGGCATGTGAAGGAGCGGGCGGGGGTGGTCGGGGCTCGTGCATTGGTGGGTGGCGCGTAGCGATTCGCACGCCACATACGCGGTGCGCATTTCCTGCTGCTGAACACAGGCGCGCCGATCAGTAGCTGGGGGCGGACCCTTCACCCGCTCGTCAAACGCACGCGGAATCTACTGACGTTCTCGCGTTCCGGCCACAGCGCGGAGAGTATCGCTGTCGCGTCACCTAGGCAGTAGGCGTACAGTTCGGACGCTTATACGAACAGCGGGCTGGTCGTTTCGGGCTACGTCAAGAACGCCGAGGTTGCGCGCCTCCCTCTTAGTTGAGGAACGTGGGTACAAGCGCGCATGTGAAAAACGAGCGCAACCCGCGAACGACTAGATCGGTTGGGGTGCGTTTCACGGCGTACCTGCCGTTCTCCCGTAGGACGACCCGCTGTTCGCTGAGGTATGGACAACCGATGAGGACTGCGATGAGTCGCTACCACCCCAATCGCGAGAATCGACCGATCTATGAGGCCGCAGCCCACTGGCGTCAGCGGGCTTTGGAGCAGCAGGGCAGCGTCCTGGGGTCTGGAGCCGTGTGGACGCCGGACAATGTGGCCTCACTGAAACGGGACTTTGTCCAGCGTCCAGATGAGGGCGACGGCACCTTTATAGAGAAGCTCGAAAGGCAGCTCAGCTCTTCGGGAAGCGGCGCCAAGCAACTCGCCGCGGAGATGACATGGTTCATGTTGCTCTGCCCGAGCAACATCACTGCGCGAAGCAAGCGAGACACGATTCGGGCGATTTGGGCGTGGTCTGGTGGGGAGCTTCCGAATAACTCTCCTTGGCTGACCGACACGATTCTTGCCGGAATCGGCAGTGCAGGGACTGCCTTCAACACGCAGCGGTGGCGCGAGCTACGATTCTTTGTCGGGCTTGTCGAGCAGCTGCACGCCCGCGGCTCAGCCGAGCTTGGGGCGTTGCTTTCTGATGGCTGGAAGTTTGCTGAGTGGATTGAGGACGTTCCTGACGCGCGTAACCGCCAGTTACGACACATGGTCCTGCACCTGCTATTCCCTGATGACTTCGAGCGCATTTTTGGGCGATCGGATCGGAGGAAAGTGCTGCGCGCGTTCAGCACTTTAAGTGAGACGCGAATCGCCGCCCTCTCTCCTTTGGAGATCGACCGAGAACTTCGTAGCGTACGGGTTGCTCAGGAGCGGAAGTATCAGACAGCGGAACTCGATTTCTACGAGGCGCCGCTGAGTGATGTGTGGCAACAGCCCGCGCCGGCAGCAGCTGAAGCCGCTGGTGTCGAAGAAGGGTCGGTCATAGCCGCCATTGCTTCTAGGGTGAAACGCAACCACGTGCTGGAGGCGATCGAGGAGATCGACCGCGAAGGTATTCCTGGCGACGCACGATCTACGACCTATGACCTCGTCCAGGGCAGCAGGCGTTACCCGCCCGAGCATGTGTTTGCTCTGGTCGCGACACGCGCGACTGGGGAGCAATTCGAACGCACGAATTTCGCCGGCGGCGGGGCGGCACAGTGCTTCAAGGTGCTGCGCGAGCTCGGGTTTGCCATAGAACGAAGGGACTTCATCCCAGAGCTTGTAGACAAGTTCGTAAAGCAGGCAGACGAAGGCACAGATCTCACTGTTTCGGAGTACGCCAAAAGTTATCGCGGGCTCAAGGTCAACGTCAGTTTCGGCAAGGGGAATATCGCACGAATTCCCTGGATTTCGCTCACCGCGTTTGGCCAATCGACAAGCGACGGTATCTATCCCGTCCTGCTCTATTACAGATCAATCGGCCGGCTCGTGATGGCCTATGGCATTTCTGAAACAAATGCCCCGAAAGACCGCTGGGGTTCTTCAGTCCCGGAGTTGACGATAGCCGAAGCGTTTGAGCAACAGAACCTGCCGTCGCCGGAGCGGTACGGGGCTTCGCGCGTGCACACGATCTTTGATCTGTCCGAGGGCATGGATCTCGAACGGATTGGCGTGGCCCTCGACGAAGTCATCGCTCGGTACTACGTGCAGTTTGAGCGCGAACGCGATGCGGCTGCCGAGCAACCGGTGGTGAGTGAGCCGCCACCACCGACCTACTCTATAGAAGAGGCTTTAAAAGGCTTGTTCATCGAAGAACAAGAACTTGGTGCGATATTGGGCCGGCTCCGGACCAAGAAGAACATCATTCTTCAAGGTCCTCCGGGAGTGGGTAAGACGTTTGTGTGCAAACGTCTCGCGTACGCCCTTTTGGGAGAGCAGGCTCGGGATCGGTTCCAGATGGTGCAGTTCCATCAGTCCTACAGCTACGAGGATTTCATTCAGGGGTTTCGCCCGACCGGACAAGGCGGATTCCGGCTCAAGAACGGTCTGTTCCATGAGTTCTGCGCATTGGCGAAGGATGACCCCGGAAACAAGTATGTCTTCGCGATTGATGAAATAAACCGCGGAAATCTCTCGAAGGTGTTCGGCGAAGTGATGATGTTGATGGAGCCCGACAAGCGAGGCGCCGAGTGGGCCATTCCGCTGGCTTACTCGGAGAGCAGCGCAGACGTTTTCTACGTCCCAGAGAACGTGTACCTGATTGGGCTAATGAACACGGCAGACCGTTCGTTGGCGATGGTGGACTATGCTTTGATGCGGCGCTTTAGCTTCGTCGATCTCGAGCCTCAGTTTGACTCGGAGCAGTTTCGTGCACATCTCGAGGAGAAGGGGGCGGACAGCGCATTCACCGAGATGGTGATTCGTCGATTGACGGAACTGAACGCGCAGATCGCGGAGGACGTGACGAACCTCGGGCCTGGCTACCGCATCGGGCACAGCTATTTCTGCATCGGCTCGAGCGGGTTGACCCCGGATTGGGCTTGGTACAAGCAGGTCATTGAAGCCGAGATCGCGCCCCTGCTACGAGCGTACTACTTCGACAATCGCAAGCAGGTGAGCGCGCTTTTGGATCAATTGCTGCGACGGGAGTGACATGGAGTCCCGAATCCCGATCCAGAATCTGTACTACCTCCTCACCTACGCGTGGGATTGCTTGGAGGAGGGCGGACTTGTCGATGTATCTGGGATTGAGAGTTCCGATCTCGCAGATCTGTATGCATCCGTGATGCTTAGCGGCGTGCGCCATCTGCTTCGCCGGGGCTTGGAGCAAACGTACGTGCCGGTCGAAGCGGAGTTGGCCGGCGTGCGCGGACGTATCCAAGTCGCAGCCTCGACCAGACGGATGCTGCCGCAGCATGGGCGCATGTTGTGCGAGTACGATGAACTGAGCGTCGACACCCTTCCCAATAGGATTCTGCTCGCGACCGTCCGGAGGCTCATAGAGGCGCCGGGGCTGGATAGAAGGCTTCACGATGAGCTTCGTGCTTTGAGTCGATCGCTTGGCGGAGTCCGCAGTGTGCACCTTCACAAGCAGCTGTTCAGGATGGTCCAGCTGCACGGAAACAATGGCTTCTACAGGTTTCTCTTGAACCTGTGCGAGTTGATCCTCGACACATCGCTGAGCACGGAAGAAGAGGGGCAATACCGGTTCCGGGAGTTTGTTCGGGACCCGAAGCGGATGCCGGCTCTCTTCGAGGCGTTTGTCTACAACTTCTACCGTCGCGAGTGTCCGGAGGTCGACGTTAGGAGTGAATGCATTCGGTGGGCAGCCACCAGCGAAGATGATCCTGATCTGAGCTTCTTGCCTCGGATGCAGACGGATATTTCTCTGCGCACGCCGGGGCGAACGTTGATCATTGACACCAAGTTTTATCAGCAAACCTTGCAGAAGCGGTTTGGGTCTGAGTCAGTCCATTCTGCCAATCTGTATCAGCTCTATTCTTACCTGCGGAATCTGGAGCCGCGTGGAGGGGCGGATGCGATGGTGGAGGGGGTGCTGTTGTACCCGGTCGTCGATAGGGCGCTTCGGCTGCGGTACGTGATCGGAGGGCATGCGTTGACGGTGCAGACTGTGAATCTTGCGGCGAGTTGGTGGGAGATCAGGGAAGAACTGTTGGGGGTAGTAGTCGAGAGCAACGGTCTCAACCGAAGCCATGACCTGCTCCCGACTTCAGGGCCACGGATGAGTTCGTAGAGTTCTGGTTGGTGACATTACCTCAGGTCCGTTGTGTGCTGCCTGGCGAGCCCGGCATGCCGGGTTCGCCAGGCAGCGGCGAACTCCGCGGGCGTCTGATACTGCAAGGCGCTGTGCGGGCGGCGCTGGTTGTAGTCCATGCGCCATGCCGCGACGATCGCACGAGCCTCTGGCAGTGATCGGAACCAGTGCTCGTTCAAGCATTCGTCCCGGAATTTTCCGTTGAAGCTTTCGACGTACGCGTTCTGCATCGGCTTGCCGGCCTGGATCAGGCGCAGCCCAATCCCACGTTCGTAGGCCCACTGATCCAGCGCCTTGCCGGTGAGCTCCGGCCCCTGGTCGGTGCGGATCACGCGCGGGAGCTCTCGAAAATGTCCCGCCTGATCCAACACTCGCGTGACGTACTGGCCCGAGATCCCATGGTCCACCACGATGTCGATCGCCTCCTTGGTGAAATCATCGACGATTGTCAGGCACTTCAGCCGACGACCGTGCTCGAGCGCATCCATCACGAAATCGATCGACCAGACTTCGCTCGGCTTGCAAGGCACGAGTAGCGGTCGCCGCTCGACCGCCACGCCCCGGCGCTTTCGCCTGCTGCGCACTTGTAGGCGATCCTCGCAATACAGGCGATGCACGCGTTTGACGTTCACGCTCTCACCCTCACGGCGCAGCAGCGCGTGAATGCGGCGGTACCCAAATCGACGACGCTCGGCTGCGAGCTGCTGGATGCGCGAGCGCAGCTGATCATTGCGAAGCTGTGTACACGGTGCATAGTGCAGCACCGTGCGCGACAACCCTATCAGCACACACGCGCGTCGCTCCGAGATCGCCGTCTTGGCCCGCATCGCTTGCACCGCTTCTCTTCGAGCCTGCGGGCCTACCGTTTTCCCCGGGCGACGACCTTCAGCGCTTCCATATCCAGCATCGCTTCGGCCAGGAGCTTCTTCAGCTTCGTGTTCTCGCTCTCCAGCTCACGCAGTCTCCGTGCTTCGGAGACCTCCATCCCGCCCAGCCGGCTGCACCACCTGTAGAAGCTCGCGTCGCTGAACCCGTGCTTGCGGCACAGATCCTTCACCGGGACGCCGCTCTCGGCCTGCTTCAGGACCCCGATGATCTGCTCGTCCGTAAACCTCGACTTCTTCATGTTCGATTTCTCCCCGGAAATCGAACTCTACTAACCTTCCGGTGGCACGGAAATCGGGGGGCAGGTCAAAAGGAGCAACAAACTACCGTCCTCCGATTGCAGCATCGGCTGGGTCTAGCATGGTCCCGCTTCGTTCTTCCCAGCACGATCGGCACTGCTCTTGCTGCAGCAGGTGTCCTTTTGTATGCGTTTGTGGGCCAGATCGCGTTTCAGTAGGACGGGATTCGATTCCGTATGCACACGACGCTTTGTGAGACATTTCGATCCCTTGCGTTCCGCTGAGTACGACGCCGGTCCGTATGCAAACTACGGCAAGAAGATCATGGAGGCGCGAGCCGCGTTCGCTCGCTCCTTTACAGACACTCCTTGAGTGCGACATCAGGCTCCGCGAGCTTGGTGGGGTCCGGGTGGGCGCGCGTCGAGATGAGTCTGCGCGCGGCCATCTGATCTCTGGGATTGTTCACGGTATCTACCGCGATGAGCTCGCCCGCGCGCAGGTAGCAGGCAGAGAAGCTGCGCGTGGCAGGCGAGCCGCGCATCACCATGGCATCGTACCCATGGCAGATGCCCACGGTGATCATCTTCAAGTCGTACTGGTCGGACCAGAACCACGGCACCTTGTCGTGCGGCGTGGGAGCGCCGAGGATGTTGAGCGCAGCAGTTGTTGCCTGCTCGAACGCGTTGTCCACGGATTCCAGGCGCATGCGGCGGCCGTAGCGAATGCTCGGGTGATTCGTGCAGTCCCCGGCGGCATAGATGTGCGGGTCGGAGGTGCGGCAATGCTGGTCCACGACGATGCCGTTGGAGCACTCGAGCCCGGCAGCCACGGCAAGCTCGTCGGCAGGAACGACGCCCACGCCGACGAGAACGAGGTCTGCGGCGTGCTCGACATCGTCATGGCAGACGACTGCGCGGACGCAGCCGGGCGAACCGCCGTCGGCCTCGAGAGCACGCACTCGCGCGTTGCAGACGATCTGCACTCCGCGGCGCGCGTGTTCGGCCTCGTAGAACGAAGATACTTCATGGCACGTCACCCGGCTCATCACTCGATTCGCCGCTTCGAGCACGGTGATTTCCAGGCCGATCTCACGCGCCGTCGCCGCGACTTCGAGGCCGATGTAGCCGCCGCCAATGATGACCATGCGCCGCCCTGGCACCAGGTCTGCCTGAATCTTCGCGACGTCCGCGATGGAGCGCAGGGCATGCACGCCCGCAAGCCCCGCGCCCGGCACCGCGAGTGGGCACGGCTTGCTGCCCGTGGTCAGCAGCAAAACGTCGTAGCGGACAATCGAGCCGTCATCGAGCCGCACCTGCTTTGCCTGCGCATCGATCTGCTGCGCGCGACGTCCGAGCCTCGCGTCTACGCCATGCTCGGAATAAAAACGAGCGGGCCGAATCAACAGGCGATCCTGCTCCAGGGTTCCGGACAGGTATTTCTTGGAGAGCGGTGGACGCTGATATGGCCAGTGCGGCTCGTCCCCGATGAGCGTCAGGCCACCCTTGAAACCCTTGCGTCGTAGCGTGTCGATGGCCTGGGCCGCCGCCTGCCCGGCGCCTACGATGACGACATGGTCGGGCGGGGACACCGCTGCCGAAGGAGCGTGCATCAGGCCAGCTCCAGGAACCTCTTGCGCTCCCAGTCGGTGACGGCGCTTCTGAACTGCGCGCCTTGTGCTGCTCTGCCTGCCGCAAACACGCGCACGAACTCGGCTCCGAACAGGGCTTTCGCAACGTCGGAATGCTCGAAGCGGACGATGGCCTCATCGAACGTCGAAGGCAGCCGCAGCTCCGCGGGCAGCGAATCGGCGGCGTCCCACGCATTGCCGCCGACGGGTGCGGTGGGCTCGATGGCGTGTTCGATCCCCCACAGTCCGGAAGCGAGCACGCACGCAGTGGCGAGGTAGGGGTTGGCGTCACTTCCGGCGACTCGATGCTCGAGCCGCTGCGAATTCGGGCCGCCCTCGATGACGCGCAACGCGACCGTGCGGTTGTCCATGCCCCAGGTCGCCGCGGTGGGCGCGAAGAAGCCGGGCTGCAGGCGCTTGAAGGAGTTGACGTTGGGCGCGAGCATGAGGAGCAGCTCCGGCAGCAGCCGCTGCGCGCCCCCGATGAAATGCCGCAGGGTCCGGCTGATGGAGTGCGGCTCCCGCGGATCGTGGAACACGGGCGCACCGTCGATATCGCGCAGCGACGCATGAATGTGGCAGCTCGAGCCGTCCACCGTTTCGTCGAAGCGCGCCATGAAGCTCAGCGTCAACTTGCGCCTCATCGCGAACGACTTGGCGAAGCTCTTGTAGATCACCGCGTTGTCCGCGGCACGCATGCCCTCGCAGTAGCGCAGCGCCAGCTCGCCGAAGCCCGTGCCGAGCTCCCAATGCGCAGCGTCTATCGGCACATCGAGTGCCTCCGCGACGGTGGTCAGATCATCGAAAAATTCTGCGCACGCGCTCTGCGACATGACACCCAGGTAGTTCGAGAAGGGCAGGAAAGGTGCCAGGCCCTGGTAGTGCTTCTGCCGCAGACTGAGCGATGTTTCCTCGAAGAGACGGAACTCGAGCTCGCAAGAGTAGAACGCGCGAAAGCCCATGTCGCGGCCCCGCGCGAGCACGCGTGCGAGCAGTGCACGCGCATCGAAAGCCGCGCCCTTGTCGTCGTACTCCAGCAGGAAGAAGAGGTTCCGGTGCGGCTGCTCCCAGGGGATGACGCGGCAGGATTCCGGGACGATGCGCACGTGCCCATCGCCGAAGCGCACGTCGCCGCGGGTCAGCCCGTCGACTGGCAGAATCTGATCGCAGAAATCGGCAGCGGCGCAGTTGTGTGTGAGTGGCAGGCCTTTGTGCAGGGCTTCGAGAAAGCCTTCCGCGCTGATGTACTTGCCACGCAACTGCCCGCTGATGTCGGTCAGCCCCACGTGGATGTGCTTCACCTCGCGCTCGCGCACGAGCGCTGCGGCGTCATCGGGCGAGCGCACGTCGATCGGTTTCATGATCTGTCCTGCATCGGCTCTCGGGAGAAATCGCGACCAGCCTCGCGCTGCATGCCCAGCGAAGCATCGAGGAACAGCGAAAACAGCTCCGCCTGGGACGAGACGGAGAGCTTTGCATACAGGCGTTTGCGGTGAACGCGCTCGGTCTCGGCGGCAATGCAGAGCACGCGCGCCGCGGATTTGGACGAGTGACCGCGCAGGATGAGGCTTGCCACCTCGCGTTCGCGTTCCGTGAGCGCGCAGCGGCCCGACCGCTGGAACGCAAGCGTCAACGCATCGCTCAGCGCGAAAGGGGGCGCGGCTGCAGCTTCCAGCCGCGTGATGTGCGCGCGCCAGTGCTTGCGCAGAAGTGCGCAGATCAAAGGAGCGAGGGATTTGAGCCGCTGCACGTCTGCGGCGGCGAAGGCCGACGTGTTCGAGAGCCTCTCGAGCGTCATCACCAGGCAGCGCTTGGCGTCGATGCGTGCCACGAAGACGGCCTCGTCCTTGCACCCCGCGGGGAAATAGAACGTCGAGAAGTACTCGCTCTCGAAGAAATCGTCTGGTGCCAGCTCCGCTATGGGGTAGAAGCCATCGGTCGCGTCGCTCCGTGCAAGGGCGTGATACGGCGACAGCACGAATGCGCTGCTCTCGAGGATGGCGTGCCAGTGCGCACGCTCGGCGCTGTCGTGACGATTGCCGAGGCGCACGATTCGCCCCGCGCGCGACAGAAGGTAGACACACGAGTTGTCGTAACCTGTCAGTTCGTCGAGGAAACTCCAGAGGCGCGGCATGAACGCTTCGCTCTGCAGTGCCTCGACGAGCGAGGCGGACTGAAGTGCGAGCTCGAGCCCGGTTTCGCGTGCGACGACAGGGGAGTCGTTGTCGTCGTCGCGGAGGAACTGTGCGCCATGGCGGGGGGTGCGGCGATCGGCCGCCATCTGCGCCGTTTGCGGAATGGTCGATGCGAGAGTCATCGGTGCGCGGCTCCGTTTTCGAGGTTTGCCGCTTTCGTCCCCCCCTCCCGCGCGCGGCACCCCTTCTTCGATCATGAAGTTTGGCCAGATAACCAAACTTCAGCTAGACTACCAAAATTGGCACACGGGTCAACCGGTACGCAAGGAGGGAGGCATCCGCATGAGTACGAAAGGCCCGCAGACCCACAGGCAGGCCGGCGCGGCGCGCTATCGCACCGGCCGCGACAGCAAGCGTGCGGTGCTCGCGGCCGCGGCCGAAATCATGGTGTCGGACGGCTATGCGGCGTTTTCGATGAATCGGGTGGCGAGCCGCGCAGGCATGCACCTCGCCAACGTGCAGTACTACTTCCCGACCAAGCACGCGCTGGTGCACGCCCTGCTCGATGACATCTTCACGCGCTTCAAGCAGTCCGTGCCGGTCGATCCCGTGGGTGAGTCGCTCACCGTGCGGCAGCAGCTCGAGCGGATGCTCGAATGGATCATGCAATCCAATGCGGATCCGGCCGACTGTGCGGTGGTGTGGAGCACGTGGGCGATGGCCGCACACGACCCGAAGGTCAACGAGATGCTCGATCGGTGGTATGTGGAATATCGCGCGTTCTTCTATGGTCTGACGGTGCGCGCGCAACCGCGCATCGCCAAGGCCAATGCGCACCGCCGTGCTGCGTTATGCGTGGCGGTGATCGAAGGCTCGTCGCTTCTGCTCGGCGCGGGCAAGAAAGCGCACGCGGAGCTGCGTGGCTTCGACGAAGAGGTCAAAGACACGATCCGCAGGATTGTGCTCGGCAAGTGAGTGCCCCTGCAACGCAGGCCTGCTCAGTCGCGCGGCACTTCTGATCGCGGCTCTTGCGCGCATATCCTCGTCAGCAAGTGCGTGCTGATTCCGGCTGTCCAGCCGCCGTCGACCGCGAACACCTGGCCGGTGATATAGGCGCTCTCGGGTGCGATCAGGAAATGGTATAGCCCCACGAGGTCCTCCGTCCGGCAGGTGCGGCCGAGCGGTGCCGCGATCTCGCTGAGCGCAAGGGTCGCTTCATCGCCATCGAGCATGGGCGTTCGCACCACGGAGGGGTTCACCACGTTGACGCGAATGCCACGCGCGCCGAGCTCGACCGCCGACGAGCGCGCCAGCTGCACGATGGCCGCCTTGCTGGCGCCGTATTGCCCCAGCCCGGGGAACGAGACCTGCGTGGCGAGTGAGGCCGTGTTGACGATCGCCCCCCCGTCGCGCATGTAGCGGGGCGCGTGCTTGAGCGCGAAGTACGTCCCGAACAGGTTGATGGACAACACGCGCTCGAAGGTGGTGGTGTCGCTCTCCTCGATGAACGGCCCGCCCGGCCCGATGCCGGCGTTGTTGATGACCGCATCGATCTCACACCCAAAGATGCTCCGGGCGCTCTGCAGGGCGCTGCGAACCTGCTCCTCGATCGCCACGTCGCATTGAACGTGCTCGGCTGCGCCGGCGCTGCCCGAGTGCTCCGGAGCCGCGATATCCGCAACGATGACGCGGGCGCCCGCGGCGATCAGCCGCGCGCACACGGCGGCGCCGATTCCAGTGGCGCCGCCCGTGACGAACACGGCCATCTTGTCGATGGAGAACATCCTCGGGCCACCTGTCTTGATCGGGGTCAAAAAAGCTATGCAGCCGCATCGGCACGGGCAATAACGCATATGGGGTAGTGCGGCCGTGCGACAGCGGCTGCTAGCGTCGTGCAATGAACGCGCCCCGGCTGCCGGACCCATCGATCGCCCCACGCGCGCTGCGCGCAGAAGCCACGACGCCGAGCCGGGATGTCTCGGTCGACGCAAGGATTCTCGAGTTGCTCGAGGCCGAAGGCATCCGGACGCTGTTCGGCATACCGGACCCCGGCACACAGTGCCTGTTTCGTGCCGCCACCGAGCGGGGCTTCGAGATCGTCGCGCCCCATCACGAGCAGGCCGGCGGCTTCATGGCCGATGCGATGGCACGAGTGACCGGCAAGCCGGCGGTGGTCTTTGGCAATCAGGGCCCGGGCGTCGCCAACCTGGTTCCGGCCGCCATTTGTGCCGCCAAGGAAAAAATACCCGTCGTATTCGTCGGCGAGCAGCGCTCGCGCCGGCTGGATGCGCAGGTGCGCCGTTCCAAGTTCCAGTACGTATCCCAGGCGCCGTTCTTTGCCCCTGCGGTGAAATACGTCGGCGTGATCGAGTTCGCTGAGCAGGTCGACGAGATATTCCACGAAGCTTTCCGGCAGGCGCTCGGCGGAACGCCGGGGCCCGTCTACATCGAGTATCCGTCAGATCACGTGGGCAAGGTGCTGTCGCTTCCTGCCGCGCAGGCGCCTTCGCGCTATCGTGTGGTGCGCCAGCAGGCTGACCCGGAAATGATCGTTCAGGCTGCCGAGCTGATCGCGGCGGCCCGTTTGCCGATAGTTCTGGCTGGAACGGCAATTCACACCGCCCGCGGTCACACGCAGCTCGAGGAGCTGACGGGCCTTTTGCACTCGCCGGTGATCCTGACCTGGGGCGGGCGCGGTGCCCTGCCCGAGACGCACGCCCAGGTTCTCATGTACTCCGGTGCGGCCGCGAACGAGGCGATCGCGGAGTCGGACCTGATTGTTGCGATCGGCACGTCGATCGGTGAGACGCTCCACTACGGCACCGGGAGGCACTGGCGCGCCGGGAATCCGGACCGCAGGTGGATCCAGGTCGAGCGCGATCCCGCGAACGTCGGCGTCAATCGTCCTGTGGATGTGCCGTTGATCGGCGACTTGCGTGATGTGTTGCCACAGCTCTGCCGGGAGTTGCGCAAGCGCCGTGCGTTCGGCGAGCGGCCGCAGCTCGCTCTGTGGCGCGGTCGCCAGAGCGCCGAGCGTCGCGCGCTGATCGACTCCGCTCCCGACACGAAACCGATCCACCCGGGGCGGATGATCGTGGACGTTTGCCGCGAGATCCCGGACGACGCGGTGCTGGTGCGCGACGGCGGTTGCACGAGTCTGTGGGAGCTTGCGTACAACGAGATCCGGCAGCGCGACTATCTCTGGACCTCTCACTTCGGCCACCTGGGAACCGGTCTGCCCTACGCGATCGGGGCGCAACTCGCCTGTCCGGCCCGCCGCGTGGTGCTGATCACCGGAGACTCCGCCTTCCAGTTTCACATCGCCGAGCTCGAAACCGCGGTGCGCAAGCATCTGCCGATCGTCTGCGTCATCAACTCGGACGGTGCATGGGGCATGGAGCACATGGGGTTTCGCAATGCCTTCGGCGCCGGCCGGGATGTCGAAGTGAAATGGGGCGCGGTGCGCTTCGACCGGATTGCACAGGGCTACGGCGCCTACGGTGAATACGTGGAGCGCACGAGCGAAATCGGCCCCGCCATGCGCAGGGCGCTCGCCACAGGCCAGCCCGCTGTCATACAGATCGCTACCGATCCGCATACGAACGCATTCGAAGCGCCCAACTGGGCCGAGTTCGTGAGCTGGTACGGAGACTATTATTGAACCGCCCCTTCAACGGAGACCCACGCATGTCGAAAGCAATTGACCGGATCTACCTGCACGAGGCCGTGGAGAAGGCGCTGGGTTACAGCCAGATCGTGAAGGCGGGCGGGTTTCTTTTTCTGTCCGGCGTCACCGCGCTCCAGGCGGACATGTCGGTCGCGTATCCCGGGGATCTCGCCGGACAACTGCGCCACAGCTATGAAGTTGCCGCGGCGCTGCTCGCGGAGCACGGCCTGGCCATGGACCAGATCGTCGATGAGGTCGTGTTCACGCGTGACATGGACACGCTGCTGCAGCACGTGGATGTGCGCAAGTCGTTCTATCCGGGTGAGAAGTATCCCGCCGCGACGGCCGTCGAGGTCACGAAGTTTGCCGTTCCGGATCTGCTGATCGAGATCAAGCTCGTCGCTTACGCTGGTTGAGCCTGCCGGAGGAATCGCACATGAGGCGCACGCCCGTCGATCTGCCCACCCACAATCCAACGAGCCGGCTCGGAACGCCGTTGCCGGCCGAGGGCGAGAACGGACTGTTCAGCCAGTCCTGGTTCCCGGTGTGCCTGTCGGACGAAGTGGCGCCGGGGCAGGTGCGCGGCGAGCCATTCCTGGATGGCAAGGTCGTCGTGTTCCGCGGCGAGGATGGGCAGGTTCGCGTGATGAGCGCGTACTGCGCGCATCTCGGTGCGGATCTTTCGTTCGGGCGCGTCGTCGACAATGCCCTCCAGTGTCCTTTCCACAAGTGGGAGTACGACGGCCAGGGCCAGTGCCGCAAGACCTGGGTCGGCGATCCGGCCCCTGGAGTGGCCCGGCTGTACAAGTTTCCCGTGCAGGAACGGTACGGCGTGGTGTGGGCCTTCAACGGCGAGAGGCCGCTGTGGGACCTGCCCGACTTCAGCCGGCCGGACGAGTCCATCGAAGTGCGGGTGTTCCGCGGGCCGGATCTGCTCCACTGCGACCCGTGGGTGTTCTGCGCCAACACGCCGGACATGCAGCATCTGAAGGTGCTGCACGGCTTCAAGTTCCTGATGCCCGACCCGCACGCCGAGGTCGAGTGGGACGAGTACGGGCTGCGTTACCGGATTCTCGGCCGGCACCAGGGCGACGTGCCGTTCGACTGGACCCTTGGGATCCGCGGCACCACGCTGTTCTGGCAGGAAGGGCCGTACGATGACTTCTGGTTCGGCGCCCTGGTGGCATTTGCGATTCCGGTGGTCGGCAAGCACCGCACGTTCGCGGCGATCGCGCTCGAGCGCGGGGATGGCTCGCCGGAGTCGGTGGCTCGCCTCGAGCGCAACTGGGCGACCACCGAGCATCTCATGTACCGCACCTTCGGTGAGGATCTCGACGTGCTCAACAACATCCACTACCGCCCCGGCGCGCTCACGAAAGGCGACGCGAGCCTGGTGCGCTATCTGAACCTGCTGCGCAAGTATCCGCGGGCGCACCCGTCGGCCGCGTTCATCCGCTGATGGGCTGACATCGCATGAGAATGAACCGCCGCGTGCTGCTCGCTTCCCGGCCGACCGGGCTGCCGCGAGTGGAGAACTTCGCCTTCGATTCTGCGCCGATTCCCGAGCCGGGCGCGGGCGAAGTGCTCGTCGAGAACATCTGGCTCTCCATCGATCCCTTCATACGCGGGCGAATGAACGCCGGCCCATCCTATGCCCGCGCGATGGAGATCGGCGAGGTCGTGGTGGGAGGCACGGTCGGGCGCGTGATCCGTTCCAACGTTGCCGCACTCGAGCCGGGCGACCTCGTGCAGGGGCAGGGCTGCTGGCAGCAGTACAGCGCGCTGCGCGTTGCCGACGCTTCTGAGCTCGAGCCGGGCGTGCTGCCGACGTGGAAGCTTGATCCGCAGGCATTCCCGGCGCGCTTCGCGTTGAGCACACTCGGCATGCCCGGGCTGACGGCTTACGTTGGTCTGCACGACATCGGGCAGTTGCGGTCGCAGGACACGGTCGTCGTCTCCTCGGCTTCCGGGGCCGTTGGGTCGGTCGTCGGGCAGCTCGCGAAGATCGCGGGCGCGCGCGTCATCGGCATTGCGGGTGGCCCGCAGAAATGCTCGTTCGTCGCACACCGCCTCGGGTTCGATGCGGGCGTCGACTACAAGGCACCGGACTTCGAAGCGCGGTTGCGGCAGGCCTGCCCGCACGGCATCGACCTGTACTTCGACAATGTCGGCGGCACGGTGACGGATGCCTGCATGAGCCTTCTCAACACACACGGGCGCGTCGTGCTGTGCGGGCAGACCGCGCACTACAACATGGAATCGCTGCCGCCCGGTCCGGATCGCTCGCTCCTGCTGCGAGTCCAGATTCTGCTGGGTCGCCTCAACGTGCGCGGCTTCATCGTGAGCGATCACTGGCATCGGCGCGAGCAGTTTCTCGCGGACGCCGCTCCGCTCGTCACTTCCGGCCGCCTTCAGCTTCAGGAGCACATCGCTCAGGGGCTCGATGCCGCGCCCGGTGCGCTGATCGATCTTCTGCAGGGAAACAGTTTCGGCAAGGTGCTCATCCAGATCGCACCGGAGTCGGGGGAATGACATGACGATGACGGACGTATTGAGCATACGCGGCAAGAAGGTGCTCGTGACCGGCGGAACGTCCGGCATCGGCAAGGCCGTAGCAGCTCACTTCGTGAGATGTGGCGCTGAGGTCGCCATTCTCGGGCGCCGTGACGGTGAGGCAATCGCTGCAGAGATCGGTGCGAGCTTCTTTCGCTGCGATATCGCAGTGGATGAGGAAGTGGCGCGCGCGTTCGAAGCAGTGAAGCAGGAGCTGGGCATGCTCGACGTGCTCGTGCTCAACGCGGGCACCGACAACACGGGGCCGCTGATGGCGGATCAACCGGTCTCCGAGCTGCGCAAGCTTCTCGCCGTCAATGTGGAAGGCCTGTATTCGTGCCTGTTCCACGGACAGAGGGTTGTCAGCGACGGCGGCTCGATCATCGTGACCTCGTCGGCGGCGAGCCTGCTCACTTTCCCGACCTACGGCCAGTACTCTGCGAGCAAGGCGGCGGGAGACAGTCTCACGCGCACCGCCGCTCTGGAGCTCGCGCCGCGCGGCGTGCGCGTGAATGCCGTATGCCCCGGCGGGGTCAACACGGCGATGATGAGTCCTGATCATCCCGAGTTCGCGATGATCTGCAAGCTGACGCCGCTCGGCCGGATCGCCGAGACCGCGGACCTGATCGGCATCTATCAGTTTCTCGCAAGCGACGGCAGCGCGTATGTGACGGGCCAGACGATCGCAGTGGATGGCGGCGCTACGGCAGGTGTCGGCTTCGGCATTCTCGGAGCGTTGCGCTGAGGCGAGCGCGCAACGCAGGCGATTACCACAGATGTGTTATCGACCGGCTCCTCCACCGCGTCATAGATTCTGACGCACCAGTGGGAGGTCGATATCATGAGCCATGAAGTCTGCGCCTCTGCGGCGCGCCGGCATTCCAGCAAAGCGAATAGTGCTTCCAGCAAAGCAAACGGAGCAAGGAACGTTCTGATATCGCCGCTGTGCTACGGCCTGCTGCTGACCGCGGCCCAGCAGCCCGTCGTTGCTCAGGAGGGCGAGCCGGACGCATCACGCGTCGTACTGGACGAGATCGTCGTGACGGCGCGCAGGCGCGCCGAGAGCCTGCAGGACACGCCGGTCTCGGTCAGCGCCTTCACGAGCGAGTCGATGGAGCGACAGAATTTCGACAACCTTGCGGACATCTCGCGCTCTACGCCGAACCTCGTCTTCGATGCGGGAACGGGTGGCACGGGCGGCGCGACGAACGCGCAGATCTTCATCCGCGGCGTCGGCCAGACGGATTTCCTCTTCACATCCGATCCGGGTATCGGCGTGTACGTCGACGACGTGTACATGCCACGCGCCGTCGGGGCGGTGATGGAGATTGCGGACTTCGAGCGCGTGGAAGTGCTGCGAGGCCCGCAGGGCACGCTGTTCGGCAAGAACACCATCGGCGGGGCGATCAACATCGTCACGCAACGCCCGGGCACGGAGGTGGGCGGCACTCTCGAAGTGACCGCAGGCAGCCGCAACCGCTTCGACGCGCGCGGCACGCTCGATGTGCCGTTCAGTGATGAGCTCAGCATGCGGCTCAGCGCCATCCGCCGCGAGCAGGATGGTTACGTGGAGCGCATAGTTGCGCAGGACGGCGCGCTGGGTGATATCGATATGTCCGCGGCACGCCTGCAGTTGCTGTGGAACCCTACGCCAGGCTGGAGTGTCCACTTCTCACTCGACGGCACCCGCCGGCGCGAGACCTCGATCGCGAACGAGCTCGTTGCGGTTCGCGACCCGCAGGACAACCCGGTGCTGCTGCTGTGGAACATGCTGGTGGCGCCGTCGCTCGGGCCAGACTCGTTCTACGACTCCCGCTACATCGGCCCGAAGAATGCAACCCAGGGAACCGGCCCTGCGTACAGCGATCTCGACACTTTCGGCACGTCGCTCACCGTGGAGCGCGAGCTCGGCGAGCTGACCATCAAGTCGGTCACCGCGTATCGTGAGCAGCAAGCTGACTTCGCGCAGGATCAGGACCACTCGCCGCTGCGCTTCACGCAGACGACGAATGACAACGACGAGAGCTACTTCAGCCAGGAGCTGCAGATGGGCGGCACCAGCTTCGGCGAGCGGCTGAAGTGGGTGGGCGGCCTGTACTACTTCCGCGAAGACGCGCGCGACTTCTTCGACGTGATCTTTGCCGACGGGCTCTACGAAGCGCTCGAGGCGCTGCCGGGGCCGGTGATCCCGCTCGCTGCGGGCGTCATCTGCCCGCCGCCGCCGGATGTGGCCATGCCCTGCGCTGGTGGCGCCGGCAACCCGGTCAACATCTCTCTGGACTACGACGCGCGCTTCCACAACGACATCAACATCACGAGCTACGCGGCCTATTCGCAGGGCACGCTGCAGCTCACCGATCCGCTCAGTCTCACGGCCGGGCTGCGCTACACGTACGAGGAGAAGCGGCTCGACACGTCGATGTTCCGCAAGCGTGCGAACGTGTTCTCGTTCCCGCCACAGCAGCTCGACCGGAACTGGGGGGCGTGGTCACCCCGCGTGGGCTTCGAGTATCGCTTCGCCACCGATCTGCTCGGCTACGTGTCCGCGGCGCGCGGATTCAAGAGCGGCGGGTTCAATGGCCGTGCAACCTCCGTGGCGGAGATCGACTCCTACGATCCCGAGCTCGTGTGGACGTACGAGCTGGGCTTCAAGTCGGAATGGCTGCAGCATCGTCTGCGCCTGAACGGCGCCGTGTTCCACAGCGATTACACCAACATGCAGCTCTTCAGCCTGCGCAACGAAGGTGGCCTGATCATCGCGAAAACGGAGAACGCGGGTAAGTCACGCATCCGCGGCTTCGAGCTCGAAACCGCGCTACAGCTGTCCGACGATCTGCTCTTCACGGCGGGCGCCGGCTACGTGGACGCGGAGTATCGCGAGCTTGCGCCAGGGGCGAGCGTGACGCTCGATACGGAGTTCCCCAAGACGCCGAAATGGATGTGGAACGGGGCGCTTCAGTATGACCTGGCGCGAACGGGTTCCGGCACCTTTTCGCTCACGGCCGACGTCAGCCACCGCAGCACGTACTTCAACGACGTGCCGAACACCGACATCGGGCGCCAGGACGGCGTGACGCTCACCGGCGCGCGGCTGGGATTCCGCTCGAGCTCGGGCCACTGGCAGGCAGCGGTGTTCGGCTCGAATCTCACGAACGAGCGTTACATCATCAACAGCCTCAATCAGTTCGGCTCGCTCGGCAACGGCGATGCCTCGTACGCCCGCGCGCGCCAGTGGGGAATGACGTTGAGATACCTCTTCTGATGCGGGCGAAGCTGCCGACGGACTAGCGGCCATGCGGCCCCCACGGGGAAGACATGGGGGCTTCTGCGCCGACCCACCGCCCGGCGGCCACGGCCGACGAAGTGTCGCCGCCGCCGCAGATCTGCGACGACCACGCAAATTGCTGGATCCCGCTTCGGTCACTATGACCGAGATGTGGTCGTGTCAGCGCGTGGAAGCACGATGTCCCGCTATATCGTCAAGCCGCTACTCAAGGCAATCGAAGTTCTGAAGTGTGTCGGGCAGCTGCCGGAGCCGCTGTCGCTGAAGGATATCGCCTTGCGCGTCGGCATGCCGAGGACGAGCGTGTTCCGGGATCTGCGCACCTTCGAGGCGGCGGGCATGATCGTGCACGACAAGACGCGCGATCTCTACCGGATCGACACCCGCATCATCGGGATGATCATGAATGACTCTGAGATCAGTCAGCAAGCATGCTCACGCCGGCCCCGCCAACGCATCCCAGCTCTCAAAGTACCGCCGGTGTGTCCTCCGTACCGCATCCTCACTCGACGCCTCCAGCAAGACGACCTCGTGTTCGACTCCACGACGCCGCAGCTCGAGCTCGAGCGCCAGCCGCGCATCTTCAGCCTCTCGGCGTGCGGAGCTGTCGTAGCTTTGCATGGTGACGAGTCGGCCATTCCGGCGTTCGTAGTCAATCAAGAAGAACATGTCACATTTCCTGCTGGGCGGTAATGTCTGCGATCAGGCGCTCGAAGTATCGCACGGTACGTTGGTTTAGCGAATCATTCGAAGCGCGCAGTCGCGCAATCTGCCGCGCGACATCCTCCGGTAACTTCGCTTGGGAGCTAGCCAATGTGATCAACTCCAGAAGCTGAAGATGAGCCGCTTCCCGTTCCCCCACCAGTTGCGAGCATCCGGCCAGCAGGTCGCGAATGACTTCAGGCCCCCCACCATACTTGACCGCCGGGTCGAAGATGTCTGCCAGCTTCTCCGACAACTCGGACCACTTGTGCTGCAGGCGGGTGCGAATCTGCATCTCAATAGGCCTTCCAGCGTCGCGGATGACGACGTGGATCGCCCTGTATCCATGGCTCGGCGCGCGCCGACGATCCACGACCGTGACGGAGCTGAACGTCGCCTTGACCCGTTCCGTTACCTGCTCCTGCTCCCGCATGTCTTCTACAACGAGGCGGCATCCGGCAATGTCCTGCATCTGACTCAGTCGAATGCTCTCCCGTTTGAGCTTCTCGACGATGGAGGTCGTCGATTTCGCTGGGCGACCAGTGGGATCCATTCGCAGTTGCTCGCGGAGCACCTGAATGATGTGTCCGTAGGGATCGGAGAATAGCCGGCGATACTGGTCGAGTAGCTGTAGCTCCGGCTCTGTCGCCTCGCCGGCTCTCAGCCTTTCGCCTAGGCGGTCGATTTGTGCATTGGACAACGAGCTGGTCATGGTCTGCCTAGGCTTATTCGTTCGATACGCTGCGGATGTCGGCCCGCATGCCGCGCATTGTGCCTCCCCGAACCGGTGTGCGAACAGCTCTGGCAGAGATCATGAGATTCGGGGGGCGGTGCCCCCAAATCTGCGGATACGTGTTGTAGAACTGCCGGCACCGCCGAAGTTCGCGGGCGTGATACTTTGATCCCTTTGTCCGCCTTCAGGCGGTCGCTTGGTCTGCCGAAGAGCTTCGAGCCATACTTGGCACGCTCCGCACCCTGCTGCTCAAGCTCCTGAATGTGGCAGCCGACGTTCCAGTTCCGAAGCCTTCACGCAGAGCCTCCTCAATGAGCATCTCGACCAACGCGTCCATGGCTGCCATTGCCGCCTCCTCAGTCGGATAGTCCTCGGAATTGAAGGCAAAGCGGCCGGCCTCGAAATCAGGTTGCGTCGTTGCAGTGATCTCGTCCCAGTCGATTCCATCCGATGTGTCATCCAGCAAGCGGTCCTCTTCATCGAGGCGCTGAAATTCGGCTGCGCTGTAACTAGACGGTCTTGGTGTATGGCACATGGTCCCTCCTGAAGTACTTCATGCTTCGGACACAGGGTGCTATCAGCTAACGAGCTTCGCGAACACCAGCGCGAGTAAGGCCGTGCCAATCACCGTGCCGGAGTGCCAGAGCACAAACCTCGCCTCAAGAGAGTAAAGGTCGGCCTTCGTCGCAAGATGCGGAAGCAGTGCCTTGATCGCAGTGACTTCCGCGCGCGTCTCGGCGGCCGTGGATTCAATGATCCTGAGTCGCCTCGAGATATCGCTCAAATGGTCCACGCTGTTTCCGGGCGTGTCTCGCGCCACGTGATGAAGGAGCTCGTGTTCAATGATTCTGGACCTACTCTGCCGTGAGAGTTGGTTGCATCCGCGCGGTCGCGTCCGAGGGCATTGCCGGGTCAGCTCATAAACTTGGCGATTGATAGAGCGGCAGCCGCTGTACCCATCACGATGCCGGCCACCCACTTGATGATGTTGGCCTCCAGCGAGTTGATCCTGGCATAGACGGCGCTGACCTCATTCCGGGTAGCCAGATGAGGAAGCGTCGCCTTCATCGTGTTGACATCCTGCGCCAGCGTTGAGATGGCGGCGCTCGCTCCCTTGATGTCACCCTTCACCTCATCGATCGCGCCCTTGATGCACCCCACATCCGATTCGAGTCTGGCGATTCTAGTTTCCATGGTGTTCCCGTCGATTTGATCCTCAATGATCTGTTGCACGGCGTTCATGTTGTCACTCTGCGGCTCGCTCGCTCCATGCAGCGCTTCGGTGATTTCAGTTCGAGAAGTGTATGGAGTTCTTCCGGGATGTCACTCGTTCTTTTGTACGAGTTGAATCGAAATGGGCTGCGCGCCATCGCGGGCCGCAGCGAGATGCGTTCACGGGTGACACGCATTCATTTCTCGAAACTATGGCAGTTATGCAAGCTGCGATCGCGATCGCTCAGGCGTACATTCGCCGCACTTCCGCGTAATCGTGAACGCGGAAGTCCTCGTGTGATTTGCGCAAATGTGCTGAACAAACACATGCGCGGAAGGCCCTCACGAAGGCGGCGCCCGCCGGTGCTGGTAACACCGACGAGCGCCTGACACGAACCCCTGAGTTCTAGGAGTTCATGCTTATGCAAAGCTTATCCGCAAACCCGATCCCCGCATCATCCCCCGCTGCCGAGTCCACCCACAAAAGGAAGGTGGAGCTCACCGACGCAGCCGCCATGCTTCTCCCCGGCCTGCTACAAGCCCGCACGCTGCTTGATGTCTCCATCCAGGTGCTCAGCCACTTCGCGCCGCCGCCCCCGCAAGGCATGGTCAGCGACGCGGAAACGGCAGCCAGAATCCGGCGCGTGCTCGCCGAGTTCGGCCATCCGCCGGTTCGCCGTTAGGCATCACCCAACGCACCTGAGCCGAGCGGCCACGCGCGGGCGCCATTCACGGGCGCCCGCGACGTGCGTCCGTTCCGAGGGAGATCGCCTATGGAAACTACGCAACCGCGGAGCGCAGATGCGTGCGTGTGCGCCATGCCCACGCAGCCCCGCCGCGCGCCATCGCCTGCGCCATTTCAGTTGTCCTTCCTGTCCCCGCTGGCCGGCATAGTGGCCGAGTCGAACGAGAGCAGAGAGGAGCGCGACAGCGAGCCCATTCGCGCGGGGTCAGCGGGGATCGCTGTGGAAGGCGAGGAGGTCGAAATCGGGCTCACCGACGCAAACCACAACTGCCACTCTGTGAACATTCCACCGCGCTCACATCTTTCAGCAGCCTTGGCACGCGCACGTCCGAGCCCACATCCAGACCGCCAGTCGGCGCGATCCCCACGCCGCCACCGCTGTCGAAGCCTCACGCCTCAGCAGGTGGACGAAGCGGCCACCGCCAACGATCCGCGCGCGCTCCTGCGCAAACCCGGCGGCGCCTTCCTCCCTCCGCTATACATCCGCCCTCTGATCATCGACCAAGGCGGCGATGTCTGCGGGCACGCCAACAGCTACGAGCCCGCAGACCCCGACACCATCATCCACAGCGCCGAAGCGCTCCTCTCCCACCGCCTGCGCATCGGAGTGAAGATTTTCCGCGACCCGCATCTGCTCCTGCGCTTCCTCCGAATGAGGCTGGTCTCCCAACCCAACCGGTCTTCGCCGCATTCTTCCTGGACCGCAATCAGCGCCTGATTCGCTTCACCGAGCTCGCTCGCGGCGAGGCCAACCGAGTCGCCGTCCATCCAAGAGAAGTCATCCGGGACGCACTGACATGCGGCGCCGAGCAGATCCTCTGCGTAAGAAGCGACCCGAGAAGCGACCCGAGAGGCGACCACGTGCCAACGTCGCACGACATTGAAGACGCGCATCGCGTGAAGCGGGCCCTCGATCTCATTGCGATGCCGCTTCTGGACTACGTCATCGCCGGCCAGTCGGTGACATCGCTGCTGCAGAGGGGTGTCATCTGAGCGGTCTTTCGGAGTCCGACCTCAGCCCGGTGGATACTGAACGCGCTGCGGGCCGTGTACCACGAGCTTGACGTTGGGATTCGGAGCTGCGCGAATGAGTGTGAGGCCCCGCAGACTCGAGGCGGTGGCCGCGAGCGCCGCTTCCGTTGGCTGCGGGGCCTCCCCGGCGGCGTCTGAGCCTTCGTGGTGGGGGGGGGCTGCGTCTGCCGTCTGCCGTTCCCAGCAGTGTGTTCCCCAACACACCAGGCAGGTGGACTCGACAGGGCGACACCGATCGGGGTATGGCATACTATGCCAATCGAAAAGTGGCCCGGGTGTAGCGGAAATGCCGACCAGAAACGTCGTACTGACCGAGTATCAAGCGGAACTTGTGGAGCGTCTTGTGTCCTCCGGTAGATATCAGAACGCAAGTGAAGTACTGCGCGAGGGGCTTCGCCTCGTTGAGAACCAGGAAGCGGAGGCGAAGGTGCGTCTGAAGGCGCTTCGCGAAGCGGCGCGCGAGGGCATCGCGGATGTCGAGGCCGGGCGGTACCGCACGTTCGAGTCGCCTACGAAACTTCGTGAGCATTTGGGGGCGGTCCGCGATGACGTGTTGTCCCGAAAGCGCCAGCGGAGTGGTGGTTGACCGTCGAAGATGGATTCTGGACGGTCCGCCTCACCGCAACTGCGGAGGCCGACTTCCGGAGCATCGTCGATTGGACTCTCGATCAGTTGGGTGGCAAGCAGACGCTCGTCTACGCGGGCACGATAACGGCGGCGCTCGAGGCATTGAGCGATGGGCCGACCACGGTCGGGGTGAAGGCGCGGCCGGAGATCGGGAAGGGCCTGTTCACTTTGCATGTCGCGCGCGGCAACCGGCGGGGGCGGCACTTCGTTCTGTTTCGGGTAGCCGACAAGGGACGGACGCGGACGATCGAAGTCCTGCGACTGCTTCACGACGCCATGGATCTGGAGCGCCACGTTCCCGGCGAGGACGATGGCTGAGCGCGTACGCGCTTGATCCGCGCGCCGTTCCCGGCTGACCTGTTCGCCTCAGCCAGGGCTCGCGGCCGCATCTCGCGTTGCCCGGGCGGGTCTTCAGCGGGCCGCGTGGATCTCGGCCACGTAGCCGCCTGGAAACTGCACCATCGCGCTGCGACGGTCATCGAGGTTCACCGGCTCGAGCAGCACGGTCACGCCGGCCACCTTCGCCTTCGCGAGCGTCGCGTCGACATTGTCGACCTCGTAGCCAGCGATCTCGCGCCCGTAGGGGTATGGCAGATGGCCGTCCGTCACGAAGATCGTCATTTTCCCGAAGGCCGACTCGATCCGGACGCGGCGGTGCGTGGTACCGGAAAGCCCGATCTCGGAGCCGGGCGCGGCCGGATCGTCAGACACGACCTGTCCGCCCGCGAAACGGGTAAAGCCGCCGACGAGCGCGTCGGCCCGATCCTGAGACACGTAGACACGGTTCTCCGGCACGGTCGCGAGAGGTGGGTAGTTGGGCTTCGTCGTGTGCCAGTGCAGCTGCATGTTGAGCCCGCCCGGCCACTGGATCACGGCATCGCGCCCGATCGGGTCCGGGAAGGTCCCGACCAGCACGTCGGCTACACTCATTGATCTGCCCCTTGGTCGCGACCTGGCAGTCAAGCGCTATACGCCGCACGCGCAGCGCTGGTTGAGAGCGAGCGCACGATGTGCTGCTGTCGAGCGGTCTCGCTCCAGGCAGACCTCTTGGCTCACGGAAATCACGCGCAGGCCAGGCGTGCCCAGAAAGTCTCCATCATGCGTAGCCAGTGGAACGTCGAAGGAGATAGCTGTCGCCGCAATCCATGCATCGGCAGTTGCCATGCGTCTCCCGGCGCGCTCGCGTTGAATGCGGACACGCGCGAAAGCTTCTGATACTCCCTGCCGATGCGGCAGAACTGGAAGATCCGCAAGGATGTGCCGCAGCCTGAATCGCCGACGAGGACCCCAGGCATTCTTCTCTGCCCAATAATTCAGCTCTGCGACCGTGACGAATGCGATATGAACGTCGTAACCTTCCAGAAGTCGCTGGTACTCCACGCCAAGCGGTTCATCCTTCAAGAAGAAGGACACGACATTCGTGTCGGCGATTGCAACCTTCGCCATGCTCGCTATCTCATGTCGGTCTCGTCTTCGAGGTCGCGATCGCGTAGCTCGCGAATAGCCTCTGTGAACCCATCGTCGAGCTCGCCGGGCCATTGTCCTCGCAGGGCAATCAAGGGATTGCGAGGGGGAGCGTCGCCGTTCACGTGTTCGCTTCTCCGGGGCTCCCTGGGCCACTCCCCGAGCGCGTCTTTTGTACGCCCCGGCCACCTCCCTGTCAGCGAGCCGTGGGTACCAGGGCGAACCGTGTGCAAGGGGTCCGTCCGAAGTGTCGGAGGTTCAGCGCTACGGCCGTCATCGAAGGGTATGGTAGTGCGGTGAGCCATGATCCTCTCCCTGGTTCATTGGATGCCGCATAGTGTACCGGCTTCGTTCTTGATGCGTCTCGCACACTCGTACGAGTTGAGTGTCTTTGTTCACGGAACGACGACAACCGGCGCGTATCGCGAGAACAGCGCCAGTCCATCGTTGGCGTTTGGTGCCGCGTGAGCGTTCGCTCTGCAAGCCCGACAGTCTCGACGCGGGCAAGCCCTCGATCGACAGAGGGCAAGTTTTTCGCCAGAACATAGCCTGCGTGTGTGTCGCAGGCTAGCTCGCAAGATCCCCAATCAGCACCTCCACCACAGCTTCCTCATGCACCGCCTTCCCGTGCACGCCCATTGCCCCCGCCAGCTGCTCATCCCACAGCGCCTCGACCCGCTCGCCTTCGGCGAGCTGCCCAGTCACTCCAGAGCAAGCGACTTCGTAATCGCGAGTCGAAAAACACCATGGCGTCGCCTGCAGCTCACGCATCACGAAGTTCCCGATGCGGATCCCAGCCCAGTCGAAATCGCCGTGATAGGCAAGCCGCGCCCCGCGCCCGGCAACCTGCCGGAGCAGAACCTGCTGAGCCGCAGCGGGCATTCCGCTCGTGCATATCAGCGGCGCGCACTCCGTTCCCAGCCGGTCCGCTGCAATCGAAAGAATCGAAGGGTTCTCGCACACATACACCACTCGTTCGTGTACGTCCCATGCCGGTGGGTCGCGCAACAGCATGCGAAGTGTGAGAGGCACGGGCTCGCCCGACGCGGCGGCGATGCGACTCACGTTCGCTGCCACTGCGCTCCCCGATGCCGGCAGATTGAGGCACAGCACGGGCGCGGCGAGCTCGTTCACCGTGATTCCCAGTCGCGCCCACTGATCTCGCGACCGCTCTCCTTCAAGGGGTGACTGGTCGAGCCCGAACGCACGCAGCACCAGCGTAGCGACCGGCCGGCCGACGTCGAGCGCATGCGCGTCGCCCAGCTCTGCGGCCGCGAGCTGCGCGAGGGGCCTTCCGGCTGCAGGCAATCGTGCGATCACCCGGCTGGTCATTTCCAGCAGCCGCGCGGCACGTTCGGCGTCGCTGCCCGAGAAGCGCTTCAACAGCGAGCCTCCCACGGGGTCATCGACCAGCGCTCGTAGTCGAGGGTCTTCAATGCTCGCGCGCAGGGCGTTCCATGCGTCCTCCTGCGCCATCTGGGCCGCTCTATGATCGCGGATCGGACCGTCCAGCGCTCCGAGCGCCTCTCGAAGACTGCTTGCGAGGCCTGCGCGAAGGAGTGCCTCATCAACCTCCGACACGCGCACCCTCATCGAGCCGGCGCTACTGACAGGCCGGCCCAGCAGTCCGGCCAAAGCCCGCCGCTCCGCCGCTGCAAGCCCGACGAGTGTGAACTCGTCGAGCAACGCGCCCTTCTCGAACCTGGCGCGCAGCCGGCGTCGCAACCCGGCGAGATCAGGTCCACCAAGCAGACGCTGCAATCGTTCAAAGTCGACAGGCATAGTCGTCAGTCAGTCGTAGCTTCCAGGCCCGTCTCGTCCAGGATTCCGGACCGTCACACGAATACGGAAGTCTCAATCGTGCAGTCTGGGCTCAGCCACAAGGCTCGGGGCCAAATAGCCGCCAGCCAGCATTCACGGCTCGACCGCCGCGTCTTCCGGATACCGCCGCACAGGGTCCTCCTCGGCGCGCCGCTCGCGCCCGTCCCACGTCCAGCGCGATACGAACACGGCCTCCATGCCTTCGCGACGCACGAGCTGGCAGATGCTGAGCCCCGGAAGCTCCGCATAACAGCCCCATTCGCGCTCGCTGGTCATCACGAAATCCAGATCGAACTCGCGGATCAGGCCCATGCAGCTTGCGCGCGCTTCGTCGTCGATTCCGGCAAACGCTTCATCCAGCAGCACCAGTCGTGGGGCGCGCGGGTCCGAGCTTTCATAGTGGCTGCTGGCGGCCGCGAACAGCGGCACTGTGAGGCCGAGCGCTCGCTCCCCGCTCGAAGCAGGGCCGGACAGCGGTTTCCATTGCCTGTCCTGGTTCCGCTCGACGCTGAATGAATGCCAGCGCCTGTAGTCCAGCGCCCGCGCGAGGGTTTCGAACAGCGTGCCGCGTTCGTCTCGCTGCCTCTCGGCGTCGATGCGAGCGCGCAGGAATTCACCGACCTGCCGGCGGTCCTGCGCGGACCAGGCGTCCGCACTCGTGTTCAACAGGCGTTTGCGCGCGACAGCGAGGCCCGGGACTGCGTTCTCATTACTTTCCGGCAGCGGATCCCACACGAGCCGATAGCGCATGCCCGTGGAAGTAGGGCGCTTGTAGAGCTCGGCGTTGATGGCAGTCACGCGCTCCTCCGTGTCGCGAATCATCCGCTGAAGGTTGGCTGCAACCTCTTTCTCCAAATGTTCCTCGAGCAGCGAGCGCTCCTGGGCGGAAAGGATGAGGCGCTGTTCGGCGAGCTCGGCCTCGAGCCGCTGCTCGAGCACGTCCGGCCGTTCCGGCCGCTGCTGGAACACGATGCGTACGATGAGACCATGGTCGCTCGGTTCGGCCGTGGCCGAATGGCCTTGTGTGGACATCGTGCTCTGGAGCTGGGTGAAGTCGTGCCCCACTTCGCGTTGAATGCGATCCCAGTCGGGATCATCCGCGGATACGTCGGTGAGCGCGGCTTCCGCGCGCCGGGCCGTGGACAGGGCCGCATCGATGCCCCAGGGTGCCGTCGAAGCGGGCAGTTCCAGCTCCGGAACGGCGATGGCGATGAATCCCGTATGCGCGGTGAATGCCTGCAGGCCCTCGGTTGCGAGTCCGCGTGCCTGGGATCGCTCGTCGAGCTTTTCGCTCGCCGCGCGGAGTTTCGCCTCCGCCGTGCCGCGATTTCCACTGGCGACGATCAGCGCGGCCTGCGCGTCTTTGAACTCCCGCTCGTGTCTGCGCTGGAGCTCCTCCGTCTCTTCGATCGTTTTCAGCAGCTCGTCGACTTGCTTACCCACGGTTGCCTGCAGCGTGTTGACCGTCTCGGTGGCCGCGCTCAGCACCTTCTGCCTTTCGAGCCTGTCTGCCTGGGCGGATTCCAGAGCCTCCATCGCCTGCTGTTCGCGCTGGATCTGGTGGCTGAGCTCGACGAGGGCGGTCTGGTGATGGCGCATGGCGTTCACCAGCTCCGACAGGGCCACACGATACTCGCCGAGGTCGCCCTCTATGCGCTCGAGCTCCGCCGCGGCTGGCGGCAGGTTGAGATCGCGCGAGTCGAGCTCCAGGTCGTCTTTGGCACGCGCCAGTGCAGTCTCCGCTTGCATCAGCTTCGCATCTGCTTCGCCCAGCCTCGCCTGCGCATCGCGACGCTGCTTCTCGGCGGAGTTGTGCTGAGCGTGCAGACGGAGAAGCCCTTCATCAGAGGGCGCACGCTCATACTCCTCTCTTGCCGCTTCGCGAAGCGCGGCCACCTCCGCGGCAGCGGATCGGCACTCCTCGAGCGCAGCATCGATCTCGGCGAGCCGTGCCGAGATCTGTTCGAGCCGGGCTCGTCGCGCAGCCTCTCGCGCCGCGTGCCCGATGTAATGCGCTTCCGGCTTTGTCCACGCGCCGCGCGCGTTGCCGGCGCGAAACTCGCCGGTTGGCGACACCCACGTCTCCGCCTCAGCAAGTTCCTCCTCGGAGCACGCGATCGACGAGAGAATATTGGAGACCGTTGCAGCCTGGATTTCCGCGCCGCGACCAGTCGCCGGAACAGTGGGCACGATCCAGTCAGCCAGCGACCGCTCGTGCCGCGTGCGTTCCACCAGAACGACGTCCTGAGTGCGTGGATCGATGACGGTGCCCTGAGGCAGCACCCAGGCATCGAGCAGAGCGGAAGCTTCGAGCGCCGCCTCCAATCCTGCGCGGGCCTCGTGCGAAACGTGCGGAGCAAAGTCGATGAGCTGCCAGAGTGGCGCACCCGCAAGCGCACCTCGAAGCGCGGCATCCCGCGTGTGCGGCGCAGGCGGCACAGGATCCTCGCCGGCCTCCAGGCGGCCGCGCTCGGCCCGAAGCTCGTTCTGTTCACCTTCGAGCGTGCGGCGCTGGCCGGCAAGGTTGGCTTCCCGTGCCGCGAAGTGCTCTTCGAGATCCAGCCGCACCCGGTCGAGTCTCACCCGGATCGGATTCGGCCCGTTCAACGTCTCTTGCCAGAGCGCGAGAGATTCGAGGTTCTCCTCGAGATCCGGGATGCGCAGGGCGTGCGCAGAGCTCGCGTAATGTCGCCAGCTCTCGAGCAGTTGCTCTGCGCCTTCCTTCAACTCGTCAGCGGCACGCCGTGCTGATACGGATGCCTCGTCGAAAACTTCCGCACGGAGTGTTCTTGCGTTGTGAGCGGCCGTGCGCGCCTGAGTTGCGGCCTCCACGGCTCGTAGCCGCTTCCTGACGAGAGCAATCTGTTCCCGACGCCGGAGCTCGGCTTCTCGTCCTTCTTTCTGCACGGCCGAAATGGCTTCCGCTGCCAGCTTGTCGACGCCATCAGGCAAGGCAATGCCGCGCAGGATCGTCTCGTGATCCTTGCCGAGCCCGGTGTCATTCGCGAGCACGAGCGCACTCGACGCTGCAGCGTTCAATTGCGCCCGCGTGGTCTCCGCATTCTCTCGCCGGCGGCGCGTTGTCGTGGCTTCATGTACCAGCTGGCCATGAGCGTTCTTCGCACGCGTTTGTGCTTCATCCGCGAGCCTGCCGCATTCCTGCGCTCGTTCCCGGGCGGCTGAGAGCTGGGCCGCGTCTCGCATCACCGGGTCCGCCCGCAGCACGCGCAGGCGCGCCTCGTCGGCGGAACGTTGCTGATCGAGCTCCTGCTGGGTGGACTGCCACTGGGTCACTTTGGCACGTGCGCGATCCAGCTCCGCCTGTGCGGAGTTCACGTCGCGACTGGCGTTGTCGAAATCCGTTTGAGCCTGGCGCAGGACTCTGGCCTTGCGCCGAGTTGCGATCTGCGCGTAACGCCGGTACCGCGTTCCGAACGAAGCGATCGCCTTGCGCATCGCCTCGATCTCCTCGAGCCCGCGCCGGATATCGTCCAGCTCGCCCATGGCCTCGGCGACGTCTTCGAGCGCCGCGCGATCGAGTGGCGGCAGCGCCTGTGTCAGTGCCTCGGAGAGGCGACCTTCATCCGGGCTCTTGGAGAGCTGCGGCTGACGCAGCTGGATCAGCGTGTCGACGAGCGCGTCGTAGCGCTCGCTGCCGAGGCGGAAGAGCCGCTCGTCGATCGCGCGCCGATAGGCCTGCGCGCTCGGAAAGACCTGTCCATGCGTGCCGATGGCTTCGATCAGACGCTCCCTGCTCAGCGTCGTTCTTTCCGCGGTGGTGAGCCAGAGGTCCGAGCCGATGCGCTGATCGGTGATGAAATACCACGGATCCGCGCCTGGGCGGCCCGCGACCGCGCGCAGCCCGCAGCCGAGCGTCAGCGTGACGGCCTGCCCTGACTCATCCAGCCGACCGAATTCGATCCAGGTGTAGCCCGTGCGGCGGTCGTGACGCCCGTTCATGAGCAGGTTCCACTCCATGCGCTTGCCGCGGTCGCCGTCCGGCTCGACACGAGAGGAGCCCAGGTTCGCGTCCAGCAGGAACGGCAGGGTCAGCGAGAGAACCTTGGATTTTCCCGTGCCATTGTTCCCACGAAGCAGGAGGTGGCCGTCGCGGAACCAGAACTCCTCCACGTCGTAGTGGAACAGCTCGACCAGCCCGATTCGCAGTGGCTGCCAGCGCGCCCTCGTTGGAGCGGGCAGGGGGATCTTTGGCGGAGTGCCGATCAAACCTGTGCCTCGGTGATGGTGTAGCGATGAAGCGCGGGCAGGGGACGCACTCCGCTCTCGATGCGCTCGACGAGCCGCAAGGCGGCGAGGCGATCTATCGCCTCCCTGGCGAGCTCGATTTCGGCACCAGCCTCGCGTGCGTCCTTGCGCCAGAACCGGCCGTACCGGTCTGCGGCTTCCCGCAGGAATGCCGCGATCTCATGCAGGGAGTGCACCGCCGTGGCGGGAAAGCTTGCCGGGCCACCGACCGCGCCCATCGGAGGCGAGGTCTCCCGGAAGGACGGTTTGGTGGTCAATGTGGATGTCGAGACCGCGTTCGCCTGCGCTGCACGGGCGAGATACTCCGCCACCAGCAGAGTCGCGTGGGCTTCGGTTCCCACGGCCGGAAGATGTTTGTCCGACAGCTCCCCGTCTGCGTCCACGAGCGCGAGGCCTTCGGCACGCAGTTCCGCAGTCAGCCCAGTGGCCTGCGCGAGTCGGTAGGCCATGGGGCCGCGCTGGCTCGCCAGATAGTCGCGCTCTTCGCTCGTCAGCTCGTCGTGATACAGGACGGGATCATCCAGGAGCCGGCGCGCCAGGCGGTAGCGCAATGCCGTGCGCCGGCCTTCAGCGCTATCCGGCACATATTCATCGTTGAGGGCGGCCAGCCGGCCGTCGAAATCCAGTTCCGGCTGCGTCATGGCGATGAGGCTCGCTCCGGCGGTTCCCGAGGGCAGGCGGGCCAGCACGCGGCGGTGGACATCATAGAGCACATCACCGGATTGATTGACGTACGCCTCTTCATCGCCGGCGACGCGAGCCAGCACACCGAGCTCGAGCAGAAGTCGGCACACGCTGACGAGCGCGCGACGCTCCCGGGCGCTTGCCAACGTGTAGATGAAGCCGCGCCTGGCCAGCTCCGGGTCCGCCGCAGATTCCAGAAGACGCTCGCCGAGCGCACGAAGCGTGATCTGGGATTCGGCACGCTCGAGCACGGCACAGGCCAGGCACAGTAGAACGTATCGCTCGCGATCGAATTCCGGCAGGCCACGCGTTGCGTCGTCGAAGGTGGCTGGGCGTTTGTAGAGCCTCGCACACTGGCGCTCGACCTGAAGGTTCCAGCCCGCCTCGCGCCCGAACCAGTCGCGGAGGTACTCGGCATGCCTTCGCACGAGCTCGAGGTCCGGATCGCCGCTGGCGATCAGCGGCCGCATCAACAGCGCACGGAGCGCGCACTCGCGTTCCTCGCCCTGCTGCTGCGTGAGTACGTCCTTGAGGCCTCGCGTCTGCATGAGCTTTATGTGCGCCTGATGAGAATGCGGTGATCGCGACCGCAGAACCGGCCCAGTTCCGTCTCCAGCGCGGCACGACTGGTGGGTTCGAGCGGGACGAGACGAACGACGAGCATGCCATCGCCCGTCTGCCGCTCGACCGGCTCGTCGGGATTCGTCTGCGCGGCGAGCGCTTCGCCGAGCAGGCTGAGGAACAGCCGGAATTCGGAAGCGCGAAGGTGGCCGAGCTCCGAGAGTCGCGCCTCCCGGCTCGTGGCCAGGCGAGCGCGCGCGGCCTCGGTTTGTGCGGCTTCTTCCGCGACTCTCGCGGCAAGCATCGCGCGCTCTCGTGAACGGTCGAGAATCCTGGGTGGAGCGCCACGCGTCGGGAGCACACCCTGCTCCCGCAGCTTCGGCAGAACCGTGACTCCCGGAGCCTCGCGCCAGGGAGTGTTCGCAGTGATCTTCTCGTCTGTGATCGCGAGTGCAAGGTGACGGGCGGGCGACAGGGCAAAGGCTGCGCGCCACAGTCGATGTGCGTCGGCATCGCCTGGTGTTTCGGCAAACCACAGCGCAAGCCGCCGGAAATCCGCTGCACGATCGCTGCGTCCCGCGCGGCGCTCGTGCAGGAGTGACACCGCTTGAAGGAGACGCGGGATTGCCGACAGGGCGCTGGATCGCAGCAGCTCGGCCTGCGAGCGTTCTCTGCCATCGGACAGAAACCAGCGCTTCAATCCTTCCCAGCGTTCTGCCCACGAGACAAGCTGCGCACGGAGTGCTTCCTCGGTGGTATCGGCGTCTCCAGGGGCGGCATTGCGCGCGTCGCGTTCTGCGGCGATCTGCAGCAGCGATGACTCCATGGGAGCCAGCCCCACCAGCAGCTCGGCGATCTGGCTCGAGCGCGTGACGAGATCGCCGATGAAGCGCTGCAGATAGTCGATGAGGCGGGTCTTGAAGCTCATCACCGCCGAAACTTCTGCTCGCTGCAGCTCGATGGTCCGCGCAAGTCCTGCCATGAAGGCTTCGGCGTTGTTGGAGAGGCCCGCGAAGATGTGCACCAGATCCCGAAGCGCGCCGTGGACCTTGGCCGAGTCGGGCGGAGACTCGCTCAAGAGCTGCCCGAGCGAGATCAGCCGCGTACGGATATCGTCGAGCGCGACGGATTGCAGCTCGGCGCGTCGTGCGAGCGTTTCGGTGAACGTCTGGAGGCCGGCCTCGACGGCTTCGCCGCCCACCGTGAGCCGGTAGAGCAATCGTTTGCGGTAGAAATCTTCGATGGTGGAAACGCGTGCCGTATCGGGCTGCGCCTGCAGGTTGCCCCACTCGACGAGCTGGCCGAGCGCGTGCTGAACCGTTTCAAGGGTGGGTGGCGCGCTGGGCCAGCTGGCTTCGGCCAACACCTCATCGGGGCGTAGATGCAGACGGAACTGGCGCTTGGCGGTGGCGAACACGTCCAGGATGGCGCGGTAGTGCGGGCCGTTCTCTGCCATCACGTGGCTGAAGAGAAGGGCGGCGGAGGGGTGTAGAGAGAGTGCGGCCATCCGTTTGTTTGTGGATCCCGGAGAAGGGCGGATTATAGGTCGCCGGCATTGGCTGGCGAGGAAGCTGCCCGGTGCCGCGGACCGGTATCCCGTTTCGAAGGGGGAAGGGGGGAGCTGAGGAGTGATGTGTGGGCACTCGGGGATGCTTCCCCGCTATCACTCAGTAGGCATTCTCGGGGTCGGCTTAGCTGCCAGCGCGATTCGGAAGGGTGCGGGGAAAGTAATCGCTCCCGCCCGAAAATCTGGCGTCCTCCCCGCGTCCGGCCGATGAACCCCGCAGTCATCGTAACCGAGACCGTTGCCCGCTATTAAAGGAAGAGGCCTTTTGCTTTAATTAAGGGCCGGCGCTATTCAAGACACTTTATTAAGGACCCCATGGAGCGGGCCAACGCAGGCAGATATGCGGTGAGTACCGCCGGAGGGGAGTCGGTGCGCGCATTCGTTCCCGCTCCGCTTCCTCCTGAGCCGCCGCTAGATCTGGAGGGGCCTGTCCGTGATGCGCTTGACCAGGCGCTATTGGCAGTCGGCAGGCTGGATGGCGCGGCTGCCACGCTGCCAGATGTCCACTTGCTCCTCTATACCTGCCAGCGCAAGGAAGCCGTGCTGTCTTCGCAGATCGAAGGCACCCGGTCCACTTTGGATGATCTCCTGGCCCACGAGCTCGGTGAGGCGCCCGGCGTCCAGCTCGATGACGTCCAGGAAGTCTCGCGGTACGTCGCCGCGATGGCATACGGTCTGCGGCGCTTGCACGAAGGGTTCCCGCTTTCGAATCGGCTGCTGCGGGAGATGCACGCGATCCTTCTGGAGAACGGACGCGGCGGCGACAAAATGCCAGGCGAGTTTCGGAGATCCCGGAACTGGCTCGGTGGAACGCGCCCAGGCAATGCGGTGTTCGTGCCGCCTCCGCCGCAGGAAGCTGAGCTCTGCATGGGCGACCTCGAGCGCTTTCTTCATTCGGGCACGTCCGCGTTGGTCAAGGCGGCGTTGGCGCATGTGCAGTTCGAGACGATTCATCCTTTCCCGGGCGTATCGGTCGTCTGCTCATCACGCTCGTGCTCTGTCACGAAGGGTTGCTGCGCGAGCCGCTTCTCTATTCGAGCTTGTACTTCAAACAGAATCGGCAGCAGTACTACGCCGAGCTGAACTCCGTGCGCGAAACAGAAGATTTCGAGCGCTGGCTGGAGTTCTTCGCGACCGCCATCCGGGTGAGTGCGGACTCGGCTACGACAACAGGAAGACGAGTTTTTACGGTCTTTCGGGAAGACCGCTATCAGTTGAAGGGCATCGGACGACAGGCTCCTACGGCGCTGCTGATACAAGAGGCGTTGCAGACCAAGCCGCTTGTCACGATCGCCTCTCTCACCGAAGCGACAGGCCTCACGACACCCACTGTTACTCAGGCGCTACGCGAGTTGGAAAGGCTCGGAATCGTGCGCGAGACGACCGGGAGGGCCCGCGGGCGTGTATTTGCCTATGCTCGCTACCTGGAAGCGCTGAATGCTGAGAGCGGGCCAGCGACATGATCTGATGGTCGTTCGGAAACAGGTTCCTGAACGAATCAACCAGCCCGGTCTGATCGCTGGTAGTTACTGTATTCGCCGCATCCGATGTGGCTCGCCCGCGTAGCTCTGAATCCTGTCACTTTCAACCGCTCACCCGTACAAACATACGAGAGCAAGCCATCCTGAGTTTGCGTAACATTGCGCGCATCCGCGAGAAGGAATCCCGCATCCCATCCCGAAGACAAGGAACGCCGCATGATCAGACCGCTGGACGAGTATTCGCCGGAAGACCGCAAGTTTGTGGAGTACGTGGAGTATCTCCGCAGGCAGCCGCCTCGACCCGGGTTCCCGCGCAAGAGCTTTACCGAGCTCGCCACAGAACAGGGTGTTGGGCCCATCAACGTCGCTGAGCTCAAGGCCATTCTGCGGGACTATCGCGACAACCCCGACGTCGATGAGTCTACCGCGGCGTCACCTTGAGGTACGCACCGATGGCGCCGATAGAGTTGGTCGCAGACACGAATGTCGTCTCGTACCTGTTCAAGGAGAATGCGCTCGGGGAGGTGTATTTCGACCTGATAGGCAGACGTCGCACGGGTGTCACGCCGCTGTCAATCGCGGAGCTGCGCTCAGGTGTCGAGAGCGATAACCGGGGGCACCAGAGGATTGGCATGCTCGACGAGTTTGCGGGCCGCTTCGTTCTTCTTCCGGCAACAGCGGAAGTCGCCAACCTCTGCGGCACGATTCTCGGCCGCTGCAAGCGTGTCGGCCGTGCAATGAAGTGGCCCGACGCGTGGGCGGCCGCCACAGCCATCTGGCTTGACGTCCCCTCGGTCACGCACGACAGGGATCTGGAAGGGATACCTGGTCTGCAGGTTCTCACCGCTCACGAAGAGTGGCGGGTTTGCGAGGAGCACTTTCGCTACGGAACGAGTGGTGGCCTGTGGTCAGGCGAGTCGTCCGGCCGTCAGTACGCCGTCGCGAACTGACGGGACAAGGCATTGTGGACGCTCATTGACCTGCTCCTTGGTAGCGACCTGGCAGTTGCGATATGAACGTCGTAACCCTCCAGAAGTCGGCGCGTATCTGAGAACACCGCCAGTCCATCGTTGGCGTTTGGTATCCGGGAAGGCCCACGAGCGTGTGTTGCGTAGGCTCGCCCCGTGGCAGCACCGGATGCTGAGAGCGGCCCTGCATTGCGATCCGGAAAGTCGCAACCGACCTTCGCCAGTAGCGCTTCCAGCCCGCGAATCCTTGAAAACCATCCCACCCACCTTATTTTTCCACGCCGCTCGATCGGTATCCTGGAGACGTCAGCAATGCGACTATCCACTCAGCTGCAGTTCAAACTCATGGCGCCCGAAGCACAGCGCGCAGCGATTCAGCGCATGGCGCTTCGTGGGATGAACATCGACGAGATTGCCGAACGCAGCGGCTGGACGCCCGATGAAGTGCGTCAAGCCGTGGGCCGTGAGACGGTCGTCCCGGCCTGGTTCGCGCAACATGCGAAGCCTGCACAGGCGTATCACCGGCCTGCGCTTCGCCAGTAAGTGGAGGCTTTGCCGGTAAGTGGAGAAGTGAAGCAAGCGCGCCGGCAACTCCGCGCGCTTGCTTCGTGCGAATACGCTGAATGTCGTGTGTACCCACCTACCCCTGCTGCCAGCGCAGCGGCGCATAGATCCTGAAGGAGGCAGGCACGCCTTCCTCTTCGAGCCGGCGGCGCCACGCGTCTTCGTCGAGATTCGAATCGAGCTTGCCGTCGAGCGTGTTCAGGACGAAGTAGCGGGTCTCCGGGCCGCCGGTGAACGGGCAGTCGTTCGTGCAGGGCCGGCTCTCCGGAGAGATCTCGCCCAATGCCCCGGCCACGATGTTCCGGGAGACGGCGTACGCCGCGATCGGTGTCGGAAGGACCCGGCCTCCGCTGCGCTTCACCAGAAGGGTCTGCGCGGATTTATCCGGCTGGAGGTAGTAACCGTTCGGCAGCGCCACCCCCTGCGGGGGGCCGGTGTTTGCGCAACCGCAGGCCAGTGCCGAAAGAGTCACCAGGGCGAAGAGGGTTCTGGTCCGAGCAAGAGTTCGTTGATGCATAAATGATCCACGTCCAGTTGTCCGGCGCGGATAACTAGGCGCTGGCCGCGAAATTTCAAGGCGGATCGATGCAGCGGCGTCCGAGCGTTGGACAGGGGGCTTCCGGCCGAGTGCTGAATAGCCCCCCGGGTAGGCCCGCCCCTCGGGATGACGACATGCGTCTGCACGCCCCCCGCGTTCAGGATGGCGGACGGAAAGGGCGCCGGGGGGGCGGCGCCGGCAGCGCGTCCGAACGCGCGCCGCCGGCGCCGCAAGCCTCACCTGGAAGCGCGCGCCCCTCCACCCGCTCTGCCCGGCGCGTTGAAGTCCGTCGACACCGAAACCGCGCGCCACGCCTCGAGCAGGCTGACGGTCTCGGCGTTCTTCGCTTCGATCGCGGCAACCGTGTCGCTGCCAAGTGGCAGGCGCACCGGCGGGTTCGGCGCGGCCGCGAAATCAACGAGCACGCCCGCGAGTTTCTCCGGGTCACCCGGCTGCTGATGATTCGCGCCGGCGGCGAATGTCCGCATCGCGCCCGACGTCTCGTGATAGTCCGCGATGCTCGGGGCGCTGGTCTTGAGCGATGTCTGATCCAGGAAGTCCGTGCGAAAGTAACCCGGCTCGACGGCGGTCACGTGGATGCCGAGCGGCGCGAGCTCCACTGCCAGTGCCTCGGTCAGCCCTTCCACCGCGAACTTGGTGGAGCAGTACACGCCCCAGCCGGCACTGCTCCGGTAGCCACCGATGGAGGAGAGGTTGAGGATGCGGCCGGAGCGCTGCCGTCGCATGTATGGCAGCACGGCCCGCGTCACGGCCAGCATGCCGAACACGTTCGTGCGATAGAGCGCTTCGATTTCCTGCGCAGTCGCTTCTTCCACGGCGCCGAGCAAGCCGTAGCCGGCGTTGTTCACCAGAACGTCGATGCTTCCGAACCGGTCGACGGCGGCCTTTGCTGCCTGCTGTGCCTGTGCCTCGTTCGTGACATCGAGATCGAGGGCCAGCAGATTCGCCTGCTCGCCCAGATGCTCCCGCACCGACTTGGCGCTGCGCGCCGTCGCAACGACCGCATCACCGTTTGCCAGCGCACGCTGCGCGATCAGCGCGCCGAAGCCCCGCGAAGCCCCTGTAATGAACCAAGTACGCATTGTCAGCTCCTCATTCAGTCCGGGTCAGTGGATAGGTGGTGTCACCTGCGGCTACCAATCTACGTCTTGAGATAGTTGAGATAATCGTGCAGTTTCTCTTTGGGTCAATGAGCAGAATTCATCAATGAAACCGATCGACGGCAGCGACCTGGGGGCATTTCTGGCGATCGCCCGGCACAAGAGCTTTCGTCGCGCGGCGGATGAGCTCGGCTGCACGCCGTCGGCGTTGAGTCATGCGCTGCGCAACATCGAAGAGCGTCTCGACGTGCGGCTGGTCAACCGCACCACCCGAAGCGTTGCGCTCACGGAAGCGGGAGAGCGCCTGCGCGCGCGTCTCGCCCCCGCGTTTCGTGACATCGCAGATGCGCTCGAGGATCTCAACAACTATCGCGGCCAGCCCACCGGCGCGCTGCGGATCAACGCCTCTCGGTCCTCCGCCCAGCTCGTGCTCTTGCCGCTGGTAACGAAGTTCCTGGCGGCATATCCGGCGGTGAGCGTGGAGATCGTCGTGAACGAAGCGCTCGTCGATGTGGTCTCGGAGAATTTCGACGCCGGCGTGCGCTTCGGCGAAACGATCGCGAAGGACATGATCGCCGTGCCGATCGGCCCGCGTCAGCGCACGGCCATCGTGGCCTCTCCCGGCTTCTTCTCGAAGCACCCGAAGCCGAAGCGGCCGGAGCAGCTGAGGGATCTTCCGTGCGTTCGCCTGCGGTTCGGCAGCTCGCGCTTCTACGCGTGGGAATTCGAGCAGGGTGGCAAGGAGCTGGCGATCGAGGTGAACGGGCCGCTCACCCTCAGCGACCCGGAGCTCACGGTGCAGGCCGCGCTCGACGGCGCGGGCATCGCGTTCACGTTCGAGTCCCACGTGGCGTCGCTGATCGCGCAGGGCAGGCTCGTCCGTGTGCTCGAGGACTGGTGCCCGTACTACGGCGGCTTCTACCTCTACTATCCGGGCCGCCGCCAGGTGCCGACATCCTTGCGTGCGTTCGTGGACTTCGTCAGGGGCGTATCCGAAGAGAAGCGCAGCGCATCTCGAGCGCAACAGCGAAGCCGCTAGCGGGTTCAACCTGCGGTGCACGGGGCAATACCTCAGCTTTGCGCCAAAACAAAAACCTGCATGGTCCGGGGCATGCTGTCGGAAGGGGGAGCCATGTGTATACACCTCGGCGGGCAGAGGCATCTCGGTCATGCGCGATTGAGCACGGAAAGCGGCGCAATCGGCGACTCCAGGCTGTGCCGTTCCGCCGCAGTCCTTGCCGCCGGAAGAAGCAGGAATGCGGCCGGGCGGACCGCCAGGTCGCTGGTCGAGCTCGCGTGAGTGGAATGAGGAAGGTGCGTTGCGCGAGCATCGTGGCCGAGCTCGATCGGATCACCATCAACGTGAGCGAACGCCAGACAGTGATGAACACGGTGGCCCAGCTTCTGCATTGCGTCGGCCTGACCGACGAGGCGGAAGCGTTGTTTCTCGGGGAGCTGATGATCCCTCGGGACCCGTACTACTTCCTGCTGTCTAGCGGAGATTGCGCACGGACGCGGTGATGTGCGGCGATGCGCCTTCCGCTGATCCACGTTTCATGGGTTCGACCTCGTACTTCCCGAGGGAGCAAGCGCGAACACGACGAGCTTCGTCTCGATGCGCGACAAGGGGTTGTCGTGACCACCCGCTGCGATCGCCACCATCTGTCGCCCGCTCTCCGTAGTGAACACGAGCGGTGTAGCGCGCGCACTCGTAGGCAGCCGGGCCTTCCACAATTCCTGCCCGTTGCGCGTATCGAACGCGCGGAAGGAATCGTCGACGGTCGCGCCGATGAACACGATCCCCGTGTCCGTCGTTGCAGGCCCTCCCAGATTCGGCGAGGCGAGGGGTGTGGGCATCCCGGTAGCGCCAAACTTCTCGCGCAGATCGCCAAGCGGCACGCGCCACGCGATATCGCCGCTGTCCGCGTGGATGGCGACGAGCTCACCCCACGGCGGCGCGATGCAGGGCGCGCCGGACGGTCCGAAGAAGAACTCGCGCGACATCGAGTAGGGCGTGCCGTCCTGCTCGGTCGTTTCCCGGCTCGGGAACTCACGCTTTGCTGCTGCGTATTCGGCACGCGGAATCAGACGAATGATGGCCGGCATACGATTCACGGGCGCGATGAGCAGACGATTCTGCGCATCCCATGCCATGCCTCCCCAATGCAGCCCGCCGATGTTGCCGGGCACGTGCACGCTGCCTTCGAGGCTGGGCGGCGTGAATACTCCGGAATTGCGCAACGAGCGGAAAGTGCGGCGGCACGCCTCGAGGTCCTCAGGTGTGGCGCCCCACAGGTCGCTCTCGCCGATCTGCTGAGGCACGAGGCTCGCGGGCTTCGCTGGGAACGGCTGCGTCGGCGCGGCCTGTTCGCCGGGCACATCGCTCGCAGGCACGGCTCGTTCTACGATCGGAAACAGCGGCGCACCGTTCATGCGATTGAAGAGAAAGACGTGACCGCTCTTCGAGCCGATGGCGACGGCGGGAGCCTTTCGGCCGGGCCAGAGCAGCGGTGGTGAGGCGACATCGTAGTCCCACAGATCGTGATGAACCGTCTGGAAGTGCCAGACGACCTCACCGGTGGTCGCCTTCAACGCCACGATGGAGTTGGCGTGCTCGTTGTTCCCCGGCCTCAATCCACCGTAATAGTCGGGGCTTGCGCTGCCGGTGGGCAGGAAGACGAGGCCGCGCCGCTCGTCGACGACGATGCGCGACCAGGTGTTCGCGCCGCCCGCCGGCGCATCGGCGGACAGGGGATGGAACGTCCACTTCAGGGCGCCGGTGGTGCCATCAAATGCCCGCACTTCGCCGGAGGCCATCTGTGCGCGGCCGTTGTCCCCAACGGAAGAACCGACGATCACCAGATTGCGATAGATGGCGGGCGGTGACGTCACACCGTATTCGCCCGGCCACTTCGGCGGATGTCGCAGGCCCTGGGTGAGGTCGACCTCGCCGTTCACGCCGAACTTCAGGCAGCGGCGTCCGTCGCGCCGTTCCAGGCAGACCAGGCGGGCGTCCAGTGTCCCCACGTACAGGCGATCTCCCGCGAGGGCTGGTCCCCGGTTCGCGGGATCGCTGTAGTTCGTGTTTCGCGGGACCTCGAGCTCCACCCGCCAGACTTCAGCGCCAGTCTCCGCGTCCAGGGCTGCCACGGTGCCCAGAGGAGTCGAGATATAGAGGCGCCCGGCAGCGTAGGCCGGCGTCGCCTCGAAGGCCGGTGGCTTGCCGTTGGGGTGCAGCCGCCCGGTCGGGTTCCGGGCGTCCCAGGTCCAGGTGACGGCGAGCCGTTGGACGTTGTCCGGGGTGATTCGCTCGGAGGGCTGCGCGGCGCGCGCGATGGTGGTCAGAGGCAGCAGGCAGAACAGCAGGAGCGGTGCTCTCATGCCTCGATGCTGGCTGCGGGTATCGTTCATTCGACGCGTACGCCTAGATCCAGTGAAGCGCTTTTGCCACCGTAATCGCGATTGTGATCAGCGTGCCGAGGCCGCCCAGCACCCACAGGAGGGCTTTCTGAAGCGCTCTGAGGTCTGCGATGCCGGCGCGCATCTCAGTCATGTCCGTGCGCATGTCGACGAGTGTTGCGTTGGTGGTGTCGATCTTGGCGTTGAGTGAAGCATGGATCGTGTCGATCTTGGTGTCGAGTGACGCGTGGCTCGCATCGATCCTGGCGTCGAGTGAGGCATGGATCTTGTCGATCCTGGCGTTGAGTGAAGCATGGTTCGCGTCGATCTTCGCGTCGAGTGAAGTGTATCTGGTCTCGATCCTGGCGCTCAGCGAAGCGTAGTTCGAGTCGATCTTGTCGTTCAGTGAGGCGTAGTTCGAGTCGATCTTGTCGTTCAGTGAGGCGTAGTTCGAGTCGATCTTGTCGTTCAGTGAAGCGTGGTTCGAGTCGATCTTGTCGTTCAGTGAAGCGTGGTTCGAATCGATCTTTGCGTTCAGGGAAGCAAAGCCTGTATCGCCCTTGTCACGCAGTGACTTGTAGTCTGCCCTCAGCTCGCGGATGTCTTGCCGGACCTCGCGGAACTGTTCGTCGATCCGGGCGACGGCGCTCTTGATCTCGCTCTCCGCTTTCGCGGCCATCGCGCGAATGTCATGGTCGATTCTCGAGACCGCCGCGCGAAACTCCGCCCGCAGATCCGTGAGATCCGTGCGGATGGAGGCGACATTGGCCTCGAGCAGCTCGTTCGAGATCACGGGTACCTCGTCGGGTTCAATGAGGAGCACGTTCGCGGCTCTGCGCATGTTGATCGGGCCAGAATCATTCTGCGCGGAAGTATCTGCCCGTCGATGGACATCGTCCACAAGTTCAGCGTCACGAACGTACGAGACAGGCCCGTGAATCTATAGCGAATTCAGCGTGTGCAGGTGACAGGCGATTCCGCCGTGAGACCTTCCATGACGATGCTCCCATGCGGTTCGTCCGTGATGTTTCGCGGCACGAAGTTCTCGAATCAAGATTCGAATGCGCTGAGTCGATCCGGGTGTCGACGCGTCTGCTCCAACTCATATGAGGCAACACGAATCCTGGAGCTCGCAATTGCACGCGTGCTTGCCGACCGCAGATAACGGATCGTCAGGGATTGAGCGTCGCTCCTCCATCACCTGACTTTCGAAAGGGATCATTCATGAAGAGCACTCCGGCTTCCCCGGCTCCCGCCGCAAAAAGCACCCTGGCCGTAAAAGGGAACTTCCGTTGCCGTGCTCTCCCATCAATGCGGTGACTACTTGCGCATCATGGATATTGCACGATACAAGGACGCTGAGCGCACTGATCACGTACTCCAGAACTGGCTCCGAAATCGAAATACCGTTGAGTTCCTGGGCATCTGGGAACAGATCAACAATCCGGAATTCAAACCCCTCGAATTCGAGGGCTTCAGAAGGCAGGCGGGATTGAACAGCTTCGTGCTCACCGCCAGGCAGTGGATCGACGCGACGAGTGCAATCGGGCTGGTCGCGAGGCAGGGCCGTGGAGGCGGTACCTTCGCGCACAAAGGCATCGCCTTCGAATTCGCCTCCTGGATCTCCGTCGAATCAAGCTGTACCTCATCAAGGAGCTCCAGCGGCTGAAAGCGGAAGAGGGACGTCGCCGTCCATGGAGTGGGACCTGAATCGAACGCTTTCCAGGCTCAACTACCGGATCCACACGAGCGCGGTGAAGGCCAACCTGATTCCGCCAGTCATCACCGCGGCGCACGCAGCACACACTTACGCCAGCGAGGCCGATCTGCTGAACGTCGCGCTATTCGGGCGGACAGCGAAGCAATGGAGAGCGGCCAACCGAAGCTCGACGGCAACGTGCGCGACCATGCGTCGATACAGCAGCTTCTCGTACTCGCAAACCTCGAGAGTCTGAATGCCGAATTCATCGAAATGGGGCTGCCTCAAACCGAGCGCCTTCAGAAGCTGAACGCAGCCGCAATCCGGCAGATGCGTTTGCTGGCCGCCAACTCGGAAGTGCGTCGGCTGGAGGGCGCAACGTCGACATTCAACGAGGCCGGTGGAGTGCAGAGGACGCGTGGTCGTTCCGGTCATCTTGGGCGCTAGGGTTCTATTGCTGTTCCGGATCGTTCGGCAATCACCGCTTGGTCCCCCCAGTCGAAAGCGCGCAGGCGGGCTCCGCAATCGGCGCCAGTCCGGGCCACCGCAGACGCCCCCTTGCCGGCAGGGCACTTGTCTCGGGCCGCTGGCTGCGGAATCGGCCTGATGCCTTCTCGAAAACGGGAGGCCGCTCAGCACCGAGCTGCGACTGGAATCTCGATCGAGCCTATCTCCTGTCAGCGTCGTGATCCGGCATGTGACCACCATCACGCACCGCCCATATCCTCTCGGTACAGTCCCGCCATGGACGGCTTGTTCAGAATACTGGGCATCCTGCTCGCCTGCTACGTAGTGCAGTCGCTCATGCGCGGCAGTGTGTATGCCAAATCGGGCATCTGGGGCCGCACGTTCACGCGCGATGAAAACCCCTGGCACTACTGGAGCGCCATCGTCTGCTACACGCTGCTGTCCGCAGCGCTTGTATTCATTTTCTGACCAGGCGCCATTCGCCAGGCCATCGAGCTCCAACCTGAGCCACGAACGACGCATGGCCACCGCATCCTCCCGCTCGCCCATAGGCCTCTGGCCCCTGGCCCTTGGCGCCACGGGTTTCGTCGCCGGGTTCGTAGGCCCGATCATCCTCAACCCCGATGCGAATCAGGGTCCGCTCGTCGGGATCTTCATCACCGGCCCGGGCGGCGCGCTCGCGGGGCTGGTGCTCGGCGTGGCCTTCCGCCTGCTACCGGTCTCGAATGCGCAGCGTTCGAAGGCACTGGTCATCGCTTGCCTGACGCTTGGCCTGGGCACGTTGTTCTACTGCCTTCCGCAGCCCGCAGTGCTGGGCCACGTCATCGATGCGCAGGTCGAAGAGTGCGCGCGTCCTTCAAGCGCCATGCCCGCCGCGCTCGTCGAATGGGAGGCCGCAGTTGAACGCGTCACCTGGACTTCGCCCCCAGCGGATTGGAAAGAGACAGCGTTGCGCAACGTCTCGCGCGACACCGGTGTTGTGCTGAGCGTGCGGGTCATTCGCCGGAGCACGATCTACCAGCATCGCAAGCCTTGGGATTTCCGCCGCAGATCGGCATCAGCCTGGATGATGGTCGGTGATGTCGAGCGCTACTACGCGAGCGACGCCGGTGACGATTGCTCGGAGTATCTGGCGCGTGACCGCGCCCTCTACGCGCCGTTCTTCAGGCGCTCCCGCTCAGGTCCGAACGGGCGGGCCCGAGCGTGGCCGCCCACGGACACGACGGGTTTCCTTCGATTGCTGGAGCTCGGGCCCGTGCCGGGCGAGTATCAACGCCTCATCGAGGCGCGGCAGTAGTTTGTCGAGCAGACGGGGCCGTCATCCGTTTGCATTCCCGCCCACCAGCTCCGCAAACGCCTTCCTCAATTCCTGCAGCCGCGGCGGCTTGCTCAACACACGATCCACATGCTCCGGCGTCTGGCCTTCCGCAAGCAATCGCTCGCCCCATCCCGTGAGCAGCACGACCGGCGTCCCGGCCGCGGACTCCTTCACAGCCGCCGCGACCGTGCGCCCATCCACGTGCGGCATGCCAAGATCCGTGATGACCATGGAAAAGCCTTTGCCACCCGCGTCGCGCGAGCTGCGGAACAGGTCGATCCCCTGCTGCCCGCCATGCGCGGTTACGACCGTGTGGCCGTCGAGCTCCAGCGTGTCGCGCAAGGACTTCAGCACGATCGGGTCATCATCCACCAGCAGCAGCGTAAGGCCTGACGGCACTCGCAGAGGCGCGGCCTCCGCCGGCTTCGGCTCCGCGGCGCCGGCGAGCTCGAACAGCAGGCGTACCGTGGTGCCGGAGCCGGGCGCGCTCTCGATCTCCATCGAGCCCCCGCACCGCTGCAGCACTCCGTAGACCATCGCCAGCCCGAGCCCCGTGCCGCGCTCGCCCTTCGTCGTGAAGAACGGCTCGAGACAGCGGCGGCGCGTCTCCTCATCCATGCCGGTGCCGGTGTCGATCACCTCGATCATCGCCTGCTCGCGCTGGCCCGCAACGGCGCGCGTGCCCGTGCGCAAGGTGAGCGTGCCCCCAGCAGGCATCGCGTCCACTGCATTGAAAATGAGATTGGTGAGCGCCTCGCGGACCTCGCTCTCGATGGCGGTCGCGGGTTTCATGCGCGGCGCGAGGTCGAGCTTCATCTCGATGACGACGCCCCGCTGCTGGGGCATTGCCTCCCAGCGCGCACGGGTGAGGTCGACCATCTGGCTCACCAGCTCGTTGAGCTGCACCGGCTCCAGCTCCACCTCCGCGGCACGAGCCCGATAGAACTCGCGCATACGCGCCACGGTTTCCGCGACGTCACTCGCTGCACGCTGGATCGTGGCCAGCCCGTTGCGCGCTCGCTGGCTCAGGCTCGTGTCGCTCTCGAGCAGTGAGTCGGCGTAAAGCATGATCGGCGAGATGGCGTTGTTGATGTCGTGCGCGATGCCGCTCGCCATCTGGCCCAACACGCGCAGGCGCTCCTGCTGCATCACTGCCTGCTGCGTGCTGCGCAGCTCTTCGTAGGCACTCTGCAGTGCCCCATGCATCTGCGCCTGATGGGCAGCGAGGGCCACGTGCTCGCTCAGCTGCCTCAGGAATTCGCATTCGCCGCTGCTGAAGCTGTTCACCTCACGGCGTGCCGCAATGAGCACGCCGAAGACCTGACTTTCGATCTGCAGCGGCGCGGCCACCATTGCGCGCAGGCCGCCGGCGAAGAGCCTCTGCGGAAACGGAAACCGGTGTACGGAGATATCCGGCTCATAAACGAGCTTGCCGCGCACGCAGCGTGACAGCCCGTTCTCGTCGATCTGGATCCGCGCCCGTTCGGTGAGCGACATCTGCTCGCCCAACGGAGCGCCCGCTAGACCCACGGCCGCAATGGTGAGATTGCGCTCGCCGGCGTTGTAGAGACACACACAGCAGAAATCCAGCGGCAGCTCTTCTTCCACCGTGCGAGCTACCACCTGCAGGATGCTGGCGAGATCCTGCCGCTCCCCGATCGCGCGCGTGATTTGCTCGAGAAGATGCAGGCGTTGCAGCTGCGCCCGTAGTTGCAGCTCGCTGAGCTTGTGCGCGGTCACGTCCTGCAGCGCCCCGCGCATGTGCACCACCTCGCCGTCGCGAACTACGGGTCGCGAGATGGTTCGAACCCACTTTCGCGCGCCCGCTGCGCTGACGAACTCCAGCTCCAGGTCATACGGAGTGCCTTTGCTGATGGCCGCGTGTATCGCGGCCTCGAGCCGCTTGCGTGCTTCGCCCGGATAGAACGTCAGGCCCAGCTCCCTGTTGGGTGCCGTCTCCGGATCGAGGTCGTGGATGCGGGCGATCTCCTTCGTCCAGCGGCCCGCGCCGGTGACGGGGTCGAAGTCCCAGCCGCCGACCTTCGCGAGCTGGCCTGTCTCCTGCAGCAACTCTTCGCTGTAGCGCAGATCTTCGAGCGTCTTGCCGAGCTCCGCCGTGCGTTCGGAGACGCGCCGCTCGAGCTCTTCGTTCGACGCGCGCAGCGCGCGCATCGCGAGCACGCGGCCTCGAAATAGCCACACGCTGTAGAGGGTGAGCAACACCAGCCCGATGGCCACCATGCTGATGGTCTGCCGCAGCCCGGTGAAGAGCGCATTCCACTCCGCGTCACGCACGGCTGTTGCCATGATGAGGAACTCATCATCGGCGCGCACGCCTATGCCGGCGCGCACGTACTCCGTGGGCGCCACTCGCTGCCAGGTGAATATTCCGTTGGGCGTGGTGCGCTGGCCGCTCGGCTCGACGAGGACCCGGGACCAGAGCTCAGGGTCTGCGCGCCCGAGCGTGCGCGCTTCGCGGCCCGGTATCGCGAAGCCCCATTCGTCTTCTTCGCTCGCGGCCTTCAGCCAGTAGCCGCGTGAATTCAGCAGCCGCAGCCGATTGCCGTTCCGGGAGGCGGCCTCCTGCAGGCGCGCGATGAGCCCGGCGCCGAGATAGTTGATGGCGTAGACGCCGCGACGGCGCCCGGATGCATCGAAGACCGGCACCGCGAAGCGGAGCGTGGGTTTCAGGGGCTGCTCGACCTCGCCATTCTCCATGTTGAGCTCGAAGGCCGAGATATGGATCTCGCCCGCAGCGAGCTGGCTCGCCTGCTGGAAGTAGGGGCGATCCGCCTTGTTCTGCAGCTCCGGAGGGGCAACCCTCACGCCCCCCTGATTGATGCGGAAGACTTCCTGGCCGCCCTGGTCGATGAGGCGCACCTGGTCGTACGTGGGCGTCTCCACGCTGAAGAACGTGGCACGACGCGCGGCGGCTTCGAGCGCTTCCGGCGCGCCGCTCTCCAGGTACCGGCGGAGGGCGTCGCCATCCGCCAGGTAGCGCAGATGCGTGACCACCGGCTGCAACTCGCTTCGCATGAGCTGCGCGAGCAGGCCCACGCGCACCACTTCGCGCTCCTCCTGGCGAGCCACGATCTGTGCGGACTCGCGCTGATACAGGAGGTAGCAGAGCAGAAGAACGATGGCGGTTGCCAGGGCCATCACGCCGATCGTCACCGCCTTGCCGGAAACGCCGCGCTGGGAATCTGTCACGTGCTCTCGGTCCTTTCGGGGGTCTCGTGTTACAGCGCGCACGTAAGCTAGCAGAACAGCGTTGCTGCGTGCCAGAACATGCCGGGGGGCCGAAATCGATACCGTCGTGTGGGGCCGGCTCCATGCGGCGCGCGTCTGGCCGAACGTGATCGTCAGCAGCGCGAGCTGAGGGCATGCGGGCGCGGCCGGGTGCGCCCGGCGCCCAGGCGCGCGCCCACCGCGGTCATGAGATAGTTCTGGCGCAGAATATCGAAGGGTGGAAATGGCACCTTTGATGGGATTCCGATGGACTCGATGATCACGGCCGCCGGGCGCGCGCTCGCGGCCGGCGATCCCCTGGGCGCATTGAAGCGGGTCGCCCTGCGCGACGATGCGCCGGCGCTGGCACTTCGAGGCATCGCGATGGCGCAGCTCGGTGATCTGGCTCGGGCGAAGACGCTCCTGCGACGTGCTGTTCGCGCCTTCGGCCAGAAAGAAGCGGTGGCCCGCGCAAGATGCGTCGTCGCTGAGGCGGAGGTCGCGCTCGCCTCGCGGGACCTGGGCTGGCCTGCGAAGGCACTCGATGCAGCGCGGGCAACGCTCGACGCGCACGGCGACCGCGTGAACGCCGCGCACGCTCGGTACCTCGAGGTCCGGCGCCTCGTGCTGATCGGGCGCATCGACGAAGCCGAACGTGCCTTGGCGCGGCTCGACCCTGCGCTTCTTCTTCCTGCATCGAGAACTGCCCACGAGCTGGTGCTCGCGGGGGTCGCCCTGCGGCGCCTCAGAACAAAGGCGGCGCGTAGCGCGCTCGATCGAGCTGCGCGTTCGGCGCGTCTTTCACGTATCCCGGCGCTGTACGCGGAGGTCGAGAGCGCGTTCCTCGTCCTGAACACGCCGGCGGCGCGCCACATGGCGAGAGGCGAGGAGCGGCTCATCCTGCTCGAGGAGGTCGAAGCGTTGCTTGCGTCGAAGACGTTCGTCGTGGACGCTTGCCGTCATGTCGTGCGTGACGGACGCAAGGCGGTCTCGCTCGCAAAGCGCCCGGTGTTGTTCGCGCTCGCACGCGCGCTGGGCGAAGCGTGGCCGGCAGATGTGCCGAGGGACGTGCTCGTCAAGCGCGTGTTCCGCCTGAAGCTCGCCGATGAATCACATCGCGCCCGGTTGCGTGTCGAAGCAGGGCGGCTGCGCAAGATGCTTCGGCCGTTGGCCGATGTGAACGCGACGAAGCGCGGTTTCGCACTCGCACCGCGTCGGGCGAGCGAAGTGGTCGTGCTGGCTCGGCCCGTCGAAGAGCAGCATGCAGAGGTGCTGGCGTTTCTCGCTGATGGTGAATCGTGGTCGAGCTCGGCCCTGGCGCTCGCACTGGGAACCAGCCAGCGCACGGTGCAGCGGGCGCTGGACCTGCTGGCGGCCGCGGGCAAGGTGCAGGCGTTCGGGCGCGGGCGAACGCGCCGCTGGATGACTCCGCCCTTGCCGGGGTTCACGACAGCCTTGTTACTCCCGGCTCCTTTGCCGATGGACTAAGGTGTGTCCACGCCGATGGCAGCGGCAGCATCGCCGGCAAAGTCAGGTCCTTGCCGCGGTGGCGAAGCCACTGTCCGAAAGAGTGTCCGAGGCATTTCACCAATGAGTCAGGATTGCGCACATGACCCGATCCACAGCCAAAGTCGTCCGTGAGTACGGTCCCTTTCCCGGCACCGACCAGGTGCATGGCGTTACGTTCGACGGCCGGAACGTCTGGTTCGCCTCCGGAGAGAAGGTGAACGCCTTCGACCCCGCGAGCGGGACGATGCAGCGCTCGATCGACGTTGCCGCGCACGCGGGCACGGCGTTCGACGGCCGTCACCTGTTTCAGATCGCCGAGGACCGCATCCAGAAGATCGATCCGCAGACCGGCGCCGTGCTCGCCACCATTCCCGCGCCCGGCGGCGGCGGGGACTCGGGGCTCACGTGGGCGGAGGGCACGCTCTGGGTGGGGCAGTACCGGGACCGGAAGATCCACCAGGTCGATCCGGAGACCGGGGCGATTCTTCGCACGATCGAGTCCAACCGCTTCGTCACCGGCGTCACCTGGGTCGATGGAGAGCTCTGGCACGCCACGTGGGAAAACGACGAGAGCGAATTGCGGAGGGTCGACCCCCGAACGGGCGAAGTGCTGGAGCAGCTCGAGCTGCCGGCCGGCGTGAACGTCTCGGGGCTCGAGTCCGATGGTGGGGACCAGTTCTTTTGCGGAGGAGGCCGAACCGGGAAGGTGAGGGCCGTTCGCCGCCCCAGGAGGGGCTGAGCGCAGGGCGGCGGCCCACGCGCAACGGCTAGTGGACGAATCTCGCGGCGGAGAACGCCAGTGCCGCTGTCGATGCGACCGCCCCGATCACCCACCGGATCATCCGTGTTTCGCGGGCATTCATATCCGCGCGAAGCAGATTGATGTCGCTCTTCAACTCGCCTCTCACGCTGGCGACCTCGGCCCGGACGGCCTCGACCTCAGTCCGAACGGTCTCGAGCTCTCTCCGGATGGAGTGACTTCCTGCCGCTACAGCGCTGATCTCCTCCTTGAGATCTGCCCTCAGTGCATGCAGATCCGCCCGGGTTGCCAGATGAGGCTGCACGGCGCGAATTTCCGCGACCGATGTCTCGAGCAAGCCGAGCCGCTTCAGGATCTCGTCCATGCTGACTCCTTCACAATCATCGATACCAAGGGGTGCAGCGGCCCTGCTGCGCAAACGACTCGAGCCGGCGGTGCCATGCATTCCGTATTGCTCCAGTGCTGCAGATCAGTGCTCTGGGATGGCCACATCGGGGCTCACATCCCATGTGAGCTTCGCGAATTCCTGAAACAAAGGCTACCAGACGAAAACGCACGCGGCTGAACTTTCGAATCACAATCGTACGAGCTCGCGAAAGGCGCGTGTGTTCGTTCTCGCGAGCGCGCGGCCATGAATGAATGAGTGCATTTGTCTGCGCTTGCGCGAGGAAGGCTGCTCGACAACAACGTGATGGCGTTCGACGGGCGAGGCAGAGCGCCGCACTTCGTGAGGTGCTGCTGAAGCAGAACACGAGCGCGCGATGATGAAGACCGGCACCGCCATCGGTATCCCCGATGATCCTTCCGGTCGTTTCCGGGCCGCATCGAGTCCAGGCGCTCGAACGACCGTCGCGCTGGCCTCGCTCTTGCTTCGGCTTCGCGCTGCAGGAGGTTGCTCCGCTGGCTGGCGATGAACGCTGAAGCAGCTTCCACCGCCGGCACCGAAGTGTGGAGGCCCGTCGCGCAGCAGCGAAGGCGCAGCGGAGTCGCCCCTGCCGGTTGCATACTGGGGGCAATCGCGGACTGAACTGCAAAGCCCTGGAGTGCACGCGTGATCCTCGTTCTGACCGGCGTGGCCGGTGCGGGCAAGACCACCATCGGGCGCGCGCTGGCGCAGCGCTTCAGCGTCGCGTTCTTCGATGCCGATGATTTTCACCTCGCCTCCAGTCGCAGGAAGATGGAGACTGGCGTTCCGCTCACGGAAGCCGATCGGGAGCCCTGGTTGAACGCGTTGCGCGAGCTGATCGCAGATGTGCTGTCGAAGCACGGCAACGCGGTGCTGGCCTGCTCCGCCTTGCGGCGGAACCATCGGCAGTTTCTTGCGAGAGACGGCGTCACGTTCGTCCATCTGCGTGTCTCACGAGAGGTCGCGCGCGAGCGTGTGCAGGCACGCAAGGGGCACTTCTTCGATCCGCGTCTGCTCGATTCACAGTTCGAAGCCCTCGAGGAGGGCGACAGCGGGGTGGCCGTTGACGCGGATCAGCCCGTCGAGGAAGTGGTCGAAGACATCATCGAGCAGGTGAAGCCCTTCAGGTGAAATCGTGAACGACGCGGCTCGCACGTGCATCGAAGACTACGCGCTCGTCGGAGACGGCGAGACCGCCGCGCTCGTGAGCCGTGAGGGTTCGGTGGACTGGCTGTGCTGGCCGCGCTTCGACTCGGATGCATGCTTCGCGGGCCTGCTCGGCGAAGCGGAGCACGGGCGATGGTCGATACAGCCGGAAACGCGCGGCACGATACGGCGAACGTATCGGCCCGGCACGCTGATCCTCGACACGCAGTTCGAGACTCCGGAAGGGGTCGTGAGCCTCGTGGACTTCATGCCGCCGCGTTCCCACCATTCACGCCTCGTTCGCATGGTGATCGGCCGGTCGGGCCGCGTGCGCCTGCGCACGGAGCTGGTCGTGCGCTTCGGCTACGGCGCCGTCACGCCGTGGGTGACGCAGAATCACGCTCTGCCTGCCGAGCTCACCGCCGTCGCGGGGGCAGACCGGGTGACGCTGCACTCCCCGGTGCCTCTGCGTGGCGAAGGGCCAGCCACAATCGGCGAGCTCGAAGTTGCCGAGGGGGAGTGCCAGGCGTTCGTCCTCACGTACTCGCCTTCACACACCCACCCGCCGCTGCCCATCGACGTGCGCCATTCGCTCGCCAGCACCGAAGCGTACTGGAAGCAATGGTCATCACGTTGCACGTATGTCGGCCCGTGGAAGGAAGCGGTCGAACGTTCCCTCATCACGTTGAAGGCACTCATCTATGGACCGACCGGTGGCATCGTCGCCGCTGCAACCACCTCGCTGCCGGAGCAACCTGGCGGGGTCCGGAACTGGGACTATCGATTCTGCTGGCTGAGGGACGCCACGTTCACGTTGCTTTCGCTCATGAATGCCGGCTACTACGAGGAGGCGCGTGACTGGCGCGAATGGCTCGTCCGGGCGCTGGCCGGCTCACCCGCGCAGGCGCAGATCATGTACGGCCTTTCGGGCGAGCGCCGTCTCACGGAGTGGGAGGCCACCTGGCTGCCCGGGCACGCGGGTTCCGCGCCGGTGAGAATCGGCAATGCCGCGTTCAATCAGCATCAGCTCGACGTGTATGGTGAGGTTGCGGATGCCCTGCACCACGCGCGCGAAGGCGGCCTTGCCGCGTCCGCCGCGAGCTGGGCGGTTCAACGTGCGCTCACCGCTCACGTGGAGCACGTATGGCGCGAGCCGGACGAGGGGCTGTGGGAAGTTCGGGGACCTCCGCAGCACTTCACCCACTCGAAGGTGATGGCCTGGGTGGCCGTCGACCGCGCGATCAAGGCGGCGCGCAAGCACGGGCTGCATGCGCCGGTGCGGCGTTGGGAAGCGCTCCGGGAATCCATGCACGCGGAGATCTGCGCGCATGGATTCGACGCAGAGCGCGGCAGCTTCGTGCAGGCGTTCGGCTCGAAGGTGCTCGACGCGAGCCTGCTGCTGATTCCGCTCGTGGGCTTCCTCCCGGCAGAGGATCCGCGGGTGCGCGGAACGCTTGCTGCCATAGAGCAGGAACTGCGCGTGGACGGCCTGATTCGCCGCTATCACACGACGCAGACGGAGGATGGCCTGCTGCCGGGCGAAGGAGCGTTCCTGGCCTGCAGCTTCTGGTATCTCGACAACCTCGCGCTCGCCGGGCGAATGAGTGAAGCCCGGGAGCTCTTCGAGGAACTGCTGACCTTGCGCAACGATGTGGGCCTCCTCGCGGAAGAGTACGACCCGCATGCCCGTCGCCAGCTCGGCAACTTCCCGCAGGCGTTCTCGCACGTGGGGCTCATCAGCTCTGCCTTCAATCTCAGCGCCGAGTGCCGCGAGAAGCCGGCGCAACAAAGGAAGAGCGGCGTTCTCTGATCCTGCGCGCGCGGGGTCTGCCGCGCCTTGCCGCCTGCAACGCGCCTCGAGGCTCTCGTGCCGACTGGATCGCTCGACTAACGCGTGGACCTGCCCGCCGCCCCGGCATCCCGCGCCGCCATGGGCGAAGCGAGTGTCTGCATCGCGATCGCCACCGCGGCCGCGCGGTTCTCCACGCCCAGCTTCACGTACACACGCTCGAGGTGCTTGTTCACCGTTCTGGGGCTCATGCCGAGAATCTCGGCGATGTCGCGGTTGCTCTTTCCTCCCGCCAGCCAGTTGAGCACTTCAGCCTCGCGGCCGGTGAGCTGGCAGGTCTGTGCGAGGCGCCTGGTGGATGTGTCCGCGCGCTGCTCGTCCAGGAGCAGAAGCCTGTCACCACCCGGAATCTCGCCGGCGTAGTGGATGTTCAGACGCGCATCGGCGCGCGGGAGGCAGAAGTGCGAGCCCGATGCGTCCGGCGCGAGCGGGCTCGTCGCAAGCCGGTTGAGCCATGCGCGCAGACGCTCGCGAGAACCGGCGCCGCCTTCGTCGCAGTACACGCGCAGCCATTGCTCGGCGCGCGGCGATTGCCACGTGATGTTGCCGCGCCGGTCGAACGTCGCGCTCGCCTTGCCACAGGCATCGATCGACCTCTGGGCGGTATGAAGCAGTCGAGTGCGGTTGATGTGCGCGGCGATGCGCGCAATGACCTCCTGCTGGCGAACGGGCTTGGTGACATAGTCGATCGCGCCTTCGCTGAAGCCGCGCACCACGTGTTCCTGGTCGACGAGCGCGGTCATGAAAATCACCGGGATATCGCGCGTGGCGGGGTCTTCCTTGATGGCGCGGCACGTCTCGAACCCGTCCATCCCCGGCATGACGGCGTCCAGCAGGATGACATCCGGCGTCACGAGCCGCAGGCGTTCGAGCGCCGTGGGGCCGTCGATTGCCACCAGTACCTGATAGCCGCCCTCGTCGAGCGCATCGGACAGGTAGGCGAGGTTGGCAGGCGTGTCGTCGACGATGAGGACGACGTCGCGGGTATCAGGCGCCATCATGGTTCATGCTCTCTTCGATCAAGGTGACGATTTCAGCGGTGCGGAACTGCTTCGCGAGCTCCTGCAGCCGCATGGCATACGGGCGATAGGCCGGGTCGAGCGCGCCGATGCGCTCGATCTCCTCGCTGACGCCTTTCATGTAGCCGATGCGTGCGTGCTGACGCATGGCGAGAAGGTGCACGACGGGCGGGTGTGCCGCGTACTGCGCGCGTTCCGCGCTCGTCGCCACCGCCTCGCTTGCGTGCACCCACGTCATCGAAAGATGTTGCTGAAGCTGCTGCAGCAGATCCAGGAAGTGCACGGGCTTCAGCACGAACCCGTTGCAGCCGGCGGCGGCGGTCTCCTCGCGATCCCGCTCGAAGACGTTGGCGGAGATGGCGATGATCGGGTTCGACCAGCCGCGCGCGCGGAGCGTGCGACACAGCTCCAGGCCGCTCATGCCGGGCATCACGAGGTCGATAAGCAGCGCGTCCGGCTTGAACTCATCGATTCGGCGGAGACACTCGGCGGCGTCGAACGCCTCCTCGATCAGGAAGCCGAGCGGCTGGAGCATGTTGCGCACGACGGCGCGATGATCCGGCTGGTCATCCACCAGCATCAGGCGGCGGCGCGAGCCGCGGTAGCCAACGACTTCACGCATCGTCAAAGCATCGTGTACGCCCGTGGCCGGCGGAAGCGACAGGCGCAGCCGGAATGTGCTGCCTCTGCCCTCCTGGCTTTCCACCGTGAGCTCACCACCCATCTGCTCGGTGATCATGCGGCTGATCGTGAGGCCGAGGCCCGTGCTGTCGTTCGAATGCGGTGTGTTTCTGGCCCGCTGGAACGGGCGAAAGATGCGTTCGACGTCCTGAGGTGAGATGCCCGGCCCGGTGTCGGTAACATCGATGCGCGCAATCTCTCCGGTGTGCTGGATGCTCACGGACACTTCGCCCCTTGCCGTGAGCTTCACCGCGTTGCCGATCAGGTTGATCAGCACCTGCCGCACGCGCTTCTGGTCCATGCGCACGACTCGCGGCAGCCTGTCGCAGATCTGCACGCGAAACGCGATGCCCTTCCGTTCCGCTGCCGGGCGGAACATGTTCACGACCTGCGTCAGGAACTCCGGCAGATCCGTGGGAACCGGCTGCAGCCGGAACCGGCCCGCTTCGATGCGCGCGATATCCAGAATCTCGTCGATGAGCGTCAGCAGGTGCTCGCCGCCCTGGCGGATGGTCTCCACGGCGTCGCGCCGGTGAGGCGGCATCGAAGCGTCGCCCTGGAGGATCTGCGCGTAGCCGATGATGCTGTTGAGCGGCGTGCGCAGCTCGTGGCTCATGTCGGCCAGGAACCGGCCCTTGGCGTGGTTCGCGTGCTCCGCCGCCTCCTTCGCCTTCTGCAGCATGGCGTCCGTCTTCCGGTGATCTTCGATTTCCTGCTGCAGCAGGATCGTCTGACGCGTGGATTCCTCTTCCGCGACGCGCCGGCTTTCCCGCGTGAGCACGAGCCACCAGGAGGCGACGCCGGCGACCACCATCAACGTTGCCCAGGTCTTCGAGAACATCTGGCCCAGTGCGGCTGCAGCGAGGCTGTCGAACGCAGGAACGGCAAGCAACTGCTGGTAGTACACGATCCACACCAGCACCGTCACGACGCCGGAGATCAGTGCGAACGTGAGCAGGAAACCTGACAGCCGCAACCGCGCCCGTTGCGACCATCGCCCCATCCACGGCAACAGTCCCGGCTCCCCCGGCGATGGCTCGTCCGCAACGCGTGCCTCCGGCTTCTTGCACATGTCGCGGCAGCGTGCGTCGAGCGTGCAGCAGAGGGAGCAGATGGTGCCGGCATAGGCGGGGCAGAGCGCCATGTCCTCCTTCTCGAAGGTGTTGCCACAGATGCAGCAGGAGGTGGCGAGCTCCTCGGGCGGGGGCTGTGGGCGCGCAATGTAGTACTTGCCCTTCGTGACCCAGGCGATGGCCGGCGCCAGCGCCATGGCCGTGAAAAGCGCGATGAACGGCGAATACGCCTGCGCGATCTCGCCCAGGAGGCCGACGAAGGCCACCATCGACAGCGCGGAAGCCGCGACCGTTGCGCCCACGCCGACGGGATTGATGTTGTAGAGATAGGCTCGCCTGAACTCGACGAACGGCGGGCTGAGCCCGAGCGGCTTGTTGATGACCAGGTCGGCGACCAGGGCGCCGACCCAGGCGATGGCGACGCACGAATAGAGCCCGAGCACACGCGTCAGCGCGCCGAACACCCCGAGCTCCATCAGCAGCACGGCGATCACGACATTGAAGACGAGCCACACGACCCGCCCCGGATGGCTGTGCGTGAGCCGTGAGAAGAAGTTCGACCACGCGAGCGAGCCCGCATAGGCGTTCGTCACGTTGATCTTCACCTGCGAGAGGATGACGAACAGTGACATCGCGGCGAGCGCCCACTTCGGGTCGTGGAACACGTAGCCCCACGCCGAGAGGTACATCTGTGTGGGCTCTTCGGCGCGCTGTGCGGGCACCATGTGCTGGAGCGCGAGGAACGCGAGGAATGCCCCGGCGAGCTGCTTCACGATGCCCGGTACGATCCAGCCCGGCCCGGCGGTGAGCATCGCGGCCCACCATCGCACCTTGTTCTCGGAGGTCTTCTCGGGGAGGAACCTGAGGAAGTCCACCTGCTCGCCGATCTGCGCGATGAGCGAGAAGGACACGGTGGCCGCCATCGCGAACAGCAGCGGGTCGAAGCCCGCGCCCTGCGCCTCGTATCCTGCGAACGACGTCCAGTCCTTCAGCAGCTCGGGCTCGCGGGCGAAGATGAAGATGAACGGCACGATCATGAGCACTGCCCAGGGGACGGTGGTCCACACGTGGAAGCGGCTGATGAACGTGACGCCATAGAGCACCATCGGCACGATGACGATGGAGCTGAGCAGATACCCGAGACCGAGCGGCAGCCCGAAGTACAGCTCGAAGACCAGCGCCATGATCGCCGCCTCGAGCGCAAAGAAGATGAACGTGAACGAGGCGTAGATGAGCGAGGTGATGGTCGAGCCGATGTACCCGAACCCCGCGCCGCGCGCGAGCAGGTCCATGTCGATGTTGTGCCGGGACGCGTAGTAGCAGATCGGAAGCGCGGTGAGAAAGATGATGATGCCGACGGTCACGATCGCCCACAGGGCGTTCGTGAAGCCGTACTTGATCATGATGGCGCCGCCGATGGCCTCGAGCGCAAGAAAGGAGACGGAGCCGAACGCCGTCGCCGCCACGCGCCCGGCGGACCACTTGCGGAAGCTGCGCGGCGCGAACCGAAGCGCATAGTCTTCGAGCGTCTCGTTGCCGACCCACGTGTTGTACTCGCGTCGGACGCGGACAATGCGCTGGGTCGCCGTCGCGCCGCTGCGCATGGCGGGTCTTCTGGTTGTAGCCGCGTCCAAACAAACTCCCCGCACGATCTTGCCGCCGCGCTCGCCGTGATCTGAAGCAACGCCCATGCCATCGTGCGCGGCGCCGTTCGACGGCTCCCCGATCTGCGTAACTGGTTGATTGGCATTTCCACGGGCGCGCGACTCGCTCGCCGGCCCGAGCGTGCTCGCGGCGCAACGCCGGGCACAACCAGTGCACCTGTCGTCGGCCCGCACCGTTTTGCTACAGCGCTCGCGTGCAGCTACGTCAATTGACGTATCGCGCAAATACGCGTCGCTGCCTCTAATCCACCGCAACCTGAAAGTCGAATCCAACACAGAACCGCACCGGCACAGGCAGCAGGAGGAACTCGATGTCGATCCAACCAGATATCAGGCGCAGAGCGCTGGGAACCGGGCTGCTGGCCCTGGGGCTCTCCGCGCTGACCGCCACCATGGCGCTCGGCTCCACGCCCGCCACGAAGGTCGTCAACACGACGGGCCTCAAGGTCACCGATACGGAGGTGTACGTCGGGCAGCTTCACTCCGCGACGGGCACGATGGCGATCAGCGAGACCGGCTCCATCCAGGCCGAACAGCTCGCGATCGCGCAGATCAACGCGTCGGGCGGCATTCTCGGCCGCCAGATCAGGATCATCCAGGAGGACGGGGCGAGCGACTGGCCGACGTTCGCCGAGAAGGCGAAGAAGCTGCTCGTGCAGGACAAGGTCGCCGCAGTCTTCGGCTGCTGGACCTCCGCGTCGCGCAAGGCCGTGCTGCCCGTGTTCGAGAAGGAGAACGGGCTTCTGTACTACCCGACGTTCTACGAAGGGCTGGAACAGTCGAAGAACGTGTTCTACACGGGGCAGGAAGCCACGCAGCAGATCATCGCGGGCCTCGACTGGATCGCGCAGGAGAAGGGCGCGAAGACCTTCTACCTCGTGGGCTCGGATTACATCTGGCCGCGCACGTCGAACAAGATTGCGCGCAAGCACATCGAGAACGTGCTGAAGGGCAAGGTGGTCGGCGAAGAGTACTACCCGCTCGGCCACACGCAGTTCGGCTCGCTGATCAACAAGATCAAGCTGCGCAAGCCCGATGTCATCTACTCCATCGTGGTCGGCGGCTCGAACGTCGCGTGGTGGAAGCAACTGAAGGCCGCGGGTCTCACGGCGGACAAGCAGACCATCCTCACCATTTCCGTCACCGAGGACGAAGTGCTCGGCATCGGTGGCGAGAACATGGTCGGCCACTACTCCGCGATGAAGTACTTCCAGTCGCTCGACAACCCGAACAACAAGGCGTTCGTCGCGGCCTTCAAGGCGAAGTTCGGCAAGGACGCCGTGATCGGTGACGTGACGCAGGCGGCGTATCTCGGGCCCTGGCTCTGGAAGATGGCGGTGGAGAAAGCCGGCAGCTTCGATGTGGACAAGGTGGTCGCCGCCTCACCGGAGCTCGAATACCAGGGCGCCCCCGAGGGCTACGTGAAGGTGCACGAGAACCATCATCTCTGGAGCAAGTTGCGCATCGGCCAGTGGGGCAAGGACGGCCAGGCGAAAGTGCTCTACGAGTCCGGGCTCATCGTGCCGGACCCGTTCCCGAAGGGCTACCAATAGAGGCGACGTCATCCGTGTGGAGCTGCAGCACGGCCCGTGCCGGCCGCAGCTCCGCGCGGAGCGGTGGCGCCGTCGCGGCGCACGCGGGCCGGCGCGGGATGAGGGCGGAAAGAGGGCGGCGGTCGCGCCGCGCGGGGCATCGGACGAGGGGTCTCGAGAAAGGCGCATATCGATGGAAGGCGTAGGCATAGGCGAGTTCGGGTCCATCGTGCTGATGCAGGGATTCAACGGTCTCAGCGTGTTCAGCGTGCTCGTGCTGATGGCGCTGGGTCTCGCGATCATCTTCGGCCAGATGGGCGTCATCAACATGGCGCATGGCGAGTTCCTCACCATAGGCGCGTACACGACGTACATGCTTTCGCAGCTGACCACGACGTTCCTGCCGGCGGCGCTGCCGTACTACTTCCTGGTGGCGATCGTCGTCGCGTTCATCCTCGGGGGCGCGGTGGGGTACCTCGTGGAGCTCGGAATGATACGGCACCTCTACAAGAGGCCACTCGATTCGCTGCTCGCCACGTGGGGCCTGAGCCTCGTCATGCAGCAGGTGTTTCGTTCCACCTTCGGCGCGAAGGAAGTGAGCGCAACGTTGCCGGACTGGCTGCTCGGCTCGTGGCAGCCCACGGACTCCATCGATATCCCGTTGAACGGACTCTTCGTCATGGCCTTGACGCTCCTGCTCGCGTTCGGGGTGTGGCTCTTCATGTACCGCTCGCGGTCCGGCCTGCAGATGCGCGCCACGACGCAGAACCGCGTGATCGCCGGGGCAGTCGGCATCAACACGGCAAGAGTCGACCGCATGACCTTCGCGATCGGCTGCGGTATCGCAGGGGTCGCGGGCGCTGCGTTCACGACCATCGGGTCGACCGGCCCGACCAGCGGCTCGCTCTACATCGTCGATGCGTTTCTCACGGTGGTGTTCGGCGGAGCGCAGAGCCTCATGGGCACCATCGCCTCCGCGTTCGCCATATCGCAGACCAACTCGACGCTCGAATTCTTCATCACCGGCTCCTCGGCCAAGGTCATCACGCTGCTCACGATCATCATCATCCTGATGATCCGCCCGCAGGGCCTCTTCTCGGTGAAGGTGCGCAAATGAGGGCCGTGAAGGGCCTCCTTGCGAATCGCGAGACACTTGCCCTCCTGATCCTGGCGGCACTCCTCTTCGTGGTGCTGCCGCTCGGGCTCGACATCTTCCGGCTGAATCTCGTCGGGAAGTACCTCACGTACGCGTTCGTCGCCGTAGGGCTCGTGCTGTGCTGGGGATACGGCGGTGTGCTGAGCCTGGGGCAGGGCGTGTTCTTCGGGCTCGGCGGCTACTGCATGGCGATGTTCCTGAAGCTCGAGGCTTCCGACCCCGAAAGCACGAAGATCCAGTCGACGCCGGGCATTCCGGATTTCATGGACTGGAATCAGCTCACCGGGCTGCCGTGGTTCTGGGAGCCGTTCCACAGCCTCACGTTCTCCCTCGTCGCGATGCTCGTCGTGCCCGGCGTGCTTGCGTTCATCATCGGCGCCGCGATGTTCAAGCGGCGCGTGGGCGGCGTGTACTTCGCCATCATCACGCAGGCGATCGCGGCAATTCTCACGATCCTCATCATCGGCCAGCAGGGCTACACCGGCGGCGTGAACGGCATGACGGACCTGCGGACGCTGCACGGCTGGGACATCCGGACGGATTCGGCCAGGTACGTTCTCTACTATCTGTGCGGCGCGCTGCTGTTCGTCACGATATTCGTCAGCCGCTTCGTGCTCCGGAGCAAGGTCGGCAAGCTGCTGCTGGCGATGCGTGACAAGGAAGAGCGCGTGCGCTTCTCCGGTTACGACGTTGCGAGCTTCAAGGTGTTCGTGTTCACGCTGGGCTCGGTGTTCGCGGCGATTGGCGGCGCCTTGTTCACGCTGCAGGTGGGGTTCATGTCGCCGTCGTTCGTCGGCATCGTGCCGTCGATCGAAATGGTGATCTTCACCGCGGTCGGCGGAAGGTCCTCGATTCTCGGTGCCATCTATGGCTCGCTCGTCGTCAACTGGGCGAAGACGTTCTTCTCCGAGAGCTTCCCGCAGCTGTGGCTGTTCTTCATGGGCGGCCTCTTCATCGCCGTGGTGATGTTCTTCCCGAATGGCCTTGCCGGTGTGCTGGAACAGCATGGCGGCAAGCTCGGCCAGCTGTGGTCCCGGTTCGTGAAGCGGGCCGCGCCGCGCACGCCGGAGCCCGCGCCGCTCCAGCAGGAGACGCGCACGTGAGCCCGATTCCCGCGCAGCCTTCGAGCCCCGTGGTGCTTGCCGTCGAGGACCTCACCGTGTCGTTCGACGGCTTCAGGGCGGTGGATCAGCTCAACCTCTACATCGACCGGAACGAGCTGCGCGTCATCATCGGCCCGAACGGCGCGGGCAAGACGACGCTGCTCGACCTCATCTGCGGCCGCACGAAAGCCACCGACGGGACGATCCGCTTCAAGGACAAGGAGCTCACGAAGATGCCGGAGCACAGGATCGTGCACGCCGGGGTGGGCCGGAAGTTCCAGACCCCCTCGATCTACGAGAACCTGACGGTGTTCGAGAACCTCGAGATCTCGTTCCCGGCCGGCCGGAGCGTCTTCGGCGCGCTTGCCTTCAGACGCACGCAGGAGGTCACCGACCGGATCAATCGCGTGGCCTCGGAAATTCAGCTGCGGGACCGCCTGGACGAGCGTGCCGAGTACCTGAGCCACGGCCAGAAGCAGTGGCTCGAGATCGGCATGCTGCTCATGCAGGAGCCCGAGCTCCTGATGCTCGACGAGCCGGTCGCGGGCATGAGCGTGCCGGAGCGCAGGCAGACCGCGCAGCTGCTACGGCGGATCTGCCAGAACCGCTCCGTCATCGTCATCGAGCACGACATGGAGTTCGTCCGCAGCATCGCCCATCGCGTCACCGTCATGCACCAGGGGAAGGTGCTGGCGGAAGGGCCGATGGAGCAGGTGCAGGCCGACCCGCGCGTGATCGAAGTCTATCTAGGGCATTGAAGGGCGCTCGCGCGCCGACGGAAGGTCGCTACCGATGCTTCAGGTCGACAATCTCTTCGTCAGCTACGGTCAGAGCGAGGTGCTCCACGGGCTCACGTTCACCGCCGCCCGCCGCGAGATCCTCGCGGTGATGGGGCGCAACGGCATGGGCAAGAGCACGCTGTTCAAGTCGCTGATCGGCATTCTGCCGAGCAGACGCGGGTCGGTTCGGCTCGGTGACAAGGAGCTGGGCGCGTTGCCGAGCCATGCGCGCGTGCACGGCGGCCTCGCCTACGTGCCGCAGGGGCGAATGATCTTTCCGACGCTCACCGTGCTCGACAACATCCGCACCGGCCTCAAGATGGCCGGCGAGACCATTCCGGAGGAGATCTTCGCGCTCTTCCCGGTGCTCTTCGACATGCGCAGCCGCAAGGGCGGGAACCTTTCCGGCGGCCAGCAACAGCAGCTCGCCATTGCGCGGGCGCTCGCCAGCAACCCTTCCGTGCTGCTGCTCGACGAGCCGACCGAAGGCATCCAGCCGTCGATCATCAAGGACCTGGCACGTGTGCTGAAAGAGATCCGCCAGATGAAGGATCTCACCATCGTCGTATCCGAGCAGGTGCTGAGCTTCGCGCTCGATGTCGCGGACCGCCTGCTCGTCATCGAGAAGGGCCATTTCGTAGAGGAAGTGGCGCGCGCCGACGCGGATGCCGCGCGGCTCGGCGCCTACCTTTCCGTCTGACTTCAAGGAGCCATCCATGCCGAAGACACTCATCAAAGTCGATCTTTCCGAGTCCCCCTACGAGAACCCGCAGGTTCACAACCGCTGGCATCCGGACATCCCCATGGTCGCGTGGGTGAAGCCCGGCGAGGACTTCGTCATCGAGACGTACGACTGGACCGGCGGTTTCATCAAGAACGATGACTCCGCGGATGACGTGCGCGACATCGATCTCAGCATCGTGCATTTCCTGTCGGGACCGGTCGGCGTCGAAGGCGCGGAGCCCGGAGATCTGCTCGTCGTCGACCTGCTCGACGTCGGCGCGAAGCCCGACAGCCTCTGGGGCTTCAACGGTTTCTTCTCCAGAAAGAACGGCGGGGGCTTCCTGACCGACCACTTTCCCCAGGCGCAGAAGTCGATCTGGGACATCAAGGGCATGTTCACTGAATCGCGCCACATCCCCGGCGTGAGTTTCGCGGGCCTCATTCACCCGGGCCTCATCGGCTGCCTCCCGGATGCGAAGCTGCTCGACACCTGGAATACGCGCGAGGTCGGTTTCATCGCGACGAACCCGACGCGTGTGCCGCCGCTTGCGAACGCACCGTTCGCCGCCACGGCGCACATGGGCCAGATGACCGGCGCGGGGAAAGCAAAGGCCGCGGCAGAAGGGGCGCGCACGGTGCCGCCGCGCGAGCACGGCGGCAATTGCGACATCAAGGATCTCTCGCGCGGCTCGAAGATCTACTTCCCCGTGTATGTGAAGGGGGGCGGTCTTTCGATGGGCGACCTGCACTTCAGCCAGGGTGACGGCGAGATCACCTTCTGCGGCGCCATCGAGATGGCCGGCTGGCTGCACCTGAAGGTGGACGTGATCAAGGGCGGCATGGCGAAGTACGGCATCAGGAACCCGATCTTCAGGCCGAGCCCGATCACGCCGAAGTACGACGACTACCTCATCTTCGAGGGCATCTCCGTGGACGAGCAGGGCAAGCAGCACTACCTGGACGTGCACATCGCGTATCGCCAGGCGTGCCTCAACGCCATCGAGTACCTGACCAGGTTCGGCTACACGCGGGCACAGGCTTATTCGATTCTCGGCACCGCACCCGTGCAGGGGCACATCAGCGGCGTGGTGGATATTCCGAACGCGTGTGCCACTTTGTGGCTGCCCACGGACATCTTCGACTTCGATGTCATGCCGAACGCCTCGGGGCCCGTGAAGCACATCAAGGGCGGCGTGGATCTGCCGCTGTCACCGGACAAGTGAGGCACTCGCTCGAAGGAGATCACCATGCCGCTTTATGAATACGTGTGCCCTCGCCATGGGCCGTTCGAGAAGCTACGCCCCCTGTCGGAATCCAGTGCACGCCAGGAGTGCCCGGTGTGCGGAAAGGCGGCGCCGCGCGCCATTCTGAGCGCGGCGAGGGTGTCGGGTTTGTCACCGGCGTTGCGTGCGGCGCACGCGGTGAACGAGAAGAGCGCGCATGAGCCGAGCTCGTCCCGGCAGCACCGCCATGGGCCGGGTTGCGGATGCTCGCCGGGTGCACGCAAGTCGAATGCGGCGCGGGGAGCCAACGGCAGCCGGATGTTTCCGGGCCGGAGGCCGTGGATGATCAGTCACTAGCGCCGCCATCCGCATCGCGAGCCGCAGGGCAGGCAACGGCTGCCGGCCGCGTCCCGGCGGTTTCGCCGCACACCTTGGGCTTTCCATCGTGGGTCGCCGTGACGAGAGCGCCCCACGGTCGTGGGATTCCGGCCACTCGTCTCGTCGTGCTTTCGAGCACCCCCGGTCGTCCGTTAGCATCCCGCCACGCTCACTGAACCCGGAGAGGCTCACATGGGTCGTTTCGCTGCGGCGGTCGTTGGTCTTCTCGCCTTGATGCTGGCCACGGGGGCACAAGCCGCCCAGACGTGGAGCGAGGGCAAGCACTACGCGCTCGTCACCCCCGTTCAGCGCACCACCGTGCCGGCCGGCAAGGTGGAAGTGCTGCAGGTGTTCTCGTACGGGTGCGTTGCCTGCAACCGCTTCGAGCCGGTGGTGGAAAAGCTGAAGGCGAGCCTGCCGAAGAATGCGCAGATGGCATTCCTGCCGGCCTCGTTCATCCCCGCGGAGAGCTGGCCCATGTTCCAGCGCGCATACTTCACGGCGCAGGCTCTCGGCATTGCGGAGCGCACCCACCAGGCGATGTACGACGCCATCTGGAAGACCGGCGAGCTCGCCATCGTCGACGCCACCACCCGCCGTCTCAAGAAGGAGCGGCCGACCATCGAAGATGCGGCGCGTTGCTATGCGCGCCTCACCGGCGTGAAGCCGGAAGTGTTCCTCACCACCGCGAGGTCGTTCGGCGTGGAAGCGAAGATGCGTGCCGCAGATGCGCAGGTGCTGGCCATGAAGGTGCCCGGCACGCCGTGCATCGTCGTGAACGGAAAGTACCGCGTGAACATGGATTCACTGCGAAGCGTCGATGAGCTGACGGACCTCGTGGGCTACCTGGTCGCTCAGGAAAGCCGGCTCTGAAGGCTGCGCTGCGCACGACCCGGTGAGCGAGCTGCCGCCCGGTCGGGGAGGGGCGCAGCGCCGCGTCAGAACTTGATGGCCCGCCCCGCGCCGAACCCGCAAATGCCCTGGATCGCGGCGATGGCGATCGCTCCCGTCAGCGCGACCGTCCATCCGCCGGTGTGATCGTGCACGAGCCCGAAGAGCACCGGGCCGAACGCCGCCACCAGATACCCGATCGACTGGGCCATCAGCGACAGTGCGGCCGCTGACTCCTGGCTGTGCGCGCGCAATCCCATGAACGACAGCGCGAGTATCAGGCTCGGCCCCGCTCCGCAGCCGAGCAGCACCATCCACGCAGTCGCCGCCTGAGGTGCGACGAGAATGCCCAGTACTCCCAGCGCCGACAGCGAGGACGTGCAGACCGCGAGCTTGCGCTGATCCTTGAACTGCCGGATGAGCGTTGGCACGGCGAGCCCCGCCAGCAGCGCCGCCGCCTGATACAGGGTGAGCAGCCATCCCGCCGCCACGGGCGAGAAGCCATGGTCACGCAGGATCGCCGGGAACCAGCTGATCGCGATGTAGAAGAGCGTCGATTGCAGGCCCATGAACGCCGTGACCTGCCATGCGACAGGAACGCGCCACGGCGGGTGAGGCGCGGGCCCCTGCGGCACCTCTGCCTTCTTCCCTTCCGGCCGCGCATGCGGCAGCCAGAGCACGAAGGCGATTGCCGCCAGCACTGCCGAGCTCGCAAGGGAGCTCTGCCATCCACCCGGTAGCACCTGGGCCAGCGGCACCGCCACGCCCGATGCGAGCGCCGCGAAGCAACCCATTACCGTCGCATACGCGGTTGTGATGGCGGGAACACGCTCCGGATAGCGCTGCCGGATCAGCACCGGAATGAGCACATTGGCCACCGCGATGCCGGTGGCCAGCATCACCGTTCCGCCGAAGAGTGCGGCGACGTGTCCCTCCGATCGCACGAGGATGCCGGCAACGAGCACCAGCAAACCCACGAGCAGCAGGCGCTCGGTACCGTGCTGCCGGGCCAGGCGCGCCAGGGGCGCGAAAGCGGCGAAGATCAGGAGCGGCAGGCTGCCCAGCAACCCGGCTGCGGCGGCGGAAAGCGCGAGGTCGTCCTGAATGGTCTTCAGGAGCGGGCCCACACCGGTGATCGAGGGTCGTAGATTTGCTGCGATCAGCAGCAGCGCGATCAGGAAGCCGGAACGAGTCAATTCAATGCGGGGTCGCTGGGCACGGCGCGCGAGGATAGCAGAGTGCCGGGCAAGCGGCGGCCACCCTGCGGATCGCCCTCGACGTGAAGCGCCTCGGCGGAAGGGCCGCGGGCACGAGTCGATGAGCCCGCTTCAGTGCGGGCTACGGGCCTGACACACCTCGTTCATCCCCACAATTGCCGTGTCGCCAGCGCCGCCCCTTCGACGAGCGCTTTCAGCTTCGCCCACGCAATGGTCTCGTGCACGCGTCCGCCGAGCCCACAGTCCGTGCCGGCCATCACGTTCTCCCGCCCGACGACGCGCGCGTACTGCACGATGCGATCCGCGATCAGGTCCGCGGTCTCCAGCAGGTTCGTCGAATGGCTCACCACACCGGGAATGAGGATCCGGCCCTCCGGCAGCTCGTGGTCCCGCCACACCTTCCAGTCCGTTTCGTGCCGCACGTTCGCGGCTTCCACGCAGTACGCGCCCGCCTTGATGCGCAGGAGCAGATCCGCGAATTGCGCGAGCGGGGCATCGTTGCTGTGCGGGCCGTGCCAGCTGCCCCAGCACACGTGATACCGGATCTGTTCCTCCGGGATGTTGGACAGCGCGTGGTTCAGCATCTCGATTCTCGTTTCGGCGAAGCGCCGGAACTCCTCGAAGCTCCTCTTGCCCGCGTACCAGAAATCCCAGAGCACCCAGATGCCAGGGTCATCCACCTGCACGATGAACCCTGCCTTCGCGACGGCTTCGTACTCCTCCTTCATCGCGTTGGCGAGCGCCCATGCGTACTCGTCTTGCGTGCGGTAGTACTCGTTCGGCTGAAGCGACTCCAGGCTCGTGGGCGATGCCATCGGGACGAACGCGTCGTGCGAATCGTGGCCCACGAGCGCAGCACGGAAATTCTCGATGTCGCGCTGAACGTCCGCATGACCCGTGTATCGGATCGGCCCCGTGCACACCACTTCCACCGGACGGATCTCGCCGATCTCCACAGCGTGTTTCAGATAGAAGTCCCGGAACTCCTCGCGATCCTTGCCCGGGAACAACCCGGTCTGCTGATGACGGATCTCGAACCCTTCCATTCGCGCGCCCACGTATTTCATCCACGCGCCGTAGTCCACGGCATCCTGCACGGGCTTGCCGAACTCCCCGTCGTCCACGACGTCGAGGCCCGCTTCGATCTGCGCGCTCACCACGCTCCGCACGGAGGCGCGGAGAATCTCCGCGAGACGCGCGGAGCCCGGCGGTTCCGTGCGGTACGCATCGACCAGGGCGGCTGGGCGGGGCAGGCTTCCCACATGCGTGGTCAGGATGCGCTTGTCACTTCGCTTCATGACTGAACCTCACTGAAAGTCGTACTTCACGCGCACGCCGTACGTGCGCGGCGGGGCGATGGTTGCGTAGACGAGTGGGGGCGCGAAGCCCTGCACCGCGCCGCCCGTATACACCGCCTCATCCGCGACGTTGTGCACGAAGCCCGCGATCGACCACTTGCCGCTCGCCGAGACATACGTGAGGTCGACGTCGAAGAGCTGGTAGGACGCCGCGTCCTGCGCCGGCACGAACTCGAAGCCGAGCCAGCGCGGCGAGCCATACTGCCCCGAGATCGCTGCATTGACGATTGCGCCGTCGGTGATGCGGAAGGTGTGGTCGTAGGCGAGGGATGCGGACCACTTGGGCGCGCGCGGCAGCGGGAAGCCCGAACAATCCACGGTGATGAGCTCCGAGCCGAAGTTCGTGCCGGCAAACGGCGCACCGACCGGGCAACCGACGGACGCAGGGTTGAACAGCGGCGTGCCGAAGATGCTGAAGGCCGTGTCGTACGTGAAGCGATCGTAGGCCGCGTCGTTGTACTCCAGGAAGGCGCGCAGTCTCGAGCTCTGCGTGAGCGCGGCTTCCAGGTCCACGTTCGCGCCTTGAATCGTAGCCTCACCCGCGTTCTGCGTGACGAGGTTGATGTTCCCCAGCGGATCGAAGATGACATGTGCGATCTGGTTGTCTTCGTACTTCCAGTGGAACAGCTCGAAGTTGAGCTGCAGGCGGTTGTCGATGAAACGGTTGCGGGAGCCCAGCGAGTAGGCGAGCAGCTTCTCGGGCTCGTACGTGTCCATGGGCGCCACGGTCTGGTTGAACCCTCCCGCCTTGAACCCCGTGCTGGCGGTCGCGAACAGCATGTTCCGCGGCGTCAGGTCGTATTCGACGCCGGCTTTCCACGTCGTGTCCGAGAAGTTGCGCTTGCCGCCGAAGGAGACGAGCAGGTGCGGGAGCGGTGTGTCGGGCGGCAGGCCATTCAGGCTGTTCGTGCTGATGGAGCCGGTCGCGCTGCGTCGCTCGTCCGTGTAACGCGCGCCGGCGATGAGCCGCACGGTGTCCGTCACGCTGAATGTCGCCTGGCCGAACGCCGCGTAGCTCTCGGTCTTCGGGAAGTACCGCCCGTTGTTGTCCTGCAGGAAGCCCTGGTAGATGTTCTGCAGGGCCTCCTGGTCTTCGTCGTAGTAGTAGAGGCCGGCTACCCATTTAAGCTCGTCCGTGCTGTTGGAGAGGCGGGCTTCGAGCGTGGTCTGCTTCGAGGTGGCCCTTGGGATCGTGTTGCGCAGGCCTGCAGGGTAGTTGCGCTCTTCCAGCCGGGCGTGCCGATAGGCAGGCAGCACCGTCAATGTGGCGCCACCGAGATCCCAGTTGAGCTCGGCGCTCACGTTCCAGAACGTGTTGTCGCGGAAGCTGTCCGCCTCGACCGGCGCCACGAGAAAGCCGATGGGCGGTGTGGCGGCGAGCTGCGCGTTCGCTTCGGGGCTGGACGCGGAGCTCCACGGGTCTGCCCCGCCGCTGCGTGGCAGCTGAACGTAGCCGGGCCCGTCACCTCGCTCGCGGGCGTAGTCCGCGTTGAACAGCACGGAGGCCTCCTCGGCGGGTGCCCACAGAAAGCGGACGCGGCCCGCGTACGTGTCTTCATCGTCCGTGCCGTCTGAAAGATAGCCGTTGCGATCTGTGACGGTGAACGCCCCGCGCACGGCGGTGTTGGCACTGAGCGGGACGTTGAGGGCACCCTCGACGCGCGCGAGGTCGTAGTTCCCGAACACGACGCCCAGGTAGCCGTTGCGCCCGGCAAGCGACGGCGAATTGGTGATGAGGTTGAGCGCGCCGCCGGAGGCGTTTCGTCCATACAGCGTGCCCTGCGGGCCTTTCACGACTTCGAGGCGCGCGAGGTCGTAGAAGTTGCTGTTCACGCCCTGGGGCCGCGAAATGTAGACGCCGTCCGCGTTGACGGCCACGGCGGGGTTGCTGAGCGCGCTGGCCGCGAAATCCCCGACGCCGCGGATGTAGATCTGCGTAGCGCCGCCGCCGGTGCCGATCTGCAGGCCGGGCACGATCCGGTTGAGGTCGGTCATCTGCGTGATGCCGGCGCTTTCGAGCGTTTCGGCGGTCAGCACCTGCAGCGAGAGCGACGATCTCTGGAGCGTTTCCTCGTACCGCTGTGCCGTCACCAGCACTTCTTCCAGCTCGAGCGGCGCGGCCTGTCTCGATTCGTCCGCGGTGCCCGTGCCTTGCGCGAGCGCGACGGGCCAGGCCGTCACCGCGCCCATACCCAGGGTCGCCAAAGCAAGAGATCTGACGGAGCTCATCTCGTTGTTCCCCCTCGTCCGCAATCGGTGTTCGGTCAAATCATCTGAATCGGGTTCGACAGTGTTCCCAGGCTCGAAATGGTTACCGACACGATGCCTTCGAATCCCGTGAGGTCGGCGCGCGTCACGCCCGGAACCTGGGGTGCATCGGGATCCTGCTCGCCGCCGACGGCTGTGCCCATCGACACGATATCCCCCGGCAGCAGCGTCATCGTTCTCGAGATGTGCATCAGTGCGCGCGCCACATCCCACACGTAGTTCCTCGTGTGATCCGAGGCGACGAGCTTCGTTCCGAGCATGCAGGTGATGTGAAGTGCCGCCGGATCTGGAATCTCGTCACGCGTGACGAGCCAGGGGCCCATGGGCGCGAAGGTGTCGCTTGCCTTGTAGCGGCCTGGATACGTCGTGTGCGCTTCGCCCACGGTGACAGTGCCGGGCGTCTCGCCCGGCTTGAAGTAGCGCACGCTGAAGGAGTCTTCCTCCCGCATGCCCACGGAGGTGACGTCGTTGACGATGGTGTAGCCGAAGACGCCGGCCATCGCGTCCTGCGCGGAAACATCCTTCAGCGTACGTCCGACGACGACGCCGAGCTCCGGTTCGGGATGCGTGAGCCCGAAGGACCTGCGCAGGCGGATCGGTGACAGATGCCCGGTCAGTGCCGTGCTCGGCTTCAGGAAGAACGCGGGATGATCCGTCGGTGCGCGAATCTTCACCGCATCGAGCGCGCGGTTGTTGAGTGCCAGGCAAACGATCTTCGAAGGCGTGCGCACCGGCGGATGCCAGGCCACCTCGTCAGGCTTGTACACAGGCACAGCGCCGGCAGACTCCGCAACGCGCGCGTGCGCAAGCTGGAGTGCTGCGAGCAGGGGCGCGCCCGCGCGAATCAGCGCATGCATGTCCTCAGGCAGCGGCGCGACTCGATCAGCGTCGGAGAGCGCGCGCAGCGCATCGTGGGCATCGACGAGCTCGCCCGAGGGAAGCTGGAATCCGAAGTGATCGCTGCCCTGTGCGTGAAAGCTGGCGAGCTTCACGAGGCGGCCCCCTGTGCCTGCAGAAACTCGAGTGCGTGCCGGCGAAAGGCCGCCTGTTGCGGAAGGTCGAAGTGGCCGACGTCCGGCAGCGTCATGGATGTCACGTTCGGCAGGCTCCTGAGCAGCGTCTCCGCCATTCTTCCGACCGGATCGGCGCCACCGTTGACGATGAGCACGGGCGATGTCACGCCCCGCAGTCGGTCCGGTGTGAACACGGGGTTCGGCGGCCTTCTGAGCACCGCGGCCACGGCGAGCGCATCGTTCCGATGCGGCTCCCACACTCGCAGGAAATCCAGGACTGGCGGGGGCGTTTCCGCACTGGGGCTGGATTCGAGCGCGCGCGCCGCGGCTTCAGCGATCCGCTCCGGTGCGAAGACGTTGTCACCGATGCCGCCGAGAACCATGCGGCCGATGCGACCGGGAAATCGCACGGCCAGCTCCAGTGCGATCTTGGCGCCCAGGGAAAATCCCACGACATCGAAGGAGCCCGATGGGAGGTTCGAGGTGAGCGTGCCGGCGAGATCCGAGTACGTGGACGGATCGTGTGCCGCGAGAGACGTCGGCGAAACACCCGTTGCGGCTTCGGCTTGCGGCGCATTCATGCGAGCGGTGACGCCGTGCCCCGGCAAATGAAGTGCCACGGCTGCGCGGCCGGACGCAGTGATCGCGTCGATCCACCCCGTTTCCGCAAACGTGGCCTGCATCGAGCCCCCGCATCCGTGGAGCAGAACGACAGGGTTGTGGAGGACCGGCGGCACTCGCGCTCTCTCTATTTGCCGGCCGGCTGTGATGCGGCATGCACGACGACAGCCGCCACGCCGATGCAGGTGTCTGCTTCGTAGTGGTCCACGACGATCTCCGTTGCGCCGGCTGCCCGAGCGGCTGCGAGCGCGGCGAGCCATTCCCGCACCTCGCCGGCGCCGTTTCCGGCGGCACGAAAGACCTGCTCATCCTCCCAGGCATCGAACGCAGTGAGATCGCCGGAAGCCAGCAGATGTACGAACTGCCGATCCCAGTCCTTCTTCACGTTGCCGACACCCGGCACCCGCTGCTCGAGCAGCTTGTTCACTTCACCGAGCCCGGCGTTCAGGTTGCGGCGCCATTCCTCGCGGCTCAGCGCGCCTTTCGTTCCGCCGTGGATCAGGAAGTCGCGCAGGGCCGGATCACGCGCCTCGAAGACCTGCGGGAAGATGTCGCCCGTCTCGTGCGACAGCCCGCCGGAGCCGAGGAACGCCACCCGCTTGCCCAGCGTCGCGGCGAACGTGCCCACCGCGTGACCGAACTGCCGGCAGCGCCTGAAGCTCGGGCGCGGATGGCTGAGCGCGTTCACGAAGATCGGCACGACGGGATACGCGTCGACGGACCCCAGCATGTAGTGGATGACGTTGCTGAACCCGTGGTCGACTTCCATCTCGTACGAGACGGAGATGTCGAAGTCGGCGCTCACCAGGAATTCCGCGCAGGCGCGCGCGATGTCCTGGGGCACGGTCAGCTCACCGGGAAATCCGCCGCAGTCATCGATCGCACGGGCCGAATGCCCGACCTGAAAGGTCGGCATCGACTTCATGTGCTGCCCCTCGTAGTGATCCGCGCCGAAGACGAACACGAGCTCGGGAGCGAAAGCGCGGAGGTCTGCAGCCAGCGCCTCGTACGCCTCCCAGAATCGCGCGTTCAGGTCACGCTCCTGCAAGGTGATGAAGGGCAGGTGGGGCACGCAGGCCCCCAACGCGATCCCGGCTTTCGAGGGATGCGCGGGCTCCTGCGCGGCACGTGTGCGATCACTCGTGTTGCCGCGAAGCCCGTTCGGACCCTGGGGGATGTTCGTGGTCATGCGGCCGCGTCCTCGTGTCAGCGGGCGAACGAGGCCGCGCCGGGCCCCACGAAAACCGTTTGCCCCGAGCGCCGCTCGAACAGCCATGGCCGGGCCGCCGCGCGCACGCAGATATCTTCGAAATCCGCGATCCCGGAGGGAGCGCCGCTCTGCATCGGCAGGGGACCGTTCCCCACGTAGACCAGCACGGTGGAGCGCACGAGCGCACGGTCTGCGTCGATCAGCGTGGTGCGGTGGTTGCAGGCGATGTGGCGCGTGGCGCGTTGCTGTGCCAGCTGGGTTGCATCGCGTTCGCGGAAGAACCGTTCAATGGCGTCGCGCCCGGCGAGACGCAACGAGCCGAGCACCAGCTCCGCGTCCTCGGTGAAGAGGTTCGCGAGATCGAGGCTCATGTCCCCGTCTGCGCGCGCCCAGTACTCGGCAGCCAGCTGCTGCAGCTCCAGGAGGTCCATGGCGGTCAGGGGTTCAGAGGCTTTCACGGCCGGCTCCGCTTCCGAAATCGTCGACCTCGATCAGGGATTCGTTCCAGCCTGCCCGGCAGGGCGTTCCCGCCCGGGCCTGCGGCTCTCTGCGAATGAACGTGTTGTCAAAATGACAAAGTGTTCATTTCGAAGAGGCTAAGGGGAACCCGCGTGCGCCGTCAAGTCAGCCCTGCGGCGGCGGCCAAAGACACCCGCGCAGGGTTGCGGCGGCATCGCTGCCCGATCACGGGCGGCACGGTCGCGTTCTGGCGCGCGCGCCGAGTGCTGCACTAAGATCGCGTGCCGAAGGGCCGGCGCCCGTCACGCCCGAGCACCCGCGACTCACACTCGATGCCAAAGCGCACGCGACGAAACATCAACCAGGCGCGTCGCGCTGAGATCGGGGCCGAGCGTCGCTCCCGCACGCGCGGGGAGCTGCTGGCCGCCGCCCTGGAGCTCTTCGGCCAGCCGCACGGCCGCAACACCCGCATCGAAGATGTGTGTGCGAAGGCACGCATCGCCCGCGGCACGTTCTACAACTACTTCACAGGCATCGAGCCCTTGCTCGAAGCCCTGTCGGATTCACTTACGCGTGATTTCGATGCCGCGGTTCATGGCGCGTTCGACCGGCTGCAGGGCCCGGTGGAGCGCACCGGTGCAGCCATGCGCTACTACCTGCATGCGCCGCTGATCGACCCCCGCTGGGGCTGGGCGATCGTCAACTCCAGCGTGGGTAGAACCCTCTACGGCGAGAACATCACGCAGCATGTCCGGGATTCGATCCAGGAAGGCATCGATTCGGGCGATTTCACCATCGACTCCGCGGACGTCGGACGCGACATTCTCCTCGGCACCGGCATCTCGGCGACCATCAGTCTGCTGCAGGGGGGAACGCCCGCGGACTATCCGGAAAAGATCGCGCTTCACGTGCTGCTGAGCCTGGGCGCCACGCGGCAGGTGGCGCAAGCCGTGACGAGCAGGCCGCTGCAGGAGCTTCCGCGCCTTGCCACGAGCTCCCGGTTCTTTCGCGGCACGCTGGGCGGCGCCGAAGAAGCCGCGCCCCGGAGCGGGTCTCCGGCGCGGCCGGCACCGGATGCCCGGGCGAATCGGCGCCGCACGAAGGCGGGTGCGAGAAACACTGCTGCCAGGCAGTCGCGCTGAGCCGTTGCGCGGGCGGCATCGATTCCTGCGGATGTTTCAGGAGCCGCTTCGCCTGCCCGAGGTCACGTGCCGGACCCGGCGCTCGTCGGAATTCCGTGCTCACGAAACAGCTCGATGAGCGGGCTGATCTCTTTCTCATACTTCCGCCAGCGCTCGAGCGCCGTGCGATAGATCGGCTTGCGAACCTGCACGGAGCTGGCGGTGGACACCGGCGCCGCGTTCTCGTGAAAGCTCAGGCACGCCGGGTCCCACGGAAGGCCGCAGAATTCCAGTAGTCGCCGTGCCTGCGCCTCCATGTCGTCGACCACGGCTTCGTAGTGCACTTCGCAATAGTTGCGCGGCATCACTGCTTGCCAGTGCCGAGCCAGTTTGTCGAACGCGATGTAGTAGCGCCCGGTGTCCAGCAAGTCGTACGAGTAGTCGTAGTAGGAGAATGCCGTGGCGAACAGCTGCCGGTAGTTGCTGAGACAGGAATCCAGCGCATTGCGCCGCAGGCAGATGATCTTTGCGCCCGGCAAGGCCCGGTGGATCAGCCCGGCGTACAGGAAGTTCAGCGGCATCTTGTCGATGAAGCGCGCGGTATGGCCGGTGCGGGGGCGCGTGCTGTCGACGTAGTCCCGGCCGGCCTTCGCGAAATCGATGTTCGCAGCGGCTTCGAGCGTCTCCGTGTCGAGCACGAGGTTCGAGCGCGTCGCTGCCGCTTTCTTCACCACGAGGGAAAAGTTCGTGAGCTCGCCGGCGGAGTACACGTCCGGGTGGCTCGACAGAATCCGCTCGACGAGCGTGGTGCCGGTGCGGGGCAGGCCCACGATGAAAATCGGCTCTCCCGATTCATGCCCCTCACGCTCGGGCGCGGCGGTGCTCCGATGCGCGCCGGTGTGAGCGGCGTCGACGCCGCGCTCCGGCGCTGCCGCCTCGAGGAACGTTCGGTCACACACCCGCGCCGCGGTCTCGAACAGCGCGAGATCTGTGTCGATCGAATACTGGATCGAGGCCCGCTTGCGACGCTTCCCACGCGAAAGCAGCTCGAAGGAGCGCGCGAACGCGCCTTGCAGCTCGTGATGCCGGGCCAGCGCATGGCACACGTGAAGCTCCGCATCCACCGGGAGCGAGTCGTGCGCCAGCATCCCTTCGAGCTGCTGAAGCTCCTGCTGAGAGAAGGGCTGGCCGGAAACCTGGCCCAGCGCAGACCAGGACCTGTGGTACGCCGGGTCGAGTGCCAGCGAGGAGCGATACGCCTGCTCGGCCGCCCGGAAGTTCCCGACGAACTGGAGCGACGCCCCCAGGTTGTAGAAATACGCGGCCTTCCCCGGATCACGCCCGACTGCGCGCCGGAACGGCTCGATCGACTCCTCGTACGCCCCGGCCCGACACATCACCACGCCGATCGTGTCGAGCGTCAGCGCCTCCCGCGGGTTCAGGGCAAGCGCACGCATGGCCGCTTCCAGCGCATCCCTCGGCTGGTTCGTTGCGATGAGGCAGCGGGCGAGCTGCGCGTGATACTCCGCGCGCTGCGCGTCCAGGCGCAGCGCGCGGCCGATTACATCCGCAGCCTTCCCGAAGTTGCCATGCTCCGCGGCGATGACGCCGAGCAGGAAGAAGGCGTCAGCGAACTGCGGAGAGTGGTTGAGGATCCGCAGACAGAGCTCATGCGCGCGACGATAGTCACGCGCGTTGAGCGCAACCTGTGCCTCCTGGTGCCATGCTTGCAGGTTCGCTTGCGCGCTCGCTTCGGTCATCGGGCCTCATCAGAACGAGAAGTCGTATGTGAACCTCAAGCCGATCTGCCGTGGCCGCAGCACGTCGTGGTAATACGAGCGCACGGTGCGCGCGTCGCCGTTCTCGTCCGTGAGCGTCTGCAGATAGGAGGTGTCGCCACGCACCCCCGTGCGCGCAAACTTGTTGGTGAGGTTATCCGCATACAGCGAGACGCTCCACTGGTCTGCAATCAGCGTCGCCCACGCCTGGTGGAGCGTGTAGCCCGGCAGCGTTTCGCCGTTGGCGCGTGCGCCGGTGCGAGTGAGCACGTTACCGATGGCGGCCAGGCCGTAGTTCATGTCCAGCGCCCAGCCGTTGGCCAGCGGCAGGTCGTAGTTGACGAACAGCGTGCCCTGCTTCTCGGGCGAGCCCGGGAGGCGGTCGCCGGCAATGCCGCTGATGTCGATGCTGTTGGATGCCCCGAAGCCGCCGGGCAGATACGTGCGCAGCAGTCGGGGCGCATCCTTGGTCAGCTCGGCCTTCGTGTAGCTGAAGCTCGTGCTGATGCCGAAACGCTCGGTCGGCCGGGCGGACAGCGTGACGTCGAAGCCGCGTGTCTCGGCGCCTTCGCCGTTCTTGGTGATGGGCTGCAGCCCGACGGCGGTCGAGCTTGCGAGCTGGGGATCTTCCCACTTGATGTAGAACACCGAGCCGTTCACCGTGAGCCGCCGGTTCAGCCATTGCGTGCGCCAGCCGATCTCGTAGTTCGTGGTCTTGTCCGGGAAGTACTGCACCTCGTCGGGCTGGGCGCAGATGGTCTGGCCTTCGGTTTCCGCCGTGCACAACCCGATGCCGTTGGAGTTGCCGATGCGGTAACCCTCGCTGATCGTCAGATAGCCCATCACGTCGTCCGTGAAGTCGTACGCCGTGTTGAACTTGAAGAGCGTGCCGTCGTCCTTCTGGCCGGCGCCTTCGTACTCGAGGTCGATGTCATCCGGGCCCCGGTCACCGCTGATCGTCGAGAACAGCGGAATGTCGATCGCCGTCTGTGTCTGAAGGTCGTACTTGTACCAGCGTACGCCGCCGGTGACGCTCCACCTGTCCGTGATGGACCAGGTGACCTCGCCGTACACCGCTTTCTCTTTCTGTTCCGTCGTGCCGTCGGAGATGTATTCGAGATTGTCCGGCCGCGTCTGCTCGCCGAAGCCGATGTCGACGAGATACTCGCTGTAGCCGGGCGTGAATTCCTTGCTCGTGCTGTGCCCATCGAGCTTGTTGTAGTAGGCGCCGGCGATCCAGCTCACCGGGCCCGGGGCCTTCGAGACGAGGCGCAGCTCCTGGTTGAAGGTCTTGTCTTTCTGGTCCTCGCGCGTGAACGCCGTGAAGCTCGGGAAGGATTCGTAGCTGTACGCGAGCGTGAACAGCAGGTCCGTCTGGTCACGCTGGCCGTTCTCGTTGTACCTCGATGCGCCCGTGGCGGAGGTCAGCTCCGCGAAACCGAGGTCCGCCGTCACTTCGAGGGCGAGAAGCTGGTTCCTGCGCTCGCTCGGCTCGAGCACGCGCAGGCCGGATTCATATTCCCCGGTGCCGAACGAATCCCGTTGCTCGATCGTCCGCGCGCCCACCTCCATGTTTTGATAGAAGTAGCTCAGCGTGGCATCGATCGTGTCCGTGGGCCTGAAACGCAGCGCGGCGCGGCCGAAGAGGGTCTGTTCGTCGTTGGCGTCCTTCACGCGCCGCAGGTTTGCGTCGACTGCCGCGGGGTCGGACAGATCCGGCTGCGGGTTCGAGACGCCGGGCTCGCGCACCACGAAGTTGTAGTCGATGAACCCGGGGTCATCGAGATATTCCGCGGACGCGCGGAAGGCCAGCGTCTCGGAGAACGGCACGTTGATCGTGAAGCCACCGCGGCCGCCGAGGTCATCACTTTCAGCAAGGCCGTACGTGTCACCGCGCAGCGTGAGGGAAGGCGCGTCGAACGAGGGCCGCCGCGGAATGTAGCGAATGGCGCCGCCGAGGGTGCCGGCGCCATAGAGCGTGCCTTGAGGCCCCATCAGGATCTCGACGCGCTCGATGTCGACGGGCTTCAGGTCCACATAGAGCGGAACCTCGCCCACGTACGTGGCAACGGTGCCGCCGCCATCGTTGTCGACCCCTTCGGCCGCGCCGACAGACGTGGCATTCAGTCCGCGCACGATGATGCGGTTCGCGCTGCGGCCGCCTTGATCCACCACGAAGAGCCCCGGCACCGAGCGGCCAAGATCCGCGAGCCCCGAGATGCCCTGGTCGATGAGCGCGCTGCCATTGATGGCGGTGATGTTGAGCGGAACGTCCTGGATACGTTCTTCACGTCGGGTCGCGGTGACGGTGACCTCCTCCGGCGGCTCGGAGGTTTCGGCGGCGAAAGCTGGCAGGCTGTGGAAGACGGCCGGAGCCAGGAGGCTCGAGACCGCGGCGGCGATGGGGGTTCTGCAGAAGCGCCGGCGGAATGTCGGCTCAGGGGAGCGGAAAGGCGTGAGGCGGCCTGGAAGGCGTGCGCGTTCGAGCATGGGGACGTCCCTTGTTCAAGTGGTTGTAGCGTCCACTCGAGAAACTTGCGTTTCAGAATGCCCCCTCAGACCCGGCCGATACTAATGAGCAACAGGCCGACTTGCACCCCCTCGAAAGCAGAAAAAGCGGTGTGGCGAAGATGTGACAAGACGAGTGGGCGCGGTGGCACCCGAGCGTCCGGTGGTGGAGCCCGGTGCCGGCGCCTGCGGCGGCCGATCCCCCGGTCAGGGCGGGGGGCCGGCGCTCATCGGATGCGACATTCCGACGGACGACCGAGGTGGCACGGCACGCCGGGATCGCCCGCGATTCAGCGTTTCAGCCACATGGCGAGTTTCGCGGCGAGGAGTTTCGCCACCATCTTGATGGGAAACGTCGGGTACGCCGGCACGTCCGGCCGCGGAGCGCCGCTTGCGCGCCTGAACTTCGTGAAGATCTGCATCTGCAGCGGCGGAGCATCCTCGCGGACCCACGCCCGATACACCGGGATCCAGTGCGGAGCCCAGCCCTTGCCCTCATCGAAGCTCACGACCATGGCCGAATTGCAGCACGTCGCAACGACGCGGTTCGTGAGCGACGCCGCCTTGATCTTCTGGCCCGCGAGGAGCTCGGAGCCTCGCAGGATCTTCACACGGTCCTTTCGATAAAGGAGGTACGCCGTGCCGCCGTCAGGTTCCCGAAACGCGGGGGCATTCGGCAGCGCTTCGATACGACGTGAGCCTTCCTGGCAGTCGTCGCAGTAGCACGCGACGCTGACGATCGGTGCACCTGTCGCCTCGAGCTCCACGTTTCCACATGCGCATCGTGCAATGACCTCGTTCTTCGGCACCCCGGTCATCCGTTACCCCCGCGGCAAGGTGGATCCGGGCGGTGCCCGGGTGATGTATGGGACGTGATGCAAGCGCATCGCATTCTGTTCAATTCGTCGTCGATGACCGACGAGCGCCACATTAATAAGGAGTGAGAACGACGTGGGCAACCTGTGACGGTGTGCAGATTCTTTCGATAGTCGTTGACAGCAGCGCGCCGGTCCGCTGGAATTTTGCACCTTGAGCGTGTGTAGCGTGCTAACTACGAAACGGACTCTGATGCCCTTCGCAGCCTGCTCCTCCCTTTCCAGCTTGTCCACAATCCGCGACTACTTCCAGGACTGAGGCGCTTGGAACGATCGCGCAACGGAGCTGCGAACCTCGAGCCCGCCGGCGAGGCAGAGATCCAGTTCATCGAGGCCGGTGCCATCCGCATCGGCAGGATTTTCGCTCCCGACGAGGGGGTGTGCATCGATCAATGGCCGGCGGACGACCAGGTCCATTGCACGTTCATCCTGCAGCTCTCCGGCACGGCCACGTGTGAGCAGCAGCGCAGGGTGGCCTACCTGGCCCCGGGCCAGTGGGATGTCTTCGATTGCGAACACCCGCTGCACCTCGCCGCGAGCCACGCCGCTTCCGAGCAGCTCGCGATGCTGATTCCTGCGAAGCAGCTCGACCCCTGCTTCGACCTCGCGACTCTGGCCGCGCGGCGCCGGCCCGGCACTTCGGCTCTCAGCAAGCTGCTGTGTCACGCCGCCAGTGTCTCTTTTCGCGAGCTGAGTACCAGCGACGGCAAGCGCGCCGCGGACCTCGCTCATCCCCTGTGCCTGTGGGTGAATCTCGCCATTCGGGAGCGCGTCGAAGGGGAGGCGCGAGTCACGTCGTCGCGCGAAAGACTTCAGCTCCGGGCGATCCAGTGCGTGAATGCCCGCCTGAGGGACCCGTCGCTTTCGGTGGAGAGCGTCGCCGCGCAACTCAATTGCACGACACGCTACCTGCAGAAGGTATTTCAATCCACCGGCCAGTCGCTCAGCGAGCACATCCGCGTGCACCGCCTGAACCGCTGCCACAGCGACCTGCTGGACCCCGCCCTGGCCCACATGTCGATCACGGAAGTGGCGCTTTCCTGGGGCTTCAACAGCGTCACGTACTTCAGTGAGGCATTCCGCAACTACTTCGGTCTCACACCGAGCGAAGCGCGCCGCATGACCGGATGAGGCGCGCGGGTCGCACCGAAAAACACGGTGCGACCCGCGTCGCATATTTTCCCGGTCGTCAAATATTCACCCGGCGAGTTCGCACCAGCGAAAGCCCTGTTCGTATCTGCGCAAGCACCCGCCCGGGTGTGGGCATAGGTTGCGCGCGCCATTCATGGCGATTCTTTTGTTGTCGCTTGGAGTAGACAAGTATGTACAAGGGCATGCGATCGGTTCCTGGTGTGGGCCCGGGAAAGTGGTCGGTTGCGGCGGCGGTCAGTGCACAGCTGTGCGCGGCGAGCGCGGTCATGGCTCAGGGCGCAAAGCCCCCGAGCCAGGTGGTTCAGCTCGATGAAGTCGTGGTGACGGCACTGCGCAAGCCCCTGGACGTTCAGCGCACGGCGGTTGCCGTCAGCGTCGTCAGCGGCAGCACGCTGTCGAGCGAAGGCGTCACGGACGTGCAGAAGCTCGCGCAACTCGTGCCGGCCCTCGATGTCGCGCCATCGTCGGGTCCGTACCAGAGCTTCACCATCCGGGGCGTGAACAACTTCGCGGTCAACTATTTCAGCGAGTCCGCGATCGCGATCAACGTCGATGACGTCTACATCTCGCGCCCGACCGCAGCGGCCGGCATGTTCTTTGACGTCGCGCGTGTCGAGGTGCTGAAGGGGCCGCAGGGCACGCTGTACGGCCGCAACGCCACCGGCGGCGCGGTCAACGTCGTGACCCGCAAGCCGGATATCGGCGGCTTCGGCGGCGCGCTGAACGGCGATGTCGGCACGCAAGGTCGTCTTGCGGTCGACGGTGCCATCAACATTCCGCTCGGCGAGAAGACTGCGGTGCGCTTCGCCGCGCAGTCCGCGGACCACGACGGCTACTACTCCGACGGCACCGGTGACGAGAAGGTGCGCGCCGGCCGTGCGTCGTTCCGCACGCTCCCGACGGACAATCTTTCGATCTCGCTGACCGGCGACTATGCGCAGCAGAAGGGTCGTGGTGGCGGCTCTGCCGCGCTCAGCTCCGACGGCTTCGTGTACGGTGACCCGTGGCGCGGCCTGCTCAACACGCCGGAGCTCATCGTCACCGGCCCGCCGACGAATACGCCTCTGACGCCGCCGCAGAACACGTACCAGGACAACGAGTTCCTGAACGTGTCCGGCCAGCTGGACTGGACGACGGGCGCGGGCACCCTCACGCTCATCCCGGGCTATCGCAACGTGAAGACGGACTTCCTGAACGTCGCGGGCGGGTTCTTCATCAACGAGCAGGCGGATTCGGACCAGACCTCGTTCGAAGCGCGCTTCGCATCGCGGGACGACCAGCCCCTGCGCTATCTCGCGGGCGTCTACTACTTCGACGAGGAAATCGACGGCCAGGGCCTGTTCGACCAGTCGCTCCAGGGCGTGAGCCGGCAGCAGTTCTCGCTCACCACCGAGAGCTATGCGGCGTTCGGGCAGCTCGTGTGGTCCGTCGCCGACACGGTGCGCCTGACCGGCGGTGTGCGCTACACGGATGAGAAGAAGACCATCGACGGTCAGACGTTCTCCATCACGCCGCGTTTCGTGCCGCCCACGCCGGCGCCGGGTCCCGGCACGCCGGTGCTCGCGCTCGCTGGCAACTCGAACAGCTTCGACTCCACGACCTGGACGAGCGGCATCGAGTGGGACGTCGCCGCGCGCTCGCTGCTGTACGTGAACGTCGGCACCGGGTTCAAGTCGGGCGGATTCTTCTCCGGCCCCCTGGGTTCCAACACCTACAAGCCGGAAAAGGTCACCTCCTACACGCTCGGCTCGAAGAACCGCTTCCTCGACAACCGGCTGCAGCTCAACGCCGAGCTCTTCTACCTGGACTACAAGGACCAGCAGATCTCCCACCTGGACCGCCGCACGGGCGACGGTGGCGTGGTGCTGACCGTGCAGGCCACGGAGAACGTCGGGCACGCCACGACGAAGGGAGCCGAGCTCGAGCTCGAATACCTCGTGACGAACACGACGCAGCTCACCGCCCGGGCGCAGTACCTGGATGCGACGTATGACGACCTGAAGTTCCGCGTGCCGCAGCTCGGGCCGACCCCGCCGCCGTATGGCTGCCCGTTCACCACGAGCGGCGGCTTCTACCAGGTCGACTGCAGCGGCAAGGATGCGACGCAGGCCCCGAAGTGGACGACGGACATCTCGATCGAGCAGCGCTTCCCGCTGCCGAACGGTGCGCAGATCGCGGCGGACCTCAGCAGCCGCTATCAGTCGAGCCGCGAGACACGCATCAACTACCTGCCGTTGACGCGTGCGGATGACTACACTCGCACGAACTTCAGCCTCGCGTATCGTGCGGCGGATCTGTCGTGGAGCATCGCGGCGTACGTCGACAACATCGAGGACGACGAGGTGATCGCCAACACGTTCGTGCACGCCAGCTACCCGACCGTCAATCTGATCACGGCGGCCCTGGAAGCTCCGCGCACGTACGGCGTAAGGTTCAACTACGAGTTCTGATGATCGAGGTTGCCGGGGGCCGTGCCGCAAGCACGGCCCCCGGTGGTATTGGCGGGGCGAGGACATTCATTCATGACGGCGAACATCGATCGCAGGTCCTTCATGGGGGCCGCCGCGGCGACTTCCGGGCTGCTTCTGGCGGACGCGATGAGCGCCGGCGAGGCGCAGGCACAGGCGGAGACGAAGAAAGCCTGGCGGCGCATCGCCACGGAGGAGGCCTTCTCGATCCCCGAGCAGGCTGCGGCGTTCGCCGAGATCGGGCGGACCAACTGGGATTCGCTCGACGTCGAGTTCTTCCGCATGCTGTGGACGCAGCAGCAGACGCCGATCATGGTGGACATCCACCGCAGGCTGCTCGATCTCGAGAACGAGCGGCTGCAGATCATGGATCGCGACGGCGTCGCGATGCACGTGCTGTCGCTCACTTCGCCGGGCGTGCAGATGTTCGATGCCGATACGGGCACGGCCATGGCCACTCTCGCCAACGACCGCCTGGCCGAAGTGATTGCCCGGCACCCCAAGCGCTTTGCCGGGCTCGCGAGCTTCGCGCCGCAGGACCCCAAACGCGCCGTGCTGGAAATGGAGCGTTCCATCCGGCAGTTGAAGCTGAACGGCTTCATCCTGAATTCGCATACCAACGACGAATACCTGGACCAGCCGAAGTACTGGCCCATCCTGGAGGCCGCCGAGGCGCTCGATGCGGCGATCTACATCCACCCGCGTTCGCCTTCGCGGCCGATGCAGGGCCCCTTCGCGCAGTACAACCTGCATGCGGCGATGTGGGGCTATGCGGTGGAGACGGGCACCCACGCCATGCGCATCATGATGAGCGGCGTGCTGGACCGGTTCCCGAAGACGAAGATCGTCATCGGGCACATGGGCGAGATGATCCCGCTCGTCCTGTGGCGCATCGACTTCATGGCCCGCAGCTATCGCCAGCGCACCGGCCTGAAACTGACGCCGAGCGAATACTTCAAGCGCAACTTCGTGATCACGACGAGCGGTGTCGAAGACCCTCTCGCGCTCAAGTACTGCGTGGACAAGCTCGGTGCCGACAACGTCATGTGGGCCATCGACTACCCGTACCAGGAGTCGGGCCCGGCGACCCAGTTCATGAACGACGCGCCGCTCTCCGACGCGGACAAGGAAAAGATCTACCACGGGAACGCGGAACGCATCTTCCACCTTCCCACCACCACCTGAAGCGCGGAAAGTGCCGGCGGGCTCAGCTCGTTGCCGGGCTGAACCCGAACACCTTGCCGTAGAAGGCCAGCTCCGCTTCGAGCGAGCGCACGATGCTCCCGGCTTTGCGGAAGCCATGCTGCTCGCCCTCGAACTCGATGTATTCGACCGGAACCCCCCGGCCCTCGAGGGCCGATACGATCGCGCGGGACTGGCTGGGCGGCACCACTTGGTCCTCCAGCCCCTGGAACGTGATGAGCGGGGCGCGGAAGCCTTCCAGGTGGTGAATGGGCGCGCGCGCTTCATAGATGGCACGGCCCTGCGGCAGCGGCGCGACCAGCCGGTCGAGATATCGGCTTTCGAACTTGTGAGTGTCCCGCGCCAGCGCTTCGAGGTCGCTCACACCGTAATAGTTGGCGCCGGCCTTGAACACGTCGTGGAAGGCGAGCGCGGCGAGAACGGTGAATCCACCCGCACTGCCGCCGCGAATCGCCACCCGGTTGACATCGATGCGACCCTGCGCGGCCAGATACTTCACCGCGGCGACGACGTCACGCACGTCGACGATGCCCCAGTTTCCATCGAGACGTTCGCGATACGCACGCCCGAAACCGCTGCTGCCTCCGTGGTTGACGTCGAGGAATGCGAACCCTCGGGACGTCCAGAGCTGGGTGGCGAGGCTCAGCTCGGCCTTGGAATGATTCGTCGGGCCGCCATGGACCTTGACCACGAGAGGCGGCTTCTCGCCCGAGGGCGCGCGAAACCCGGCGTTCACGGGTGGATAGAAGAACGCGTGAGCGGTCTGGCCTTCGTCCGTGGGGAACTCGATCGGCTCCGCGCGTGAGATGGAAGCGGGATCGAGCCTGATCTCGCCCGGCGCGCGCAGCGCTTCGTGAGCCCCTGTGCGCAGATCGAAGCGGACGACTGCCGGTTCTTCGGTCTGCGAGGCAGCGATGGCGAGTGCCTCGTAGCTCGACTGCAATGCGATGCTGGAGAGGCTGACGAACGGCGAATCGAATGTGCTCAGCTTTCCCGAACGCAGATCGACCACGCCGAGCTTGTCCTGCGCATCGATTCCATAACGCAGCACCGCACGGCCATCCCCGGTGAGGGCGTAGTTTGCCTGCCCGAGCACCCATAGCGGGCCTGCAAGCTCCGCTTCGATGGAGAACACGGGCTCGACACTTCGGCCGGCGAGGCGGTAGAGATTCCACCAGTCCGAACGATCCGAGATGAAATAGAGCGTGCCGTCGACGTCCCATCGCGGCTCGAGCACGGACTCGCGCGCGCCGCCCGCGACCGCGGTGACGTTTGCCAGGCCGCCCTCCGTGAGGTCCGCGACGTAGAGCGTCGACGCATCCCACGGCATGTCCGGGTGGTTCCACGCGGTCCAGGCGAGCCGCCGGCCGTCCCGGCTCAGGCGCGGATAAGCAACGAAATCACTCCCGTCGAAGAGCACCGTGCCCGCGTTTCCTCCAGCGGCTGAAAGGGCGACGAGCGTGTTGCGAGGCTCGCCGTCCCCGGTGTGATCTTCGCGCACACAGAAGAGGCGGCTGCCTGAAGGGTCGAGCTCGAAGTCCGCATACCGATACCCTTCGGGCGTGAGTGCGACGGGCGCGGTGGCGGTTCTCTGGGCGTATACGCGCTGGTCCGCGAAGTTGCTGAAGTAGATGGCCTCGCGGCCGACGACGTAAGGCACGCCGCCATATTCGTGCACACGCGTTCTGGCGTTGAAGCCGGCGGGCGTCAATTCGCTGATGCGCCCGCCGCCCGCGGGTGTGACGACGACGTAACGGCCGTTCTCCGCGGGGCGGCTCTCCAGCCAGTACGGCCTGCCCTCCGTGGCGCGAACATACGTGAGGCCAATGGACGATCGCGCGAGATCCGCTGTAGCGATCGGGGAACGCCAGGTGCCGTAGGGGGAAATTTGCACGCGTGCTCGGGTCAGTTGGAGTCAGGCAGGTGACCCAAGGTTAGCAAAGTGCGCAACGGGTTCGTCGCGGGCGGTACTGCCCAGTCACGCGAGCGGAAGCTCACACGGAGCTGACGCGGCCAGAGCGGTTCATCGATGTCGGGGAGCGGGCGCGCCGGCCGATCGCCGCGCAGACGCACGACGATCGGGGCGTGATGGTGCGGTGGCGCAGCTCGCGCCCGCTGCTACCGGTGCTCGCGCAGCTTCCGCACTTCCGCCGCGCTGATCGAAGACGGCACGGCACCGAAGCGCGCGATGACGTAGTTGGAGACGTCGGCAATCTCCTGATCCGTCCAGTGCCCGAACGCCGGCATCGTGGCGATGGCACCGGAAGGCGGCAGGGAGCTCGCGCCGCGCAGCACGGCAAGGGCCACGTTCGTCGCGGTCGGGTCGTTCACGGGGCGCGTGCCGGTCAAAGTGGTGTAGGGCACGTAGTCGTTCACGCCTGTCCAGGAGTGGCAGCCTGAGCACATGCTGGCGAACGCGTCGTGGCCTCTCGGGTTCGTTCCCGCAACGGCGACGCCTGAAGGATCGTGCGACGCGGGCTCGAGTTTCGGCGCCGGCAGATCGGGCGTGGAGACCGCCGGGATGCTGCGCACGTACTGCGCAATCGCGGTCACGTCTGAAGGAGTCATCTTCTGGAAGCTCAGGTGCACGGCCTGAGCCATCGGCCCGAAGGCGGTGCCGCGGTTCAGGAGGCGGCCCGTCTTCAGATACTGCTCGAGCTCCTCCTGGGTCCAGGTGCCGATACCGGATTCCTTGTCGCTCGTCAGGTTGTATGCGCGCCAGCCTTCGGCCATGCCGCCCGAGAACTTGCGCCGGTTGTCGAGGGCCTGCAGGGCAGTACGCGGCGTATGGCAATCGCCGCAATGGCCGAGCGCCTCGACCAGGTACGCGCCGCGGTTCCAGGTGGCCGACTGTTCCGCGACGGGCTCGAAGCGCTCCTTCGGGTTGTACAGTGCCGACCAGATGGCCATCAGCCCCCGCTGGTTGTACGGAAAGCGCAGCGTGTGCTCCGGGGCGACGTTCTTCACCGCCGGCAGGCTGAAGATGTAGGCCTTGATCGCAAGCACGTCTTCTTCGGCGAGGTAGGTGTACGCCGCGTACGGGAAGGCGGGGTAGAGGTTCTTGCCGTCCTTGCCGATGCCCTCGTGCATCGCCCTCAGGAAGTCCGCATCACTCCAGCTGCCGATGCCGGTCTCCTCGTCCGGGGTGATGTTAGGCGCATAGAGTGTGCCGAACTCCGTATCGAACGGCCGGCCTCCGGCGAAGGGTGTGCCGCCATCGACGGTGTGGCAGGCCTCGCAGTCCGCGGCCTCGGCGAGGTATTTGCCGCGGGCCAGCGGGTCTGTGTCCGGGAAGTCTGCCGGGGCGCCGGTGATCTTCGCTTCGTACTGCGCGAGGGCCACCCGCTTGCCGTCAGCGAACTCCATCGGGCCCGGACGGATGATGACCCAGGCCGCCGCCACCAGGATCACGACCACGATGCCGACGACGATGCCCTTGCGCTTTCCAGTCATGCAGAACCCCCACCCGCGACGAACATGATGAATAGCCTGTTCTTCGTTCTTGTGCGCCATGCCGGCGCCAAGCACGGGCTGCGCGGTTGCGCAGCCGAGGCCTTCCGGCGGCGCCAAACTACGCCGCTGACGAGGCCGCCGCAAGGCTGGGGGGACGCGGGGCGCGCGGCGCGTCCATTCCCCAATCGGCCCCGCCGCCGCGCCGCGAATGATTCAAATGAAACAGGCCGCGTCGTCATCGGGACGCGGGTTTCCACTACGGTGCGTGCGATCCGGCGCGAGAGGCCATGCGCTCGCACGCACACAGGAAGCGATTCGCGATCCTGCACGAGAAGACGGCCATCCTTGCGCCTGCTGACGCGGCCAGCGATGACCTCACGGAGTGGTCATGAACGCCAAGGTACGAAAGTTCGACGCGGCCTTCATCGACAAGCAGCGTCGCCGTCTGACGCAACTGCGGGATGCGCTTCTGGCCGCGGCGCGGGACGATGAATCCGATGAAACCGCCGTCAAACTGGAGAACGAGGCCGGTGCCCATGAATACGAGGACGATGCGCAGAAGCTCGCGGCGCTCGAGCTCGACGGCAACCGCGTCGTGCGCGACATCGAGCGGCTCGGCCGTGTCGATCGTGCCCTGCGCAAGATCGACGAGGGCACCTACGGCCTCTCGGACGTGAGCGGCGCGATCATTCCGCGGGAGCGGCTCGAAGCGGTGCCGGAAGCCATCTGCCTCCTGGACGAAGAGAAGACGCTGGAGCAGAAACGCCAGGTGTAGCGTCACCAGGGCGGCGCCACTTCCTCCATACTGCTGCGCCCGGCCCGAAGCGACCCATGTGGGCCACCGGGCGGGTCATCGTGGAGGAGAGATCAGTGCCAGCACCCACTCGCCGAGTCGTGACGGGTCATGATGAGAACGGAAAGTCCGTCGTCTTGTCGGACGGCCCGCCCCCGCAACATCACCCGATGCAGGGCCCTGCGGTCGGCGCGGATTTCTTCGAGATGTGGAACGTGCCGAGTGCCGTTCCCACGCTCACATCGGTGGAGGCGCGGGAGCCGAACGAGCGTGAGTTCACGATCATGCCGATGGCGGGCCATCTCCTGCGCATCATCGACATCTATCCGCCGAGCCAGGGCGGCAAGCGCACCGTGATGCACAGGACCCGCACGCTCGACTATGTCGTCGTGATCGAGGGCGAGATCGTTCTCGTGCTCGATGACAGTGAGGTCACCTTGAAGAAGGGCGAGGTGGTCGTTCAGCGGGGGACCGACCACGCGTGGGAGAACCGGTCCGACAAGATGGCGCGCATGGCCTTCTTCCACATCGACGCGCAGTTCAGCCAGGAGTTGCTCGACAAGCTGCCGAAGCCGCTGGAGCTGATGCGTTAGGTCCCGGCGTTCGAAAAGGCACTGTCACGCTTGTCGGGCTCGATGCACGCGACACTGGCGTCGGGAAGTGGTGTAGCTTCCATCATCCGCATCCCGAAAATCCCGAGGACGACCGCATGGGCTCCAAGCTCGACCAGCTTCGCGAAATGACCGTAGTCGTTGCGGACACGGGCGACATCGACGCCATCCGCACGCTCCGACCGGTGGACTGCACCACGAACCCGTCACTTCTCCTCAAAGCGTTTGCGCTGCCGGGGCTGGCGGGGCTCGTGGAGGAAACACTCTCCTGGGGCCGCAAGCAGGCGGGGGACCGCAGCGCGGTGGTTTCCCAGGTGGCCGACCGCCTGGCCGTGAGCGTGGGTGCCGAGCTCACGCGCATCGTGCCCGGCCGTGTCTCCACGGAAGTGGATGCGAACCTCTCTTTCGATACGGAGGCGACCCTCGACAAGGCGCGTCGCATCATCGCGGCCTATGAGCAGATGGGCGTGAAGCGCGATCGCGTGCTGATCAAGGTCGCTTCGACATGGGAAGGCATCCAGGCGGCACGGGTACTGCAACGGGAAGGCATCGATTGCAACCTGACGCTGCTCTTCTCGCTCGTGCAGGCGATGGCGTGTGCCGACGCGGGCGTGTTCCTCATCTCGCCGTTCGTGGGCCGCATTCTCGACTGGCACGTGAAGAACGAAGGGCGGAAATTCGCGGCGGAAGAGGACCCCGGCGTGCTCTCGGTGCGCGCGATCTACGCCGCGTTCAAGACGAAGGGGATCAAGACGGTCGTGATGGGTGCCTCGTTCCGCTCCGTCGGCGAGATCGAAGCGCTGGCCGGTTGCGACCGGCTCACGATCTCCCCTGCGCTGATGGAAGAGCTCGACCGGGATTCCGGCACGCTCGCTCGCAGGCTCTCGCCGCAGGACCCCGGTGAGCCGCCCGCGCTGCCGGCGGTGGACGAGAAGTCCTTCCGGTGGGCGCTGAACGAAGATGCCATGGCCACGGAGAAACTGAGTGAAGGTATCCGCCTCTTCGCGGCGGATCTTCGCAAGCTCCAGTCGCTCATCGACGCACGGCTCTAGATCTGCCCGCCCCCGGCGCGGGCGGTGGCCACGTTCAGCGCGGTTGCAGGTAGATGGGGTTGCCGATGAGGGCCAGGTGGCCGGAAGCGTCACGCACATTGAGGCGCAGCCAGTGAGGCTTGCCATCGGCGCTCCATTCGAACGCGAAGCGCTGCGAGTCCGAGTCGATCCGGGGCGCCTCGAGTAGCGGAGCGTGCTGGCCGTCGAGGATCACTTCGATCTCCCCACCCGGCACGGCGGTCACGAGCCCTTCGAAGCGGACATGTACGCCGGGCGCAGCGACGAGTGCATCGCCCATGTTCGCGCTCTTTTCTCCAGCCGTTGCCGTGAGGTCGAGCGCCCTGTCCCGTGTGCCGGCGGTGTCGATGAACACGCGACCCCGCCGAATGCCCGCGACGATGGAGGACCGGGACAGCGCGTCCGCATAGATCACCGTGGTGGGCGCGCCGATGGCGCCGCTGGCGCGCTGAAGCTTGGTGAGCGTCTCCGGCGAGGGAGAGTTGGCATCATTGGCGGCGCGGAGCTGGCTGACGTCGACAGCCGGCCGGAGCGCGTCATGGTTGTCGCTGCCGCCGATGGCGGTGAGCCGGTACCCGCGGTTCAGAAGCTGCTCCCAGAAGCCGATGCCGGAGTACGGCGTGTCCGCGTCGAACCCATTGACCACTTCCACGGCCTGCATGCGCGCGAAGTCCACCCCGCCGTGCGGTGTCCAGCCGCAACCCATGCATTGCTCGCCGGAAGGACGGATCGGGTGGTTCACCGACAGCACGCCGCCGGTGCGTTCCACCTGCCCGAGAAGCGCGCTCCAGTCCGGCATGCCTGCGCTGCCAAGCGTGAAATCCAGCAGTCCGACGCTGCCGAAGAGATTGGCGTGTCCCTGGAACGTCGTGATCTCCCGGCCGGGGATCAGCAGCAGATTGTCGTAGAAGGGCTGCAGCTCCCGCATCGCGCTCGCATGCGAGATGGTGTTGTGGTCCGTGATGGCGATGAAGTCGAGTCCGCGTTCGCTCGCGGTCTTTGCGGTCAGAAAAAGAGGGCAGGGCACTCGCTGCCCGCGCTGACTCTGGCATGAGCCATCGCTGTGAGCCGTATGCATGTGCAGGTCGCCACGATACCAGCCCGCTTCCGCGCGCAGAGGCGGCTCTGTTGCCGCCTCGCTGGCGCCGTTCTCGAAGCGAACGGTCGCCGTGAACTCTGCCTTCGTCTCGCGCCGGATGTTCGGCACGCCGAGCAGCAGGTTCCATTGTCCGGCGCGGATCGCGCCGGGAAGGTATGAAGGCGTCGCATCCGAGGCGCTGATCGTGAAGCGCCGCTTGTTGCCGCCGCTCCAGCCGCGAAAGCCATCCTGGCCACGAAAGCCGTCCGGGCCCAGCACGCCCAGGTCGATCGTCGTGCGGGCATCGCGGGTGGTGTAGTCGAACTCGACCGTGATGCGGGTGGTTCCCTCCGGCACATCGAATGGCACGAGACGCCAGGTCTGGTGATCGGCGCCGGTCAGCGTGCCTCGAAGCACGACGTCAGGCGCGGGCTGAGGTGCCTGCGCTGAGACGACGCCGGTGAAGGAGAGCAGGCCGATGCAGGCAATGAGACTCTTGATTCGAAACATGATCACTCGATTGTCACGCCCCGACAGGTTGCCGTGGCGCGTGTGGGGTTCACGCGTGCTGTGGCGCCTTTCGGCAGCCGCACCTGGTAGTCGCTGAAGCGGGTGTCCGCTTCGAGATAATCCGTCGAGATGTATTGCGCGCCGCTGGCGAGCGCGGCCTCGCGCCGCCGGGTGTCGTTGCTGCGGGCCTCGCGGGTATCCGCATCCGCACGCGTGCGAACGACGAAGCCGGCAGCGACCGCCTTTTCGATCCGATCGCGCTCGCCGATCGGGTCATTGATGACGAGGAGGGAGGCGAGCGGCGAATCCTCATCGACGCTTGCGAACATTGCCCGGCCCTGCAGGGACGAGCGTTGCCCGCGATACGCGGCGACCTTGTCGGCCGGCTCGTCCAGCACGAACAGGATGCGGCCCCGGGCCTGCTCGAGCGTCGGCCATCGGCCGGCAAGCACGGCCTCCCGCAGAGTCGGGTAGCCCTCCTGCACGTCGTCGGGCGTGATGAGCTCGGTGTCCCGGAACACGCCGCGTATCGCGGCATCCAGCCGATCGAAGGCCGCTTCGTCGAGCTTCAATGGCTGTACGGATCCGGGCCCGAGCGGGCCGTCCTTCGCGTTCACGAGCACGAGTATCGGCACGTGATCCGGGTGAGCCGCAGACCAGCCCTGCAAGGTGGCCAGGCAATCGATCCACGTCACACAGCTGCTGCGGAAGTCGATATCCGGCAGATGCATCACCTTGAAGCCCGGCAGCGCGAGCGCGGAGCGCTGCTGCGCTGTCCAGGGCGGCTCGGAGTAACCACGCCGATGTGCACCGGGCGGCTTCAGATATCGGCCGCCTTCCGGATCGTCATACACATCGAGCTCGATCTGTCGCGCGCCACTTTCCAGTTGCGCGAGGAGCGAAGGGAAGCCGTAGTCGATGGAATCCGCGCCCGCCGGGTCCTGCGCGCGGTGTGCGGCCAGCTCCGGCGGCGGAAGCGCCTGCTTGTAGCTGTTGTGAGTGCCGATGACCTGGATGTCGTTCAGTCGCAGGTCGATGTCGAGGCGGTCGCCGGTGCAGAGCGCACCGGCGACCAGCACACTGGCCAGGAGGGCCAAGGTCGGTTCGCTCAGAAACGGTACGTCAGCGCCATGCGATACGAACGGCCGAGGAGCGGCCGGGCGATGAACGTGTTGGCGCCGGCATCACCGCTCTGCAGCTCGCCCGCTCGCGGATTGCCTTCCGTGAGGCCAAGCGAGTTCGTCAGGTTGTCGACGTAGCCGTAGACGTCCAGGCTGTCGTTGAACGCGAAACGGGCGCTGGCGTTCAGCACGTCGTAGTGCGGCAGCCGAACGCTGTTCGCCGTGTCCACGAACCGCTCGCCTTCGTACTCGTACGACAGCTGCAGGCGCAGGCGCTGGTTGAGGAGGTTTACGCCGGGGACGATCCGGACGCTGGTCTTGGGCACGCGGATGAGCTGGTTTCCGATGTAGTCACGGATCACTTCCTCGCCGTTGACGTTCTCGGAATAGCGCAGACCCTTGTACTCAGGCTCCTGCAGCGTGGCCGTCATGGTGACGTCGAACCACTCCACCGGGAAGAAGCCTGTCTCGAGCTCGACGCCCACGGTCCTGGTATCGGCGTAGCCCTGCTGTGTGATGGAGGTGCCGCCGCCCGTGAACACCGCGTTGCTGAACCCGACGTTGTCGTACTTCGTCCAGAACGCCGTCGCGTAGAGGCTCGCCCAGGTGTTCGCGTATTTGAACCCGAGCTCGCCCAGGTCCATCGTCTGCAGCGGTGGTGTCGCGGTCGGGCTCGTGATGAACGACCCCAGGCTCGGCAGCCGGAACGTGGGGGTGTAGCGGGCGAAGACGCCCATGCGATCGGTGAACTGGTAGTTGGCGCCGAGCGTCCAGCCCACCTTGTCGAAGTCCTGGTCGAAGCGGGTGAACTGGCCCGTTCCCGCCAGGATCTGTGACGTCGCCGGCGTGCCCAGACTCGGCGCGGTTGCCTTGTCTTCGGTGCTGCCCTCGATCTGCGTTTCTTCCCAGCGCACGCCCGCATCGATGCGCAGCTTGTCCGTGACCTGCCATTCGTCGGAGAGATAGAACGCGGTGGTCGTCGTCTTTCCGGTGGCGTTCTCCCATTCGTAGCCGTAGCGCGCGACGCCGTGATCCGTAACCGTGCCGACGACGTTGCCGGCCGCATCCACCGCCACGACGTCCAGCAGGCGCGCGTTGTCGCGAACATCCAGCAGAACCGTCGAAGAGTAGCGGCTGAAATCCTGGTCCACCTTTGCGAGGTAGACGCCGAACGTCACATCGTGCGTGCGGCCACCCAGATCGAACTTGCGCATGAGGCGCGTGTCGTTGATGAGCTCCTTCACGGGCGCGGTGACGCCGCGCAGCCCGCCGACGATGCCGAGGCCGTTGCCGTTCTGGTTGGCGAGGTCGAACACCGTGCCCGGCGAGTTGGCATAGCGGAGCTGGAATGCAGTGGCGCCGGCGTAGTCGGCGAGACTCACATTCGCGTTCTGCACCGTCTGCTGCAGCATCGCGGTTGCGCTCGACACCGAGTTCGGAAACACGCCGTTGCGCTGCGTCTCCGTATCGTTGTAGCGCAGATTGTTCGAGAAGGTCAGCTCGTCCGTCAGGTTGTACTCGAAAGCGAGCGTGGCCTGTGTTCGCTTCACGTCCGTGCCGACGGTGTTGTCGAACGCGTACTCCTCGCCGTTCGCCATGATCATGTTGATGTGCGCGGTCTCCGGGCCGGCAATCGTGCCGAAGTTGCCGTCGAAGCCGGGCACGGCGCGGATCTTTCCGTCCGCGTACGTGCGCATGGGAATACCGAGATAGAGCATGACCTGGTCGTCGAGGTGCTTCACGTCGAACGAGAGGCGACCGCGCTCCAGGCGCCGCTCGAGCGTGGCGCGCAGCTGGCCGCCCTTGTCCGCATCGAAGCCGGGATCGCGAATGCCGTCGTCGACGCGGAAGAAGCCGCCGGCGGCGAAGGTCCAATCCTCGCCGAGCGGCATGCCGAACCAGGCATCGGCGCGGTTGAGGCCGTAGTCGCCGGCCGTGTACTTGAAGCGTCCTTCCGGACGGTCGCGCACCTGGCGACGGATGTAGTTGACCGCGCCGGCCGGTGCGTTCGAGTAGAAGAGTGACGAGGGGCCGCCGCGGACCACCTCGATGCGCTCGATGCTCTCGTCCAGGCGGAAGGCCTGGTCGCCGTTCAGATAGCCGAGCGCCGGATCGTTCTGCACCGGCATGCCATCCTCGAGCAACGTGACCGAGCCGAATCCGTCCACCGGGATGCCGCGCGCGCGCACGTTGCCGCTCGCCTCGCCGCCCGACGCCTCGACCCAGAATCCCGGCACGGACTTCAGCGACTCGGTGACGCTCGTCGGCGCCTGCAGGCGCAGCGCTTCCTCGCCGATGCGCGTGACGGAGTAGCTCGTTTCCTCCCGGGTGCGCTGGTCGACGCCCGCGCGGCCGGTGACGATGATTTCCGCGAGGTCCTGGCTCGCATCGGGCGCGGCAGATTGCGCGTGAGCAACCGTCGCGGCGGCGGAACAAAGGATCAGACTGACAGAGAGCTGGATCGGGGAGATGCGCATGGTTGAGTGTCGATTCGGTGGCAACGAAAAGTGAGTCGGGGTGCCGACTTGAGGCCGCGCAGGATGCACCCGGGTCGTTGCCGATTTATGAAATGACGCTCTGGTGCGACCGTGGTCGCAAGCTGTGGAGTACGCGCAACACGAGGGCCTGCTCCGACGCGTTCCTATCGGAGTTGTGCGCGCGGTGGCCGCATGTCTAGATTCGTCCCCGAGAATGAAGCCCGGCGCCAGGTGGCGACGCGGGTTCGGAAACTGTTCGGGGAGTCACGAATGAAACGTCGCACGCGTCTGCTGGCAGGTTATCGAGCGCTCGCCCTGCTACCCATGCTCATTCCGGCTGGCGTCGTCAGCGCGGCCAGCACCGCCGCACTCAAGAACCAGGCCGTGGCCGGCGTCACCGCGCGCGCGAAGCTCGCACAGGAGATCAACGACTCTCTCTTCAGTTTCAGCGAGCTCGGTTTTCAGGAAGTGGAAACCCAGCGCTATCTCGGCGATCTGTTGCAGAAGCACGGCTTCACGTTCGAGCGTGGCACCGCCGGCCTGCCGTCGGGCTGGGTCGCGCGCTGGTCGAACGGCACGGGCGGCCCGACCATCGCGCTCGGCTCCGACGTCGATGGAATTCCCAAGGCCTCGCAGATGCCGGGCATTCCCTGGAGGCAGCCGATGGTCGAAGGCGCGCCCGGTCATGGCGAGGGCCACAACTCCGGGCAGGCGGTGAACATCGTTGCCGCCCTCGCCGTGCAGGAGATCATGAAGCGCGACAACATCCCCGGCACGCTCGTCATCTGGCCGGGGATTGCGGAGGAGCTGCTGGCCGGCAAGGCGTTCTACGTGCGGGAAGGCGTGTTCAAGGACGTGGACGCCGTGTTGTTCACGCACGTGGCCAACAACCTCGGCACGTCCTGGGGCTACTCGGGCGGAACGGGGCTCGTCTCCGTCGAGTACACCTTCCATGGCGAGAGCGCCCACTCCGCCGGCGGGCCGTGGCGCGGCCGAAGCGCCCTCGATGGCGTGGAGCTGATGACGCTCGGCTGGGAAATGCGCCGCGAGCACCTGCGCCCGGAACAGCGCTCCCACTACGTCATCACGGATGGCGGCGACCAGCCGAACGTCGTGCCCTCGCAGGCGTCGGTGTGGTTCTTCATCCGCGAGCAGACGTTCGAGAACATCGACAAGAACTTCAAGATCGCGAACAGGATCGCCGATGCCGCCGCGATGATGACGGACACCACCGTCACGCGTCGCATGCGTGGCAGCGCCGCGCCCCAGAACTTCAACCGCCCGCTCGCCGAGGCCGCGTCCAGGAACATCAAGGTCGTGGGCCTGCCCAGGTGGACGGAAGAGGAGCAGGCGTTCGCGAAGGCCGTGCAGAAGAACATCGGCGCGAAGGAAGAGGGCCTTGCGACCTCGCTCAACGAGCTCGAGGCGCCGCCGAAGGAGCCGCGCAGCGGCGGCTCGGATGACATCGGCGATGTGTCCTGGAACGTGCCGACGATCACCATCCGCTATCCCGCGAACATCCCGAATCTGCCGGGTCACAACTGGGCCAACGCGATTGCGATGGCAACGCCCATTGCCCACAAGGGCGTCGTCGCGGGCTCGAAGGTCATCGCCATGACGACCATCGACCTCCTGACCGACAAGAGTCTGCTGCCGAAAGTGAAGGCCTACTTCACCGACGTGACGACGAAGGACGAGAAGTACGTGCCGATGCTCGCCGCGACGGATGAGCCGACGACCGAGGCCAATGCCGAGGTCATGGGCAAGTACAAGGAAGAGCTGAAGAAGCTCTACTACGACCCGTCGCGCTACGACACCTATCTCGATCAGCTCGGCATCAAGTTCCCGACGCTGGAGAAAACGGTCGTCACGACGGCGCGGTGAGGGCTGATATAGCGCCAGTATGAGTGTTGTGTGACAAACGCGTGCCTGGCCGGGGCACGCGAGCCTGAATCGGCTCGACGGCGGACGTGAACGGACGCACACGGCTGCACATATTGATTGCCTGTCCCGGGCGCCGTGTCAGAATCCGGGACGATGAACATCGCAATCGATACCGGCAGCCTGGATCTGTCGATGGAAACCAAGCCGGTACCGCCAGAGCCTCCACTGGCGCCGAAGCGGTTGCCCGCGACCACCGATTGCTCACGGGAGGCGATGCTCGTCCGGCATCAGCGCCTGCGGGATGCGGGCTATACGATCGACCAGCTCTCGGGCTGCGGGGCGGAGATCGAGCCGGCCCGTCTGGCCGGCAGCATCGAGGGTTTCGTCGGTTTCGCCCGCGTGCCGGTGGGTGTGGCGGGGCCGGTGCGCATCCACGGTGCGGCTGCGAGCGGCGAGTTCTACGTTCCGCTGGCCACGAGTGAAGGCACGCTCGTCGCCTCCTATCAGCATGCATTCAATGCCATCAATCGATGCGGGGGCGCGCGCGCCCTGTGCAGCACGGAGCAGGTGAGCCGCGCGCCCTGTTTCGAGTTCGCGAGCCTCTGCGAAGCCGGGGAGTTCGCGCGCTGGCTGCCCACCACCGTGCCCGCGCTGCGCGAGGCGGTCGCGACGACGTCCCGCTTTTGCCGCCTGCTCGGTGCGCGGGCCTCCATCGTGGGCAATACCGTGTACACGGGTTTCGATTTCACGACCGGGGATGCCGCGGGCCAGAACATGGTCACGCTGGCCACCCAGGCCGTCTGCAAGCACCTGCTCGCACACATGCCGGTCGCGCCGCGCTCCTGGCTGCTGGAATCGATGCTTTCTGGCGACAAGCGCCCGTCGGCGCTGCCGTTTCGTGACGCGCGCGGGCGCAACGCCAGCGCGGAGGTGTTGCTCCCCGCGAAGCAGATCGAGCGCTACTGGCGCACCGATGCCCACAACATGGCGCGTGCCTGGCAGCAGGCCATCAATGGTTCGGCTCAATCGGGAACGGTGGGCCTGCAGGGCAATGTCGCGAACGCAATCGCGGCCCTGTTCATCGCGTGCGGGCAGGACGTGGCCTGTGTCGTCGAGGCGTCCACCACCCTCACACGCGTCGAGCGCACGGCCGACGGGGATCTCTACGCCTCCGTGACGTTGCCCAATCTCATCGTGGGAACGGTCGGCGGCGGCACCTATCTGCCAACAGCCATGGAGTGCCTGACACTGCTTGGTTGCGCCGGCACCGGCAAGGCCACGAAGCTTGCCGAGATCTGCGCGGTGGTGGCGCTGGCAGGGGAGCTCGCCATCGTTGGGGCCATGGCGGGCGGCACGTTCGCCCAGGCGCATGCGGCTGGTGGCCGAAAGGGGCTCGCCGGCTCCACTGAAGGCACTTCTTGACCAACCGTCGCAAGCCGATCCGGCGACTCCTGTTTCGCACGATCATGCCGCCGATCGCGCTGGCGACGTATCGCTGGCATGCGAGCTCGTGGCGCTACGTCACCGAGAACGAGGAGACGCTCGACACCCTGTTGAAGGGCTCCCGCCCCGTGGTGGGTGCCTTCCTGCACGGGCGTACGTTCCAGCTGCTGCACTACTTCAGCCGGCCCGAGCGCGGGCGCTGGATGCTCATGTGCTCACAGAGCCGCGACGGGGAGCTCATGTCCCGCCTGGAGATGGGGCTCGGGTTTCGCGTGGTGCGAGGCTCTTCGGGCAGTGGCGGTGCGCGGGCACTGGTCCAGATGATCAAGGCGCAGCGTGAGGACCCGGGCCTCAACTCCTGTCTCGCCATCGATGGCTCTCGTGGCCCCCGCGGCACGGCGCAGCTTGGCACGATCACCCTGACTCAGAAGACCAATGGCCTGCTGCTGCCTGTAGCCGCATCGGCGGACGATGCGTGGGTCTGCCGCAAGTGCTGGGATCGAATGGTCATCCCGAAACGCCACGCGCAGGTTCGTGTCCTGATCGGCCAGCCGATCGAGGTGCCCGCGCGGCTGGACGCCGCCGGAACCGAGGCGATCCGCGCCTCGCTCGAAGCGCGGCTGCTCGCCATGCACGCCGAGCTCGATGCCCGCACCGGGTTCAGGGATTCGGAACCGCTCAAGCTCGCTCCCACCCTGCAGATCCAGCCCGCCTGAACGGGGGTGTGCCGGAGCAGCTGAAGGGCACCGTGTGAGCGGAGCCGGCTCCAGCTACGCGCATCGCAGGTCAGTAGACGCGGAATGGCTTGAACGCGGCTCCCGTAGACTGAAACAGATTCAGCCCGCCGTGCTCGAATCGCTCGTAGGGACGCATCGCCCGGCGATTCTGAAGCGAAGCGCGCTGCCTTCTCACAGCGCGCTCGGGGGCCGGGCTGGCGGCAGCGGAATGGACGGCGCGCATCTCGACGACACTCACGGAAGATCTCCTTATGGATTCAAGCACCACCCGATGTGAGCGCACCTGGCTGGATTTCAAGACAGTCCCGCGGTGTGGGGTCAGGTTATCTCTTCGGAGATATTCCCTTGAACCGGCGCCGGTCATCCTCATGCAACGCTCGCGAGCGCTGGCTGCAGCTGACCGTTCGCGACGCCCGCTGCGCCGAGGCGCGGGTGGCCGAGCACATGCAGGCGACGCGTCACATTTCACGACGACCACGTGCACGGCGAGCTCTGCGCCCTCGCACATACATGCCGATCCGGAGCTGGCGAAGAAATCGCCGCGGCCGTGTAACACCATCATCGGGCGCTGGTCGAGATCTCGACAACAGGCTCACTCGTGCTTGCGCGGCGTGTCGACACGCCGATGCGTGTGCTGTTGGCGCGCGCCCGTCGACGGTGATCGCGCCGCGCATCCACGTCCGACAGGCGGCCGGGCGGAAAGGCGCGTGTGAGGCAAACGCGCCAGGCGTCGTCATGAGGGATGGGTCGGGTGAGCCCGACACTGCCCCGATTCAGGTGGGGCTTGCTCCGACTACACGATGCAACGGCGGTCGGCGCCGCACGTGCGATGCCGTGCGAGCGCGTTGGCTCGTGCCGCTGCCGCGCGAGGACGCTCGATTGCTCATCAGGAGCTGCGTCAACGTGAATGCCCGCGAGAAGTGACGCGGGCGTGCGCCGCTCATCGCGGGCGGCCGGCAAGGGCCAGCCGGCGATGGTGCGGCTGCTGATCGAGCAACGTGCGGACAGACGGTCGCGTGCATGGGGAAAGACCCTGTCCTACGTGCGGGCAAGGCTGGAGATAGGTCCGCGCTGCGCTTACTGTTGACGACCGGCGCCAACGTCGATTTGTGATCTGAAAGATGCCCTGTGCCGCCATGGCGAGCATGGCGGCTGGAATGCCCTGGTGATGAAACGGGTCCTACATAACGTGTATCGGGTTGAAGCATTGCTCCGCGAGCACCTTGGTGTTGCGTGCGCGGTTGATATAGCAAACAGGGCCGCGCCGCAGGCGGTCGGCAGCGACCGGGCAGGGCGGGATGCGTCGTAGCGCCTTTCAGCTGATCGGGTGGGTTGCCCTGGGTGCGCTGGCCTGCGCCGGCGCGAGCGCCCAGGATGCCGGCTCCGGCCCGCCCGCTCCCGGCGCCCCGGCGAGCGCTGCCGACGGGGCCGCCGGCGAGAAGTGGGCGTTCCTCGGCGAATACTGCGGCAAGTGCCACAACACCACGGACTGGGCGGGCGGCGTCGCGTTCGATTCCATGTCCCCGGAAGGCATTCCGGAAGAGGCGGCCACCTGGGAAAAGGCCGTGCGCAAGCTCCGCGGGCGACTCATGCCTCCGGCCGGCAATCCCCAGCCCGACGCGCACGCGGTGGAGTCGTTCGTGGCGTGGATGGAAGGCACTCTCGATCGCGCCGCCGAGGCGCATCCGGAGCCCGGCCGCGTGGTGCTGCACCGGCTGAACAGAAAGGAATACGCGAACGCGGTGCGTGACCTGCTGGACGTCGAGGTCGACGCCACGGAGCTGCTGCCGCGCGATGACGCTCACGATGGCTTCGACAACGTGGCGGATGCCTTGCAGGTGTCGCCGTCGTTCCTGGAGCAGTACCTCGCCGCGGCCCGCGCCGTGTCGATCAAGGCGCTCGGCAACGCCCGGGCGCGCCCCATCGGCACAACGTACACCGCGGGCGGCAACACGCAGTACTTCCGCAGGGAGGGCCTTCCTCTCGGCACTCGCGGCGGCATCGTCGTGGAGCACGACTTTCCCGCCGATGGCGAGTACGTCATCAACGTCGCCAACATGGCCCAGGCCATCTGGGTCTACAACATGGAGTTCGAGAACCACCTGGTCGTGACGCTCGACCGCCGCAGGATCTACGAGACGACGATCGGCGGCGAAGCGGACATGAAGGCGATCGACCAGGAGCAGGATCCGGCGGTCGATGCCATCAACAAGCGGCTGAAGGACATCCGCTTCACCACGACGGCGGGGCCGCACGAGATCGGCGTCACGTTCGTCCACCGCAGCTACTCCGAGTCGGAGGACCGGCTGCAGTCCCACGTGCCGGGCGGCGGGCAGGACCGCGTGCTGCGCGTGAGCTCGTTCGAGGTGCGCGGGCCGCTCAATGTGTCGGGCATCAGCGAGACGCCCAGCCGTCGCCGCGTCTTCGCGTGCTACCCGCAGGGCGCCGCCGAAGAAGAGCCGTGCGCGCAGCAGATTCTGCAGCGACTCGCGCAGCGTGCGTTTCGCCGGCCGGTGGAAACGGCGGATGTCGCCGACCTCATGAAGTTCTACCAGGCGGCGCGCAGGGATGGCGGCGATTTCGAATCCGGCATCCGCCAGGGCCTCACGGCCCTGCTGGCGGACCCGGAGTTTCTCTACCGCGCGGAACGGCCGCCGCAGGGGTTGAGTGCAGGCGCCGTCTACCACATCAGCGACCTGGAGCTGGCCTCGCGCCTGTCCTTCTTCCTCTGGAGCAGCGTGCCGGATGACGAGCTGCTGCGGCTCGCGCAGCAGGGCAAGCTGCGTGACGACGCGGTTCTCGCCGCGCAGGTGCGGCGCATGCTGGCGGACCCGCGCTCCCAGACGCTCGCGTCGAACTTCGCGTTCCAGTGGCTGAACATGGCGAAGCTCGCGGAGATCCAGCCGGACGGCAACATCTTCCCGAACCTGAACGGCGACATCCGCAACGATTTCCTCGAGGAGCTGCGGCTCTTCATCGACAGCGTGTTCCGGGAGAACCGCAGCGTTCTCGACCTGCTCGCCGCCGACTACACGTTCCTTAACGAGCGGCTCGCACTCCACTACGGCATCCGCGGGCTGAAGGGCGGCCAGTTCCGGCGCGTGCCGCTGCAGGATTCGAAGCGCTTCGGCCTTCTCGGCAAGGGCGCGGTGCTCATGGTCTCGTCGTATCCCAATCGCACCGCCCCGGTCCTGCGCGGCGCGTTCATCCTGGATCGCATCTGGGGCACGCCGCCCGCCGCTCCGCCGGCGGACGCGGGCGCCCTCAAGGAAAACGAGGAAAGCCAGAAGGCCCTCACGGTGCGCGAGCTGATGGCGCAGCACGCACGCAATCCGAGCTGCAACTCCTGCCACGGCATCATGGACCCGCTCGGCTTTGCGCTGGAGAACTTCGACGCCGTGGGCCAGTACCGCGCGCGCGATCGCTTCGCCGGCATGCAGATCGACGCCGGCGGCGAGCTGCCCGACGGCACGAAGCTCGACGGCCCGGATGACCTGCGCAACGCGCTGCTGCAGCGGCCGGATCAGTTCGTCCAGGCGCTCACCGAGAAGCTCATGGTGTATGCGCTGGGCCGAGCCCTCGAGCACACGGACATGCCTGCGGTGCGCGCCATCGTGCGCAGCGCCGCGGCTGACAACTACCGCTTCGAATCGCTGGTGATGAACATCGTCACCGGCACTGCGTTCCAGATGGAACGTTCCGGCCTTCCTGAAGGGCTCAAGCAGGCTGCGGCACAGAACGCCGCGCCGGCCGCGCGCCCATAACGAGGACTCCGCATGTTCATCACACGCAAGCATCTCTCCAGGCGCACGGTGCTCCGCGGCGTCGGTGCTGCGATTTCGCTGCCGCTGCTCGATGCCATGATTCCGGCGGCCACGGCGCTCGCCAGCACGGCGGCCGCACCGCGCCCGCGACTGGGCTTCGTCTATTTCCCGCACGGCGCGGTCATGGACCGCTGGAAGCCGAAGGCCGCGGGCAAGGAGTTCGAGTTTCCGCAGATCCTGAAGCCGCTCGACCCCTACAAGGCCTATGCCACGGTCGTCAGCGGCCTGCGCAACAAGGGCGGCGAGAGCTCGGATCCGCACGGCATCATCGCGGGCACGTGGCTTTCGTGCGTGGGCCCGAACGACCGTGAGTCCGGCGACCGCGGCGTGACAGCGGATCAGCTCGCTGCACGCCAGATCGGGCAGGACACGGCGCTGCCGTCCCTCGAGCTGTCCGGCGAGAGCGCGGGCGGTGTGACCTGTGCGCCGGGCACCTCGTGCGGGTTCGCGAGCTCCGTGTCGTTCCGCACGCCGACGCAGGCGCTGCCGATGGAGCACAACCCGCGCAAGGTGTTCTATCAGATGTTCGGCCAGGGTGACACGGAGGAGGAGCGCCGCGCGATCATGCGCGACACCGGCAGCATCCTCGATCACGTGTCGGAGAAGGCGCAGCGGCTGAACCGCGATCTCGGTGCAAGCGACCGGGCGATGCTCGCGGACTATCTCGACTCCGTGCGCGAGATCGAGCGGCGCATCCAGAAGCTCGCCGACACGAGCGGCCCGAAGGTGGATCTGCCCGATGCCCCACTCGGTGTCTCCGAGGATTTCGGTGAGCAGCTCGGCGCGATGTTCGAGCTCATGGCGCTGGCATGGCAATCGAACAAGACGCGTGTCGCCTCGCTCATGATGGCGAGGGAAGTGAGCATGCGCACGTACAACCAGATCGGCGTGGCCGACGCGTTCCATCCGCTGTCGCATCACCAGAACAGCCCGGACAAGCTCGACAAGCTCGCGAAGATCCAGACCTGGCACACGGATGTGTTCACGAAGAGGCTCGTGAAGCGCCTGGCCGGGATGCCCGACGGCGACGGCACGATGCTCGATCACACGATCATTCTGTTCGGCAGCAACATGAGCAACAGCGATCTGCACAACAACGATCCGCTCCCCTCGGTGATCCTCGGTCGCGGGTACGGGCGCATCAAAGGTGGCCAGCACCTGAGTTATCCGCAGGACACGCCGCACGCAAACCTGTTGCTCACGTTGCTGGACCGGGCCGGGGTTTCCGTGCCGTCCTTCGGCAACAGCACCGGCCTGCTCGCGGAGGTGTGATGCGCGCGATCGCGGCGAGTCTCGCCCTCGCAGCCTGCTCGCTCCTGCCGCCAGTCGCCTCCGGCGCCGCGCCGCAGTCCGCCTCCGCGGCTTCGAATGTGCAGCTCATTCGCGCGGTGGAGCGGGGTGACCGGCCCACGGCGCTGAATCTCATCCACCAGGGCGCGGACGTGCGCGCGCAGGATGGTGACGGCACCACCGCGCTGCACTGGGCTGCCCATCAGGACGATGCGGCGCTCGCACGGGACCTGATCCGCGCCGGCGCGGACGTGAAGGTTGCCAACGACTACGGCGCGACGCCCATGTCCGCCGCGGCGGAGGTCGGGGCAGCCGCCGTTCTCGAAGTTCTGCTGAAGGCCGGTGCTGACGTGGAATCGCCCAATGCGGAGGGCCAGACGGCGCTCATGGCCGCCGCGCGCACCGGGCACCTGGACGCCGCCCGCGTGCTGCTGAAATACGGGGCAAAGCCCAACGCGGTGGAGCAGTGGGGAGGCCAGACGGCGCTCATGTGGGCCGCGGCCCAGAGCCACCCCGAGATGATTCGCCTTCTGCTCGATCACGGCGCGCACGTCGATGCACGTGCCGTCACGCGAGACTGGCAGCGCCGCGTGACTGCCGAAGGGCGCCCGAAAGACATGAATCGCGGCGGCTTCACCGCGCTGCTGTATGCCGCACGTGAAGGCTGCATTCCTTGCGCCCGCGAGCTGCTGAAACGCAAAGCGGACCTCAACCTGGGCGACCCCGATGGTGTCACCCCGCTGATCCTCGCTTTGATGAACATCCACTGGGATTTCGCGCGCTTCCTGATCGAGGCCGGCGCGGACGTGACGCTCTGGGACTTCTACGGCCAGACGCCGCTCTACGCCGCGGTGGACATGAACACGCTGCCCAAGGGCCGTCGTGTCGAGCTGCCGGCGATGGATGAAACGAGCGGGCTGCAGATCATCGGAATGCTGCTGGATCGTGGCGCGAATCCGAACGCCCAGCTCAAACTGCGTCTCCCGCATCGCCAGGTGGCATTCGACCGTTACACGGAACCCATGCTCAACGTCGGCGTCACGCCCCTGATCCGCGCGATCAAGGGCGGCGACATCCCGGTGGTGAAGCTGCTGCTGGCCCACGGCGCGCTGCCGAACCTGCCGAACTTCAACGGCGACACGCCGCTGATGGCGGCGTGCGCGAAGGGGTGGATCAATTCCCCGACGCGCGGCGCGTTCTACACCGAAGAGCAGGCGCTCGAGATCTACGACATGTTGCGCGCGGCCGGCGCGGACGTGAATGCGCGAACGAACTTCAATGAGACCGCGCTGCACAGCGCGGCGCTGCGCGGCTGGAACGAGATCGTGAAGCGCCTGGTGGCGGATGGCGCGGAGCTCGATGTGGCCGATGGCAACGGGCTCACGGCGATCGATTTCGCCATGGGCCGCATCCCGAAAGGTTTCAACGAGCGCCAGCCGGAAGTGCGCACCGAGACGGTCGCCTTGCTGAAGTCGCTGGGCGCCAGTGTCGAGAAGCCCGATGCGCAGTGGCCGGCGGCGTCCACGCCGCGCATCAGGCCGTGGGTGCCGACTGAAACCGCGCTCCTGCCGCCGCAGTAGGGCGCAAACCGCGTCGTGATGAGTCCTCCTCCGAAGAGTCACTGCATGGATCGGCGGGCCTTCCTGCAGAACGTGATGCCAGCCCTGGGCGCGGCTCTGGCTCTGCCCGGTTGCACCACGGCCAGCCGCAGCACTGCGCCAGCCCAGGCGGCGGAGCCGGCGGAGCTGGTCGTTACGTCTTTGAGCGAACACCTGACGCTCATCTCCGGCGGCGGCGGGAACGTCACCGTCTTCAACTCACCGGAGGGCGTGCTGCTGGTGGATGGCGGCCTGGCGGAGCATTCCGGACAGCTGCTGGATCTCGTGAAAGAGCGCACCGGCGCTTCGCGGGTGCATACGCTTTTCAACACGCACTGGCACTGGGAGCAGACCGGCTCGAACCGTGCGCTCGGCCCGGCGGGCACGCGCATCATCGCGCATGAGAACACGCGTCTCTGGTTGAGCACGTCGGTCAACTCCAAATGGCAGAAACGTGTGTATGAGCCGTTGCCACGCGAGGCGCGGCCCAATCAAACCTTCTACACCACGGGCAGCCTTTCCTTCGGCGGTGAGCAGATCGACTACGGCTACCTGCCGCAGGCCCACACGGACGGAGACATCTACGTGTTCTTCCGGAACGCGAACGTGCTCGTTGCCGGCGACGTGCTCTCCGTCGGCGCCTACCCGATCCTGGACTACTCGACCAACGGCTGGATTGGCGGGATGGCGGACGCGGCCAGGACGCTCCTCGGCCTCTGCAACGCGGAGACGCGCGTCATCCCCGGGCTGGGGCCGGTCCAGGCGCGCGCGGATCTCGAAGCCGAACAGGAAATGCTCGCGACGCTGAGAACGCGCCTCGCGAAGCTGCTCGCGCAGGGTATGAGCGTGCAGGACATGATCGATGCCGCACCCACCCGGGAGTTCGACACCCGCTGGGGCGACCCGAAGCGGTTCGTCGCGAACGCGTGGCCGGGCCTCGTCCAGCGCGCTCGCGAGCTCGGGGCCTCGATCGTCTGAATGCCGCGTGCGAGTCGTCGAATCAGAAATCCAGCTCGACGCCGACGAAGAAGCGGCGGCCCAGGAGGTCGTAGAAGCCCGCCACGGTCTGTCCTTTCGCGTTGGTGACACCCGCTTCGCGCCCGACGACCTCCGGCTGACGATCGAAGAGGTTTTCCACGCCGCCGCGCAGGAGCAGCGTGCCGTTGAGCTGCCAGCTGCCGAACAGGCTGAAGAGGTCGTATGCGCCGGCACCTTCCACCGTCGTGTTCCGGTTGATGGCATGGGCGGAGTTGTGGATCGAAGGCAGATGCTGCCAGTTCATGCCGATGCTCCACCTCGGGTGCAGATACGAGATCGTGGAGTACGTGCGGTAGTCGTATTGTCCTGTCTGCTGGCCCAGGGGCGCGCCGCCCGGGGCCTGGCCGAACGTGCCTTTGTTCTGCACTTTGGGGGACCGCGGCGTCACCTGCGTCGTGAAGTCGAGCAGGTAGTTCACGGCAATGTTCACCGCCAGGATGCCCGGGGCGGGCAAACCCATTTCGATGAGCTCCGCGCGCCAGTTGAGCTGCATGTCGATACCGGCCGTGCGGGTCAGGCCGATATTCCGCATGGGCGCCGCCACCTGCAGCCTGCCGCCGGTGATGGGGTCGCGCTGGATCAGGCGGCAATAGCCGTTCGGGTCGTCGAGGGAATACGTGGGGTTGGCAACCCCGTCAGCGTTGAAGCAGCCACGGTAGATCGTGGTGGCGGCGAGCGGGCCGATGGTGTCGTTGATCTCCACGCTGTAGTAGTCGACCGCTGCGGTCGTGCGGCTCCACAACGGGCTGTCGAACGGCAGACGCAGCACCGTGCCGATCGTCATCGTGTCGGCCTTCTCGGGCTTCAGGCCCACGTTACCTGAACGCGCTTCGCGCTCGAACGCGAAGTTCGGCCCGTTCTGCCCGAGGAAGCCGTTGGGGTCGATGTCGAAGAGCGAGGTGCCCGAGCCGATGATGGCCGAGCACAGCGCCTGCACCTGGGCGCGGTTCGGGTTGCTCGCCACGTTGCCGTAGGCCGCGGCTGTCGTGATGGTGCACGGGTCGCGATCGGGCTGTGACACCACCGCCTGGGTGACGCCCAGGTACAGCTCCGCGATGTTCGGT